>Ga0209050_1000058_pt1 | contig 325558 bp, 288 predicted proteins | sample Araplavi_mTSA_r2_FD_184276 | JGI IMG/M metagenome (GOLD analysis project Ga0209050, IMG submission 184276) | Arabidopsis root microbial communities from North Carolina, USA - plate scrape MF_Cvi_mTSA_r2 (SPAdes) (version 2) | ecosystem: Host-associated > Plants > Roots > Endosphere | place... | reverse complement strand
ACCGATGACTTTGCGTCCCACCGTTTCCAGTGGTTTGCCCTTTTCAGATCTTGCTGTACGGAACTATAGTCAGCTAATTGCCGTGTGGCAAGCGGATTTTTAAATCTTTTTTTGAATGTCGTAATTAGGTCTGGAATTAAAGAAACATTAGTTAATTCAATGGCTTGGAATATTGCGCGCCATTATCTGTAATTGCGTTGACTCAATAATGCCATTAGGTTAAACGCGCGGCAGTGGCACGGTGAATTAATGGGGCAATTGAATAATCGATGTGCTTTTAGCCGTATCGAGTAGGAGAGTGGCGGAATCTGCCCCGAGCAGCTGGTCGGCACGGCGAAACGGACGCGTAAAGGGAAATATAATTGACAGCAGTGCACGACTAGAAACGTACGATCGTTCGATTGTTGGGGTATAGTACTGCTCAGCACCACCATCACACTAAGAAAGAAGAGACAATCCATGAGCGCAGATTACGCAGTCCACGGTTCAATCGCTGTCATTTCTCTGAATAATCCCCCAGTCAACGGCCTTGGCCTCGCGACGCGCACTGCCGCGATCGAGGGCATACGCCGGGCGCAGGAGGACGATGCGGTCAGGGCCATTGTGCTGACCGGTGCCGGCAAGGCATTTTCTGGTGGCGCCGATATCAAGGAATTCAATTCTCCCAAAGCGCTGACCGAGCCCACTTTGCACAGCCTGATTCGGGCAGTAGAAGGCTGCAGCAAGCCGGTGGTAGCGGCAATCCACTCCGTTGCAATGGGGGGGGGCCTGGAGCTGGCCCTCGGCTGCCATTACCGCGTTGCTTTGCCTGGCGCACAGATCGCGTTGCCGGAAGTGAAGCTGGGGCTGTTGCCGGGCGCCGGCGGCACGCAGCGCCTGCCACGCGTGCTTGGCCTGGAGATGGCGCTGAACATGATCGTGTCCGGCACTCCTGTGCTGTCGGAAAAGCTGGCTGGCACGGCGCTGTTCGACAAATTGCTGCCCGCCGGGGCCGACCTGCTGGCCGAAGCCAGGGCCTTTGCTGAGGGGATCGCGGACGTGCGTCCGCTGCCGAAAGTACGGGACCGCAAAGTCGACTATCCGAATCATGAAGCTTTCCTGCAGTTCAGCCGCAATACTGTCAAAGCGGCAGCCGGTCCGTTCCCGGCGCCCCTCGAGTGCCTGGAAACTGTGGCAGCATCGGTCACCATGGAATTCGAAGCGGGCCTGAAGTTCGAGCGCGAGCGCTTCCTGCACCTGATGCAGACCACTGAATGCAAATCGCTGCGGCATGCATTTATTTCGGAGCGCGCTGCGAGCAAGATTCCCGACGTGCCGCCCGATACCCCTGTGCGTGACATCCGCAAGGCGGCCGTTATCGGCGCCGGCACCATGGGCGGCGGCATTGCAATGAATTTCGCCAACGCCGGCATTCCGGTCGTGCTGCTGGAAACCCGCCAGGAAGCGCTGGACAAGGGCCTGGCAACCATCCGCAAGAATTATGAGAACACCCTGAAAAAGGGCAAGCTCTCCCAGGATAAATTCGACCAGCGTGTGGCCCTGATCGGCGGCACGCTCGATTACGCGGCCATCGCGGATGCCGACATCGTGATTGAGGCGGTGTTCGAGGACATGGGCGTCAAGGAAACGGTATTCCGCAAACTGGACGAAGTGATGAAGCCAGGCGCGATCCTGGCTTCCAATACTTCCACGCTGGACCTGGACAAGATCGCTGCGTTTACCGGCCGTCCGCAAGATGTGGTCGGAACACACTTCTTCAGCCCCGCCAACGTAATGAAATTGCTCGAAGTCGTGCGTGGCAAAGCAACCGGCAAGGACGTGCTGGCCACCACCATGGCGCTGTCCAAGAAGCTGAAAAAGACCGGCGTGGTTTCCGGTGTCTGCGACGGCTTTATCGGCAATCGCATGATTGAACAGTATTTTCGCCAGGCGGGCTTCCTGCTGGAGGAGGGGGCTTTGCCAGAGCAGGTGGACAAGGCAATTGAGAAATTTGGCTTCCCGATGGGGCCATTCCGTATGAGCGACCTGGCCGGCAATGACATCGGCTGGTATATCCGCAAGCGCCGCTATATCGAGAAGCCGGAAGTCGTCTACTCGAAGACTGCTGACCTGTTGTGCGAGATGGGCCGCTTCGGCCAGAAGACCAGCGGCGGCTGGTACGACTACAAGGAAGGCGACCGCAAGGCGTACCCAAGCGCCGTTGTGAACGAGATGATCGTCAAGCACTCGGCCGACATTGGCGTCGAGCGCCGCCAGATTGCCGAGCAGGAAATCGTTGAACGGCTGATTTACGCGCTGGTCAATGAAGGCGCGTTGATCCTGGAAGAAGGCATTGCCTTGCGCGCCTCCGACGTTGACATGGTGTACCTGACCGGCTATGGTTTCCCGCTGTATCGCGGCGGCCCGATGTTCTATGCCGACACGGTTGGCTTGGTCAATGTGCTCGGCACTATCGAGAAATTCGCCAAAGGCCGCCATGGTGAGGCGTGGAAGCCGGCGCCGTTGCTGGTCAAGCTGGCCGGCGAAGGGAAGGGCTTCAATAGTTGACCCAGATCTACAATTTTTTGCAGAAAAGATAAATACAATCGGTTAAAACATGCTAAGTTAGCAACTCTTTAACCGATTGGATTTTATGATGATCAAAGTCATTACTATCGCTGCGCTGTCGATCCTGTTTGTTGGCTGCGCCAATGTTCCGGAGGAGGCAGCAAGCAGCGGCCAGAAGTACGCAGCCCAGGATGAAATGGTGGAGCAGACCGGCTCGCACCTGAAGCGCAAACGCCAGAGCGGGAACGTGGACGTGATCGATCGCGATGCGATTGAGCGCGCCGGCCGCCCGCACCAGGGCGTGGCGCCGGGGACCGGCAGGTAATCAGGCGATGCGTTTGCGCATGCGCGACAACGGTACCGAGACGTTGCCGGGCAGCGCAAGCGCGAAGTCTTCCACACGCTCAAAGCCGCAGGCTGCATAAAGCGGCACGCCGGGCATGGTGGCGGCAAGTTCCATGGCGAGGAAGCCCGCAGCGGCGGCCTCGCGTTCGCAGTGCTCCATCAGCATCCGGCCCAGGCCTTGCCGCGGTACGGCGGGATCGACAAAGAAGGCCCGGATGCGCGCGGGCTGGGATGCAGGATCGAGCAACGGGTCCGGCCCCGATTTGTGCTGGTCGCCGCCAAACAGCGTGGCGCGTTTGCTCCAGCCGCCACAGGCCCGCAGTTCGCCATCGCGTTCGATGACGAAGTAGGTTCCGTCGTTCACCAGTTGCGTATCGACGCCGAATACATGGCGCGTCACCGCTGCGGCCTGTTCATCCGTATAGAAACCCTTGCTGAGCTGGATACCCGAGCGTCGGATCAAGGCTTCCATGGCCGGGATATCGGCCGTTGTAGCTGCGCGCAGTGTGGCTGGATTTGTCATGCGGAAATGCTATCATAGGGTGGCACCGAAGGAGAATCCATGCGCAAATTCGCTGCTGCAATCTTCGCCTTGCTCTGCTGCCTGCCGGCGGCTGCCCGCGACCTGCTGGTGATCGGTACCCATTTCGAACGTGTCTATGAGCGTGGCCAGGAAGGCGAGATTGTTGGCCTCGGGCCGGAAGTGGTGCGCCTGGTTGCCCAGCGCCTTGGTCATCGGGCAATCTTTGAACTTTATCCGTGGGCGCGCGCCCAGGCGCTTATCGCGCAAGGCAAGGCCGATATCCTGGTGGGCCCCTACAAGACTTTCGAGCGCCAGCAGCTGATGTCGTTTTCAAAGCTGCCGTTCTACCAGGACCAGATGGTGTTTTATGTCCGCAAAGGAGAAATGACGGATTGGAATGGCGATTACGCTTCCCTGTCGGAGCAGCGCATCGCCATCGTGAATGGCTGGTCTTACGGTGCCGGCTTCGACAAGGCGCGGCCGCAGCTAAGGCTCGATGTGGTGAACAGCGTCGATAGCGGGCTGAAAATGCTGGCCGCGCACCATGCGCAGATGTTTGCCAGTAACCGCCGTAACACCGAGCCGGTGCTGGGCCGCCTGGGACTGTCCGGCCAGTTGGCGATGCTGCCGCGCGTGATCGAAGTGCAGGACGGCTATTTTGCCTTTCCGAAGCGTCCCGCTGCTGACGCGCTGCGCAAGGAATTCGATGCGGAATTCCAGCGCCTGGTCGATAGCGGGGAGCTGAAACGCCTCGGCTTGCGGCATGAGGTGAACGTGCCTTAGCGGCGTTCCGGCGTGAGCACGGTTGGCAGGGCCTTCGGCAAGGTAGCAGGGTAGTCACGGCTGAAATGCAGGCCGCGGCTTTCGCGCCGCTGCAGCGCGCTGTTGACGATCAGCGAGGCGACTTCTACCAGGTTGCGCAGCTCCAGCAAATCGCTGGTGATGCGGAAGTGGCGGTAATACTCGTCGATTTCTTCTTTCAGCAGGGCGATGCGGTGCTGGGCGCGCTCCAGGCGCTTGGTGGTGCGCACGATGCCCACGTAGTTCCACATGAAGCGGCGCAGCTCGTCCCAGTTGTGGGAGATGACTACTTCCTCGTCCGCGTCAGTGACGCGGCTCTCATCCCAGTCCGGCAGGTATGGCGTGCTTTCCTTGTCCTTGGACAGAATGTCCTGGGCGCAGGCTCGGCCAATGACTACGCATTCGAGCAGGGAATTGCTGGCCAGGCGGTTGGCGCCATGCAGGCCGGTACAGGCTGTTTCGCCCACGGCGTACAGGCCTGGCAGGTCGGTGCGGCCAAACAGGTCGGTCACCACCCCGCCACAAGTGTAGTGCGCAGCCGGCACGATTGGGATCGGCTGTTTGGTAATGTCGATGCCCAGTTCCAGGCAACGGGCATAGATGGTAGGGAAGTGCTCGATCAGGAAGTCGGCCGGCTTGTGGCTGATGTCCAGGTGCACGTAATCCAGGCCGCGTTTCTTGATTTCGAAGTCGATGGCGCGCGCGACGACGTCGCGTGGCGCCAGCTCGGCACGCTCATCGTGGGCCAGCATGAAGCGCTGGCCGGCTGCGGCACCGGCTTCCGGTGGCAATTTGAGCAGGCCGCCTTCGCCGCGAATCGCTTCCGTGATCAGGAAGGACTTGGCGTAGGGGTGATACAGGCAGGTCGGGTGGAACTGGATGAACTCCATGTTCGACACGCGGCAGCCTGCGCGCCAGGCCATGGCGATGCCGTCGCCACTGGCGGTATCGGGATTGGTGGTGTAGAGGTAGACCTTGCCGGCGCCGCCGGTAGCCATCACCGTATGTTCGGCAGTGACAGTGTGAACCTGGCCAGTGGTCACGTCCTGCACGTACAGGCCGTGGCAGCGTGGCAGCGAATTTGCCGGGCGTGGGCCCAGCTTGTCCGTGGTGATCAGGTCAATTGCGCAATGCTGCTCGAACAGGCTGATGTTCGGATGGGCGCGCACTTTTTCTTCCAGCGTGACCTGTACCGCATGGCCGGTCGCATCGGCCGCATGGATGATGCGGCGCTGGCTATGGCCGCCTTCGCGGGTCAGGTGGAAACCAAGTTCTGCGCTCGCGTCGCGCGTGAAGGGAACGCCGAGGCCAATCAGCCATTCGATCGCTTCGCGTCCATGTTCGACGATGAAACGCGTGGCGCCCTCATCGCACAGGCCGCCGCCGGCCACCAGGGTATCGGCGATGTGCTGCTCATGGCTGTCGCCGGAATCGAGCACGGCGGCGATACCGCCCTGGGCCCAGTTGCTGGCGCCATCGAGCAGGGCGCGTTTGGAGATGATGGCTACTTTGCGGCTTTCCGCCAGGTGGAGTGCAACAGAGAGGCCGGCCAGGCCGCTGCCGACAATCACGACATCGAATTTCATGGTGTTTCGGGCTGATTTTTCGCGTAATAAGCAACAATATAAACTATTTGCCGTTGCGCTGCCTCAAAAGCCCCACTGGCAGCATGCTGCATCATGGGCCCATGACCGGGAAAAAACTGCTCGTGGTGGAGGACGACCTGGGCCTGCAAAAGCAGTTGCGCTGGGCCCTGGACGCGTATGAGGTAGTGTTTGCGGCGAACCGCGACGCTGCTCTCGGGCAGTTGCGCCGGCATCAGCCAGCCGTCGTGACGATGGATCTCGGCCTGCCACCTGAGCCCGACAGCGCGAGCGAAGGCTTGCTGTTGCTGCAGCAGATGCTGGCGATTGCGGCAGACACCAAGGTGATCGTCCTGTCCGGAAACCAGGACCGCGAAAACGTGCTGAAGGCGATGGCCCTCGGCGCGTACGACTTCCACCAGAAGCCATTGGATGGAGACATGCTGCGCCTGATGGCGGAGCGCGCATTCTTCCTGCACGGAGTGCAGCAGGAAAACCGGCGCATGCTGCAGACTAAGGCTGATTCACCGCTCGCAGGGCTGGTGACCCGCGATCCGGGCATGTTGCGTGTGTGCCGGAGCATAGAAAAAGTCGCGCCGAGCTCTGCCACCGTGATGCTGATGGGGGCCTCCGGCTGCGGCAAGGAAGTCCTGGCGCGTGGCCTGCATGAATTGAGCGCCCGGCACGCCCGGCGCATGGTGGCAATCAATTGTGCGGCGATACCTGAACACCTGCTGGAAAGCGAACTGTTTGGCTACGAAAAAGGCGCTTTCACAGGCGCTGAACGGCAGACGCTGGGCAAGATCGAGTTGGCCGCCGGCGGAACTTTCTTCCTTGACGAAATCGGCGACATGGCCTTTCCCCTGCAGGCGAAGATGCTGCGTTTCCTGCAGGAGCGCGTGATTGAGCGGCTCGGCGGCCGCAGCGAGATCGCCGTCGACGTGCGCATTGTCTGCGCCACGCACCGCAACCTGAAGGCGATGGTTGATGAGGGGCGGTTCCGCGAAGACCTGTTCTACCGGCTCAGCGAAATCGTGCTGGTGGTGCCGCCGCTGCGTGAACGGATTGGCGATGCAGTGCTGCTGGCACAGCACTTCCGGCACCGCTTCCTGCAGGCGGAAGGCCGCCCGCCGCTGCCGTTCCATCCCGACGCACTGGCCGCCATCGAAGCGTATGGCTGGCCGGGCAATGTGCGCGAGATCGAGAACTGCATCAAGCGTGCCGTGATCATGAGCGAAGGGCCACACATCACGCTGGAAGACCTGGGCTTGCCGCCCGGTGCGCCCCAGGCCGAAAACATCGACTTGCGCGACGCGCGCAATGCTGCCGAATATCGCGTCATGGTCAAGGCGCTGGCCAGGACCGGCGGCAACATCGCACGCGCTTCCGAACTGCTTGGCGTGAGCCGTCCTACGCTGTACGACTTAATGAGCCACCACGGGATCAAGTGATTGGGACTCGCGCCACTCGTGCGCCGCCTTCAGCTGCTGCCGTAGGCCGGGGAGTGGGAATCCCAGCCCGTAGGCCTTGTGTGCTGCGTCCAGGGCCGCCGGCCATTCTTTCTGCCGTACTCGTGCCAGTCCCAGGTTGTACCAGGCAGCCGAATTGCCAGGCTGCTCCTTCAACGCTGCTTCCAGCTGCGCGATTGCATCGGTGTCGCGCCGCAGCGCGAGCAGGTAGGCGCCGAACAGTGCACGCGTTGAGCTATCGCTGGGGACGAATGCGATGGCGCGTTGAAAGTAGCACTCGACTGTAAGTCGCGCGCCGGGCACCTGGACTTTTTTTGCGCGCAATCCGAGCCGCGCCATGGCCGCCAGGGCACGGGGATGGTTGGGGAAGTGTTCCAGCGTGTAGCCGATATCGCCGCCCAACGTGCCCGTCATGCCGCGCTGCAGCGCTTCCACCGGCGGGCCGAAATGAAAGGATTCGACCACGGCCAAGCCTTTGGCATCTTCAGCGTTGTAATAGTCGCCGCCAGTGGCGCCCTTGCTGTAAGGCGGGCAGTCGGCGGCGAGGGCTGCGAGCAGGATCAGGTGCGCTGGCATTGGTGGTCTCCATGTTCAAACGGGCGCGCCGGATACCAGTTGCGGTCCCGGCGTGCGTGGGTATAAGGTCATTACAGCAAAGCTTCGCGCGGTCTCTTTGCGCTAACGCAAGCGGTTTCTCCGTTGCCTTGAATAGACTTGGGCCACCAAGGAGGAATCATCATGCTGACTGTGCTGATGGCTACGTTCAATGGTGTGCGTACTTTGCCGCAGGTGCTTGATGCCTACACGCAGTTGCAAAGCCCTGAGGAAGGGTGGCGCCTGGTCGTCATAGACAACGGCAGTGACGATGGCACGCGTGAGCTGCTGATGTCCTACACCAGCCGTTTGCCGCTGCACTATGCCTATGAACCGCGGCGCGGCAAGCACGTAGCGCTGAACCATGGCCTGGCACTGGCCATGAAGGGGCCTGAGACACGCCTGTTCATTTTCACCGTTGATGACGCCACGCCTGATCCTGACTGGCTGGTTCGCTATGCCAAGGCGGCAACCGAGCGGCAGGGCTTCGCGATCTTCGGCGGGAGCATTGTGCCAGACTGGAGCGAGGCGCCGCCCAAATGGCTGTTACAACTGGTTCCATGCGGTCTGACGTATGGCTTGACGGATCCGATGCTGCCGGAAGGCCCGGTATATCCCGGGCTGGTCTGGGGCGCCAATATGGCGGTGCGCGGCGAAGTTTTCCGCCACGGCTACCGTTTCGACGAGACGATCGGGCCGGCGGCCGGTGAGCATGCAGTGGGCGGTGAAGTCAGTTTTACACGCTTGCTGGAGGGGGCCGGCTTTCAGTCCTGGTTCTGTCCGGCAGCTCGTGTCGCGCACCACATACGGCCGGCGCAACTGACGCCTGGCTGGGTTATGGCGCGTGCCCGCCGCTATGGTCGCGGCGCATGCCGGTTGGCCAGGCCAGGCCAGTCCCCTGAGCTACTCGGCACGCCGCGCTGGATGCTGCGCAAATACGCGGGAGAACTATGTGGCTTGGCCATTGCCATGCTGTTGCGCCAGCCTGAGCGGATCTTTCAGCGACGCTGGGAACTGGCTTATCTTGGCGGCTATATCTCGGAAGCGGCGGCCGCTATCAAGCGGCCGGCCAGCCGGCGCATCGTGCTCACCAGCTTTTCGGGCGAGCTTGGCGGATTGGAGCTTCGGATGCTTGAGGAGGCGCGAATTCTCAAGGGCGTCGGGTATGAATGCGTGCTAGCGGCGCCGCGTTTTGGAGGCGATCAACGCTGGCGCCAGTCTGCTCAGGACGAATGCGTCGAAATAGCCGACTTGAAGGTGCCGCCCGTGATTGAGCAACAGCCCTGGCGGCACCTGAACCGCTTGCGTGCGACGATGTTCAGTGCTCCTGTCTTACGAAAGCTTCGGCCGGACCTGGTGCATGTGGTGTTCTGCTGGTCGAATTGCGGCGCCAGCGCTGTGTGGCTTGCACAGTGCTGCGGCATGCCGACAGTCATCAGCGTGCATAGCGCCATACCATGCGCTGAATTCAATGAATGGCAACTTCGCCTGCTGCGGCGCGCCATGTCGGGGGTGAAAGGGGTGTACGCGGTGTCCAGCTCGGCGATGAACCATTTTCTGGGACTGTATCGCGAATGGTTGCCTGCCGACGTGCGCTTGGCGGTCATTCCTAACTGCGTCGACATGCGGCGATTCCGGGCCTCGTCGCTGCGCCGGGCCGCTGCGCGGCGCCAGTGGGGAATTGCCGACAATGAGGAGGTAATAGGCAGCATCGGCCGCCTGGCGCCACATCAACGTCCGGACGAACTGCTGGCGATTTTTGCCCAACTGGCAAAAGCGCGGCCTCGACTAAAGCTCATGCTGGTAGGGGCTGGCCCGCTGGAATCGTCGCTACGGGAACAGGTGCGCCGCCAGCGACTGACGCGTCGCGTCATCTTTACGGGCTTCCAAGCCCGGGTCGAATCCCTCATCCCTGCCATGGATTTGCATCTGCTGGTGGGCCGGCGCGAGGGGGGCGGCATGGCAACGGTCGAGGCAATGGCATGCGGGGTGCCGGCATTGGCCACACGCGCACCGGGCAGCGAAGACATTCTCCAAGGCAGCGCTGGCGGCTTGCTGCTGGCTCCAGACGATATCGACAACGCCGTCAGTCTGATCGGTGCCTTGCTTGATGACCCGGGGCGCCGCGATGAGATGGGGCGACGGGGCAGGGCCGAGGTGGAGTCGCGTTTTTCGGTGCCAATGGTCAGCGCGCAAGTGCAAGCCTTTTACGACGGCTTAGCGTGACGTGCGGGTGACTTGCCTGGCAACGCTGCGTTCCTTTGATCCGGATCATGTGCGGCGGCGCTGTCCTGTATAGCATGTGGAATAGAGGCGGCTCTGCTGGCGGACGCAGCGGCGCAACGCGGCGCTTGACGGTGGCATTTGTTGGCGGGAGGGGCTATGCGCATCGGAATCTTGTCTTATCCTATGTTGTTCCAACGAGAAGGCGGCCTGCAAGTCCAGGTGCGGGAAACAGTTGCTGCGCTCAACCATCTGGATGCATCGATGTCAGCAGAACTGGTCGACCCGGCGCGCCGCAAGCTGACCGATTTCGACCTGATCCACGTCTTCTCGGCGTACAACGGTAATTTTCGCGTGGTCGAATCGGCGGTCGAACTGGGCCTTCCTGTCGTGCTTTCTCCTTTGGTGTCGCCCAGCTGGAACCGTAATGCCGGCTTTCGCGCTCGCCTGGCGGACCGCCTGGCAGGACGCATCTGTTCCTACAATCTGCAGACCAGCTATGCCCAGACGAAGCGGGCACTGCAGCTGGCCGACCTTGTGATTGCGCTGGGCGAGGCGGAACGGGAAGCGATCGTGAACGGCTTCCTGACCGACCGCTCCAAGATCCGCGTGTTCCCGAATGGAATCGGGCGCCAGTTCTTTACCGCGAAAGGTGAATTGTTCCGCCACCGCACCGGCATTGTCGGCCGTTTTGTGCTGACGGTTGGAACGGTGTCGTCATATAAAAACCAGCTTGGCTTGGCACGGGCGTTGGAAGGCAGCGAGCTGCCGCTGGTCATGATCGGCCCAGTGGCCCGTGAAGAGCAAGACTACCTGCAAAGTGTGTTGAAATCGCCGTGGTCGCGCTGGCTCGGCGCGCTGGACCATGAAGATCCCTTGCTGGCAAGCGCCTATGCTGCCGCTTCGGTCGTGGCGTTGCCGAGCCAAGGGGAAGTATTCCCCTTGTCGGTGCTCGAAGCCTTGGCGGCAGGTACGCCGGTAGTCATGACGCAGGACAGCGCGCTGCAGCTCGAGGGGGCGGACGCCATATTGCGCAAAGTCGCCTGGAACGACCAGGCCGGCCAGAGGGAAGCGATTATCAGCCTGGTGTCCCGGCCGCCGGAACGCACCAGCGTTCAGTCGATGGTGGAGCAATTTACCTGGCAGCGCGTAGCCAGCCAGGTTGCCGCCTGCTACCGTGAATTGGTGCCGGCGAACGTCACCTGACATTCACATCTGAGGCTTGAAGCGCAGCATCGCGGCGCCTTTTTCGCATGGCAGCGAACTGATTTCAAGTTCCGGGAATTCGGCAGCCCAGCGTTGCAAGGCCGTCTGTTCACCAGGACGCTTGGCGTCGTCAAGGAAGATCGCTGCCCCGGGCGTAACACGTGGGAACAGGATAGGGCCGGCTGGGTAGCGCGCGGCGTCGCTTGTCGCCTGGGGTGGGCCATCAATCACGACCATGTCGATCGGCAGGCCAGGCGGCAGGCGGCTGTAGTCGTACCAGGGCTGCTCGCGGCCGCCGAATGTTTGCGCCAGCAGCGGCGCGTCAATCACGGTCGCCCAGTCAGCCAGGCCATGCAATTCGAGCTGGCGCCGGGTGTTTCGCGCATAGTCGGGATCGTGCTCCAGGCTGTATACCTTGCCGGCGCCGTTGATTTGCATGCAGCGCGCCAGTACCAGCGTTGAAGTTCCGCTACTGCATTCAACCACGCACTTGGGCTTTTGGTCGAGCGCATGGGCCGTCAGCTCTTGCAGGAAGTCCGGCGAGGCGGCCCAGCCACGCGTTACAGGCAGCGCGCGCCGCAGTCCGAGACTGACATACAGCCCTTGCAGTGCTTCGAGCTGGCGAAACAGTGCGGCATGCTCCTGTCGCGAATCATCTCTCATTGCATGCACCAGCAGGTGCATGTTCCGCACCTTATGCAAGATATAAGCGCACAACAGCAGCAATCCGATGGTCGCGGCAGCTATCATTCATAGTACCCATAGTATTGGGCGCCAGGGAAGGCGCGCGATTTATTGTACACGAGGTTTATATGCCGACAATGTTCTATTCGCTGCAGGGCAGCCTGGACTGCGGATTGGGTCGTGGTCTCGGCCTCGACCACCATGACTACCTGTCCCATTTGCGAAACCAGGACGCTTGCTTCCGTGGTCAACAGCAAGGGCGGTGAGTCGAACACGATGATGCGATCCGGATAGCGGCTGGCGAGTTCCTCCAGCAGCCGGCTCATATTGCGGCTGGCGAGCAATTCGGTAGCATGGCGGCAGGCCGGCCCGGCCGGCAGCAGGGTGAGCGAGGGGACGTTGGTGCGCAAAATAACGTCGGACAGTTCTACGCTTCCATCCAGGAGCACATTCATCAGGCCGCGCTCGGATTGCAGCCCCAGCACTTTAAGCACCGAAGGCCGGGCTACGTCGGCATCCACAAGCAAGGCCCGGGCGTCCTTTTCCATCGAAATGCTCATGGCCAGGTTAACGGCGCAATAAGTCTTTCCTTCCCCTGGCAAGGCGCTGGTAACGACGATCAAGTTTCCATGCGCGATTGCATTGGCGCCAGTGGCGCGCGCATCATTGAGCAGGTGTCGTTTGATGATACGGAAATCCTCAGCGACGGAGGTGCGCCCGCTCTCGTGGGTCACCATGCCTCTTTGGCATAGCCGGACCAGGTTGATGTCGGCATAGCCGAGCTCGGCCGGCGGTGCGACTTCCAGCAGATTTGGCGGCAGTTGCATGAGACCTCCATTTATTGGTAGAGCAGGGTGAAGGCCATCACCGTGCCATAGCCTAACAGCAGGCAGGCTGTGCCCGTGCCGAAGCCGAGGCGGTCGCGTGCGTGCCGGCGCTTCTCATCGTCCGTCCAGTTCATGCCTATGGTGCCAAGGACCCGCAAGCCGGTTGCCGCACGCAGCTCAGACGGATTCAGGAAGGTCGGCCGCAACTCCGAAAGGCCAAGTGCAGTCGCCGCGCCGCCGAGCAGCCCCGCGATGAGCACTGCGCTGTAATACAGAGCCCGGTTGGGGCCAATGGGGCGTAGCGGCATGGTCGGCGGATCGATGATCTTGAAACTCATCATTTCGGTGGTCGTAGTCAGTTCCCCTGACAGCTTGGCGGCTTCGCGGCGCGCAATGAGTTTCTCGTAGTTCTCTTTGTTGACCTGGTAGTCCCGCGTCAGCTGCCCTAGCTGGGATTCGAGTTCGGGAACCGCATTGCGCTGTTGCTGTAACTGCAATTGCCGCTGCTGCATGGCCTCGACCCGCGCCCGCAAGGCGGCGACGCGCGCCTCCGATTCAGCCAGGGCAACCTTCATTTGCTGGAACAAAGGGCTGTACTGGCGAGCGGCGTCGTTTGGGCCCGGTTGCTTCTGGCGCTCCTGCTGCCGTTTCTCTTCGAGCTGGGCTACCAGGCGCATGACCGCTGCAACGTCAGGATGCTGGTCGGTGTACTGCATGCGCAGGCTATCCAGGTTTTTGTTCAAGGCGCTTATCCGGGCATCCAGGTCGGACACCTCACCGGGTGCACCGACCGCTGCAAGGAGCGGTTCGTCGCCGCCAAACTGCGCCTCGATTGCCTTGCGTGCTTGTTCCGCTTCCGCCAGTTCGAGCTGGGCACCGGCCAGCGCCTCGCTTGCGGTCAACAGCTTGCCGCCGTAATCCTGGCCTTCGCGCGGCAGCAAGTAATTGTGCTTCAGGCGAAATTCCTTGACGGCGTTCTCCGCCGACAGCAAGCGCTCCTCGTAATTCTTGATCTGGTCGTCGATGAATTGCACCGCCTTCTCTGAATCACCTTTCTTTCCCTTGAAGCTGCCTTCCACAAAGATTGAGAGCAGTGCCTGCACCACATCGCGTACCTGGCGCGGGTCCGAATGCGTGTAGTTGATCGTGTAGATGTCGTAGGTGCCGGTGCCGTTGATGTGGATGCGCTTCAGCATATCGTCGACCATCGCATCGTGGTCGCGTGCCGACACCGCGTGCACGTCGAGGTCGACCATGCGCAATACGCGATCGAGATTCGGTCGGCTCAACAAGGTGCGGCTCATGATCGCCACTTGCTGTTCGACGTTGGGCATGCTGGTCATGCCGACCATTAGCGGCTTGAGGATGCTTTGGGTGTCGACAAACACCCGTGCGGTGCTCTGGTACTCGTCTGGCAGGGAATAGACTTTGGCCCAGCCTGCCAGCACGACCAGCCAGGCGACGCTGAATCCTGCCCAGCGATGCTTCCAGATGCCTTTCAGGCTGGACAGCAACTGGCTGAAGAGATGCTCCATGCTGCGCTCCCTGGTGATACGCCTCGGTGCTCTGGATTATATGGGCGGGTTTGCAGCCTGGCTGGCGAACCCGCCCGAACTTTGAGGCCTGTCAAGAAGTGGTCATGATTTGCGGCGGCGCAGGGCCAGGGACATTCCCAGCATGCCTGCGGCCAGCACGGCCAACGAGTCCGGCTCGGGCAACTCCTGCTGCAATGCATTGGCCAGAGTGTTGTGCTGGATCGTGATCTGGTAGCTGGTGCCGGCTGTCAGCAATGGCGACACCTTGGTCAGCGGAACCCCGGGCGCGGTGGCAAAGGTGTAAGTCAGGAGGCCAGGACTGCCGTCGGTGCGGCTTCTTACGCTAAGCGCATTCAGGTCGCCCGGTGCATAGTCGAAAATCGTTCCCTGGGTAGTCAGGTCGACGATGTTGATGGACCACGACAAGCGTGCATTGGCGTTTGCATCGGGCGTTGAGCCGGGCGACACATATGCCTGGGTGAAGGCGGTGGCATCGAAGGAAACCGTCATGGTATCCGCGGCGCCCAGCGTGAACTGGAAGGTAGTCGAAGTCCCGACGTCGGAGTTGCCGGAGGCGATGGCATTCAGGGCGGTCGACGCATCGGCGCGCGTGCGGGCATGCGCCCCGGCTGCATTGCCATTGATCGTGATGGATGCCCCGGTCAGGTCCTGGTCGGCATAGCCGAAGGTCCCCGGTACGGGCGGCGGGCTGGCGAAATGGCTGAAGTCGTTGTCAAGCAAGCCCGGGCATGGGGCACCTTTGCATTGATGGTTGACATTGGGCGTGCCAAGCAGGATGGGGATCGACGAGGTGCCGTTGGCGAACATTCCGTTCAGTGCCGCCGTGGCATGGGCGTCATTGGTGCCCTGCAGGATCGTGAAATCGCCTGTGCTGTAGGCAGTGCCGTTGGAGTGGAGCAAGCGGAAATTGCTGATGTCGAGGATGGCCGAGGCGAAGGTCGATGCCTGCGCGGGGGCGCTGGCAACGCCGGCCGCCAACAGGACGGCAGTTGCCAGTAAGGATTTGCGGAAGTTAGTCATAGCGTGGATCTCCCGATTGGATTGCGGCGGGTTTGCCGGCAAAGTCGTATGAGCAGCATCCGTGCCATGCCCTTAGGCCCCGATGAGCGCTGCCGGTGAAAAGAAATCCGACGCGTGGGGAACCTTGCGCCAGGCCGAGCGTCCAAGCGCAATTCCGATAGGAGGGCGTACCGTGGACGACGACACCATTGTTTCCCTGTTGATTGACGAAAGCGCCAGCGGCCAGCAGCCGCTGCATCCGATCGACCAGCAGCTGTTCCATATCCGGCTGGCCAATTCGGCCGGCAAGCGCGAAGCGGCCAGCGTATTGCTGCAAAAGATGTATGGCTGGCGCGGCTATGAAGTGGAGCCGAACGCGCCGCACGAGCCCAACCGTATCACCCTGGCTGCCGACAGCCAGGGTGATACGGTTGCCACCATGTCGCTGTGCCTGGATGACCCTGAAATTGGCCTGCCGGCAGATGAAAACTTTGGCGACATCCTGGCGGCGCTGCGGGCTCAGGGAAGACGCTTGTGCGAGCCGGCGCGGCTGGCCATCGACCGCAACGTCAACATGCGGGTTTTTGCCGCACTGATCCACATTTCCTATGTGTACGCCCACAACCTGCACGGGTGCACGGATTATGTGATCGAAGTCAATCCGCGCCATGTCCGGTTCTACAAACGCATGCTGGGCTTTCGCGATGCGGCGGCGGAACGGCATTGCAGCCGTGTCGGCGCCCCGGCCGTGCTGTTGCGGCTGGACCTGGCGCACATGGCGGAGCAGATCCGGCAGTTTGGCGGGCGCATGGAATCGGAACCCAATGAGCGCTCTTTCTATCCCTTCTTTTTCTCGCCGCAGGATGAAGCCGGTATTACGGTGCGCCTGCGCGAGGGCAGGAACTGAGATGGCAAACCTCAAACTTGCGCTCCAGGCCTGGCGCATGCTGCTTGGGCCCGCTCGTGTCCTTACCGCGTCCACCGAGCTGGCGCCCTACATGGCCAGCACCTCGGCCAATCCGGTCGCGCCGCTCGCAGTGCTGCGCCCGCTTACCCATGGAGAAGTCGTAGCCCTCGTGCGATGCGCAGGTGAATTTGACGTTCCGCTCTATCCCTTGAGTACCGGGCGTAACTGGGGTTATGGCGACGCCAACCCCAGCGGCGCAGGCCAGGTCATCGTGGACCTGGGCGGGATGAACCGTATCCTCGAAACCAACGGCGATCTCGCCTATGCCGTCATCGAACCGGGCGTCACGCAAGCTCAACTGGCGCACCACCTGGCCGAACTGCAACTGCCCTTGTGGATGGATTGCACAGGAGCGGGGCCGGATACCAGCCTGGTTGGCAACATTCTGGAGCGCGGCTTTGGCCACACACCGTACGGCAACCGCATGCTGCATGTGGCCGGCATGCGCATCGTGCTGCCCAATGGGGACACACTGGAGACCGGCTTCGCCCACTTCGCCCATGCCAGCGCGGCCCATCTCTATCCGTATGGTGTCGGCCCCTGGCTGGATGGACTATTCACGCAGTCGAACTTTGGCATTGTTACCAGCCTCGGCTTCTGGCTAATGCCGCAAACTGAAGTGGTAAGCCACCTGGTCGCAAGCGTTCCGCACTTCGACGGCATCGGCGCGGTAGTGGAAGCGTTGCGGCCGCTGCGCATGGATGGCACCTTGTCGAGCGTGGTACACATCGGGAACGATTTGCGCGTGCTCTCAGGCGGCATGGTGTTCCCGAGCGCGCTGGCGCCACAGGGACCGCCCTTGCCGCAGCAGTTGCGGAGCGACCTCTGCCGGCAAGCCGGGATTGGCGCATGGACGGTGTCAGCCGCGCTTTACGGCCGGCCAGCCCAGGTTGCCGATGCGCGCCGCGCGCTGCGGTCGGCGATTGGCAAGCTGGCCACGCTGCGCTTCATTGACGAGCGGGCGCTGGCGGTCGGCAGCATCGCGGCGCGCCTGATTGGGCAGGGCAGGCTGGGAGCCAGGTTATCGGCGCAGGTGGACTTGGGGCGCTCACTGTTGAACATGAACCGCGGCGTCCCGGATGGCCGGTTCCTGGCCGGGGCCTACTGGCGCCGCCGCGGCGGCCTGCCGCCAGGATTTCCGCTTGGCGCAAACCCGGCGCGTGATGGCTGTGGAATGATGTGGCTGGCGCCCGTGTTGCCAATGCGTGGCGGCGACCTGCTGCATGTGCATGCCTTGGTGGACGCGGTGTTTGCTACCCATCGCTTCGACCTGTTCGAGACCTTCAGCATGATCAACGAGCGCGCGCTTGGCGGTGTGCTGACCATCTGCTTCGACCAGCAGGATGCGGCGGAAGTGGCTCGTGCCCGGCTTTGCTATGACGAGTCGTTTGCGCGGCTGCTGGCCGCAGGATACATCCCCTATCGCGTAGGCCCGCAATCGGTGAAAGCCCTGGACAGCGGCCACGATACCTACTGGAGCACGGTGTCGCGCATCAAGGCCGCACTCGATCCGCAGCACATCATCGCCCCCGGGCGCTACCAGCCGCGATGACGGCGCCGCCGCACAAGCAGCATCAGGCCGGCGCCAGCCGGTAACAGGGAGAGCGGCGTGGGCTGGTCCAGCGTTACCTGCGCAATGACCGGATCGGACAAGCGCGCGGACCAGCCGTTCTGACCAATTGCCGACAGTGCCAGGATGTTGGTCATGGTAGTCGTGCCGTAGAAGTCGGCTCCTGCCTGTTGCATGCCGCTGCTGAAATAGCTGCAGGCCGGGCCGCCTGCGCAGTGCGCCAGGTAGCTGCCAAAACCCGAAGATGGCGAGGTGACGCCACTCAGTTGCTGGAACAGCGTGACTGGCGTCCCGCTTGCTGCGGCCGATGCCAGGCCCGGCACGAATTCCCAGCGCATCAACAGGGCACCGTCGGTAATGCCGCCAAGCTGGCTGAAGCCCTGGCGCTGCGATGCCTTGATGCCGCCGATGCCGAAGCCGGGATTGGTGCCGCCCGCCAGCTTGTCGAGATAAAAATCGAGGTGAATCTTGCCGTCGCAACCGAAGGAAAGATGGCTGCAACCGGTGCCGAAGACCTGGTGGGCCGGGGAGCCGGCGAGCGGGAGGACTGCGGCGTCGGCTGCGCCATACATCATGAAGGAAATGCTCTGGTTATCTTGTCCGCTGCGCCACAGTTGGTTGGCTGGATTGCCGAGCTCGTGGATGCTGGTCATATAGCCCGCGCCAAAACTGGCCTCGCGGAGGCCTTGTGCAGTGCCGATATCGCTGCTGCGGGCAAGGTAGCCGCTGAATTTGATCTCTACGGCGCCCGGCGTGTGCAGCACAAACGGTGCGAGAGGGGTCGCCACAGCCGGTCCGGCGATGGCGAAGGCCGACAGAGCGGCGATGCGCTGGAAAATGAGGCTCTTGAACATGGTGGACTCCCGGTGGTGGATATGACCCACCCTGCAAGGAATGCGCCAGCGCCAGCGCTGGGGCTGGCAGGCAAGAGCGTAAAAAGCGCCGACGCCTTACAGCTTGGCCAGCAAGCCTTCCACTTCTGCACGTTGCGCCAATCCCTTTACCGCCAGCAGTTGTTCGCACTGGCTGCGCGCTGCACGCTTGTCGCCGCTGCGGAATAGCGCGTGGGCGTAGTGCAGCCGAATATCGTTTGCTGTCGGCGCGGTTTCCAGTGCCTTTTTCAGCAAGGGCAGGGCGCGCGCCGGCTTGCCGCTTTCTGCCAGGATCCAGGCAAGGGTATCGGCCACTGCCGGATTGCCCGGGGCCAGCTGGTAAGCCCGTTCGGCCGGCCGGACTGGGTCGCCGTCCCGGGTTTGAAGCAGCGCCCAGGCCAGGTCGTTCAAGGCAAGCACATTGTCCGGGTCGCGCTGCAGGATGATTTCGTACTCGCGCCGTGCGGCGCCAAACTGCGCCTGCTGCAGCAGGTGGCTGGCGTAGTACAGCCTGGTCGGCTGGTCAGATGGGTGCTGGCCGAGCCAGTCGCGCATGCGCTGGCCGGCGAGTTCCGCCTTGCCGGCGGCCAGCAAGGCGCGATGCAGGGCAATCAGCACCGGACCGCTGCGCTGCAGGCTGTAAGCATGCTCGTACAATGAGGCGGCCTCAGCAGCCCTGCCTTCTTCCAACAGGGAATCACCTTCGAGCCTGAAGCCGATGCCGGCGCCGGGCTGCCGTTGTTGTACGGAGCGCGCCAGCTTGCGTGCATCCTCGAATGCCCGGCCATCGAGCAGCAGGGCGCTGGCAAGCACCAGCGCATCTTCCCGGCCCGGATCAAGCGCAATGGCCTTGCGCGCCGCCTGTAATGCGAGGGGCTTCTGACTGAGCGTTAGCGCAGTGCGTGCGATACGCAGCTGTACGTCAGGCTCGAGAGGACGGAGCAGTGCCAGCTTCTGCAAGCTCTCGAGCGCCTGCGCATGCTGGCCGGCGGCGGAGGCGGCCTGGGCCAGCAGGTCGAGGCTGGCTGGTTCATTTGGCCGGGCTGCCTGCAGTCGCTGTGCGTGCTTGAGCGCCTTGCCGGCCTGGCCGTTGCGCAGGTAGAGTCCGGCCAGCGCCTGCAGCGGCTGGATGGTATCGGGGGCTGCGGCAACGGCGCGTTCCAGCCAGCTGATTGCTGCCGGCACATTGCCTTGCCTGGCTTCGAGCTTGGCAAGTGCCATCAGCAGCGGCAGGCTGTTGCGCTGGCGTTCCAGTGCCGCCAGATAGCGCTGGCGCGCAAGCTGCCCTTTTTTCTCCAGCAAATCCAGTTCCGCCAGGTTGTCCAGCGCCGGCATGTGACCCGGATCGAGTTCCAATGAGCGCGCAAACGCCTTGCGCGCACCAGGAAGGTCGCCGCCCGCAAGCAGTACGCCGCCTTTCAGGTTGTGGACCGAAGGATTATCCCCCAACGCTTCCATGCGCCGTACCTGTTCCATGGCTTTCGTGAAGTTACGGCTGCGCAGATAACTCATGACCAGCAGCGATGCGGCACGAGAAGCTGCCGCGCCTCCTTTTTGCGTGGCCTGTTCCAGGGCGTCCACCGCGCGTGCGTCCTGGCCCTGGCTAAGCAAGCTCAGGCCACTGGCGGCAAGCAGGCTGCCCGATTCCGGCGCCATGCTGCTGGCGCGGCCAAACCAGCGCGTTGCCAGCTCATGCTTGCCGGCGCGCATTGCAGCTTCCCCGCCGAGGGCCAACAAATCGACGTCCTGCGGATTTTCGGCAATCGCGGGCTCCAGCAGCGCCAGCGCATTCTGCGCTTTCCCTTCCCGCAAGTCGCATTGGGCTTGCAGCCGCAGTGCAAATAGTTCCCTTGGCTGCGATTGGCGATAGCGCAAGATATGGCTGCGGGCCTGGGAGAGCGCACCGCTTTCCAGTTCAACGGAGGCGGCCAGCAACAGGCTGGGCAAATGATCCGGCGCAGCGCGCAACACCGTTTGCGCGCGCTCGAGCGCGGCCTTGTTCTTGCCCTCGGCCAGGTCAAGCAGTCCCTGGGCATAAAGGATGACCAGGCTGGCAGGCTGGATTTTGCGCGCTGCTTCGAGTTGCTCCCGCGCCAGCGCCGGCTTGCCCTGCAACAGGTGTACTGCCGCAATATCGGCAAGGACCTGCACATTATTCCTGTTGCCCTCGGCGATGGCGCGGTACGCCAGAAGAGCGCCGTCCAGGTCACCGCGGAGGCGCAGCAAATCGCCCTTGAAGCGTAGCGTGTCGTTGTTGTGCGGATCGGCCTCGAGGGCGATCCGCACCGATTCGGTGGCCGCAGCCGGGTCATTGCGCAGCAATGCAAGCCGCGCTTGGCCGAGGTGGCCCTCAACCAGCTTGCCATCCTTATGCAGTGCCTGGGTGTAAAGCTGGCCGGCGTCTTCGGCCCTGCCAAGCCCGAGCAAGGCGTGTCCGCGCCAGGCCAGGATGGCCGGAGTGAGCGATTCAGCCTGCAATTCGTCCAGCAAGCCCTGGTAGGAGGCTTGCTCCAGCATAGCCCGGACCAGCAGGGGTAACAGTTCCTGGCGCGGCTGGCCGAGCGCCAAGGCGCGGCGCAGTTCTTTTTCGGCCGAGACGGCGTCGCCCAGCGCCAGGTGCAGCTCGCCGAGCATGCGCCGGGCAGCGGCATGGCCTGGCTCCTGTTGCAACAGGTTCTTCAAATGGATGACGGCAGCCCGATCTTCGCCGTTGTTGTGGGCCTTGCGCGCATCCGCGAGCACGTCGGCCACCGGTTTGATTCGCTGGCAAGCGAGCAGGGCGGCCAGTGTGATTGCTGCGGCAACGGTGATCAGGCGAGACATGGAAACCTCCCAAGCTGGTGAAGTTTCCAGCGTAGGGAGCTCTCAAAACCGCTTGTTGATCGCGCTCAAGAAAGGCGGCGATCCGCAGAGGATTATTTGGTGTGGTGCTGGTTAGCGAGCTGCACGTACAGCGGCCAGGTAGCCGTGCCGTCGGCATTTGCCATGGTGGCGCTCGAACGATAGCGGGTAGACAGGTAGTCAACAGAAACGGAATCGCCAGCCAGTGCTGCCTTTTCCAAGAGGCGCATGGCTTCTTTGTGCTTTGCAGCATCCTGGCTGTACAACAGGCCCAGTTCACGGGCTGCGACCGGCGAGCCTTGCTCGGCCCATTCGCGCAGGCGGCGCTCAGCCGCTGCGCCGCCATGTTCAGCCAGTTTCTTCGCGACGGCTTCGACAACGGGGGCCGGCGGTTCGACGTCTTCCTTGACTTGGCAGGCAATCAACATGCCGACCATGACAAGGGTGGATGTCACGATCACTCCCGCCTTGTTAAATAATTCCATATTTCTTATTTTTCCCCGAGTGGATGGCATTATATCAATTAATTGCCCTGCGTCAAGTTTCGGGCAACTTTCAGGATTTTATGAAATGCGAGGCGAAACAGGCGCACGGCTCGCAATGCTGCCAAACCTATAAAGTATTACCGAATCATAACATGCGGGTATTGCGCCGCACAAAAAAGGCTGGGGTAACAGATGTAACGAAATGCTAGCGGGCGGCGGCGCGGCCGGCGTGCTGGTCGAGCCAGGCACCGGCGTGGTCATGCACCAACTTCAGTTCACCCTCGAGAGCGGTGAAAAGTAATGGTATTTCGACAATGCGACCCTCCTGCAGGGCCAGTTCAAGTGCGAGCGAGGCAGCAACAAAGCGTTTCGCCCCCAGGTTGCCGATCGAGCCGCGCAGGTTGTGCAAGATGCGCCGGGCTTCCATGAATTTGCCGTCACGAATCGCTTCACCGGCCAGGTTGAGCGGCTCGACACCTGGGCCAATGCCGTCGCGCACGATCTTGACGACTGAACTGAGGGCTTTTTCGTCCTGCCCCATGTATTGCAGCAATTTGTCGACGCAAAAAACTGCTTCATCCGGCGCACTTGCATAACTCATAAACGAAGTCTCCGTTATACGCGGAACGTCCAATGGCGTCCCATCGCACCTTCGACCGCCTGTAAACCGAAGCGTTCGGCGGCCCTGGCGTGTTGCTTGATCAGGTAGTACATATCGCTCAACGCCGAGCGCTGCTCGGCGAAATACGTGTGGCCGATAAACCCGGTATCCACCTTGCTGGCGTCAATGGTTTCAACCCCCGGCGCCACCACCAGGCCGGGTCCGCTCTCACCGGCACGCGCATAGCCGTGGACGGCTTTGGACGCATGCAAGGCGCTATCCTCGGACGAGGCGTACAGCGTCAGCGGGTTTGGCACGGCAGCAAGGGCCGGCAACAACTGCTGGCGGAAAACCTCTGCATCGATGTCCGGTGCCGCCAGGATCACTTCCCGGATCCGGCTTGCCAGGTCGGGCCGCGCCGCGATCACGCTGGCTGTTGCCTGGGCCAGGGCACGGTTGCCCATGCTGTGCGCAAGCAGGTAAACATGCTCGGCGTCGGACTGCTGCAGCACATCTGCCAGGAAGGCCGCCAGGTCGGCCTGGGTCCACTCCACATTGGCTTCATCCAATATATATCCTGAAAGCTTGCCTTGCGAGGGCCAGCTGTAAAAAATCGGTGCGCCGTGAAAGCCCAGGTCATACGCTAGCTGGCCAGTCCGCCGCGCCGCATCTTCGAACGTCGTGCGGTAGCCGTGGATGAAAAGCAGTGCGCTGCGTGTGCCGCTGGCGGCAATCGCGTTGCGCAAGTCGCCGAAATAGCTGTCGCGCTCAGTCAAGTCGGCGGAAAGCAGCACCACATGCTGTTCGGGATCCTGGCGAAACTCCAGGCGCAATAGCGAAGGCGATTCCATCTCGCCCATGCGGTGGTCGCGCGGAATGCTGACCTCGCAGCTTCCATAGCGCAACTGGCCGCGCACGCTGCCGAACAGGCGGGCGGGGTGGCGGTCGCCGCTCAGTTCACGGTCGGTGGCGAAGAATACTTTCATCACCGCATGGTCGGGCGCGCCATCCAGGCTGGCTGTTGGCGGAGTCCGTGCGCTGCGCCGGCGCTCGACTTCATCGATGAGGTTGCGTGCCGCTGCACGCAGGTAACGGTCGCCCGCCAGGCCGGCCGCAGCCAGTGCATCGCTCAGCGCAAACTGGCGCGAACGGGAACCTGGATCTTCTTCTACATCGGCAATGGCATCGGCGACCGAAGGAGACTGGGCCGCCAGGCGGGACTTCAGCATCTGATAGGCAGCACTGATGCCGCCCTCGCCGGCACCTGCCGTCACTGCTGTCGTAATGACGTCCATGCTCTTCTCCTGGCTGATTAATGCATATCTGACCACACACCCAACGCCAAGTCCAGCGCCGCGTGAAACTAGCGCTCCGGAGCCAGTTCGAGGCGGTTGATGCGGGCTGCCTTGTTGAAGTCAATGGCAATGCGCAGCGCTTGCGGCTGGCATTTCGCACGGTACACGTAAAGCCGGTCTTCCCCATTTACGTTTCGCGAAAGCAGCTCAAGCGCAAGTGGCCGTGCACAGGCTTTCATCAGGCCAGGCAGTCCCGCTGCGGCAAGATAGCTGGCGCCCCGTTCAGTGAAGCGCTCGGGCGCCGGCTTGCCATCCGCGATGCCTTCCAATACCTCGATTACCTGGGCGGTGACTTCAGGCTCCTCGTCCGGCATGGCAGCTGCCGGGCCCAATAAAGCGAGGCCTGAAAAAAATAACAGAATGTTCAATTTCACTGACGACTCCTTCTAACGTTGCGTGCGCGGTCTTGACTCATTTCTTTTCTGTTCCTGGGCAAAATTCCAGGCAAATCAGCGAACTTTTAGTCGTTATACTCCCCGCTCACGCTGTTGAGTGCCAAGCCCGGCGGGGCTCGTTGTTCCATCCAAAAAATAGATCTATAACTGCTTCAGGAGAGAATTACAACATGCGCTACACAACCCGTACCACTCTTGCTTCCATGGTCATGCTGGCCTGCGCCAGCCTGGCACAGGCTGGCGAAAAAACCGTCGACAACCTGACCATCTTCACCAATACCAAGGCTGCTTCCGCTGAAGGCGTGCTGAAGGTCCACGCGGCACGCTTCGGCCTGCCGGCGAACCTGAACAACCTGGTGCTGGTGGAGGTCAAGGAATCGCTGACCGGCAAACATTACTACTACCAGCAAATGCTGCGCGGCCTGCCAGTTGACCGTGCCCAGATCGTCGTCTCGATCGGCAAGAACGGCGACCTGCAAAAGATCTTCAACGAAACCCGCCATATTTCTGCCAAGGTCGATGCGGACGCGGTAAACCAACTGTACAACAAAGCCCAGATCAGCGACGACGAAGCGCTGGACAAGGGCTGGAAGAACATGAAGGTCCAGCACAACCTGGTGAACGTGCCTTCGTCCACCCTGGTGTGGGTGCCGACCAAGGATGGCGTGCAACTGGCACGCAAGGTGGACATCGCGGCGGAAATGCCGACCGGCGGATTCGTCCAGTACCTGAACGCCCATGACGGCAGCCTGATCGACTCCTACTCCACGTCGCTGCCTCGCACCAATAAGGCTGGGGAACGCAGCCTGGCCGCACGTGCCGCAGCGCCTGGCCAGACGCTGGACCGCAAAGCGGCCACCGAAGCTGCCAAGGCCAACGCCAGCGTGAGTACCCTGAAAGCCGGCACCACTGCAACCGCAGTAGCTGCTTCCGGCATCAACGGCAGCGGCTATGCTTTCGACCCTGATCCGCGCACCACGCTGAACACCGATGCGCTGACCGACACTTCGGCCGCCTCTGCCTTCGACGCCGCGTACTCGAGCAAGACCCTGCGCGACCTGACCGTGACTGGCGGCGTTTACTCGCTGACCGGCCCCTACGTCAACATCAAGAACATTGAATCGCCGAACACGGCGCCGAGCACCACCACCAACGGCGTGTGGACTGCCAAGCGCGGCAACAACGCCTTCGACGACACCAACGTCTACTTCCACCTGGACCAGAGCCAGCGCTACATCCAGTCGCTGGGCTTCACCGGCACCAAATCCATCCTGAATCGTTCGATGGATGTGGATACCGACGGTGTTAATGGCGACGACAACTCGCACTTCAGCGGCACCGGCGCCACTGGCTACCTGGCCTTCGGCCATGGCTGCGTGAACGACAGCGAAGACGCCGACGTCATCCTGCACGAATACGGCCACGGCATCCAGGCCAGCATCAACTCGAGCTGGTCTGGCGGCGACACGGGCGCCATGGGCGAAGGCTTCGGCGACTACTGGGCCGCGTCGTACTCCTACAGCACCCCGAACGGCAAGGTGTACCACCCTGAGTGGGCCTTCAGCTGGGACGGCCACGGTTCTTGCTGGGCCGGCCGTATGCTGAACCGCACCGATGCCAAGTACAACAGCAGCAAATCCTACAGCGCCCACACCTCGGTCACCGAGAATGGCGTGACCTTCCAGTCCGACGAACTGTGGTCGGCGCCGCTGTACTCGGCGATGGTGTCCCTGATCGCTGCCGGCAAGCCACGCGCCAACATCGACCAGATCATCCTGGAAGCGCACTTCGGCCTTGGCTCGAACATCAAGATGCCGGCGATGGCGACTGCGATCGTCAACGCGGCGAAGAACCTGTTCCCATCGGACCTGAGCTATGCCAATACCTTCCAGGCCAAGTTCGAGGCACAGAACATCCTGAGCGGCGGCTCCTGCACCCCGGTGAACATCTCTGAAACGGAAAGCAATAACACCATTGCGACAGCGAACGCCATTAGCCAGTCCTGCACCACCGCCAGCGCCAACATGAGCTCCAGCACCGATGTGGACTACTTCGCCATTACGGTTCCTGCAGGCAAGACCTTGACCGCGACCATGACGCCGAACGCTTCTTCGGATTACGACCTGAAGCTGTACAACAGCGCAGGTACCGAATTGGCATCCAGCGTGAAAGGCACCGGCCAGGCCGATGTTGTAACGCGCGCCAACACGGGCTCGACTGCTGTAACGTGGTATGCCAAGGTGTATTACTACTCGGGTGGCACTGGTTCGACCAGCGGCACCTACACCTTGAAAGCCTCCTGGTAATTTAAGAGCGCACCCCCGCGCTATCGGCCGCCTGGCCCGTAAGGGCAGGCGGTCTTTTTTCGCCCGAATTCGCTTACAATTGGTTTTGCTGAGTCCGCTAAGAGACCAACTATGCAAACTGACCTGGGCAAGTTCATCCTTGAAGAAGCTCCTGGCGGAATCATTGCCACAGACGCGCACGATACTGTGATCTTCTGGACCAGGGGCGCAACCGAAATCTATGGCTATAACAGCGAAGAAGCGCTCGGCCAACGGCTGGCGGAACTGATCAGCATGCCGGGCCATCCGGTGCGCCACGAATTCGGCGCCGACTTCGAATACCTGCGGCGGCGCAAGGATGGCCAGGCGGTGTACGTTGGCGCTGCCTGCAAGCCCGTCTACACGGCGCAGGGCGAACTCCAGTACATCATCCACAGCCAGAACGATATCACCGATGCCAAAGCCCTGCGCGATGCGCGCCAGGTCGAGTCGCGCTACCGCGGCTTGCTGGAGTCGATGCCCGACGCGATCGTCATGGCCAACTCGACCGGCCGCATCGTTTTGGTCAACAGCCAGGCCGAACGCCTGTTTGGGTTTGAACCGCGCGAACTGCTGGGGAAACCGGTGGAAGTGCTGCTGCCCAACCGCTTCCGGGGCGGCCACGTGTCGCACCGGGCCCAGTATTTCGTGCAGCCGCGTACACGCACCATGGGGGCGGGCCTGGAATTGTATGGCTTGCGCAAGGATGGCCTGGAGTTTCCCGTGGAGATCAGCCTCAGCATGATCCAGATGGAAGAGGGCGCCATTGTCATGAGCGCGATCCGCGACATTGGCGACCGCAAGAAAGCCGAACAGAAGTTCCGCGGCTTGCTGGAATCGGCGCCCGACCCGATGGTCATCGTCAATGCGCGCGGCGAAATCGTACTGGTCAATACGCAGACCGAACAATTGTTCGGCTACCAGCGCCAGGAGTTGCTGGGGAAGCCGATCGAAATCCTGATCCCGGCGCGCTTTGCCGGCCGGCACCCTGCGGCACGCAGCAGCTTTTTCTCCAAGGCACAGCCGCGGGCAATGGGCGCTGGCACCGAACTGTATGCGATGCGCCGCGATGGTTCCGAATTCCCGGTAGAGATCAGCCTCAGCCCGCTGAAAACGGAGGACGAGTTGCTGGTCTCGAGCGCCATCCGCGACATCAGCGGGCGCCGCCAGATTGAGCGCAAACTTCTGGAGCAGAAACTCGAGCTGGAGCAGGCCAGCAAGGCCAAGGACCGCTTCCTGGCCAGCATGTCGCATGAATTGCGTACGCCGCTCAACGCCATCCTCGGCTTCGGCCAGTTGCTGCATAACGAAAAACTGCCGCTGTCGCAACAGCAGCGCTACGCCTTCGCCGGCAATATCGTGCAGGCTGGCCAGCATCTGCTGCACCTGATAAACGAAACGCTGGACCTGGCCAAGATCGAGGTCGGCGCCGTCACGCTTTCGCTGGAACCAGTTGCGCTGGACGACTTGCTGCACGAAGCCAGCAAGATGACTGAGGCCATGGCCGATGCGCGCCACGTCACGGTGTACCTGTCCGAACCGCGCGGCCTGTACGTCAAGGCCGACCGCATCCGGCTGCGGCAGATCGTGCTTAACTTGCTGACCAATGCGGTCAAGTACAACAGCAAGGGCGGACACGTCTGGGTTGCCTGCGGAGAGGCCGGACCCGGCCGTGCCTGGCTGGCGGTGCGCGATGACGGCCCGGGGCTCAGTGGCGAGCAGATGGCGAGCCTGTTCCAGCCTTTCAACCGGCTGGGCCAGGAAGGCGGTCCGGAAGAAGGCAGCGGCATCGGCCTCGTGCTCAGCAAGCGCTTGGCCGAGTTGATGAACGCGGCCATTAGCGTCACAAGCACGGTCGGGCAGGGCAGCACCTTTACGGTCGAGATGGAAGCTGCCGAGCCGCAGCAACTGCCGCGCCACGATGGCGAGGAGGGCCTGCCGGCTCCGGTGGCCGCGCGCGGCAACCACAACAAGCCTTTGCTGCTGTATGTGGAGGACAATCCCGCCAACCTGAAACTGGTCGAGGAAATCGTCAAGCTGCACCTCGACCTCGAACTGCTGTCGGCGACTGACGGCAATACCGGCGTTGCCATGGCGCGTGAATACCTGCCCAATGTGATATTGATGGACATGAACCTGCCCGGCATCAGCGGCCGCGAAGCCCAGCGCCGCCTGCGCCAGGATGCGGCGACGCGCGAGATTCCCATCATTGCCTTGTCCGCCAATGCGATGCCGCTGGACGTGCAAGCTGCACTGGAAGCTGGCTTCTTCCGCTACCTGACCAAGCCTTTGAACATCAGCGACTTCCTGGAAGTGGTGGGGGAGGCGCTGGAACAGTCGCGCTAGAAAGAGGTTTCACGTGTAACGGGGCCTGGAATGAAAATCAATATTGCAGCCTTGCTAGCAGTCGGCGCGCTGTCAGGGGAAGCGAAGATGCTGGATGTCAAATTCGTCGTCAAAGAAGCCGCCGGCCACCCGGTGCTGCACATCACGCTGGCCAACCATTCGGCCCGGCCGGTAAAAGTCTTGCACGCGCTGGCAACGGAAGAGGAAATGTTCGGCAAGCTGTTCGACGTGCGTGACGCCGATACTGGCCAGCCCTTGGAATATCAGGGCATCATGGTCAAGCGCGGCCCCTTTACCGACGCAGACTACCTGCTGATGAAACCGGGCGCCCAACGCAGCAACGCCATCGATCTTGCCCCGGCCTACGGCTTCCGGCAGGGACGCCACGCGTACACGATCAGCTACGCCGGGCACTATCTCATGGATGGGAAGGAGATGCCGCTCACCGTAGGACCGGTACGCTTCGAGCATACCGGCAAGTGAGCGGCACAATGCAGCTTACTGCAGGGCCGGCGTATTCTCGCCGAAATATTCGTGCGAGTCGGCGTTATCGATTGCCTTATTGGGGTCGCTGATCGCCAGGCTGGCGGCGCCGGACTGGCCATAGACCCAGTCATCGGTACCGGCCACCACATTGAAGTGGCTCATCTCATGCACCAGGGTGCCGCCCTTAGAGTCGGTGCCGGACATCGGCGCACTCCAGAAAGCCTTGCAGACATAGATCTTGTAAGGCTGGGTCGGATATACGTAGGCGTAGTAGGTTTTCTTGCAGCCGCAATCGACAGTGATCGGCTTGGTCGCAAATGCATCCTTCAGCGCCACGAAGTGCGATTTCACGGTGGAGTAGCGGCCCGAATCGTAGCTGCCGAACCATTTGGTGTAGCGGGCCCCGCTCTTGTTGGCGCCAAGGTAGGCATCGCCGTCGTTGGCCATGCCTTGCGCCGTCGACACCGCAGTGGTGATGTCGGCCTGCTGCGAAGTGGTGCACTTGCTGAAGGACAGGCCAGCCGCGCTAGGCAACGGCTGTTCCGGCGCCTTGGCAACGGTGCCGCGCGGCAGGGTGCCTTCAATAGACACGCTCAGTGGGGCCGACTGCAAGGTGTCCGGCTGCTTCTTGTCGATGGCCTTGCCGGCCGGGTCGACATTGCTGAACAGCTTAGGCGATTTGGTGCTGTAGCGGATGGAGTAGTCGCCCGAGATGCTCATGTTATACATCTGGGACAGTTCCACCGTAACCTTGTGCGATTTGCCAGGCTGGATCACATAGTAATCGGCCGCCGTCGGCGCCGGTCGCTTGACGTGCATGCCTTCGTACGGCACTTTGGTGCCGTCGCGGGTCACGTCAAACAGGGATTCTTCGATTTCGCCGAACGGGGTATGCCACTTGAGGACATATTGCGGCACCGATGAAGTATTGGTCAGCGTGACCTGAACGACTACGTCGTCGCGCGGGCCCAGCGCGCGCTTGTCCATGCTGATGCTGGCCGTCAGGCCGTCGGCCGCATAGGCGCCCAGGCTGAAGGAAGCTGCGAGTGCGAAAGCGCCAAGGTGTTTCAAGTTCATTCGTCTCTCCGTCCGGTTGTGGTTGGGGTGAGCCAATCTTGACGGGGAGGCTGCTGCAATTCAACCGAAATCGCCAGCGTGTCGCTATTTCAACAACGGTTCCGTTATGGCCTGGACAAGCAGCTGCGGATTTGTCCAATATGGGACAGTTGTAACAGCCTCAGGCCTGGCTTTGACGCCGAATCGCCATCAGGATGCCGCAACCAATTCCCAGCGTTACCAGCGCGGTGCCACCGTAACTGAAAAACGGCAGCGGCACGCCAACCACCGGCACCACTCCGCTGACCATGCCGATATTGATGAAGGCGTAGGTGAAGAAAATCATGGTGATGGCGCCACCGAGCAGGCGCGAAAACGGCGTCACCGCTGCTGCGGAAATCTGCATGCCGCGCCAGATCAGCAAGGCATACATCACGAGCAGCACGATGCCTCCAAACAGGCCGAATTCTTCTGCAAAGACCGAGAAAATGAAATCGGTGGAGCGTTCGGGGACGAAACCGAGATGCCCCTGGGTGCCATCCATCCAGCCACGCCCCGACATGCCGCCGGAGCCGATCGCGATCTTGGCCTGGGTGATCTGGAAGCCTTTTCCCGCCGGATCTGCGTCGGGATTGAGGAAGGTCAGGACCCGTTGGCGCTGGAAGTCGTGCAGCAACTGCCACACGACTGGCACGGCTGCCATGCCGCAGGCCGCCAGCGCTGCGAGCGCCTTCCACGACAGGCCCGCCAGCACGATCACATAGAAGCCTGCTGCCAGCACCAGCATCGCGGTCCCGAAGTCGGGCTGCTTGGCGATCAGGCCGACCGGAATGGCCAGCAGTACCGCCGCCACGACGAAGACCTGCCAGCCCTTGGCGCCATCGAAGCGGTGGAAGTACCAGGCCAGCATCATCGGCATCGCAATCTTCATCATCTCGGATGGCTGGAAATCGTGGCCCAGGTTCAGCCAGCGCGTCGATCCTTTTTTCGTGACGCCGAACAGGAAGACAGCCACCAGCAGGGCCACGCCCAAGGAATACAGCGTGACAGCATGGCGCATCAACATGGGCGGCGGGATGTTTGCCACGGCCCACATCAGGCCAAGGGCCATCAGCACGTTACGCAGCTGAAGTTCAAAGCGGCCGGGGAAATCGGCCGAGGCGGAATACAGCGTTACCAGGCCAGCGGCCAGCAGCAAGGCGAGGATGGCGGCCAAAGGCGCGTCAATAGCCAGCGCCGGCTTCAGGCGGCGCCAGAAAGCGAAATTACCGGTCATTGGAGTGCTTGCAGCCAGATCACGCGGCCGGCCAGGATGGCAAAGCCCGAAAGTGCGATGGCGCCAAGCAGGGCAAGCCGGCGCCGAAATTGTTTTTGTTCGTTATTCATGGCCTAAATTATAAGGCCACGGCTAGCGTTCCCGCACGTAGTTTCCTGGTGCCTCGCATAGCCAGGGATAGCCTGGATGGGCTTCCGCCGCCGGCGTGCGCCATTCGCCGCAGCGCGCGTGCAGCCAGGCGGTCCAGTCCTGCCACCAGGATCCCTGGATCGGCCCTTGCACTGCCAGCCAGTCCTTGGGATCGCGGCCGGCGACCAGCGGCGCCGACCAGAACTGCTGCTTTGCGTTGCCGCTCGGCGGATTGATGATGCCGAGGATATGGCCGGACGCGGTCAGCACGTAATGCACGGGGGCGCCTACCAGTGCGGCGCTGCGGTAAGTGCTGCGCCAGGGCGTGATGTGGTCGGCCACCGCACCCACCGCATACAAGGGTTGGCGGATGCGGCCAAGGTCAAGCTTTTGGCCCCGGATCTCGAGGGCGTCGGCGTGCGCCAGCTTGTTGGCCTGGTACAGCTCGCGCAGGCAGAAGCTATGCGTGGCGCGCGGCTGCCGTGTGCCGTCCGAATTCCAGGCCAGCGGCGCCAGGGCGGGGGCAGGTTCCCCGAGAAGGTATTTTCGCACCACGTAGCGCCAGATCTGGGTGTTCGGCCGCAGCATGCGGAAGCTCCAGCCGATCTGCTGGGAGTCGAGGAAACCCTGGCGCGCCATCAGGCTGTCCAGCAGCGCCACGCTTTCGTCGTTAATGAAGCTGGCGATATCGCCCGGTTTGGAAAAATCGGTGAGCGTGGCCAGCAAGGTCCAATGGGAAACCGGGATCTCGCTGGCTGCACGATAGCGCCGATTCAACCATGCCATCAGCGCCGCAAGCGCTGTGCCGCCGATGCAGTAGCCGACCGCATGCACTTGCGGGACGCCGGCGATGGTGCGCGCCGCTTCGATTGCAGCGAGGATGCCATCGAACAGGTGGTCCTCGAAGCTCACGTCCTGCATATTGGCGCGCGGGTTTTTCCAGCTCATGACAAACACGTCAAAGCCTTGGCCCACCAGGTGCCGCACCATGCTTTGCTGGGAGGTCAGGTCGAGGATGTAGTACTTGTTGATCCAGGGCGGCACGAGGACCAGCGGCATCGCCCGCACTTGCGGCCGCACCGGCGTGTATTGGATCAGTTCCATCATCTGGTTGCGCATAACGACACGGCCCGGTGTCGCAGCAAGGTCGCGGCCAAGCTGGAACTGGGCCGGGTCGACCATGCGCAAGTCGCCGGCCAGCAAGTCGCGCAGCCATTCTTCAAAACCGTGTTTGAGGCTGGCGCCGCCGCTGTCGAAGGCACGCCGCAGTACTTCCGGGTTAGTGAAGGGGAAGTTGCTCGGCGCAATGGCGTTGCACCAGTGGCGCAGCCAGAAAGCCGCGCTGTGGGCTTCACTTTCGTCTACACCTGGCGTGTCGTACACCTGGCGTTCCAAGGTGCGCGTAAAGCCCAGGTATTGCTGCATCAAGCCATGAAAGAAAGGATTGTCGCGCCAGGCCTCGTCGCTGAAGCGGTCATCGCCCTCAGCAGCTTCCGCCAACGGCGCAGGCATGGCAGTGGCCCAGGTGACAGTGGCAAGCTCCTGCCACGCCCGGGCCATCTCCATGGGATGCGCCATCCATGCGGCAGCGACATTGGCAAAAGCATTAGGCATGCGGCCCAGTATAGACCTAATGCGCCATCAGCACAGGAATCGTCATGCTCTGAAGGACGGTGCGCGAGGCACCGCCCAACATGATTTCACGAAAGCGGCTATGGCCATAGCAGCCCATGACCAGCAGATCGGCATCAATATCCGCGGCGAACGAAAGCAGGGCGGAGCCTACGTCGATCGACGTCACCTGCGAGGAAACTTCGACCCTGATGCCATGGCGCGCCAGGTACAGCGCCATATCGGCGCCCGGTTCTGTGCCATGGGTATCGGGCTCGCGGCCGGCATTGAACACTGCCAGCGTCACTTTGCTGGCCTGCTCCATCAGCGGAATGGCGGCAGTGATGGCACGTGTAGCCTCCATGCTGCCATCCCAGGCTACCAGCACACGCTGGAAAGGCGCTTCGAAATGGCCTGCATATGGAACGACCAGCACTGGGCGTGCGCTGTTCATCGCAACATATTCAGGCGTTTCTTCTTCCAGCGGCGAGACCGGATCGTCAGGGTTGGCCTGCCCCAATACAACGAGGTCGCCGTAGCGTGATTGCAGCACAAGGCCATCGGCCGCCTGGTCGTCAAGCAGGCGGGATTCGAAGGACTGCAAGTCAAGCATCAGGCACTGCGCTTCGAAACGCTGCAAGCTTGCGCGTGCATTCTGGCGCGCTTCGTCAATGCATTGGGCGGCCATGCTGACGCCCATAGCCGTTGCATGGTCGGCGTACAGGAAACGGGATATGCCACTCATTGCCGCCCCCACCAGGCGGCCCTTTGACATGCGGACAATCTGCGAAGCCAGGCGCACCCGGCGCTCAGTCTCGGCGGAACTGTTGACGTGCACTACGACAGTCTTGAACCCCATGGCAGCCTCCGGGATGGATAGATGAGAAAAAGTCTAGGGTTTCGCGCAATCGAACGGCATGACCTGGATCAATTTCAATCTAATCCGGTAACTTGCATAAGCAAGTGTTGACTTTTAGATGCGAATGGTTATCATTTGCGTTTCCATGGGGAATGCCAGCTCGTCGCCAGCTAATAACCGTCTAATTAGCTGAGGTAACGATGAATAAGAAGAAGTTGGCGGTACTGTTTGGGTTGGCGTTTCCAGTAGCGGCGCTTGCAGAGGAGGCGGCGATGATGCCGCAAATCCAGGTGACTGCGCAGAAGCTGGATTCTTACACCACGGACCGCAGCCGTACTGCCACGCCGCTGGACATTTCCGCCCGCGACACCCCGCAATCGATATCCGTGGTGACCCAGCAGCGAATCGAAGACCAGGCGCTGCACACGGTGACGGACGTCGTCAACAACGTAACCGGGGTCTCCGTCAACCAATACGAAACGCATCGCGCCGGTTTTACCGCGCGCGGCTTCGATATCGACAACCTGCAGATCGACGGCGTGCCGACTACCTGGGACCAGCCCTGGAGTTCAGGCGAAGTGCTGGGCAGCCTGGCCATTTACGACCGTGTGGAAGTGGTGCGGGGCGCCACCGGCCTGATGACCGGCGCAGGCAATCCATCCGCCGCAATCAACCTGGTGCGCAAGCGTGCGGCAAACAAGGAATTGACTGGCAGCGTGGAAACAGGCGTCGGGCGCTGGAACGAGCGGCGCGGCATGGCGGATGTTTCGACCGCTGTCAATGCTAGCGGTACCTTGCGCGCGCGCATGGTCGGCGAGTACCAGCGCTCCGATAGCTGGGTCGATCTTTTGAAAAGCAAGAGCCACACGTTCTACGGTACCGTGGAGGCTGACCTGGCTCCACGCACCGTGCTGTCGGCAGGCTACAGCCGCCAGAAGAACGATCCGAAAGGACCGATGTGGGGCGGCTTGCCTTACTGGTATACGGATGGCAGCAAAACCAACTGGGATGTCTCGAAGACCTCCGCCGCCGGCTGGACGCGTTGGGAGACTGAATACGAGAACGTCTTCACCAGCCTTGAACACAGCCTGGACAACGGATGGAAACTTCGGGCCAGCTTCAGCCAGGGCGATCGCAAAGGCGATTCCGCGCTGCTTTACCTGTCCGGCGTACCAGACCGCCTGACGGGCCTTGGAGTGGGCGCATTTGCCGGCTCCTACATCACGCACACCAGGCAGGATGACTTCAGCCTGCATGCCAGCGGCCCGTTCGAGTTTGCAGGCCGCAAGCACGAAGCGGCGGTCGGCTACCTGCATTCGAAACAGGAGTTCAATGCCGACAGCCGTGCTGCCGATTACAGCGGTGCCTATCCGCCAGTGGGCAACTTCAACTCCTGGAATGGCGCCGCTTATCCGGAACCAAAGTGGGGCGCACCTGCCTTCTATGAAAGCAGCGTGACGAGGCAGGAAGCGTTGTACGGCGTTGCCCGTTTCTCGCTTTCCGATCCCTTGAAGGCGATTGTTGGTGCGCGCGTTACCAACTACGACAAGACCGGCATCGGTGCCTGGAGTCCCGCCTACCAGTTGAAGCATGATCACGAACTGACGCCATATGCCGGCGTGGTGTACGACATCAACGAAATGTTCTCTGCTTACGCCAGTTACACCGACATCTTTCAGCCGCAGAACCGCAAGGACCTGGTGGGTAACATCCTTGATCCGGTCGTCGGCAAGAGCTATGAGACCGGCATCAAGGGTGACTTCCTGGACGGCCGTGTGAATGCGTCGTTTGCCGTCTTCAAGATCAAGCAGGACAAGCTGGCACAGGAAGCTGGCCTGGTCGACCGTGATGGCACCGGTCCGCTGGCGCCCGAAGCCTACTACCGCGCAGCAAACGGCACAAAGAGCGATGGTTTCGAGTTCGAGGTGTCGGGCGAGCTGTCCCGCGGCTGGAACGCCACCGCAGGTTACTCGCAATTCAAGGCGAAGGACGCGGCCGGCGCCGACGTCAATAGCGTATATCCACGCAGGCTGTTCCGTGTGTTCACGACCTATCGCATCGATGCTTTGACTGTTGGCGGTGGCGTGAACTGGGAAAGCCGTACCTATACGGTAGACCCGGCCGCGCCATCCGGCACCAATGGCCTGATCGAACAGGATTCCTTCGCGCTGGCCAACTTGCTGGCGCGCTATGACATCACCAGGCAGCTGTCGGCGCAGGTCAACGTTAACAACCTGTTCGACAAAAAGCACTTTGGCATGTTCGCAGCCTATGGCGCCATTACCTATGCGGCCCCGCGCAGTGTATCGGCAAGCCTGAAGTACCGTTTCTGAGGCGAGGCCGAGATGCGCGCAAGCTGGACGCTGGTTCACCGCTACCTTGGCCTGCTGACGGCAGGCTTCCTGTTCATCAGTGGCCTGACGGGTGCAGTGATCTCATGGGACCATGAGCTGGACGACCTGCTCAACCCGCACCTGATGGAAGCAAAGGCGGCGGGCCAACCGCAGTCGTCGCTTGAGTTGGCACGCCAGCTCGAGCAACGCCATCCGGAAGCCAGGGTGTCATACATCCCGCTGCATGCGGAGCAAGGTAAGTCGCTGGGTTTTGGAGTCGACGCGGCGGGCTTTAACCAGGTCTTTATCGATCCGGTCAGCGGCGCCGAACTTGGCAAACGCGAATGGGGTGCAGTCTGGCCGATCAGCAAGGAGACGCTGGTCTCCTTCCTCTACCGGCTGCATTACTCGCTGCATATTCCCGAAATGTGGGGCATCGACCGCTGGGGCATCTGGCTGATGGGCGTGATCGCGATGGTGTGGGTGGTGGACAGCTTTGTCGGCTTTTACCTCACGTTGCCGCCGCGTGCCCGCACACCTGGGGCCCGCAACTGGTGGCAGCGCTGGAAACCCGCATGGAAGGTGCGCTGGAGCGGCGGCGGGGCCAAGCTCAATTTTGACCTGCACCGCGCCTTCAGCCTGTGGACCTGGGGCTTGCTGTTCGTCCTTGCCTTCACCGCTTTTTCGTTGAATCTGTACCGCGAAGTCTTCTATCCGATCATGAAGACTGTGTCCGAAGTGACGCCCACGCCTTTCGATAGCCGCGTACCGAGGGACTTGCACAACCCGATCCTGGCGCGTGCAGCCTACGGGGAAATCCTGCAGCGTGCCTCACTCGAAGCGCAACGCCGCGAGTGGAAGGAGCCAGCCGGCAGCATTTTCTACTCGCAGGCTTACGGCATTTACGGCGTGAGCTTCTTCAAACCCGGAGACGACCATGGCGCCGGTGGCGTCGGCCCGGCGGTGCTGTATTACGACGGCATCGATGGACGGCTGCTCGGCGATCGGCAGCCATGGAAAGGGACAGCTGCCGATATTTTCGTGCAGGCGCAATTCCCATTGCATTCCGGCCGTATCCTTGGCCTGCCGGGGCGCATCCTGATTTCCGCAATGGGGATCGTGGTGGCGATGTTGAGCGTCACCGGGATAGTTATCTGGTGGCGGAAACGCTCGTCTAGGGTGAGGGCGGCTGCTGCCCAAAGTGCGACACAGGCTGCCCTGTAACGCTCAGCGCTGACGGACTCGGCGGCGCATGCTTGCCAGTGCCAACAGGCCAAGCGCGAACACTACGATACTGGCTGGTTCCGGAACTACTTGTACTGCGCCACCCGTTGCTCCGACCAGGTAGTCCAGGTAGCTGTGCAGGACGATGCCGCCGAAGTAAGTGCCGAAAGCGCCCGAAATGATACCGTCCGGTGTGCCGCCGAAGGTATTGGTTGCGATCAGCAACAGCTCGCCGGATTGCTCGATGAAGGACGGTCCGCCGGAGTCCCCGCCGCCGATGCCCGACTCGCGGTCGTTCGGCAGTTGCGCCGAGCATGCGAGCCCCCATTCGCAAAAGGTGTCATGTCCATTGCCGTCGAAGTCGGCGTACCAGACTTCGTTCGGGCCATTGAAGCCCTGTTCATCGTCAGCATCGAATAGATCGACGACGTTCTGCCCGGTGCGCTTGACGCGGAAATCCGGGCTGATCGTATAGCCCTTGATCCCATCGCCGGACGTTCCGTAGCCGGCCATGATGATGCGGGTGTTGGCCTGCAGCTGCTGGCCCGCGAGCTTGTATATCTTGGCCGAAGCAGGAGCATCCTGGCCCAAGGTGATGACTGCCAGGTCGTCGTTGACGCAAAAACCCGAGACTCCGGCCGGGCAGTTGCCGAAGCCGGCGTAGTTCGGGTTCATCTGCACTTTGCTGGCGGTGACGACCGCACGGCCTGGATCTCCAGGCGTGGAGGAAGCGTTGAATACAACGCGCACATCGTTCCCCGGTTTGTTGAGGTCGATCAAACTGCCTTTGCCGTTGGTATCCACGCAGTGTCCGGCAGACACCACCTGGCGCTTGCCTACCAGTGCGCCGGAACAGATATAGCTCAGGCCGTCATAGCGGATATTGATGCTGACTACGCCTGAGAAGGGGGAGGCCGCGTTGTTGGGGTCTACATGGGCTGCAGGAGTATCGGGCAGCGCGCCGGAGGTGATCAAGGGTGCAGTCGTGCGGTTTGGAACCGCTTGCGCGGCACCGCTGATGGCCGCCATCGCCAGCATCAGACCTAGCAACTTTTTCGTCATGTGTTTTCGCACGTCATTTCCTCCCGAGAATATTGCTCAGTGAATGATTACGTCGGGAAAACGTTCAGCAATATTCGCGCCCGGAACAGGAGCTTCTTTAGTATCAGTTACTTGCCGATGGGGTAAGGGAGCGCGCTTGAAAAAATGTAAAGCTTTCCGACATTGCATTGCAATTTGATACAGGAGGGTCACTGACGTGCTGCAAGCCGGCGGCGGGCAGCAACCAAGGTGTCGGTAATCGAGCCAATGCTAAAGGGTTTTACGATGAAGCCCAAGGCGCCGCGCGAGACTGCTCCCCGGACTACTTCCTGGTCGTTATTGCCGGATACGACAATGACGAAGACGTCGGGCGACCGTGACTTGAGTTCAGAAGGCAGTTCGAGGCCATCGCCATCTGGCAGGCCCAGGTCCAGCAGGACGATGTCGGGTGAAAGTTGCAGGCAGCGTGCAAGCCCGGCCTGTGCTGTTCCGGCCTCGCCAAGAACCGCGAGTTCGGCTTCGTTTGCACCAAGGCGCAACATCGACCGCATCATGGCGTTGTCGTCGATGATGAAGACGGTCTTCGGCTGCTGCTTATTGAACGGAGCGATGGTAGCGGAATGCATGGCGCGCCCTGTGTGCCAGCTGTTAGCACCGGCAGGCTAACACCATGCTGCGCCGGGTGGCGCGCGACTGCTTCGTTCAGAAGCGGTAGCCCACATTCAACCATGCCATCGGCTGGCTATGGTGCGGTTCCGAGCGCGGCTCGCCACCGCGGGTGCGCCATGCCGCAATCAGTGAGGCGTTAAAAGCGCGGTTGTCATAACGCAGGCCCACTCCTGCACCAGCCAAGGTGCGATGATTGCTGTCGCTGGTCCAGGGTTCTCGGTTGGCGGTGATGCGGCCGATGTCGTAGAACAGGTAGGGCATCAGTGCGCCGGATGCATAGCGCAGTTCGAGCTGCAGCAGGGCGCCGGAATCGCCGTAACCTTCGCCACCGGGATAGGCGCGCACGCCGTTGCGGCCGCCGAGACCGAATTTCTGGGATGAGTCCAGGTTCTTGCTGGCCCATTGCGCCGAAACCCTTCCATAGACATCGATATGTTCGGCCACCGACTGGATGCGTGCGAGGTCAAGGTTCAGCTTGGAGAAATGGCCGGCGCTGCGTGCAGTCGTTGCATCGGACTCCAGCAAGGCGCCATCGAGGCTGAGGCGGCCTGGAGTCCAGGAGACTGCACCGTAGGTGACCCCGCCGCGCAGCAGGTTGTCGCGCACGTCGAAGTTCACGGCAATCGGCACGCTGTTGCTCGACTTGTCACTGCTGCTGTCGGTGGCGCCCTGCTGGTCGCGCAGGCGCTTGTGTTCGAACGTTGCCGACAGGGTGATGTTGCGGCGCTGCGAACGCACCAGCGGGTAACTCAGGCCCGCGCTGCTGACGTTCGCGGTACCGGTTGCGTTCAAGGCAGCGAAGCTGTCGGCAAGCGCGTAATAGGACCGGCTGTAGCCGATGCGGCCGCGCAGGCCTGTAGCACCCAGCGGTATGGCGTATCCGGCGGATCCGAACCACATCTGCTCATTGGTGTACATCCCTTGCAGGGAGATCTGGTCGCCGAGCGTAAACGGGCTGTCGATATCCAGGTTGGCATGAGCGCGGGTGCGGCCAGTGTAGCGGGTACCGTTGTTATCAATGCCGATCTCGCCGGTGTAGCGGTGATCTCGCTGCACTTCAATGGCGAGGTCGCCAGTGCCGACTTCTTTTCCGGGACGAACCACCGGAACGCTGCGCACGCCCGGCTGGTCGTCCAGGATCAGGGTCACACGTTCGAGTTCGTGGCTTTCGATGACGCTGCCTGGCTTGAGAGGCGAAAGGAAGCGCTGGGCGCCTGGACTCAGTGACTTGTCGCCGCTGGCGGTGATACTGCCGTAGCGTCCTTCCAGCACTTCAATACGCAGCGTCCCTTGCTGCAGGTCCTGCTGCGGCAGGTAGGCGCGTGCAAATGGATAGCCCGCAGCGCGATAGTAAGCGGATAGCTTGTCGGCCAAGGCGCTTAAGCCGGCGAAATCGAATGTCTTGCCAACCACAGGGCCAAGTTCACGCAGGAGGTCGTCCTGCGGGATGAGGGAATTCCCGGTGACTGTCACTTGCTTCAGGGTGACTGTCAATCCGCCAGGTGGAATGGTAACGGGAGGTGGAGGAGGAGGCAGCGGGAGGGGCGCTGCAGGAGTGGGTTCCCGCAGCGCCCGCTGCCCGTTTTCCTGTAAGGATTGTGCACCTTGCTGTGCAAGGGCCGCCTCGGCGAAGGCGTAAAAGATGGCGAAGGTCAGAATGGTGTTAGCTGGTCTCATGTCGGCTTTCAACGCTGTCTGATTGGCAACACCATTCTATCGTTACTTCTGGTCGTTTGTCGCGGTTCCTTGGCTGGTAACTTCGGCGGATGGCATCTGGATGCCGCCTGAGACCACGAACACGCTCAGGAACTTGACGTCGCGGCCTGCGGTCAGGCTTTGCGTCGCCGGCATGTTATCGCGGTTGCCCGAGCCGGATTGCACGTTGCCAGAATCGCTTACATCGGTGTAGTTCAGGCCACCTACGCTCAACGAAGGCAAGGTTGGGGTTGCGCCGCCGGTGATGACCGGACTTGCGGCCTGGGCGGCGATGGCGGTCCTTGCCTCAGGGGCGGGCGCTGGCGCCGGTACAGGAGCCGGCACCGGCGTCGCTACAGGCGCGGGTTCAGGCGTTACGACTGGAACCGGTGCTGGCGTTGCGACAGGTGTTGGCTCAGGCAGTACAACCGGTGCAGGGATAACTGGCACTGCTACGGCAGGTGCTGGCGTCGCTACCGGAGCAGGCGCTGGCGTTACCGCAGGTTCAGGCGCTGGAACTGGTACGGGCGCCGGAGCGGGAGCAGATACCGGCTCGGGTGTTGGCGCCGGCGTGGGGACTGGCGCTGGCGTCGGCACAAGAACCGGAACTGGAATCGAAATCGGCGCAGGCACCGGTGCTGGAGTCGGGATCGAGACTGGCGTCGGCACAGGTGCCGGCACTGGCGTTGGGGCCGGTGCCGGTGTGGGCACGATGACCGGTTCAGGAACCGGCGTCGGCGTCGGCACCGAAACTGGCTCTGGTTCAGGCACTGGCGCGGTCTCGCTCTCCGGAACAGGTACTGGCGTCGGCGTCGACACAGGCGTTGGCGCTGGAATTGCAGTAATGCTGGCAGTCGCTGTCCCGCTGCCGGAAATGGCGTAGTTGCCCGCATCACTGCCGGTAAGAACAAGTCCAGTCACATTGACGCTAAGCGCAGCGCCGGGAGTAGCCTGGCTGAATTGCGCAGTCGCTGCGCTGCTGTCGATCTGCACCTGATCCCCGCTAATCGCGCCGGACAGCGAACCGACCGAAGTCAGTGACGCTGCGGTGCTGCCATCTTCGGTCTTATCAGCCGCGCTCAGGTCGCCCACAGTCAGTACTTTCGGGAAGATAGATGCCGTAATTCCGGTCGGCATCGTCAACTGATAGTTCGACGCCAAACCAGTGCCATCAGCCAGCACAATGCCGCTTACGGAAACCGCTTTGTTGTTCCCCGCATTGCGATCTGCAAAGGCACCAGTCTGCCCCGAGAAGCTCAAGGTCTCCGAACCAACCAGACCACTCAAAGAGCCGCCAAGCAGGGTGGCGCCAGTGGCGGCGTCATAAGTCTTATCGGCAGCCGACATGCCAACGATCGCCAGGGCCTTGCGTGCAATGGACGCGCTGGTGCTCGCCTGGCTCGTGATCACATAATTGCTGGCGTAATCGCCGCCATAGCTGCTGCTGATGTTCACCACCTTGCCACTGCCGGCATTGGCATCTGCGAACGCACCGGTAGCCGACAGGCTGATCGATTCGCCGGAAACCAGGTTGGAGAAGGACGCATTGCTGGTGTCAAGCTGCGCCGCAGTGTTGCCGTCATAAGTCTTGCCAGCTGCAGTAATGCCGGACACCGTCGTAGCGCGTGGAGTAATCGAAGCAGTCACGCCGGTCGGCATCGCCAATTGATAGTTCGAGGCGAGGCCGGTACCGTCAGCGAGCGTAATACCGCTCACGGTTACCGGCTTGTTGCTGCCGGCATTGCGATCTGCAAAAGCGCCAGTCTGGCCGGAGAAGCCCAAGGTTTCCGATCCGACCAGTCCGCTCAGGGAGCCGCCGGCCAGGGTTGCGCCGGTCGACGCATCATAAATTTTGTCGGATGCTGTCATGCCAACCACCGTGAGGGCCTTCCGTCCAATGCTGGCGGTGGTGCCAGCCTGGCCTGTGATGGTGTAGTTGCTGGCGTAGCCACCGCCGTAGCTGCTTGAAATGTTTACCTTCTTGCCGCTACCAGCATTCGCATCAGAGAACGCGCCAGTTGCCGACAGGCTGATCGACTCGCCAGCGACCAGGTTGGAAAACACAGCGTTGCTGGTATCGAGCTGGGCGGCATTGCTGCCGTCATAGGTTTTGCCCGCTGCAGTAATGCCCGACACCGTCGTCGCACGTGGCGTGATCGAGCCGGTAACGCCGACAGGATTGCTGATGGTGTAGTTCGATGCGAGACCCGTACCGTCCGACAGCAGCAGGCCGCCAACGGTTACAGTTTTCGCCGTCCCGACATTCTGGTCCGCGAACACGCCGGTAAGCCCGGAGAGATTCAAGGTCTCAGCACCAACCAGGCCGTTCAGGGTTCCCCCGTTCAATGTCGCCGAAGTGTTGCCGTCATAGACTTTGTCGCTCGCAGCAATGCCAGTCAGGCTCAGGGCCTTGGCAGCAACCGATGCACTATTGGCCGAACCGGCCGCGCCCAGGCCAGGCAGGGTGTAGTTGGCGGCCAGGCCGTTGCTGCCGTCCGCCAGCGTAATAGCATTCAGGTAGCTTGCGCCGTTCACATTGGCGCTGTTCGCTGTGGCGCCAGTGTAGTTCAGGCTCTCGCCGGCGACCAGGTTGCCGAGCGTGACATAACCGCTCATGTTGGTGGTGCCGTCATAAGTCTTTGCGGCCACGACCGTCACGGCGCGTGGCGTGATGCTGGCGGAGGCGCTGGCCGAGGTGTTGGCCAACGAGTAGTTGCCGGCGTCTGCACCGCTGAGGGTGATGTTGCTGATATCTACGGTGTAATTGCCTACGTTCTTGCTGCCAAAGGCGCCGGTACCGTTCAGGCTCACGGCATCACCTGCTACGATGCCGGTTGCCGAAACGGCAGCGGCAGTCGTGCCGTCATATACCTTGCTGGCAGCGGTCGGGGTCAGGTTCTTCTGGTTGATGGTGTAGCTGCCGGTATTGAAATACCCCACCGCATAGGTGGTGCCGTTACTGGTGTAGCTGGTCGGATTGGCGGCGTCTGCGTTCAGGGCAGCATAAGAACCGGCATTCTTGCTGCTGGTGGTGTAAGCCACTGCGGGCGTCAGCGCGGAGACGTTGAAGCCGCTTGGGCCGCCCATCGTGGTGAAGGAGAGGCCGGTGGCGATGTTGTTGCCGTCATAGGTCTTGGTGCCGGCAGCATTCTGGATCACGTAGATCGGCTGGGTCGACATGCTGACAGCCTGGTATGTCGCGTACAGGTAGCTGTTGTTCGAGCCAGGAATCACCAGGGTGCCGCAGTTCGGATAAGGGGTAGCGCAGCTCGACAACTGGGGCGACTGGGTGTAGGCCGACAGCTGTGGAACGCCGTTCACGAGCACGAGCCAGCTGGCGACCGAGTTACCCTGGAATGCCACGCGGGCGCGGTTGCCGTAAGAGACCAGGCCGATTGCGCCTTGGTCGAGCACAGCCGCGGTATTTCCTGGAGTGGTGTTGACAGCATTCAGCAGCATGCCGCCGCCAGCCGAGTTGCCAACCGTGGTCAAGGTATTCGAATTACCTTCGAACGCGACTCCGAAGGTCTTGTTGCCAGCCGTGCTGACACCGGTGATGAACAGGTTGCCCGAACCGGAGTTGATGGCCGCATTCGACATGATGTAGACGCCGCCGGTAATGCCGGAATAGCTGCCATTGTTGGAGCCGACCAGCGATTTGCCGTTAATGACGATGTTGCCGCCCTCGGACATGATGGTCCTGGCACGCTCCACAACAACCGCAGCAGTGCTCGAGCTGGAATTGAGCGCATAGCCGAAGCCATTCGCCTGGGTGCCAGCGTTACTGCCGACCATGATGTTGCCGCCATTGCTCTTGATGTTGGCATTGATGTCGACCCCGCCGAGGGTTGCACCGGCGGCGTTGGCGGCACTCAAGGTCACGCCAAGCTTGCCTGCGGTAGAGGTAATGTCGCTGTTGACGACGATATTGCGGTCGGCGCGCAGTGTCAGCGTGGCGTCGCCGCCGCTGGTTTTGCTGATCGCGCTGGCGACAGTGATATCGCCACTGCCTGCGCCGGAGCTGCCGTAGCTCGCAGCATTGGACTGGGTGGTGATGGTCACGCTGGTGCCGATATTGAGGGCGCCCGCAATATTGCTTGCTGCGCTGGCGTCGATCGTATAGTTGTATGGGTCGACCAGCCAATGGCCGCCATGGCCATGGGCAGCGCTGGCGTCGATTTGTACAGCACGCGCGGTGGCAACTTCCGCTGCTGACGTTTCGATAAAGCCCCCATTGCCGCCTTCGGGCGCGCTGGCATCCAGCTTGCCGGCGATGTCGATGCGGCCGTTCTGCATATCGCCCAAGAGCAGGATCTGGCCTTGTTCGCCGGTCGCCAGGGTACGAGCTTGCACCAGGCCGTTGTTGTTGATGACGGTGCTTACCAGGTCGCCGGCCGCCTTGGCAGTCATCAGTACGTTGCCACCGTCAGCGCGAATGGCGCCGCCGTTTTCGATCAGCGCGTCGATCGCGCCTTTCTGGATCTGCAGTTTGACAGGGCCGCCAAGGTCCAGCATGACGTCGCTGCCGGCGCCAAGCAGCACATTGCCGCGTTCGGCTGAAATATCGCCAATATTGCTGACACGCGCCGCGACCAGAGCTACCGTGCCGCCGTTGAAGGCCTTGATATTGCCCTGGTTGATCACCGCGTTGGCGCTGGCGCCTTGCAGCTTGTAGTGACCGGACATGAAGTCCTGGTTAGTCATGTTCAGGGTCGAAACCAGCAGGCCGCCAACGTTGACTTGCGCCGTCGGCGAAAACAGTACGCCATTTGGATTGAGCAAGAAGACCTGGCCATTCGCCTTCAGGGCGCCCTGGATTTGCGAGACATCGCTGCCGGTCACGCGGTTCAAAGCGACGGAGGTGGAGGAGGGCTGTACGAAGTTGACAGTACTTCCTTTCCCGATGGAGAACGAGTTCCAGTCGATCGCCATTTTGGCGCTGCCCTGGTTGATCGTCATCGAGCTTCCTTGCTGGCTGATCCGGCCCTGGCCTGCGACAACGACGCCACCAGCGGGCAAATCGGCGCCCAGAGCTGCTCCGCCGACCAGCGACAGGCTTGCTGCGGCCAGCGCACGGCGCATGGCGCGCGAGCTGCGGGCTTTGCCATGGGCCCCGCCCAATTCGGACCGCACTTGCCACATTCCCATGCTGGCATTCCACACAACTCGGAAAATCCTGTTCATAACGCTACCTCTGACGTTGAAATGAGACGGATCGGGCAACGCGTTTGATTAAACGGAGCCAGACTCGGACAGCAGGATTCAGGGCTGTGGGGTTCGGTCGCCTTGGACGGCGATGCGGCGCGCGGAGGTGGGGCGTCACCGGGAGGATGCAATTTCTGTACGGCAATGACGATCGTACACACGTTTGACTAGTTTTCACACGGCAACATCGAAAAATAGTTCCTGGCGTTGGGATCACGCGTCACCTTCCAAATCGGTAGCTACTCCTTTCGAAATTTGGGAGGGGGTTGTACTCAAAACTAGGTGCCAGCACCAATTCGCATTTCGTTCCTCTTACCTAAAGTGCTGGACATGCCAGCCGCGCCACATTGCGCAGCCAGCATGCTCAAAGCACATTCACATACACGTAGGCAGGGTGCTCCCGCCCCCATCTCAAATCAGTGACGGAGAAAGATCATGGGAATAGGAATCGAATGGGTCAAGAAATACAATGGCCGCGCAGCAGATGTTTCAAACACAAGAGCCGCAGCGGAGGGCTTCTACAACACGCTTCACGGGGTTCGCCAGTTTGCCTGGGGCGACGACCTGGCCTGGGACCGCGACTTTGAACAGCAAGGCGCGGGCAGCCCGATGTCCGGTTCCGACAGCTCCTGGGCTGACAACGTAGACATCGCCTTCTTTGCCGGCCATGGCAATCCGCAGGGCCCGATCTTCGGCACCACCATCGATAGCGGCCAGGCCACACCGAACGAAGTACGCCTGGGCGACATCGATCTCGAATGGATCGCATTCCATGCCTGCCAGGTCTTGCAGCGCGAAGGCGTGTTTGACCGTTGGGGACCATCGTTCACGGGCCTGCATTACATGCTCGGCTTCGATACGGTCTGCCACGACGAGACCAATCGCGGGCGCTATTTTGCGGACCACCTCAATAACGGCTGGCGCGTTCGCGATGCCTGGATCGCTGCAGCGCAGGAGACCGAAGGTTCCGACTTCCGTTGGGCCTACCTTCGCGCCGACGCTGCCGGAACCAACACTTACGACGACCATTGGCATGGAAAAGGCTTTGTCTCGCCTGATCCGGATGTTCCAACCATTCATTACTACCTGCGCGGTGCTTGCTAGGGGATTGCCATGAACTACGAAATGTTTACCTTTCCGAAAATGCCGGCGCAACAACCGGTGTGCCTTTTGCGGCCGCGCAGCATCGAAGGCGCCCCGTCCGAGCTCGCCAGCAAATTGGCCGAGCGCTTTGGCGTGCGCGCCAGGCCGCAGGATATGGGAGCGCGCCTGATCGCCCGCGACGACCAGGCTTCGCTGGAGTACTTTGTCGCGACGGGCTCTGTGCGCTGGAATACCCGGCCAGGCCAGAAAAGCGAATCGGAATTCCAGCCCAGGCTGCCGGACGAAAAAGGTGCTGTTGAATGCGCGATGGCAAAGTTGCGCGAGTTCGACCTGATGCATGCATCGGCAGCTGTGCATTCGGTGACTGACCTTGAATATTCGTTCCGCAAGGCCGGCGACAAGGAAGACACCACGTGGCCGATCGCTCGCCAGGTGAATATGCGGTTCAAGGAAAGCGGTCTGCCATTCTTCGGGCCCGGCGCAAAGATTCAGGCCTCCGTTGGTGATGGTGGCAACGTGGAAGAAGTGCTGCGGTTCTGGCGCGAAGTCGATGTATCCGGTGAGGCGACCACGATTTCGCCAGACTACCTGACGGATATCCTGATGCGCGACAAAAGCTTTGCGCAACTTCGCCCAGGCGAAGCCACCGTTGAATTCCACGACTGCCAGCTGGGCTTCTACGCGCTGCCCCCGCGCGAAGTGCAGGGAATGTTCGTGCCGGTGTTCGCATTGTCCGGAACCGTCTCGACACCCGCGCTGCCGCGTTACGACTTCATGCGCTACGTGCCGGCTGTTTCCGTTGCAGCGAAGAATAGGGCGGGTATGGTGACGCTGCGTGCAGTGCCGGCATTCTGAAGCCAGCGATCAAGCGGAAGGCGGGGACACAGGCTGTACCGAGATGCGTTTGACGGTGACGACGACATCCTGGTACATGCTCTTGTAGTTCTTGTCCTTCCCTTCGGCATTCGTCAATTCCCCCAGCGAGATATCCTTGCCGGCGAAGTACTGGTTCTGCGGCGAGATCTGGATCTGGACTTGTTTCGGCAGCGAACGCACGATGCGTTGCCGTTTGCCGGCACAGGCGGCGGATTGGCAGACCTGCACTTCGATATAGTCGACCACCGTATCCAGGGTCACCGTATAGGTACCGAGCGCCAGCCGTGCCGGCCGCTTGGGTTGTTGGGACACGGTCAGCCGCATGCGGTCGCCGCGCGGCTGCCTTTGCAGGTCGAACACGCCAGTCGCATTCTGGCGGGGCTTCAGGCCGGCACTGGCTTCATCGATCCTGAAGACATTAAAGTAGCTTTTTTGCATGGACAGCAGGCGCTGGGTTTCCTCTTCCAGCTCCCTGGCGCTGGCCTCCGGTTTGACTTCGGGCGCGGCTGGCGGCGAGGCTCCAGGTGAAGGCGCTGGCTCGCTCGCGGCCGGAGCATTCGATTTCGGCGCTGAAGGCGATGGTTCCAGGGTCGAGCATGCGGCCAGCGCCGCCGTCAGGACAATGGCCAGTTGCCGGTGCATGCGGTTCATCAGGGGCCTTTCTGTAAGGGATAATGAAAGTTAGCGGGCGAGCCGGAAGCCGACGCGCGGATCGGAGTTGGCGCGGTCGTCCCAGGTGCGTGCAGAAGGACGAACATCGGCTTCGACCGAGTCGTAGGCGCCACCCTTTTGCACTTTCTTCCGGCAGCTCGCATTCTCATTGGTACTGCGCTTCGTCGGCGCGTCGGCGTGGCTGCCGTACCAGCAGTCGTCGACCCATTCATAAACGTTGCCAACCATGTCGTACAAGCCCCGCCTGTCCTTGAAACTGCCTACCGGCGCCGGACCGGTGATCGGCAGGTGGCTGCCGCACTGCCCGCAATGGGCATTATCCTGGCCGATCGCGTCGCCCCAAGGGTATGCGGTAGTGCTGCCAGCCCGCGCGGCGTATTCCCATTCCGCTTCCGTAGGCAGCCGGTAGTTAATGCCGGTTTTAGACGATAGCCAACTGATGAATTGCTGGCTCCCATCCCAGCTTACTTGCGTCACAGGCGCCTTGGGCTGGGCGTTGGCCAGTGATTTGACCACCGGGCAAGCGCCGTCGGCGACACAGAGCTGCCACTGCTCCACTGTGACCTCATTTGCTGCGAGGCTGAACGCAGCGATCTTCCTTGTGACGTCACCGAATTCCTCGCTGGCAGCGCGCGTATCGCCAGGCATGGCACCCATGCGGTAGTTCCCTTCCGGAATATCAACCATGACAGGGCAGGCCAGGGTGCCGTCGCCGAACTTCAGGGTGCATTCGGGGGCGGGCGGTGCAACTGGCTTTTGTACTGCGACCGGCGCAGCCTTCGGCAACTCCTTGACCGCAACCGGTGCCGCCGGTCGTTGTTTGTTCGACGGCCAGAACAAGACCGCGCCGATAAGCCCAAGTACCGCCGCGGCGCCGGCTATTTTTGCCGCCCGCTGCCATCCCGGCCTGGCCTGGTCTTCCTGCGCGGGATCAGCCTGGCTTGCGGATTGCGGGGCCATCGTCACAGGCCGCGTCACAGCTACCATCGTGGCCTCGGGATCGGCGACCGGCGTGCCGGTACCGGATTGCGTGATTCTCACGGACGTGCGCTCCGGGCGGCCAGTGTGCACCAATACGTCCTGTGTGCGGGCAAACGGTACTGCAATCGGAGCCGGGGCCGGTGACGGCTCCAGGCCCAGCATGGTTCGGAACTCGCTGACAGTTTGCGGGCGATGCTCCGGCCGCAGGTTCAGCGCAGCATCGAGCGCGCCCAGGAATTGTGGGCTGTAGCGATCTTTGGCGCTGACGGCCAGCGGCACCATGGAGTCGGATAAAAGGCGAGACATCGCTGCCGGCGGCACCGATTCGGTGATGATGTAATACGCCACCGAAGCCAGGGCATACAGGTCGGTCCATGGGCCGTGGCTGATATGGTTCATGTCCCCATACTGTTCGATCGGGGCATAGCCTGGCTTGAGGATGACGGTCAGCGTTTGCGTCACGTCGCCAATGACGTGGCGGGCGGCGCCAAAATCCAGCAGGAGCGGGGTCCGGCCATCGATCATCAGGATGTTGTCCGGAGCGATGTCGCGGTGGTAGCAGCGTTTATCGTGCAGCACCTGCAGTGCATCCAGGATCTGGGCAAGGAAGTTCTTCAGCCATGCCTCTTCGACGAAGGCGGCGCGTTCCAGTTTGAGCAGCTGCTTCAGGGTAGGGGCGTCATAGAAGGGCATCGCCATGTAGCCGGTGCCATTGTCTTCCCAAAAGCGGTACACCTTGACCAGCGAAGGATGATCGAACTTGGCAAGCAGCTGCGCTTCCTTGACGAAACTCTGGAGGCCGACCCTGAATGCCTCAGCATAGTGCTCGGACAGGATCGTGACATGGGTGTTGTCTTGCCTGCCTGCGAACGACACGGGCATGTATTCCTTCACAGCGACTTCGCGGCCGAGCGAGTGGTCATAAGCTCGATAGACGATGCCGAAGCCGCCTTGGCCTACCACACCCTTGATTTCGAACTCGGCAAGCATCGTGCCTGGAGCGAGTGCATGTGGCGAGACCCGGCCGGGTCTGAGAACCGTCTGGTCGTCGTCGCTGAAAGACTGGTCGGTCATGTTGGTCCTGGTTTGGAAGGGAGCCTTTACGTATCGGGCATGCTGACGAATTGCTCATACGTCTTATGCAGAAGTATAACGATTAGTCGCGCGCCAAGTGCAGGAATAATTGAAACGTCACGCGGAAAGCGCGCCCGGTATATCAGGCCGTATGCAAAGCGGGAAGTATATTTTTCGGACGGAAATTCCATCTTCATAAAGGTGACAAAGCGAGAGATTTGATTGATATTTGGGAGATAAAATTGCAGAAGCCGCCACGCTTTTTGCGCATCGGATTCTCCAGGAATCTGGCTTAGGTAAAGTCCGTATTGAAAGTTGCAGTTCAACGGAGAAGTGTCATTCCAACGTGGAGGGTTGCTGCGTGCTTGATATGAATGAGTTGCTGGCCGAGGTCTCCGAACATCCTCCATGCGGCCCCTATCTCGAATACGATCCCTTGTATCAAGAGCTTGAGCGCATTGCAGGTGGCAAGGCAGAACAAAGGCTTGGCGACATGGTGGTTCCCGCGGAACCGCCGGACTGGTCGGCACTCAGGAACAAGTCCCTCGATCTCTTTTCCCGCACCAAAGACCTGAGGGTCGCGGCCTTGCTGACGCGCGCCCTGGTGCGTACTGAAGGCATCATCGGTTTGAATATGGGCCTGCTCCTGGTTCGCGGCATGCTGGAGCGGTATTGGGACGAAGTCCATCCGCGGCTGGAGATCGAAGGCGAGCATGACCCCGCAGTGCGCATGAATACGCTCGCCTTCCTTGCAGACGGCAGCGGACTGCTGGCCGATGTGCGTAATGCGCTGATCGTTCCGTCCGGTGCCATGGGGCGTGTCAGTGTGCGCGACCTGCTGATCGCGCTTGGAAAATACAAGCCGGCCGGCGCTGAACCTACTCCTCCGATGGCCCAGATCTCGGCAGCGATCACCGTCGCTGCTTCGAAAGATGCGAGTACCTTTGAAGCGGCTCGTGCTGGCCTGGAGGCGATCGAAGGAATCCGTTCTCTCCTGGTCGCGAAACTTGGCTACGGCCAGGCGATCGACCTTAGCGGATTGCAGGAGATCCTGCAGGCCGTGGTGCAGGCTTACGAGGATGCCATGGGCGTTGCGGCGCCAGGCGGCGATGCAGCTGCCGAAGTGGAAGCTGCTGTTCCGGGTGAAATCCGCGATCGCGAAGACGCCATTCGCCAGCTCGAAAATATCTGCCTGTTTTTCGAAAGGACGGAACCGGGAAATCCTGCGCCGTTGCTGATCCGCCGTGCGCAGCGGCTGATGAATAAGAGTTTTGTTGAAATCATCCAGGACCTGGCGCCCGACAGCCTGGGGCGCATCCAGGACATAGCAGGTGTAAAGAAGACTTGACCGGAGATGGCAGGGCTTCCGGCGGGATTTGACAAGGGGAGAGCGGTTCTCTTTTGCGGACGCTCAGTGTTCAAGCCTTTCATGTAGGAGCAAGTCATGGCAAAAGACAGCAGTCAGAAGTTCATCGCCCGTAACCGCGCCCCACGCGTGCAGATCGAGTACGACGTGGAACTGTATGGGGCAGAGAAGAAAATCCAGCTGCCGTTCGTGATGGGAGTCCTGGCAGACCTGTCGGGGAAGCCGGTCGAGCCACTGCCGCCGGTGGACGAACGGAAGTTCCTGGACATCGACGTGGACAATTTCAACAGCCGGATGAAGGCTATCAAGCCGCGCGTCGCCTTTCAGGTGCCGAACACCCTGACGGGCGAGGGCAATATCAGCGTGGACATCAGCTTTGAAAACATGGACGACTTTTCGCCGGGCGCAGTGGCGCGCAAGAACGAGGCGCTTAACAAGCTGCTCGAAGCACGTCAGCAACTGTCGAACCTGATGACCTATATGGATGGCAAGTCCGGTGCCGAGGAGCTGATCGCCAAGGTGCTGAACGACCCGGCCCTGCTGAAATCGCTGGCCACGAGCGCCAAGCCGGCCGCAGATGCTGCCAACTGAGCCTCCCATCAACCGCGCCATCATTTACCGGAGCTATGGAAATGTCTGAAACCGAACTGATTGCCGAGAAGAGCGAAAGCGTCGCATTGGCGGAGAACGAGTTCGCCTCACTGCTGCAAAGGGAGTTCAAGCCGAAAAGCGATGAGGCCAAGTCCGCGGTCGAACAGGCTGTCCGCACGCTGGCGGAGCAGGCCCTGGCCCAGACGCCGCTGATCGGCAGCGATGTACTGAAATCGATCGAAGCCATCGTCGCGGCACTCGACCAGAAACTCACCGAGCAGATCAACCTGGTCATGCACCACCCTGACTTCCAGAAGCTGGAAGGGACCTGGCGCGGACTGCACTACCTGATCAATAATACTGAAACGGACGAGATGCTGAAGATCCGCGTCATGAACATTTCCAAGGCGGAGTTCGGCAAGACGCTGAAGCGCTTCAAGGGAACGAAGTGGGACCAGAGTCCCTTGTTCAAGAAAGTCTATGAGGAAGAATACGGCGTGTTCGGCGGCGAACCGTTCGGCTGCCTGGTGGGCGATTTCGCCTTCGACCACAGCCCGCCCGATGTCGAGCTCCTGGGCGAAATGGCGAAGGTGTCGGCCGCCGCGCATGCGCCATTCATTGCGGGGGCGTCGCCGACCGTGATGCAGATGGACTCCTGGCAGGAGCTCGCCAACCCGCGCGACCTCACCAAGATCTTTACGACGCCGGAGTATGCCGCCTGGCGCTCCTTGCGCGAATCGGAAGATGCGCGCTACATCGGCCTGGCCATGCCGCGCTTCCTGTCACGCCTTCCGTACGGTGCAAAGACTTCCCCTGTCGAAGAATTCGACTTCGAGGAAGATACCGGTGCCGCCGACCACAGCAAATACACATGGACCAACGCAGCCTATGCCATGGCGGTCAACATCAACCGTTCGTTCAAGATGTACGGCTGGTGTTCACGCATCCGCGGCATTGAAGCTGGCGGTGCGGTGGAAGGCCTGCCCGCCCATACCTTCCCGACCGATGACGGCGGGGTCGATATGAAATGCCCCACCGAAATTGCAATCAGCGACCGGCGCGAAGCCGAGTTGGCCAAGAATGGCTTCATGCCCCTGGTTCACCGCAAGAACTCCGATTTCGCCGCCTTCATCGGCGCCCAGTCGCTGCAAAAGCCTTTCGAGTACGACGATCCGGACGCCACCGCCAATGCCAACCTGGCGGCGCGCTTGCCCTACCTGTTTGCCTGCTGCCGCTTCGCGCATTACCTCAAGTGCATTGTGCGCGACAAGATCGGCACGTTCAAAGAGCGTGAAGACATGCAGCGCTGGCTGCAGGACTGGATCATGAACTACGTCGACGGCGACCCCGCGCATTCGTCGGAGTCCACCAAGGCGCGCAAGCCGCTCGCTGCTGCCGAAGTGGTAGTGGAGGAGGTGGAAGGCAACCCCGGCTACTACACGTCGAAGTTTTCGCTGCGCCCGCATTTCCAGCTGGAGGGTTTGACCGTGTCGCTCAGCCTGGTATCCAAGCTACCGTCGGCAAAAGCGGCATGAATCCACATTGAACTGAACGAAGCTCACTTATTCAAGGAGAATGGCCATGGCTGTCGATATGTTTTTGAAGCTGGACGATATCAAGGGCGAGTCGCGGGACGACAAGCATAAGGACGAGATCGATGTGCTGGCCTGGACCTGGGGCTTGAGCCAGTCGGGAACCATGCATACAGGCGGCGGCGGTGGCGCGGGCAAGGTCAACGTGCAAGACCTGAACCTGACCAAGTTCGTGGACAAGTCTTCGCCCAACCTGATCATGGCCGCCTGCAACGGCAAGCATCACAAGGAAGCGCAGCTGACGATCCGCAAGGCCGGGGAAAAGCCGCTGGAGTACATCAAGATCACGATGAAGGAAGTGCTGGTGTCGTCGATTGAAACCGGCGGCAGCGGTGGCGAAGACCGCCTGACCGAGAACATCAGGCTGAACTTTGCCGAATTCAAGGTGGAATACACGCCGCAGAAATCGGACGGCGCGGGCGAGGCAGCAGTGGAAGCCGCCTGGCATATCGCCAAGAACGTCAAGGCTTAGACGGGAACGGGGCGCAGATGGCGCAAGGCGATATGTTCCTGAAAATTGATGGCACCAGGCAGGGTGCCATCAAGGGCGAAGCACAGGATGCGTTGCACAAGGATGAAATCGACGTGCTGGCCTGGTCCTGGGGCATGGAAGGAAATTACCTGCACGGCCAGGCAGCTGCCAAGACCGCGGTACGCGAGCTGAAAGTCGGCAAGCGCGTGGACCGGGCCAGCACCGCCTTGATGGCCGCGTTGCGCGCCAATGAAGTCCTGAAGGAAGCCGTGCTCACCGTGCGCAAGGCTGGCGGCAGCGAACCGGTGGAGTATTTCACCATTTCGATGGCCAAAGCCCGCATAGCGGCCATCAGCCTGCGGTCAAGCCCGCCTGGCGAGTTCGCCGAATTGACAGAGGAGGTGAGCATTGCGTTCAGCAAGCTGGTGATCGAGTACAAGCCGCAGGGCGCCGATGGCGCCTATCGTGGCGCAACATCGTTCGAAATGGACATCTACGAGGGCCAGTCATGAGGGATGCCCACGAAGCCGAGCATAGCCTGCGCAACGGCGATCCTGCCAGGGCCCTTCAACTGTTGCAGGAATCGGTGCGTCTCAACCCGGGGGACGCAAAGCTGCGCATCTTCCTGTTCCAGCTGCTGCTGGTCCTGGGCCAATGGGAGCGGGCGCAGGTGCAGTTGGGCGTGGCAGCGGAACTCGATGCCTCGGCCCTGCCCATGGCGCAGATGTATGGCGACGCGATCCGCTGCGAAGCCCAGCGTGCGCGCGTGTTCTCGGGAAGTTCGGCACCCATGGTCTTCGGCCAGCCCGACGAGTGGCTGGCCCTGCTGGTCGAGTCCCTGTTGCAGTGGGGTCGCGGCCAGCCCGAACAGGCGGAGCAGCTGCGTGAGATGGCTTTCGAGCGTGCTCCCACCAGCGCCGGTTCGGCCGATGGCCAGCCGTTTACATGGATCGCCGACGCCGACCAGCGCCTTGGCCCCGTAATGGAAGCGATCATCAACGGCAAGTACTACTGGGTGCCTTTCTGCCACCTCAGCGAGATTGTGCTGGAAGCGCCGGAAGATTTGCGCGATGTGGTGTGGATGCCCGCCCATTTCACCTTCAGCAACGGCGGCGAAGCGGTCGGCCTTATCCCGGCCCGCTACCCAGGCTCCGAATCGAGCAGCGACAGTGGGGTGCTCCTGGGCCGCATGACGGACTGGCGCCAGGTGTCGCCTGGCTTATTCCATGGCCTGGGCCAACGCATGCTCGCCACCGATGCGGGCGATCTGCCGCTGATGGATATCCGGCGCATCATAATCGGCGCGCCGGGCACTTCAGGCAGTAACGGCGGGATGGGATAGCACATGGCCGAACTCACCCCGCTGGAGCGGCTGCAGCCGGCGCTGCTGGACCGCCTGATCGACGAGGCGCCGGACGAGAAGCACGAAGCGAATTCCGGACGTATTCTTGGCAAGGAGCGCCTGCGCGCTGCGGTGCTGCGCGACCTCGCGTGGTTGTTCAACTGCGCCCGCCCCGGCGTGGGCGCCGGATTGCAGGGATACCAGCATGTACAGCGGTCCGTGCTCAACTTCGGCCTGCCCGCAATGGCGGGCGAGACGGCTTCCACGCTGGATTTGATGGGGGTGGAACGCGGCATCATGCAGGCGATCCTGGATTTCGAGCCGCGCATCGTTCCGTCCTCGCTACAGGTGCGCGCGCTGGAAACCGATTCGATGCTGGACCAGCATAATATTGTGCGTATCGAGATACGCGGCGACCTGTGGTCGCATCCTGTCCCGCTTGAGCTTTGCCTGCGCACGGAAGTCGACCTCGAAACGGGGGTGGTGCAGTTGCTGGACCTGGGCAAGGGTGGCTGACATGGATCCTCGGCTGCTGCGCTACTACAACCAGGAATTGCAGCACCTGCGCGAAATGGGGGCTGAGTTCTCACGCCAGTTCCCCAAGATCGCCGGCAGGCTTGGCATGGACGGCATTGACGTGAGCGACCCGTATGTCGAGCGGCTGCTCGAAGGCGTAGGCTTCATGGCAGCCCGGGTGCAACTCAAGCTGGATGCGGAATTCCCGCGTTTCACCCGGCGCTTGCAGGAAATTGTCTATCCGAATTTCCTGGCACCGACACCATCGATGCTGATTGCCCAGTTCCGCCCGCAGCCGGACGACACCAACCTGGCCCAGGGGCTGGCGATTCCGCGCGACAGCATTCTGCGCAGCGCACCGTGCAGGGGAGACAGTGTCGCCTGCGAGTTCCGTACTGCGCAGGACGTAGCCCTGTGGCCCTTGGAGATTTCGTCAGCGGAGTATTTTTCCTTTGCGCCGGACTTGCCATTGACGTCCTTGCCGGTGGCGCAGCGTATCAAGGGCGGGGTACGGCTGCGGCTGAAGACTACGGCCGGCCTGCAATTCCAGCAGTTGCGGCTTGAGCGTTTGCCGCTGTTCCTGTCGGGCAGCGACGAGATTGCCTGCAAACTGCATGAGCTGTGCCTGGGCGCCTGTGCAGGCATGCTGGTGGCGCCTGCAGGCCGCCCATGGCCCTGGCATCAGTTCCTACACGCCGCCAACGTGCAGCCGCTTGGCTACGGCGATGGCCAGGCGCTGCTGCCTTCAACCTTGCGCTCCTTCCAGGGCTACCGGCTGCTGCAGGAATACTTTGCTTTCCCGCAGCGCTTCCTGTTCATCGACCTGCAAGGCCTGGGCCCGGCGGTGCGCCGCTGTGCGGGCGACGAACTCGAAGTGGTGCTGCTATTCGAACGCGGCGATCCAGGCCTGGAGAGCGTGGTCGATGCATCCAACTTCTCGCTGTTCTGCGCGCCGGCCATCAATTTGTTCCCCAAGCGCGCGGACCGGATCCACCTGGGTGACGGCAGCCATGACTGCCATGTCGTGCCCGACCGCACGCGCCCCATGGATTACGAGGTCTACGAAGTGACCAGCGTGACCGGGCATGGCGTCGGCAGCGACAGTGAACGGAGCTTCGTCCCATTTTATGCGGCCTACCATGCCGAAGCGCAGGGCCACGCTGCCTATTTCACCACCCAGCGCGAACCGAGGCTGTTGTCGGAGTCGCAAAAGAGGAATGGTTTCCGTTCCAGCTACGTCGGCAGCGAAGTGTTTATCTCGCTGGTCGACCCGGACGAGGCACCATACCGTCACGACTTGCGCCAGCTCTCCATCACCACCTTGTGCACCAACCGCGACCTGCCTTTGCATATGCCCTTAGGGACGGGTACGGGCGACTTTGTGCTCGACCATGCAGCTCCTGTCGCAGGCATCCGTTGCATCAAGGGGCCCTCGCAACCGCATTCTCCGCTGTGGGAAGGCGCAGCAGCCTGGCGTTTCATCAGCCATTTGTCTCTCAACTACCTGTCCTTGTTGAACACCGAAGGGGGCGAAGGAGCCCAGGCCCTGCGCCAGATGCTGGCCTTGTATGCGAGCAGCATGGGTGGCGGCATGCAGCGGCAGATCGATGCACTGAGCTCGGTCAGCGCGGCGCCGGTGGTGCGCCGCCTGAAGGGGGCAGGACCGATTTCGTTCGGCCGTGGCTTGCGCATTGAGCTGGAAGTCGATGAAATGGGCTTCCAGGGCGGCAGCGCCTTCCTGTTTGGCAGCGTGATGGAGGAATTTTTCGCCCGTTACGTGTCCATCAACTCCTTCACCGAAACTGTGCTGCGTTCAGGCAGCCGGGGTGAGATCATGCATTGGGAGCCCAGATGCGGGACCGGCTTGATCATCTGACTTACTTCCATGCCCTGGAGACGGAGCCGTACCGGCACGATTTCTACCAGGCCTTACGCCGCATCGAATGCCTGTTTCCGCAGTTGCCTCGCATTGGACAGGCGCTGAGGCCCGCCGACGAAGCCTTGCGCCTGGCGCAGGAAGCAGCCATGGATTTTGCGCCGGCCACGCTGTCGTCCTTTAAGGTGCCGGAAGGCTCGTCGATACCGCGCCTGGAAGTACGCTTCTTTGGTTTGCTCGGCCCCAATGGGCCATTGCCGCTGCACCTGACCGAATTTGCGCGCAGCCGCACGCAGCATGCCGGCGACCTCGCTCTCACGCGCTTCCTGGACCTGTTCCACCATCGTTTCCTGGCGATGTTCTACCGCGCGTGGGCGCAGGCCCAGCCAACCGTCAGCCTGGACCGCCCAAAGGACGACCGCTTCTCGATTTATGTCGGGGCGCTGTGCGGCCTGGGCGATGCCGGGCTGCGCGAACGCGACGCTGTGCAGGATTGCGCCAAGCTGTTCTACTCGGGCTTGCTCTCGCGCCAGGTGCGCAACAGCGATGGCCTGGTGGCCCTCCTGAGCGGCTATTTCCGGCTGCCGGTGAGCCTGGAGCCTTTTGTCGGGCACTGGATGACGCTTGCGGACGACGACCGCACGCGGCTTGCAGGCCAGCCGCAGCAAGGACTCGGTCAGGGGGCGGTACTGGGGCGCAGGGTATGGGACCGGCAGCACAAGTTCCGGCTCTGTCTTGGCCCGCTCGAACTGCGCCAGCTGGAGGAATTCTTGCCGGGAGGCCGGGCACTTGCCAAACTGGTGGCCTGGGTGCGCCAGTACCTGTGCTTCGAGCTTGAGTGGGACGTCCGGCTGGTATTGAAACGCGAACAGGTTCCGCCCGCGCGGCTGGGCAAGTTCCAGCGCCTGGGCTGGAGCACCTGGGTCGGCACCCGGGCAAGAACGGATGACGCGCGGGACCTGGTCCTGGACGCGGAGCGGCTGCAGGCCGCGCTAACGGCAAAAGGAAATCATCATGGGTGAAATCAGCCGGATTGCGCTGTTCGGGAAGCTGAACAGCCTGGCCTACAAGGCCATCGAGGGGGCGACGGTGCTGTGCAAGCTGCGCGGCAATCCCTATGTGGAGCTGGAACACTGGGTACAGCAGATCCTGCAGGAGCAGGACTCGGACTGGCACCGCATTGCACGCCATTTCGAACTGGATGCTTCGCGCCTTGCTGCGGACATGACGGCGGCGCTGGACCGGCTGCCGCGCGGATCGAGCTCAATCTCGGACTTGTCCGTGCATATTGAAAATGCGGTCGAGCGGGCCTGGGTCTATGCAACCCTGATGTTCGGCGAAGCGCAGGTGCGCAGCGGCCACCTGGTGGTAGGCATGCTGAAAACGCCTTCGTTGCGTAACGTCCTGCTGCGGATATCGGCCCAGTTCGAGCGCATCAAGCCCGAGACGCTGGCCGACAACTTCGGCGCCATCGTTGCGGGCTCGCCTGAGGAACACTTGCGTGCCACCGACGGCAGCGGCCTTGGGGCCGTACCGGGCCAGGCCAGCGGGGCAATGGCACCGGCGCAACTGGGCAAGCAGGAAGCCCTGCAGCGTTTTGCGGTGGACTTGACGGAACGCGCCCGCAAGGGAGAGATCGACCCGGTCACGGGGCGCGACGAAGAAGTGCGGCAGATTGTCGATATCCTGATGCGCCGCCGCCAGAACAATCCCATCCTGACCGGCGAGGCTGGCGTCGGCAAGACCGCTGTGGTGGAGGGCTTTGCTGCGCGTATCGCCAGCGGCGACGTGCCACCGCCCTTGCGCGACGTTTCCCTGCTGATGCTCGATATTGGCCTGCTGCAGGCCGGCGCCAGCATGAAAGGCGAATTTGAGAACCGGCTGCGCCAGGTGATCGACGAAGTACAGGCTTCGCTCAAACCGATCATCCTTTTCATCGACGAGGCGCACACCCTGATCGGCGCCGGTGGGGCGGCGGGTACCGGCGATGCAGCCAACCTGCTAAAGCCGGCATTGGCGCGCGGTACCCTGCGTACTATTGGCGCGACCACCTGGGCCGAGTACAAGAAGTACATCGAGAAGGATCCGGCGCTGACAAGGCGCTTCCAGGTGATCCAGGTGGAAGAACCGGACGAGGACAAGGCCATCCGGATGGTGCGCGGCCTTGCCGGAGCGCTGGAAAAGCATCACCGGATCCAGGTGCTGGACGAGGCCATCGATGCCGCCGTGCGGCTGTCGCGCCGCTACATCCCGTCGCGGCAACTGCCCGACAAGGCTATCAGCCTGCTGGACACCAGTTGTGCCCGCGTTGCGATCAGCCAGCATGGGACGCCCGCTGGCGTGGAGGACAGCAAACGGCGTATCGAGGCGCTCGAAACGGAATTGGAAATCATCGGCCGCGAAGAGGCGATTGGACTCGACACCTCTGAACGGCGCAGGGCCGCGGAGCAGCAAGCGAGAGAGGAGCGTGGCCGCCTGGACACCCTGGAAACCCGCTGGCATCAGGAGAAAGACCTGGTGGAGCAGATCCTTGGCTTGCGGCGCCAGCTGCGGGCCTCAGGCCTGGCGCTGGATGGAGCGCAGGGCGACGCAGGCACGGACGACGACGCGCGTGCAGCTGCGCTGGACAAACTGCATGGGCTGCAACGGCAATTGGCTGGCCTGCAGGGCGAAACCCCGCTCATCCTGCCCGCTGTGGATGCACAGGCCGTGGCGTCGGTGGTCGCGGACTGGACTGGTATTCCCGTTGGGCGCATGGTGAAGAATGAGGTGGAAGCCGTACTCGCGCTGGCTGACACGCTGAACCGGCGCGTCGTCGGTCAGCGCCACGCACTCGAGACGATTACGCGCAGGGTGCAGACCTCGCGCGCGAAGCTGGACAATCCGCAGCGGCCGATTGGCGTTTTCCTGCTGTGCGGCCCGTCCGGCGTGGGCAAGACGGAAACCGGCTTGGCGCTTGCCGAAGCGCTCTATGGCGGCGAGCAGAACATCATCACCATCAACATGAGCGAGTTCCAGGAGCCGCATTCGGTGTCGACGCTCAAGGGCTCGCCACCGGGCTATGTCGGCTACGGTGAAGGCGGGCTGCTGACGGAAGCCGTACGGCGCAAACCGTACAGCGTGGTGCTGTTGGACGAGGTGGAAAAGGCGCATCCGGACGTGCACGAGATCTTCTTCCAGGTCTTCGACAAGGGCTGGATGGAAGATGCCGAAGGACGCCACATCGATTTCAAGAACACGCTGATCCTGTTGACGTCCAACGTGGGGTCAGAACTGCTGATGCAGCTATACAAAGACCCGGAGCTGCTGCCGGCGCCGGAAGGGATTGCGAAAGCGCTGCGCGAGCCTTTGCTCAAGGTGTTCCCGGCGGCGTTGCTGGGGCGCCTGGTCGTAGTGCCTTATGCGCCGCTGTCCGACGCCATGCTGGGAAATATCATCCGCCTGCAACTCGACCGCATCGGCCGGCGGCTCGCGGAACAGCACAAGATCGCATTCGCCTACGACGGCGCGGTGCCGGAGCTGATCGCCGCCCGCTGCAATGAACTCGAGAGCGGCGCACGCGTGGTCGACGCGATCCTGAGCAATACCATGCTGCCGAAAATCAGCGCCGAACTACTGGCGCGCAGCATGGGGGCGCAGCCGGTGGCAAGCATTGCGGTCAGCGTGCGCGACGGGGACTTTGATTACCGGTTTGACTAAACCAGGGCAAGGAGTGCTGAATGCGCAGGGCAATCGAGATTGTGACGCCGCTGGGGAATGACGTGCTGCTGTTCCACCGCATGCATGCGAGTGAAGAGCTGTCGCGCCTGAGCGAGTTCGATCTGGACCTGTTGAGCGAGCACGGGGACATCAACATCGACCAGATCCTGGGCAAGAATGTCACGATAAAGCTGGAAACGCAGGGCGAAGGCGTGCGCCACTTCAACGGCTACGTCACGCGTTTTGCGCAATCCGGCATGAACGGGCGCTATCATTCCTACCGCGCCATGGTGCGCCCCTGGCTATGGTTCCTCACCCGCACCGCGGACTGCCGCATCTTCCAGGAGATGACGGTTCCCGAGATCATCAAGCAGGTCTTCAACGATCATTCGGTAGCCGACGTCAAGAGCAACCTGAGTGACAGTTACCACAAGTGGAACTACTGCGTGCAATACCGGGAGACCGATTTTGACTTTGTCAGCCGGCTCATGGAGCAAGAGGGGATCTATTACTACTTCACGCACGCCGAGGGGCGCCACACGCTGGTCCTGGTCGATGCCTACAGCGCCCATGAACCGGCTGCGGGCTGCGATACCCTGCCATTCATTGACTCGGACCGGGTGGTACGCCCCGAACAGGAATATGTGAAGCATTGGAGGGTGGAACGCGAAATCCATCCCGGCAATTGCCAGCTCACGGACTTCGACTTTGAACGGCCCGCGGTGGACCTGGCGGTCAAGACCAAGGTCAGGCGCGAGCATGTGCTGGCCGATTACGAAGTGTACGATTACCCGGGCAGCTATGTGCAGGCAGCCGATGGCAACCGCTATGTCCAGGCCAGGATGGACGAGTTGCAGACCCGCTTTGAGCTGGCATGCGGCGATACCAACTCGCGGGGCCTGAGTGTCGGGCACCTGTTCAAGCTGACCGGCCAGCCGCGCGCTGACCAGAACCGGGAATACCTGGTCACCGCAGCGACCCATACGCTCACGTATAACGCTTATGAAACACAGGATGCCGACAGCGCGGGCGCCAGCTATAGCTGCAATTTCACCGCCCTGGGCAGCCGCCAGCAGTTCCGCCCGGAGCGCAGCACACCGAAGCCATTCGTGCAGGGGCCCCAGACGGCAATCGTGGTGGGTCCAGCGGGCGACGAGATCTACACGGACAAGTACGGCCGCGTGAAAGTGCAGTTTCATTGGGACCGCTATGGCAAGAAGAACGAGAACAGTTCGTGCTGGATCCGGCCGTCGCATCCGTGGGCCGGCAAGAACTGGGGCATGGTCTCGATCCCGCGCATCGGGCAGGAGGTGATCGTCGACTTCCTTGAAGGCGATCCGGACCGCCCGATCATCACCGGTCGGGTATATAACGCCGAACAGATGCCGCCCTACGCCTTGCCAGCCAATATGACGCAGACCGGGATCCTGAGCCGCTCGTCGAAATCCGGCACGGGGGCGAATGCCAATGAATTGCGTTTCGAAGACAAGAAGGGCGCGGAACAGGTCTACCTGCACGCCGAAAAAAACCAGGATATCGAAGTCGAGAACGACGAGACCCATTGGGTAGGCCATGACCGCAGCAAGACAATCGACAACGACGAGACCACGCACGTCAAGCATGACCGTACCGAAACCGTCGATAACAACGAAACGATTACGATCGGCGTCGACCGGAAAGAGCAGGTCGGCAGCAACGAAACGATTGCCATCGGCTCGAACAGGACCGAAACGGTCGGCTCGAACGAAACGATCACGATCGGCGCCAACCGCACCGAGAGTGTGGCCGCGAACGAGACCATCACCATTGGCTCCAACCGCACCATTACCGTGGGCGCTTGCGAAACCGCGACCGTAGTGGCGCAGCGTACCCATACGGTTGGCATCAATGAAACGATCACCGTGGGCGCGGCCCAGGAAGTCACGATCGGTGCCATGCAAATGATTACGGTTGGCGCCAACCAGTTGGTGAACGTGGGCGTCAACCAGTCGGTGGATGTCGGTGCAAATCAGAAGGTAGACGTCGGCGCGAACATGTCGGAAAAGATCGGCGGCGCGCAGTCCAGCAAAGTTGCAAAAGGCCGCAGCACTTCGGTTGGCGACGACGATGCGCTGAAAGTTGGCAAGCACCTGGTCATCGAAGCGGGCGACTCGGTGACCATCAAGACGGGAAGCGCCAGCATCACAATGAAGAAGGATGGCACGATTGTGATTGAGGGCAAGGACATCACGGTTAAAGGCTCGGGAAAGATCAATGCCAAGGCCAGCGGCAATATTGTGATGAAGGGCACGAAGATTCTGCAGAATTGATTGCGCAGTTCCTAAATGGAGGCAGGTATGAGTGGCAGGGACCTGATTGTCGAGGAGGCCGCCGCGGCGGCCGTCCCGGCTGCTGGCGTGGTGATTGGTGAACTGATCGCGGTGAAGGACGCGGGCAGCGTACCCTTGGTGCTCTATTCAGGGCAGCATGGAACCGCAGGCGTCGCAGCGCGCTCCATTATCGACCTTCACGCAGCGCACATCGGCGCCAAAGTCGTGCTGATGTTCGAAGGTGGCGATATCGACAAGCCCATCGTCATGGGCCTGCTGCGCACAGGCGACGGCTGGCCTGCGCCGGAACTCGCAGGACGGGTTGAAGCCGATGTGGATGGCGAGCGGCTGGTCGTCAGCGCGCGCGAACAGCTTGTCCTGCGCTGCGGGAAGGCCAGTGTCACCCTGACCAAAGCCGGCAAAGTACTGATCCAGGGCACCTATCTCCTGAGCCGCTCTTCCGGCGTAAACCGGATCAAAGGCGGAGCCGTCCAGCTCAATTGAAAAGGAGAGCTATGGAGCCGGTCATTCCTACACCAATGGCTGCCGGTCACGCCGCAGGAGCGAAGGCTCCAGGTGCTGTGCCCGATGTGGTCCAGCAGCACGTCGAAGAAGCGGCCATCCTGAGGGGCGTCCGTTCGATACTGGTGCGGGCGCCCCACGTGAAGCTGCATCACCTGCGCCGGCTCGATGAGCGCCTCGCCGCCCACCTGGACGGAATCCTGATCGGTGGGGCGTATGGCCGTTCGGCCTGCACTGCCAGCCTGGAAGATCCTCTCGCGGGGCAGGTCTTTACTGCTGCCGTTCGCGCCATCCAGGACGGGGACGCGCCGGGGCTGAATCGCCTCCTGGCGCTCAGTGAAGCAATGCCGGAACTGCAGCCTGGACTCCTGTCGGCGACAGGCTGGGTCTCGGCCGGCTTTTTGCAAGGGCTGGTCCGTGAGCTGCTGGGTTCGGGTAGCGCCTTCCACAGGCGGGTCGGGCTCGGCGCCTGCGCAATGCATCAAGTCAACCCTGGCGACGTGCTTGCGCAGGCCTTGTTTGCGCCCGATGCCCGCCTGCGGGCAAGCGCACTGCGCTATGCGGGTGAGGCTGGCCGGCGCGACCTTTTGCCTTCGTGCCTGCAAGCGGTTGAGGATGACAACCTTGCCTGCCGCTTGTGGGCTGCGCGTTCTGCCGTGTTGCTGGGCGACCGGGACAGAGGCATAAGCGCCCTGGGCGAACTGGCACTGCGCGATGAATGGGTCCGGCCCCATGCGCTGTCTCTGCTGCTGAAATTGGCGGCCCCAGAACACGTGAAGGACGTACTGAAACAGCTGGCACAGGAACCCGCATCGCTTCGCCTCTTGCTCAGGGGCTGCGGCATGAGCGGCGATACCAGCTATGTTCCATGGCTGATCGGACAGATGCACGAGGCACGGCTGAGCCGCCTTGCCGGCGATGCGCTTTCAATGATCACAGGGATCGACATTTCCTTATCGGACCTTGATTGCAAGCCGCCGGCGGAACTCGAATTCGGGCCGAACGACGATCCCGCCGACGAGGACGTCGCTATGGATGAAGACGATGGCTTGCCGTGGCCGGATCCGGTGAAAATCCAGGCCTGGTGGCAGGAAGAGCAGCGCCGCTTTACGCCTGGCCAGCGCTATTTCGTCGGCGAGCCTGTCACGCCAGCGCACTGCAGGAAGATCCTGCGTGAAGGCTATCAGCGGCAACGCAGCGCCGCAGCGGAATACTTGTGCTTGCTTGAACCAGGCCTTTCATTATTCCCGACCCATGCTCCGGCGTGGCGCCAGGAACGTTGGCTTGGCAGGATGGCTTAGCGATGCTGGCGAAGGGCATATTGACGGCGCTATGCCTTGTTTTCCTGGCGGCAGCCGCCCTGCGCTGGTACCGCGACGGCGGACATGTTGCGCCGGCCAGCAAGACATGGTTCCTGGTCAGCGCGATGTTCGCACTGGTCAGCGGCTGGCTTTGGCTAAGCTGAACGGAAGGCAGAAGCATGCGATACGCGAGTGTCTTTTTTCGTTGTCCGGCTGATGATCGACAGGCAGGAGTCCTGCTAGAATTTCATCGCTGATCGGGCAGTTCCCCCTGCTGGTATGGAGAGAAGGTGAGGGCCTCCGATGATTATGATCAAGGCAGTTTCATTCAATGGCCAGCCGATGAAGGCGCCACTTGGCGCGCGATTCGGCGAAGCAGGCGGCGTCATCGGTCGTGGCAACGGTAATGCGCTGGTGCTGCCCGACCCTGAGCGTTTCGTCTCGCGCGCGCATGCCGCCATCGCCTTCCGCGCGGGCACCTATGTAATCCGGGACATGAGCAGCGCGTCCCCGGTCTATGTCAACGGGATTCCACTAGGGAATGGACGCGAAGCGCCCCTCGCATTCGGCGACGAACTCCGCATTGGAGCTTACGCCTTGCAGGTACTGCCGGAGGAGATGCCAGCCGCGCAACCGGCAGCAGTGCCTGTTGACGATCCCCTGGACCTGTTTGGCACAGGCGCGCCGGCGGCGCGCCCCCCGTCAGCGATAGCCGCGGGGGCGCAAGGTGCAATCCCGGAGGACTTCGATCCGTTTGCCGACCTGTCGCGGGCCAGCCCGGGTTTGAACGAATTGGAGCCCCAAGCTGAATTGACTGGCGATGTCCAGTTCGGGCTGGGGACTGGTTCTGGCCAGGACATCAACCAGCTTTTCGGCCTTGGGGCCAGTGCTGGCGGCAATCTCTTTCCGGATGGGCATCCCTTGGCGGAAAGGGCGGGCAGCGAAAGCGTCACCGATCCGCTGGTGGCGCTGGGATCTGCGCCACCAATGCAGCAGCAGAGGAGCAGCCAGCGCGATGACGTGCCGGAGATCCGCGCTTCCTTTGTCCCGCCCAAAGTCTACGCCGGTAATGAGCAGAAGGCGCAGCAAGACTTGATCCAGGCGTCCGATGGGCCGGTCGACATGGTGGTGTCCTGGAACACACAAGACCAGGAAGAAGCACCTGGAGGCATCAAGACCATGGTGCTGCGCAGGCCGGTTAAGCCACAGGAAGGTGCCAAGGCGCCGGCCGCAAGCGCCGCTATTGACGCGGAGCCCGAGGCACTGGAAGAAGCAGAAAAACCGTCCGTCCCCGCTGGCCAGGACAATGGTGAAGTGCTGCTGCGCGCGTTCCTGAAAGGTGCGGGTGTCCCGGATCTGGACATGGGGTCGTCGCTCACGCCCGAAATGATGCAAATGCTCGGGCAGCTCCTGCGCGAATCGACGAAAGGAACCCTGGACCTGCTGATGGCAAGGACCATGACCAAGCGCGAGATGCATGCGCAGATGACGGTGATTGCCATGCGCGAAAATAATCCGCTGAAATTCTCGCCGAATGTGGAGGTGGCGCTACACAGCCTGCTCGCACCTCGCGGCAAAGGATTCATGCCGCCGCTGCAGGCGATGAAGGATGCCTGCGACGACCTGCGCGCCCACCAGTTTGGTGTGATGGCCGGCATGCGTGCCGCGTTGTCGCGCGTCCTGCAAAGATTCGACCCGGTGCAGCTGGAGCAGCAGCTGACAGACAAGACCCTGCTTGACTCCCTGCTTCCTGCCCACCGCAAGGGCAAGCTGTGGGGGCAGTACCTGGAGCTGTACACAGACATCACCAGGGAGGCCGAAGACGACTTCCAGGCCTGGTTTGGCCGCGAATTCCTGAGCGCCTACGAGGCGCAAATGGCTAAGTTAAAGCATGATGGACAGCAAGACCCGGCTCAATAGCAGGGGACGCATGATGGAACTCAGGATTTCCGTTCTATCGAATGCCGGAGGGCGTTCCGTCAATGAAGACGCTTATGGGTGCTGGTCAAGTTCCACGGCCTGCTTCTGCGTGCTGTGCGATGGGGCCGGCGGCCACAAAGGGGGCGCCGCAGCATCCAAACTGGCAGTCGAACAGGCACTGGCGTGGTTCCGCCAGCGGCCAGAATGCAGCGCGGAGTGCGTCTCGCAGGCCATCGAGGCAGCCAATACCGCTATCGTGGATGCGCAACGCAGCATGCCCGAATATTCCGAGATGCGTACGACAATAGTCGTTCTTGCACTGGATTCCGAACGAGGCGCGGCGATCTGGGGCCATGTCGGTGATTCCCGTCTTTACTGTTATCGCGGGCGGCGCCTCATCATGCAGACGCGCGACCACAGCGTGCTGCAGGGCATGGTTGATGCCGGCTATATGCAGCTCGAGGACCTGCGCAACTCGCCACAAAGAAGCGTGTTGCTGGCGGCACTGGGCGATGCGCAGTCGCTGGAACCGTGTATCCAGCCGACGGATTTTGCCGTGGCAGACGGCGACGTCTTCCTGCTTTGCACAGACGGCTTCTGGGAGCACCTGGATGAAGCGCGGATGGAGCAGGCACTGCAAGCCGCACCGTCGCCGCAGGCCTGGCTAAGCGAGCTGGAGGGCGAGGTGAGGGCCAGGGGAGGGCAGCAGCAGGACAACTATTCCGCAGTGCTTGTCGCATGCCAGGAATTCAGTCTCGCCGGCGTGGAAGGGGCTCTTGGCGCGGATCAGTCCTGAAGTTCAGCGCCGCCAAGCAGGGTTACGAAGTCGTGCGCGGCCGGCAAGCCGGAAAATCCCAGGAGCTGGACGGCGCCACCCGTTGGCGTTTCGCTCCACCACAGGCTTTTTGCGCCACCCGCCTGGCATTGCCGGATCAATCCCGCCTCCTGGAATACGGTTCGGATGCCATCCCTGCCGGGCAACACCAGCGAAAAACCTGGGTCGGGGCCGTCATTCCACCAGCGTTCCATGCGGCGCCCGCCCTCCAGGCCCAAGTCTTCGTGCCAGCCGGGAAATGGCGTGGCAGCCAGGCGCTGTTCAAGCTGTGCGGTATCGCAGCCAAGGTCAAGGCAGTCAAGCGACACCCGCTCGATCGCGGCAAACCAGCTTTGCGCCGACAGTACTGCGGCCAGTACGTCAGGCTGCGCTTCCAGTTCGGCAGCAATCGTCAGGGGGAAGTGGCGCCCGACCTTGTCGACGCTTGGCATCATCGTTCCGGCCCATGCAGAATCGCCGCATACGCCAGGCATAAGGAAGAAGCTCCATAGCGGGCCATTCAGGTAGACGTCCAGCCAGCCTTCCTTGAGGCTGGTCCGGCTGGCTTCAAGGCCGTGCTGCAGCCATGCATCCCAGGAACTGATGAAGCCAGGTGATAGCCTGCGCGAGGCGAAGTCGCCAAGCGCCGGAATCTTGCCGAACCAACCGGGCAGCCTTGGCGTCGAGCCCGGCATTAGAGAGCCCCTGGACACTGGAACTGTCCCAGCTCGGGCAACCGGAAGGGATTGCGCACACTGTTGCTAAGCACTTCGAATTGCGCCTTGCGGCCATCCACGTTGAAGGTGGCGAGGAATTTTTCGGGCTGGCCGGTGGCGTCCAACTGCACCTGGTCGAATAGCCGGAACAGGGCCCAGGCGCCCTCGAAGGTGCGGCCCGAAGCACCGGTTGTGCTGACAGGGCTGAGTTGCATGCGCACTTGCGTGCTGCCACGCTGGCCGGGCCACTGGACTTGTGCCGGAACTTGCGGCCCGTGGCTGTACTTCACCAGCTGCCCATCGACGTCAAGGATGAACTGAGTGATGGTTGCGTCCATCATCATCGGCTTGAGGTCCAGGCGCAGGCTCATGGCTGGCCCATTGCGGAAGAACACGTCGCGAATGACCTGTGCGCGCTGGAACTGCAGCAGGGCGGCCGAACTTGCGCCAACCGAGGCATCGCCGACCGGGCGGAAGCTCCACGGCCTGGTGGAGGTATTGACGTATTGCGCCAGGTTTTTCTGGAAGAAGTCGTCCATCAATCCGCCAGGCGCGAACAGCCGGCTGAAGTCGTCCGGGGTGACGTCGCGCGTGCTGCCTTTGGAGAAAGGATAGCGGCCGGCTATCGCCTTGCTGCAGAAGTCGCCGACCGATGCCTGCATTGCCTGGCTCAAGTTGCTGCGCGTAACCCCCAGCGCCTGGCTGGCGCCGCCGGCCGACAAGGTCAGCATGACGGAACGGATCGGCTCGGGCATGCGGCTGCCTTCCGCTTTGACCTTGTTTGGCACGTCGCTGGGCGGCGGCGTATTGCCACCCTTGAGGGCCGCCTCGGTGCTGGTCAGCAGCATATACAGTTCGTTAATCAGGGCAATGCTCGCCTCAATTGGCGCCTGCTGGCCAGGCGCCGGGCTGCGTACCAGGCGGCGCAGGCCATCAAACTGCTGGTCCACGATATTTTCCGGCTGCGTCATGGCGGCGCCTGCGCCAGCCGTGCTGGCTTCCTGGCCGAACAGCTTGAGCAGTTCTTCGCGCGTCGTCTTGATCTTGTCGCCCGCTTTGTCGACCACGGATTTGTCCGAGTCGTCCAGTTGCACCAGCGTAACCTCTTTGACGATAGCGCGCAAAAGCAGGGGCAAGGGCGAGTCCGGCGCGGACAGGATGCGCGCCTGCTCGATGCTCTGTTTCAGGCTCCCGGCCCGTACCAGGGAGATGTCGTCCACGAAATTGGCCCAGGTCCGCGCGTAGTCCTGCAGGTAAAGACGGCGTACTTCATTCAGCAGGGCGGTTCTCTTGTCCGGCACTGCCAGGCCACGTTCCCGCTGCGGCAAGCCCAGCACCCAGGCTTCCTCATCCGCCAACTGGCCGGTGACGCGGGCTGCCTCCTGCAGGAATACCTTGTGGTAACCGTTCACACTAAAAATTCCCGGTACACCCTTGGTCGGCGCCGCGTTGCTGCGCCGTGTGAACACCAGCAGGGCCGACGGCCCACCTGCATTGGCCACTGTGAATTCCGGCAGGTTGCTGCCGGCGCCCTGACGCTTGATCCGGTTATAGATGCGCTCGGCGAGCGGTGTCTGGGCCAAAGCCTGCCGCGTGGCGGCGACAAGGCTGGGATCGGTCGCACTGACGGCTTGTACGCCCCCGCTCGCCAGCAAGGTGTCCAGGTGTTCTTCGAGCTCCTGGCGCTGGGCGTTCGTCACATCGCGCGGCAGGTTCGCTTCCCAGTCGGCGGTAACGAAGGCCTTGAAGGCTGCCGGATTCATGTACCTTCCGTCATGCAGCATGATGTAGGCCTTCAGGGCTTCGTACAGCAGTTCCGGATTGCTCTGCCCCTCCGCCTGGAGCTGCTGCTGTATCCTCAGTTCGAGGCGAGGCAGGAACACATCGTGCAAAAGCCTGCGGTGCGCCGTTCTGGCCGCTGCGGCCAGCTTGTCGCCCTGGTATAAGCCGAAGCCCATGGAAAAGGGTACGCTGCCCGGTGGCGAATCGGGGACACGCGCCAGGTCGCGCACTGCCTGCATCGCCGGCAGAAGCTCAACGACATTGGTGCTGGCACCAGCAGAGAGCTGGTCCAGTTGGCGCGAGACTGCTGCGGTCCTGGCCTGTATCTGGGCGACATATGCCCGGTTGCGGGCGAAGCTGACAGTCCATGCCGCGACGGCCCCAATGGCGAGCACGGCCGCCAGCAGCAAGGCGGCCAGCTGCAGCATTGCCCGCCTGCGCTCCCAGCGCAGGTTGGAGCCCGCCAAGCCGGCTTCAGGAATGATGACGTCCTTGAGCAGGCGGGTAATGAAATAGCTTTTGCCGCTGGGTGTGTGGGGGGCGAGCACCCGCCTCTCAAGCTTCAGCGCCCGCCCCATATTGCCTATCAGCCGGTCGATCGGACTGCCTTCCTGCGTTCCGCTGGTGAAGTAGACGCCGCGCAGCAGCGGCTCTTCGGTAAACCGCGAATCCGAATGCAGGCTGTCGACAAATTCGCAAAGCGAGTTCCTGAGCGCGGCCAGGTGCTGGGGGAAAACATAAAGCTGGGCGCGCCGTTGCGGGTCGCGTTCCTGCTGCAGGCGGTCGAGCAAGCGCGCATTGATGCGCTCCTCCAGCGCCGCAAACTCTGCCGCAAAATCCTTGGGAGGTGCGCTCTCCGCCGATGGTTCCCGATAAGGAAAAGTCGCGCCCCATACTTGCGCACGTTCTTCCTTGCCCATCTCACTGAAAAATTCCATGAAACCTGGCAGCAAGTCGACCTTGGTTACCAGCACATAGAGCGGGAAGCGGATGTTGAGCTCTTCGTGCAGCTCCTGCAGCCGGGTGCGCAAGGCGCTGATGTGGCTAGCGCGCTGCGCCGGCGACTGCTCAAGCAGCTCGGGCACGCTGAGGGTCAGCAGGGCGCCATTGATGGGGCGGCGAACGCGATACTTTTTCAGCAGCTGCAGGAATCCGCTCCAGGCCGCGGCGTCCGATTTCTGGTTGCTTTCCTGCGTGGTATAGCGCCCTGCGGTGTCCAGCAGGACGGCATCGTCAGCAAACCACCAGTCGCAATTGCGCGTGCCGCCGACGCCGCGGATTGCGGGCTGCCCAAAGCGCTCGCGCAAGGGAAATTGCAGGCCGGAGTTCACCAGCGCTGTCGTCTTGCCTGAACCTGGGGCACCGATCAGGATGTACCAAGGCAGCTCGTAAACCCATTGGCGCCGCAAGTCAGCCAGCATGTCGAGCACAGTCTTTTTGCCGCGGGCGTTCAAGCGGGCCTTCTTCAGCACTTGCACGGCTTCCTCGAAACGCTTGCCGAGCGTTGCCAATTCTTCGGCAGCGACACTGTCCGGCGCGCCGGCCGGCGCAGCCTGTTGCTTGAGCAAACCATCCATCAAGCGGGCATTGGCGCGCCTGGCCTTGAACAGCTTCCAAAGCTGCTTGCCGACATAAAGCAGGATGACAAGACCGATCAGGATCATGCGTACCCGCGCCGATTCCAGCGGCCGGTAGTCGGCAATGCCGATCAGGGGACCGACCAGCCAGATCAGCAGCGCTATCGCCAGCAGGCCCAGGGCCGCAAGGACCCAGCGGTTCAGTACCCAGCCGAGAATCTTCTTGATCATTGGCGATTCCTTTAAGCGGCGTCCGGCTTGGGAGTCAGGACGATTTCGACGCGGCGATTGCGCGCGCGTCCGGCGGCAGTGTTATTGGGTGCGATCGGGTTCGCATCGGCGTGGCCTTCGGCCGTGAAGCGGCCCGGCCCTGCGGCCTTTGCTTCAAGCAGCCTTGCCACGGCGCTTGCCCTTTCCTGCGACAGATGCCAATTTGAAGGGAAGCGTGTGGTGCGTATTGCCTGGTCATCGGTGTAACCATCAACGACGACCGCGCCAGGCACAGCCTTTAGCGCCGCCGCTATGCGCTCCAGCACGTCGAGATAGCTGTCGGAGATGGTGGCGCTGCCCGGCGCGAATAGTCCATCACCGCGAATCGTAATCGTGCTGCGGCCCTGTTCGTCGCGCACGGCCACCAGTCCCAGCTCGATCTCGCGCGCCAGGAAGCCCGCCAGGCGGGGCTTGGCGGCAGGTGGGGGAGCGGGGGGCGGGAGCGCCGCAATTGCCGCCGGCCTGGCACGCAGGTTCTGGATCTCCGAAAAAGTCGGGTCTGATCCCCGATTCAGGATGAGGCTGAAGGTGGCGAATACACCCAGCATCAGCACGCCCAGCGCGCCCAACGCAACCCACAGCGGAAAAGCCGCCAGCAAGGGCCGGCGCGCGACCGCGGCGCCCTCCCAATGCGGCGAAAGGGGACGTTCGAACTCGCCGCGTACTTGCCGCAGCATCAGGGCCAAACGTTCGCGCAAGGCTTCGAGTTGCGCTTTCCCGTTGTCGAGAACGCGGTAGCGTCCCTCAAGGCCAAGGGCCAGGCAGATATACATCAGTTCCAGCAGCTCGCGATGCTCGCGAGGCGATTCTGCCAGTTTCGAAAGCAACTGGAAAAACTTCTCACCGCCCCATGCCTCGTTATGGAAGCGCACCAGCAGGCTATCACTGGCCCAGATCCCCGAACCGCCCCAGGGAGTGGATGCTGCCGCTTCATCGAGCAGGGTGCAGAGCGCGTATCGCGCAGCAATGATATTTTCATTCGTGACGCCGGCAGCCTTGGCACGGCGTTCGAACTCCTTGATTTGCCCTGCCAGGAACTCTTTCGCACCCACAGGGTCGCCATGGTGCAGCGTTGCACGCAGTTGCGGAACGACGTTCAGCAAAGGGTTGGCCGCTGCCACCAAGGGATTCAGACCCGAAACCTCGGTGGCCTGGACAAAGCCGAATTCCGCATTGTCGTGAACGGGTGGCGGCGCAGCTGGCGCCGGCTGAGGGCGTTGGCGCCCGCCCGGGGTGGGTAGCAGAATAGTGTGTTCCGCGTCCGCCGTGGCAAATGGATCGTCTTGGCTCATGGCTATCCCTTGATTGCCCAAAATTCGAGTTCCAGACCGGGAAATTCACCCGCAATATGCATGGCGAGGCCAGCGGAGCGCTCAAGCTGGTCCCACAATTCGCTGCCGCGTTCAAGCTCAAAATAGTTGAAGCCGGCGTGATATGGGATCTGGCGCGGCGCCACCGGCATCGAATGCAAGGGGATGCCAGGCAGGGCGAGATTCACAAGGTCGCGGATCCGCTCTACCGGACCAAGCTTGACATGGCTCGGAAAGCGCAAGCGCAACGTTTCAGCCGGCATTTGCGCATTGACGGCCAGCACGAAACCTGCGGTCTTGAGCAGGTCGCGGTCTGGCAGCTGCGCCAGGCGAACTCCGTAGTTCTTATCCTGCAGCTCGATTGGCACGGCACTGCGGTGGAGCACCATGCTGAGCGCACTGCGCAGCTCCCTCATCAGCGGCGCAAACGTCAGTTCCAGGTCGTCGTGCTGATATGCCGGCTGGTTGGCGGGACGGCGCGTCTCGCGGCTGAAGGTGGACAGGTCTCCGGCCAGCGAGAGCATAGCGACAAACAGATCTTCCGGGTGGAAAAGGGCAGTCCGGCAGTAGTGGGCAAACACCGGTTCATGCCGGTTGACCGCTTGCAGGAGCATGAAGTCGGCAACTTCAGCCACGCCGCCGCGGCCTGGCTGCGAAAGCTGCGCAGCAAGCTCCTCGCCACGCTGGTGCAGCAAGCCGTAAATCTCTTCGCAGTAGCCCGCCAGCGTCGCGTTGTTGCGAATGGCCAGCGAGGGCGGAATATAGTGTTTGTCCAGCAGCAGCTGGTTGTCGGCCCGGCGTTCAGTGAGCCGGATGACGCCGAGGCAGGCATAGGCGTCGGTCTTTTCGCTCTCCAATAACAGGCTCAGGCGCATCTGGCCGACCTGGATTGGGGCGGAATTGTTGGATGTGCTGTCGGTCACTTCCAGCTCTGTGACCTTATAGCGCGCCAGGCTGGCCTGGTCGGGCGCACCGGCATCGGATTCCGAGCAACCCTTGCGCCGCATGGGAACGGCCAGCATCACCAGTTGGTCGCGGGCGCTGAGCGGGATATTCAAAGGCTCTGGCGCCGCATGGGTAGCAGGAAAGTCGAACGGCGTTCCGTCGGGGAAGAGGCCGGTGCCAGTGGCGAGCGCCACTTTGCCCATGGCTAGTGCCGCGTCGTCGAGCTGCATCGACAAGAAGCCCCAGCCATGTGAGCGCGTGGGCCGCGTGCGTGCTTCGATCAGCTTTTCGAGATAGCGCTCATGCTGCTGAAAATGTTGTGGTTGCAAAAACATACCTTCGGACCAAATGACTTTGCTTTCCCACGACATGATCGTTGTTCCTTAAATCCAAGTAAGGTAAGGGCGTTCATTTTTCAGCACGGATAGTGACATCGCGCGAACGTAAGCTGATGGAGACGGGCATGGATTGGCTGAGCCGCACCGGGATCGAAGCACGCCACGAAGATTTCTCGAGATCGCGAAACGCGGCTACCACTGCGACGTAGCGCGTGTCCGGCTGCAGCGCGCGTTCGAAATGCTTTTTCTCGCCTGGGGCCAGGGTGAACTCTTCCCGCGCCACCAATTCGCCGCCCAGTGCTTCCTTGTCCCGTTCCAGCAGCGAGAAGAAATCGGCGCTTTGGAAAGCCCCAAGGTTCTTCAGTTCGAACAGGCGCAGCACGATGGGCGAGGCACGCCCGCGGGTATCGGGATTGACGTCGCTAGCGACCGTTACGTTAGTCTGGATGACAGCCGGCTTCGGTGGGCCGGAGGCACAGGCGGTGAGCAGGCTCAGGACGGAAGCGACGAGTACATGTTTCGGGAAGAAGCTGTAGCGGGCCATCGAATTCTCCAGGGGGTGCACGCGTCGAGCGTGCATCTATGACGAGGAGGCGTGCGGCTGCCTTGCAAACGATAGTACATCCGATAACAGTGCACAAAACTCACACTTATTCACCGCATAAGTAATACCGTCCTTTGCGCTAAGCAACTCTCGGGAATTCATTTTCGATTGGTGAATTTCAGTGGCTTACATAACGAAATTCATAACGTGGCGGCCAGCCCGGGGAGTTAGCATTTCCGGGTAACAATCGGTAATTGCTTGCAACCGGGACAGATAACAGGAAGGTGAACACAATGAAAACAGTGCAGAGGCTTAGCGCGCCATCGAGATCTCTTTTATATGGGCTTTGGGCTGTCTTGAGCGCCGCCTGCAATGCGAATGCAGCGACGGCCGCTGGCAGCACTGCGATCTGCAGTAACCCTCAGGCGATGACGTTGCCGCTGGTGTTAAATGGCGCCGCGAACGTCTGCCTGTTCACTTCCGGCACTATCAACAGTGTCGCCTCCAGGATGGCGGACACATTTACAATCAATGGTGTCTCGTACAGAAACATCACGTCGGCCCAGATGCCTGCACGTGTCAATGGCAACTATTACATCCGTTATGTTGCCAGGCGGAGTGGTGCCCGATTGCAGGTCAACGGCAGCAACACTAGCGGTCCCGTAAACTACACCCTGAACGTCGCCGTCGGGGGCAGCGGCAGCGGGACGACCAGCCTTGCACCAGGTTCTTACAGCTACCAATCCGGCAGTGTGGTGCCCATCACAGCAACTCCACAACAGGGGTCCCTGTTCTCCGGTTGGGGTGGCGCAGCCAGCGGCAGCACCAACCCCTTGACCATCACGATGGACAACAACAAGTCCGTGACCGCCTATTTCACCACGGACAGCAGTTCAGCCGGCTTGAAGTCGCTGGCGAGCTTCCCGATTGGCGTGGCGGTCAATGCCGGATTCGAGAACAACAGCATCATCAGCAGCAATACCAGTTCGCAGCAGCAGTCGGTAGTGTTCCCGCACTTCAACCAAATGACTGCCGGGAACATCATGAAAATGGGGTACCTGCACCCGCAGGAGAACACCTTTACCTTTGAGCAGGCCGACCAGTTCATTTCGTTCGCGAATTCAAATAACGTCAATGTGCATGGCCATACACTGATCTGGCATGCCGACTACCAGGTTCCGGGCTTCATGACGAACTACAGCGGCGACTTTGCTGCCATGCTGAAGAACCATGTCCAAACGATTGTGGGCCATTTCAAGGGCAGGGTGGTGAGCTGGGATGTGGTGAACGAGGCTTTGGCCGACGATGGCCAGCCGACGGTGGAAAATTTCCTGCGCAGTACGGTGTTCAGCCAGAAGATGGGACACAACTTCATCGATCAGTCCTTTATCAATGCGCGCGCAATTGATCCGCAGGTCGACTTGTTCTATAACGACTACAACATCGAGGCGGGCGGCTCAAAGACAGCTAACTTGTTAGCCCTCGTCGATGGCATGAAATCACGTGGGGTGCCAATTACCGGGGTTGGCTTCCAGATGCACGTGACCATTGATTGGCCGAGCATCTCGGCTATCGAAGCTTCGCTGAAAGCCATAGCGGATCGTGGCCTGAAGGTAAAGATCTCTGAAATGGACGTGAGCATGAAAAGTGCCTACACCAGTTTCACACCCGAGGCTGCGAACAGGCAGCAGCAGCGTTATCACGACATCATCGCGGCATACCTGAGGGCCGTGCCACCTGCGCAACGGGCCGGTATCACAGTCTGGGGCGTGTGGGATGCGGACAGCTGGATCAATCAGCCTGGATCGCCAGACTGGCCGCTGCTATTCGATTCGAACTTCCAGGCAAAACCGGCACTTCAGGGGTTTAAGGACGCGTTGCTGGGGAACTGAGCATGTGTCCCTTGGAGCTGCAATCATGAAACAGCTCTACGGTCGTGACAATTGGTGAACAAGTTAGCGAGCGCAGCAAGTAACATGGCGTAAAAAGCATCAGCAAGTATAGGAACTGCAACGCAACCGAAGGGAATGCATGGAGTTCGTGAATGCAACGCGCATGGCTACTGGCTATACCCTGGGCACCGAGCCATCGGGCAGGGAGTGGCTCGTGATTGTGATCAAAGGCACATTTCAATTACCAAAAACCGGCGAGGATGTCCGCCTGCACGAGCAGCAGCTACCGTTGCTGATGGCCGATGCGTGGTGCGGGATTCCCGCGCGCTCCGCGCCGCGCTACGAAGCAGATTTCGCGTTACGCAAGCGGCGATGCGACATTCTCCTGCACGGCAGCGCCTATGCGCCGCATGGGCGCCCGGTTGCGCGAGTCCCCGTAGGCTTACGCGTCGGCGGGCGGGCAAAAACCTTTGCAGTCGTAGGTAACAGGCATTGGCAATCCGGGCTTACTGCGATCACAGCCAGCACACCTGAAGCCTTTACACACCAGCCGATCGGTTACGAACAAGCGTTCGGCGGTCTCGATACGAGCGACCCCGATCCTTCCTGCCATGCTGCTTTCATGTCTAATCCAGTGGGACGAGGGTTCCACCGGAACTTGAAGAGTGAATGCATTGACGGCGCACCCCTGCCAAATACGGAGGAACTCGAACGTCCCGTGACTTCCCCGCAGGGAGCTTTCGCGCCAATGGCATTTGGCCCTGTGGGACGCAATTGGGAGCCTCGCATTCGATACGCCGGTACCTATGACCAAGCTTGGCTGGACGAACATTTCCCTTTCCTGCCGCCGGATTTTGATGACCGTTATTACCAGAGCGCTCCGCTCGACCAGCAGTGGCAGCTGCCTGTCGGGAGGCAGGAGGTTGTCCTGTCCAACCTCACGCCGGATGGCCACCGTGCCTTCACATTGCCCGACTTCGAGGCGCCTGTGAACATTATTGCGAAGGGGGGATCGAGGGAAGACCTGCGCGCGACGCTGGACACGATCGTCCTTGAGCCTGACCTGGAGCGTTTTACCATGACATGGCGCCTGGCACGGCCGCTGAAACGCAGTATTTTTGAAATCTCCCAGGTTCTGGTAGGACGCAAGGGCAGGGAGTGGTGGCAGCAGCGCGAGCAGGTGGTCTTTCCGATTAAAGTGCAAATGCTGCCGACATCTGCATCAAGGCAGGGCTGAATCATGCCCGCACAAGCTATCGCCATCGCCAATGCGGGTCTGGTCACCAGTGTGGGATTGTCGGCGCCGGCCAGTTGTGCCGCGATCCGTGCCAAGGTAAGCAACGCGAGCCAGACGCGCTTCGCCGATTCAAACGGAAACTGGATTATGGCGCACCAGGTGCCGCTCCAGGAAGCGTGGCGCGGCCGCGCAAAGCTGGCCAGGATGGCCGCCATGGCGATTGAGGAGTGCCTGCAAGATATCTCGCGCGATGAGTGGACCAACATTCCGATGCTGCTCTGCGTGGCTGAGCCGGACCGACCGGGCCGTTGCCCCGGCCTGGACGAGCGATTGCTCCAGGAAATCCACGAGCAACTTGACATGCCTTTTGCAAAGCGCAGTGCGGTCATTGCGCATGGCCGCATCGGCGTTGTCATAGCCCTTGCGCAGGCGCGGCAACTTTTACAGGAAGAGGAGGGGACCCGAGTGCTGCTGGTAGCGGTGGACAGCCTGCTTGGCTGGCCCACACTTGAAGACTACCTACGCAAGAACCGCGTGCTCACCGCCAGCAATTCGAATGGGTTCATGCCGGGCGAGGGCGCGGGCGCGCTGCTTTTGTCCAGCCCCACGGGCATGGCCGGGGAACTGATTTGCTCCGGCATCGGCTTTGGTCAGGAGAACGCCTCGATAGACAGCACGGAACCACTGCGCGGTGACGGCCTGTCGCAGGCAGTAAAAGCGGCCCTGGCTGACGGCCGAACCGCAATGCAGGATATGGATTTCCGTATCACCGACAACGCAGGCGAGCAATACTACTTCAAGGAGGCTGCGCTAGCACTGCAGCGGACACTCCGTGTGCGCAAGGCGGAGTTCGATCATTGGCACCCAGCGGAGTGCACTGGCGAAATTGGGGCTGTGGCCGGAATCAGCATCATCGCGAACGCAATGGCAGCTTGCGCCAAACGCTACGCCAAAGGCCCGAACATGCTGGTTCATCTCGGCAATGATACCGGGGAACGCGCAGCGCTTGTCCTCCAGTACAGGGAGGTGGCATGAGCAACCAGGTTTATGCCAACAACATGGAAGTGTCGTGCAAGCAGGCGGACGGCAAGTCGGTCAGCGCATTCCCCGATGTCTGCTACACGCCTCCGCAGACGGCCGCCACGCCGCCTGGCGTGCCGGTCCCATATCCGAATACTGGCCTCGCCAGCGACACCAGCGATGGATCGAAAAGTGTCACCATCTCAGGCCAGGAGGTGATGCTGAAAAATAAGAGCTACTTCAAGCAAAGTACCGGCGATGAGGCCGGATCGGCCCCGCTGAAAGGCGTCGTCACCCACGTCAACAAGGGAAAAGTGTACTTCACGATGTGGTCGATGGACGTCAAGATCGAAGGGGAAAACGTGGTGCGGCACCTCGACCTCACCACACACAACCATGCCTCCCAACCCGGCCAGACACCACCGATGGTCTACCAGGACCTGGTCGCTTTTGGCGATCCCGTGCAATGCATGGGCGATTCGGCCAAGGCCACCGCGGCTTGTGCCGGCTGCACCCAGGATACCTGTACCAAGGATTGCGAAGACTGGCAGGCCTGCATCCTGGTGGCAAAAAAAGACGCGAAGAAGAAGTGCTGCAAGGGGAAGCAAACGGGCGACCACCTGATCGAAGACCATTGGGTAAGGCCGAAGGGTACTTTGGTCGCCGACTTCCAGCATCTGGCCAACAAGCCCGGCGGCGCCTATGATGGCGCACCGACGGCCTGCGTGAACCGCTCCCGCTATGAGGAAAAACATGGCATCGGGCATGGCACCCGGGGTGTTTACGAAGACAAGTTCTTCATGGGCGGAACGTTTTCCTACCTCGAAGCGAAGGCCATGGCGCGTGAGTCGCACCAGCATGCGAATGGAAACCGATGCAGCGAAGCTTGCCTGGATGCCCAGCTTGACGCTTTTTATGGCAAGGGCGACGATCGCCAATTGCAAGCGTCGAAGCAGCGGCAAGCGTTGACGGAGCAGCAGCGTAAGGACGCCCTGGCGCGAACCGGCGTGGATACCTGGTAGCCGCTGCCAAAGGCAGTACAACAGAAAGGGAATGCGGATGGATATGACATTGACCGGGGCCGCCATCAAAGGCAGCGACGAAACGTATTTCGCAGCGATCATCGACGAGTATTCGGACGAGAGCCCTGACCACTGCATGGTGCTGCGCTACCAGGGAGGTGCTTTCAAGCAGCGGTTGCTGGACCATGCGGTATGCGCAATCGTCGTTGCCCCGGACGCTAACAGCCCGGTATATTTCCTCAGTCCACACGGCGAAGTGACGCTCGCCGGTCCTTCCGGCAACGCTACGGAATTGATCGACGATTCCGAGCGCGGTCCCAGTCCAATGGTGCTGGTACGCGATGCTGCCTGGATCGGCCGGCGTCTTTACGCTTGCGGCATGGCGCGCATGGTCTACATGCGTGATAGCGATGGAATCTGGCATAGCATCGACGCTGAGGTGTTCGTGCCGCGCGAACAGCGCGAGCGCGCCGTGGGGTTCCATACAATTGGCGGCAGCGGTCCGGACGACATCTATTGCGCCGGCCAGTATGGTGAAATCTGGTTTTATGACGGCGCCCATTGGCACCAGGAAGACAGTCCCGCGAACCTTGCGCTTACCGGACTATGTGTGCGGCGCTCGGGCGAAGTGGTTATCGTGGGAATGTCCGGCACGCTGCTCATTGGACGGCACGGCAAGTGGGCCGTCGTGGACCACCAGGCGACTGAATGGGATTTTTGGGGCGTGGTTGAATTTCTGGGCGAGGTCTATGTATCCAACCATGATGGTGTTTACCGAATGGTTGGCGAAACGCTGGAGCTGATCGATTTCCGGGCCGAGACGGAGCCCACGACAGCTTACCTGGCTGCGAACGACGAGGTTCTATGGTCGATTGGAAGTAACGATGCGCTTTACACCAAGGATGGGCAAACCTGGATTTCGGTGGCGCTGCCGTCCTGAATAGTCGCAATGGCTACAGGATGCAACTTCGCATAATCTATATTATGTCAAATACAGGATTGGTCAATCCTTGTCGTAGGCCTTTTCCCACAAAAGCTTCCGGCAAGGATTAGTGGCACACATCTATGGATTTGCCGGGGTTCGGTAGTATAGTCACGCCCCGGAATGCCAACTTGTCCTGAAACCGCAAATGTCCGACACCCTGATCAAGATTAATCGCTGGCCCGTTGTTGGCCCGTTGGTGCGCGCCCTGGGCCTGCCTAACCCGACCGAGTTGCAGCGCTCGGCCGCCCCATACGGCGCCCTGCCTTTTCACGACAAAACCTTCCTGCTTGCCGCGGCAACAGGCGCCTACGCGTCCGCTGAAATGGCGGCTGCGCTGCGCGGCGCAGGAGCCAGCGAAGCGGCGGAAGCTATCGATATCTTTGTCATGGACGCCACCGGATGCCGGACCGTGAGCGATTTGCACGCGGTGTATGCAGCCTTCCATCCACATATAACCCGCATGACGCGCAATGGGCGCATTCTTTTGGTCGCCCCACCGCTTGCCGAAACTGATGATCCCTTGGCCGCTGCGGTTGCACGCGGTTTGGAAGGATTTGTGCGCTCGCTGGCCAAGGAAGTTGGAAGACGCGGCATAACAGCAAACCTGGCCAGCGTAGGCCGCCAGGCATTGCCAAGGATCGACGGTGTCGTGCGCTTCTTCTGCGGCCCCCAGTGCGCCTATGTCAGCGGCCAGACCGTGCACGTGTCGGCGGTCACTACGGCGCCATCCACCATGACATCGACAAACGCGCTCGCGGGCAAGGTCGCGCTAGTGACTGGCGCTGCACGCGGAATCGGGCTTGCGACCGCTGAACGCCTGGCGCAGGAAGGTGCCAAAGTGGTGGCGCTTGATATTCCTGCATCAGCAGAAGAATTGAACGGCGTTGCCAGTCGCATCGGCGGATTGGCGCTCGCGCTGGATATCGCGGCAGCCGAAACGCCGGCCGCCCTTGCCCGGTTCCTGCGCGAGAATTTTGGCGGCGTAGACATCGTAGTGCACAACGCCGGCATCACCCGCGATCGCACGCTGGCGAAGATGGAAGAGCGCCAATGGAACCAGGTACTAGAAATCAATCTGGCTGCCATTACCGCCATTGACAAGCGGCTGCAGGAAGAAGCCCTGTTGCGCGAGTACGGGCGCGTCGTATGCCTGTCCTCGATCAGCGGCATTGCAGGCAATTTTGGCCAGACAAATTATGCGACTTCGAAAGCGGCGCTGATCGGCTATGTGGCAGCGCAGGCGCCGCTGCACGCGGCACGGGGCGTCACATTCAATGCGGTCGCACCGGGATTCATCGAAACGCCGATGACCAAGAAGGTGCCGTTCCTGACCCGAGAGATTGGCCGGCGCTTGAATTCACTTTCCCAGGGCGGCCAGCCGCGCGATGTCGCCGAACTGGTGACCTTCCTGGCCACGCCAGGCGCCTGTGGCATCAGCGGACAAACGATACGCGTTTGCGGACAGGGTTTGATGGGTGCCTGATCAGCCGGCACCGGGTCTCGACCATTCTGGATCGCCTCTGCTCAATGGTGGAGCTTTGAGGCCAGCAACCAGCGCGTCGAAAACCGTCCTGCAGCGCGCGCTATGGCGCAAGTCCGAATGCATGGCTACCCATGTAGTCATTGTCAGGTGCAATTCCTTTTCAAGGATTCGGACCAGGTTCTTGTCGCGCGCAGCCAATCCGACCTGGTAGCCGCCTATCCCCGCGCCGGCACGAACCAGCGCCATTTGCGCCAGATTGCTGTCGCAACGGTATGCGAAACCTTCGCGCTTCCACCCGCCTAGTTTCGCGCCGGCGGCCCTGAGGAACGGCGTCTCCAGGTCGAATCCGATCAGGCTGTGGTTGGCAAGATCGGCGAGATTTTGGGGCTCTCCTCGCGCTGCGAGATAATCCTTGTGCGCATAGAATCCCAGCGCAACTTCGCCGATTCGCTGCGCCAATAAAAGATCCTGCTGCGGCTGCGTCATTCGCACGGCAATATCGACCTCCCGTCCGAGCAAGTCCTGCACTGCGTCGCTTAATACGAGTTCGATCGCCAGTTCGGGATATTCGGCGCGAAGCGGCGCCAGGATCGATGGCAGGAGTTCTACGCCTACCACTTCACTTGCCGAGATTCGCACGGTGCCGCGCACGGCACGGTGTCCGTGTGCGCTGCGTTCTATCGATGCTGCGATGTGCTGCATTTCCTCTAGTTGGGCCCGCAATTGGAGCGCGGCGTCTGTCGGCTTCAGTCCGGTCTGGGACCGTGTAAACAAGGCTAATCCCAGGCTGGCTTCCAGTTCAGAGACATGGCGCCCGACAGTCGGTTGCGTCAATCCAAGGGAACGCGCGGCACCGGACAGCGACTGGGCGTTCAATACGTGCAAAAAGGTTCTGTAGAGGTCCCAGGGGATCGAAGTTGTCATACAAATTTGTATAGCTGCTGCAAGGATTTAGGGAATTTTCGTTGAGCACGAGTTTGGCCATAATTTGCTTCATAGTCAACTTAAGGAGCAAAGTAATGGGCGCTAAATCGGTATTGGTTCTCGGTGCGAGCGGCGGAATTGGCGGCGAAATGCTGCGCCAACTCGTGGCAAAAGGCTGGAAAGTCCGCGCATTGAAACGTGGCTTGGGCGTGGTGAGCCGAAAGGCCGAAGGCGTCGAATGGATCGAGGGCGACGCGATGAATGCGCAGGACATCGATAGGGCGTCTGAAGGGTGCTCCGTCATTATCCATGCGGTTAATCCACCCGGTTACCGGGGTTGGGGCCGACAAGTCTTGCCGATGATCGACAACACTATCGCTGCAGCGGCTGCGCAGGGTGCGACCATAGTCTTGCCGGGGACCGTGTATAACTACGGTCCAGATGCCTTCCCTGTGCTGCACGAAGATGCGTTGCAGCGCCCTCTTACGCGCAAAGGTAAAATCCGCGTCGAAATGGAGAAGCGTCTGCACGAGGCTACCGAGAACCGAAACGTGCGGGTAATCGTGGTTCGCGCGGGCGATTTCTTTGGTCCTGGCGCCCGCAACAACTGGCTCGCGCAAGGCATGATACGGCCAGGTGCAGTGCCGACGGACATCAAGCTGCCTGGCACGCCGGGGATTGGCCACCAGTATGCATATTTGCCCGACGTCGCAGCGACGATGATCGCGTTACTTGAAATGGGCGACAAATTGCCGCCATTTGCCAGTTACCATATGGCTGGATACTGGGACCAGGACGGTACCCAGTTGGGCCGCGCAATCCAGCGCGTGCTTGAATCCCACGGAGCAAAGCCACCAACGCTTAAAGCATTCCCTTGGTGGATGGTTCAACTCGCGGCGCCGTTCAACGAAACATTGCGCGAGATGATGGAGATGCGCTACCTGTGGCAGTGCCCCGTCCGGATGGAAAACCAGCGGTTGCTGCAAGTGCTTGGCGCCGAACCGCATACGCCGCTGGAAACCGCCCTCGCCTGCACGCTTGGCAGCCTTGGCTGCCTCCCTGCCCGCGCTTAACGGGATTTCGCTGCCGCCTTGGCACGCGCTGCATGCAGTTTGCGGTAGCTGTCGATCTTGCGCTGATGCCTGTCGAGTCCTTCCAGCTGCATGCTGGTTGGGGTCAGGCCGTAGAAACGTACGCTGCCGTCGACCGAGCCGATTACTGCGTCCATCTTTTCGTCGCCAAACATGCGGCGGAAATTGACGACGTAATCGTCCAGTTCCATCTCTTCGTCGAGCAGTACTTCCAGCACGGCGCTCAAGGCCTGGTAGAACAGGCCGCGGTCGAGCGTGTTGTCGTTGTACTGCAGGAAGGCGTCAACCAGTTCGCGCGCGGCCTCGTATTCGTTCAGGGCCAGGTTAATCAGCAGCCTTAATTCCAGGACTGTAAGCTGACCCCAAACGGTGTTCTCGTCGAATTCGATGCCGATCAGGGTCGCGATGTCGCCATATTCATCGAGTTCGCTGTTTTCCAGGCGTTCGAGCAGCGCTTCCAGGCTCTCGTCGTCCAGGCGATGCAGATTCAGGATGTCGTGTCGGAACTGGAGCGCCTTGTTGGTGTTATCCCAGATCAGGTCTTCTACCGGGTAGATTTCCGAATAGCCTGGCACCAGGATGCGGCAAGCAGTCGCGCCCAGTTCGTCGTAGACAGCCATGTAGGATTCTTTGCCCAGGTCCTTGAGGATGCCGAACAAGGTTGCGGCCTCTTCGGCGTTGGAGTTTTCGCCCTGGCCGGAGAAGTCCCATTCAACGAAATCGAAGTCCGACTTGGCGCTGAAGAAACGCCACGACACAATCCCGCTGGAATCGATGAAGTGCTCGACAAAGTTGTTTGGCTCGGTCACGGCGTTACTGACGAAGGTCGGGCGCGGCAGGTCGTTCAGGCCTTCGAAGCTGCGGCCCTGCAGCAGTTCCGTCAGGCTGCGTTCCAGCGCGACTTCAAAGCTCGGGTGCGCGCCGAATGAGGCGAATACACCGCCAGTGCGGGGGTTCATCAGCGTCACACACATTACCGGGTAAGTTCCGCCGAGCGATGCATCCTTCACCAGCACCGGGAAGCCCTGTTCCTCCAGGCCTTTGATGCCGGCCACAATGCCGGGATACTTCGCCAGCACCTCCTGCGGAACGTCCGGCAAAGCCAGTTCGCCTTCCAGGATTTCGCGCTTGACCGCCCTTTCGAAAATCTCGGACAGGCATTGCACTTGCGCTTCCGCCAGCGTGTTACCGGCGCTCATGCCGTTGCTGACGAAGAGGTTTTCCACCAGGTTGGTCGGGAAGTACACGACTTCGCCGTCGGACTGGCGCACGAACGGCAGAGAGCAGATGCCGCGCTCCACATTGCCGGAGTTGGTGTCGTAGAGGTGGGAGCCACGCAGTTCGCCATCCGGATCGTAGACTCCGCGGGTGTACTCATCGAGGATTTCAGCCGGCAGCGCGTCTTTGCGGCCCGGCTTGAACCAGCGTTCATTTGGATAATGCACAAAGTCGGCGTTGGCGATGTCTTCGCCCCAGAATTCACCGGCGTAGAAATGGTTGCAGCTGATACGCTCGATGTATTCGCCCAGTGCAGACGCCAGGGCGCTCTCTTTGGTCGAGCCTTTGCCGTTAGTGAAGCACATTGGCGAGTGCGCGTCGCGGATGTGCAGAGACCACACATTAGGAACGATGTTGCGCCACGAAGCGATTTCAATCTTGATTCCGAGGTTCTCCAGGAGGCCAGACATATTGGCGATGGTCTGCTCCAGCGGCAGGTCCTTGCCAGGAATGAACGTCCTCGTGCCGGATTCTGGATCAAGGGTCAGCAAGGCCTGTGCATCCGCATCCAGGTTTTCGACTTCCTCAATGATGAATTCCGGACCGGTCTGCACCACCTTCTTGACCGTGCAGCGGTCGATGGAGCGCAGGATGCCTTCGCGGTCTTTGGCCGAAATATCCGGCGGCAGTTCCACCTGGATCTTGAAAATCTGCTGGTAGCGGTTTTCAGGATCGACAATATTGTTTTGCGAAAGGCGGATATTTTCAGTTGGAATATTGCGAGTTGAGCAATACAACTTTACGAAATACGCGGCACACAGGGCCGACGACGCCAGGAAATAGTCAAACGGTCCAGGCGCCGAACCGTCCCCTTTGTAGCGGATTGGCTGGTCGGCGATGACCGTGAAATCGTCGAATTTGGCCTCCAGTCGAAGCTTATCGAGAAAGTTGACCTTAATTTCCATGGGATTGTTCCAGAATAGTGCTCAAAATAGCGTGGCCGCTATTATCGGCTCTTTTCCGATGTACCGCAAAGGCTGTTAACTGGCTTTGCTTGGTGTTACAAAGGCCAGCGCCTCCTCAAACGATTGAAGCACCAGGTCGACGTGCGAGGCGATGGTTGCGTACTCATTCCCCATATCGTCGCGCGGCCGGATCGTTACCAGTTGCACATCAGGCAAGGCGGCACGTAACTCGGTGACGGCAGCAATCCATGCAGCCGGCGCACTATCTATCGGATATGCGATGAAGACCGTGGACACCAGGTGGTCGGCGCCGGGATCAGCTTCAGGGTCGGGCTGGTCAAGAACGAAACTCCGGGCGTCGAGCTTCGCATCGCGGAACACCAGTACCAGCAGCTCGCTCAAAAATTCTTCGCGTGCGCCTGGCATGGAGGTGCAGATAATGACCGAGCGCGCAGGCACGTCCAGCGAACCTTGCCAGCGCCCTAACCTCTCCTCGCGCTGGTGCCGCAAATGGGCACCAACGTTCTCGTCGAGCATGGAGATGTTGCGGCGGCGCGCACGACTCGGCGCGTGGCCAGCGTCCAGCGTATCGGCCACCATCGCGACGGTTGCACGCAAGCGGCCTTCCTGGCCAGTTTGCAGGCCCGCGCCTGCCATTGCGAGGCCTGGCAAGAGCACCTTGTCGCAATAGCGCGCCAGGGTCGATTTGCGCAGGAAGGCGCGCGCGTCCTCGATAATTGCGTTGGCATCCCCGCTCAGCACCCGGTGGTAGAAGCGTTGCGCCTCATTGGTATTCGGCGACTCCGCGAACATGATGCTGATCGGTTCCAGGCTCTTGATATAGCGGCCGCCGACAACGATGCAAAGCGTCAGCGGCGTGGAGAGCAGCAGTCCCAAAGGCCCCCAAATCGCGCCCCAGAACAAGGCGGAGACAATCACTGCCAGCGGCGACATGCCTACGCTGTGGCCATATACGCGCGGCTCGATCACGTTGGCCACGAATACTTCGAGCACGATGAACAGCACAATGGCATATACAGCGAGCGACCATCCTGGTTCGACCGCCGCGGCGAACAGTGCAATTGCAGCGCCTGCGATCAGCGCGCCGATATATGGCACAAAACGAAGAGCTGCGCAGAGCGCGCCCCACAGCACAGCATGCGGCACGTTGATCAGCCAGAGCGCGATCGAAATCACCACGCCAAAGGTCAGGTTCAGCAACAGTTGGGTGAAGAAGAAACGCGAAACGCCTTCCGCCGCGTCTTCCAGGCCCTTGATGGTGCGACTGACTTCGCGCTGGCCGACCAGCCGCAACACGCGGTCGCGCAGGTTTTCCCGGTCCAGCAGGATAAAAATCAGCAGCACCAGAACGAGGAAAGCTTCGCCCAGCGGGCCGGAGACTACGCCGATGGCCTTGGCGATGGAATCGCTGGTGCTGGCGTGTTCGCGGATCTCCACTGGCACCGGCCGTGGGCCTGACTCGAGTGCGTTTGCCGACGGTGATTCTTCCAGCAACTGCGGCGCAAGGCGTGCCAGGGGATGCTGGGCCAGCTCTTCCAGCGACCTGGATTTGGAGCGGATTTCGGCAGTGTATTGCGGCAGGTCGGAAGTCAGCGCCATTACATTGGCGCCCAACATCGCGAACGTGCCGGCGAACAGTACGATCACCAGCGCGAGTGCGCCGAAGGTCGCATTGACGCGCGATAGACCGAGGCTGCCCATGGAGCGGATCAAGGGAGCCAGCGCCAGGCTCAGTACCAGCGCCGTAACGACGGGTTGCAATACTTCCCTGCCAAAATAAAGAAGGCCAAGCACACATGCCGCCGTGACGGCAAAATTCACTTTCATACGGGGTCCGCATCAGGCATACAAGCCGCCATCATACTTGATCTTCCGCTATTTCCAGCCACCACCAAGCACTTTGTACACAGTGACCTGGTTGCTGGCCTTGGCGAGCCGGGTATTGATCAAGCCATGCTGGGCGCTGTACAAGGCACGCTGCGAGACCAGTGCACTGAGATAGGATTCCGCCCCCTTCTGAAACCGTGCTTCGTGGATGCGGTAGCTCTTTTCCGCGGCATCAGCCAGGGCAGTCTGCGACTGCACACGCTCGTCCAGCGTGCCGCGCTGGGCCAGGGCATCGGCCACTTCCCGGAACGCTGATTGAATTGCCTTCTCATACTGCGCCAAGGCGATGCCGTGGCTGCTGCGGGCCAGTTCCAGGTTCGCCTTGTTCGCGCCGCCGGCAAAGATCGGCAGGTTCAGTTGCGGCGAAAAGTTCCAGGCCCCAGTGCCTGCCTTGAAAAGCCCCGACAACTCATTGCTTGCGCTGCCTGCAAGCACGGTCAGTGAAATGCTCGGGAAGAAGGCCGCGCGTGCGGCGCCGATATCGGCGTTGGCCGCTTGCAGCTTGCGTTCGGCTTCCAGGACGTCCGGGCGCTGTTGCAGGACCGTCGACGGGACGCCGGGTGGCAAATCGGCCAACCTGGTCACCTGCTGCAATGAGCCCTGCGGCAGCAAGCCGGACGGCACCTCTGCCCCTGCAAGAAGGGTCATCCTGTTGACACCGGCTGCCACTAGTGCTCGATAGATCGCCGCATCGTTGCGGGCGGCTTCGGCGCTGGTCTGCGCCTCGTACATATCGAGGCCGGAAGTCGCTCCCGACTCGAAGCGGCGTTTTGCCAGTTCAAACGTAATCTGCTGGTTCTTGAGCGTATCTTCGGCGAGGCGCAGATGTTCCTGGTCCGCGGCCAGCGTAAGCCAGGCATCGGCAACCTCCGCAACCAGGCTGATTTGCTGCGCGCGACGCGCTTCTTGCGTTGCCAGGTACTGCTGGAGCGCCGACTCCGACATATTCTTGATCCGGCCGAAAAAATCCAGCTCGAAAGCGGGGATGCCCAGGCCACCACTGTATTGCCGCGTGATGGTGGCCGTACCCGTCGGCGTCTGCTTGCCAGGAACCCGCTGGGCAGCCTGGCCAACGCCGGCATTCAAGTGAGGCAGCCGTTCCGCGCGCGCAGCACCATGCAGCGAACGGGCTTTCTCAATGTTCAGGATCGAAACCCGCAGGTCGCGGTTATTATCGAGCGCCAGTTGCACCACCTGCGCAAGCCGGTCGTCAGAGATGAACTCGCGCCAGCCGATGCCGGCGGAAGCGCGCGTCTCCGCGTCAAGGCCGGCCGGCTTGTAGGCATCGCCGGCAGGCCATTGCTGCGCCACCGGGGCGGCTGGACGCTGGTAAGCCGGCGCCAGGCTGCACCCGGAAATCAGGGCCGCAACGGCCAGGGTAATCAGGGACTTATTCATTTCGCAACTTCCTCAATCATGGCGCCAGCGCTGGCGCCCTCTTCCGCCTTGGGTTTCTTCGCGAACCAGCCGCGCACCAGCACAAAAAACACCGGCACGAAGAAGATTCCGAGGAAAGTCGCAGTCAGCATGCCACCCAAGACACCGAAGCCAATTGCTACCTGCGCGCCGGAGCCTGCGCCGCTAGCCATCGCGAGCGGCAACACGCCCAGGCCGAAGGCGATCGACGTCATCAGGATCGGACGCAGGCGCATTTTCACGGCGACCAGCGTTGCTTCGCGCAGGTCCTTGCCGGTTTCCTGCAGTTCCTTGGCAAATTCCACGATCAGGATCGCGTTCTTGGCCGACAGCCCGACCACAGTCAGCAATCCGACTTTGAAATAGATATCATTGGCCAAGCCCACGCCCCACGTGGCCAGCACGGCGCCGATAACGCCAAGCGGGACCACGAGCATGACGGAGAATGGCACCGACCAGCTCTCATACAGTGCGGCAAGGCAGAGGAACACGATCAGGATTGACAAGGTGTACAGCAAGGCGGTCTGCGAACCGGCATCGCGCTCTTCCAGCGACATGCCCGTCCATTCGTAGCCCACGCCTTTTGGCAGCCTGGCGATGATTTGTTCGATCTCCGCCATGGCGTCGCCTGAACTGACTCCAGGTGCCGGCATGCCCTGGATATTCAGGGACGAGCTCCCGTTGAATCGCTCGAGGCGCGGCGAAGCGGTTTCCCATCCACCAACAGCAAAGGCGGAGAACGGCACCATCTCGCCGCTGTGGTTACGCACGGACCACTTCTGCATGTCTTCAGGCAGCATGCGGGAATCCGCCTTGCCCTGCATGAAAACCTTCTTCACACGGCCACGATCCATGAAGTCATTGACGTAGGCGCCCCCCCAGCCCACCGAGAGTACCTGGTTGATCTCCGAAACGTCCAGTCCAAGAGCAGCAGCCTTTTGCTGGTCGATCGTGATTTTGTATTGCGGCGTATCTTCCTGGCCGTTAGGGCGCACGCCAACCAGCTTCGGGTTCTTGGCAGCCATTTCCAGCAGCTGGTCGCGCGCCGCCATCATTGCCTTGTGTCCAAGGTTGGCGCGGTCGGTCAACTGAAGGTCAAAGCCGCCTGCGTTACCAAGCTCCATTACGGCCGGTGGCGAGAACGTGAACACCATCGCATCGCGGGAATTCATCATCGCTTCGAGTGCGCGGTAACCGATATAACCGGAATGATTCTCGAGTCCCGGACGCTCTTTCCAATCCTTCAGCTTGACGAAGGCCATTGCATTGTTCTGGCCGTTGCCGGCGAAGGAGAAGCCTGCTACTGACAACACCGATTCCACATTGGACTTCTCCTTAGTGAAGAAGTAGTTCTCGACTTCCTCAACGGTTTTAATGGTGCGCTCCTGTGTCGCTCCGGACGGCAGCTGGATCGCGGTGAACAGGATGCCCTGGTCTTCTTCCGGCAGGAAGGCGCCAGGAACGCGGGAAAACGCAAACCCCAGCACGCCAAGCAGTATCGCGTAGACCACCATGGTCCTGCCGGTACGATGGATCAGCTTACCGACGATGCCCTGGTACTTCTCATTGCTGCGGTCAAATTTGCGATTGAACCAACCGAAGAAGCCTTTATCCGAAACGTGGCCGCCCGGTTTCAGAATCGTTGCGCACAGCGCCGGTGTGAACACCATTGCCACCAGCACCGACAGCACCATGGCCGACACAATCGTCACCGAGAACTGGCGGTAGATCACGCCAGTTGAACCGCTCATGAAGGCCATCGGCACGAACACGGCGGAAATCACCATGCCGATGCCGACCAGCGCACCCGAAATCTGGTCCATCGACTTCAAGGTTGCCTCTTTCGGCGACAGCCCTTCCTCCGTCATGACTCGCTCAACGTTCTCCACGACCACGATTGCATCATCCACCAGCAAACCGATGGCCAGCACTAGCGCAAACATTGTCAGAGTGTTGATCGAATAGCCCATCAACCCCAGCACGCCAAAAGTGCCAAGCAGGACGACCGGCACCGCCATGGTGGGAATCAGGGTTGCGCGCATGTTCTGCAGGAACAGGTACATCACCAGGAATACCAGGACGATTGCTTCAATAAGGGTTTTGACAACTTCGTGGATCGAAATCTTGACGAAGGGCGTGGTATCAAAGGCCACCTGCGCCTTCACTCCCTTCGGAAAGAAGGGCTCCATTTCTGCGAGCTTGGCCTTGACTGCATCGGCTGTGGCGAGCGCATTGGCGCCGGTGGCCAGCCTGATTGCCAGACCGGCGGCGGGCTTGCCGTTGTAACGCACGGCGCTCACATAATTCTCTCCGCCCAGCTCAATTGTTGCGACGTCGCGCAAGTAAACGGTTGCGCCATTGGCCTGCGTTTTAAGACGGATGCCGCCGAATTGCTCTGGCGTCTGCAGCCGGCTTTGCGCCGTTACAGCCGCATTCAATTGCTGGCCACGCACAGCAGGTGCGCCGCCCAGTTCACCAGCGGAGACCTCGGTATTCTGGCTCTTTACTGACGCAATCACGTCCGCCGGCGTGAGGCGGTAACTTTCAAGTTTCGCCGGATCGAGCCAGATCCGCATTGCGTACTGGGTTCCAAAGTGCTGGACCTCGCCCACGCCTTCGATACGCGACAGCGGCTCGATGACGTTAGATGCCAGGTAGTCGTCCAGGTCGGCGTTGTTCAGGCGACCGTCTTCAGACACGAAACCAAGCACCAGCAGGAAGCTGTTGGTCGCCTTGGACACTACCAGCCCCTGCTGCGTCACTTCCGCAGGCAGCAAGGGCGTCGCCAGCGCAAGCTTGTTCTGCACTTGCACCTGGGCGATATCCGGATTGGTGCCGCTCTTGAAGCTCAAGGTAATGCTGATGCCGCCGGTTGCGTCGGAGTTCGAAGTCATATTGCGCAGGCCGTCGATTCCCTTCATCTTTTGCTCGATGACCTGGGTGACGGAGTCCTCCACCGTCCTGGCAGAGGCGCCAGGGTACACGCCGCTAATCTGGATAGTTGGCGGTGCGATGTCCGGGTACTGGGATACCGGCAATGCCTGGATCGCCAGCACGCCAGCAAGCATGATTACGATCGCGATAACCCAAGCAAAGATGGGCCGTTGGATAAAGAATCTTGCCATGTGATGCTCCTTACTGCGGCGCGGTAGACGGCTTCAGCGCGACGGCCGCTTTGGGCTGCGCGATGACAGCCGGCGAACCAGGCTGCACTTTCTGGTGACCTTCCACGATCAGGCGGTCGCCAGCCTTCAGTCCAGACTTGACCAGCCATTGGTCGCCCTGCGTACCGGAAGTCACCAGCACCCGCTGTTCAACAATGCCTTTCTCGTTCAACACCAGTGCAGTCGCCTCACCCTTCGGATTGCGGGTGACACCTTGTTGCGGCACGGCGATCGCGTGTTCGTCAATGCCGCTTTCAATCACAGCGCGCACGAACATTCCAGGCATCAGCTCATGCTTCGGATTTGGCACGATGGCGCGCAGGATGACGTTGCCAGTGCCGGGGTCGACACTGGAATCGGCAAATTGCAGCTTTCCTTCATGGGAGTAATTCGAACCGTCCGCCAGTTTCAGCACGACGCGTGCCTGGCCGCCGGACTGCTTTACGGCTCCGGACTCGGCCAGCTTCTTCAAGCGGCGCAGATCTTCGCCGGACTGAGTGACATCGACGTAGATTGGATCCAGCTGCTGAATGGTGGCCAGGGCGGCCTCCTGCCCTGCCGTTACCAGCGCACCGGGCGTTACGTTGGAACGACTGATGCGGCCCGAAATGGGGGCGGCCACTTTGGTGTAATCGAGATTGATGCGCGCGGCGTCCAATGCAGCCTTTGCGGACTCCAGTTCGGCGCGCGCCTGGGCTTCAGCGGCCACCGCATCGTCATATTCCTGACGGCTCACACCTTCTATCTCGAGCAAGTCCTTATAGCGCTTGGCTTTCGGCATTGCTGCCAGCAGGTTTGCCTCGGCACGTCCCACAGCTGCCTTGGCTGAGTTGAAGGCGGCCTGGAAAGTGGCGGCTTCAATCTGGTACAACTGCGTTCCCGCTTTCACATCCGAGCCTTCAACAAACAGGCGCTTCTGAACCAGGCCGCCAACCTGCGGCCGCACTTCGGCCACCATGAAGGCCGCCGTCCGCCCGGGCAGCTCGATATTTACCGGCAGCGGGTGTATCTGCACGGTATGCACGCCGACTTCGGGCGGGGCTGCCGGCCCCTGGGCCGCCTGTTGGGACTCGCATCCGGCGATCAGGGCCGCCGCGCATGCGAGGAAAACGAATTTCTTTCTCATTATTGAATCTCCGGAAGTGCGTAACGCACGCAAGTAATCACTCATTTAATGGGCCAAAATTTTTTAATCGAAGAACATGCGGCGGATGGCTTTGAACCCGCTGGCCTTGTACGCCTCGATACGCTCCGGTTCACGCAGCGCGAAATCGATCGTTGTATTGGCAATCGAAATAAACAGTGCGTCCGCATATTGCGGCGAGTGACCGGCCATCACCTCGCTGGAATGCACCAGCTCCATCATCCCAACGTCAGGAAACAGCGCCATCTCCGCAGCACGTGTTGCGTCCGTCAGGATTTCAGTCACCGCCAATTGGGTCGCCGCCCTATTCCATACCGGGTGCGCCAGCGCCCAATCGATATGCGCGTCCCACATGGCCTGGGCCCGCTCGACTAATGGCAAAGCTGGATCAAAGGAATGGCGCATCGCATCCCAGCTTTGCTCGCAAATGTGCAGGTACATCTCGTTCAACAGGACTTCCTTGGTCGCGAAATAGCGGAACAAGGTTCCCTCTGCCACGCCGGCCAGTTTGGCTACCAGCGCCGTGGGTGCACCGACGCCTCGCTCTGCCACAGCTTGGGCGGCGGCTTCCAGCAGGTGCAACCTCTTCTCTTCGCTTTTTGGACGTGCCATCCTGATCTCGATAATAAAGGAGTACTCACTCATTATATCCATCGTTTGCTGCTAAAGCAAACACTTGTTTTGCGGGAGTTACATTGCACGCTTGACTTCCGTATCTAACTGGACAATATTGCTTATCAGAAATTGGAAAGGATTCCACCCAAGGAGGCTTCATGTTCAACAAACAACGGATCACCCAGGGCTTGCCTCTCGCCCTGGCGGCGCTGCTGGCAGCTTGTGGCGGCGGTAATGGAAGCGACAGCGGCGCACCTGGCACTGTGCTCAAAGCCGAAAGCACAGCACAAACCGAAACGGCTTTGACGCCTACCGGTGCCACGGCTTCCGCGGTCGAACGCGGCGACCTTTCCGCTGCGGCGGCCATCGACCGCAATGACGGCACGCGCTGGAGCAGCGGCTTTACTGACGACCAGTACCTGACACTGGATTTCGGCAAGACTGTCGCAATCAATCGCGTAAAGATCGCCTGGGAGAATGCGCACGCCACCGAATACCTGTTGCAGGTATCGGACGACAATGCCACCTGGACCACCATCAAGTCGGTGCAGGACAGCCAGGGCGGCACTGAGGACTGGTCCGGCCTGTCGGGCCAGGGCCGCTACCTGCGCATGAAAGGCATCAAGCGCTCATCGCAGTACGGCTATTCGATCTTCGAGATCCAGGCATTCTCCGGCACGCCGGCCTCCCCCACCCCAACACCGCAACCGGAGCCGCAGCCCCAGCCAGGCGATCCAGCTGCGCCAGGTGTCGTCGTAAAACCGGTGGCCGCAACATCGTCTGCGGTGGAGAACGCAGGACTGTCGGCCTCCGCCGCGATTGATGGCCAAGCCAACACACGCTGGTCGAGTGCGAAGGAAGACGGCGCGTGGATCCAGTTCGATTTCGGCGCCAAGACAGCAGTCGGTTATATGAAGCTGACTTGGGAAAACGCCTATGCCAAACAGTATTCCCTGCTCGTTTCGGACGACGGCAACAACTGGTCGCAACTGCGCATGGTCACAAACGGCCAGGGCGGCACGGAAGAGTTCTTCAACCTGGGCGCCAATGCGCGCTATATCCGCATGCAGGGCATTGCCCGCGCGACGCAGTATGGCTACTCGCTATTCGAGGCTCAATTCAAGTCGCCCGGCAGTGACAACACCTTGCAAACCAGCGCAACGTCTCCACTACGCTTCCCTGCCAGCGGTGATGGCATCGTCCCCTTGCCTGCATCGGCAGAACCGCTGGAAACTTTGCAGTTCACGCTGGCCGACGGGACACTGGTTACCCGCTTCGGTGCGCGCGGATTCGCTCGCCATGGCCGGGAGCGCGGCGAAGAATGGAATGAGATCGGCTACGGTCCGAACGAAACCGTTGACGCGGCGACCGGACTGCCTGTCGATAAAGGGCCCGGCAACTATCTCACCTTCGTGCCGCAATACTTCAAGAATCGCACCTGGGGTGTGGAGATCGTTGACAACAGCCGTGTTCCCGGCGTGACCAAGCCAACGCTGGTGATCAACCAGTACACGACGGTCGACTTCCTCTCAGGCGGTATTGCCTTCTTCCGCGCCATCGACCGGCCCGGTGTTACCGGCTATGGCTGGATGGCGCCGGGTGAACTGGTCGACAACAACGTCAAAGTCTGCAAGCCGTCGCCCTACCCCGCGGCTGGCAAGCTCGCCGCCCCGGGCGGCATCAACGGCGCCTGCACATTGCTGGTCAAGCAGTACCCGGGCATGAACGGACTGGATGCGAACGGTTTCCCGAATGGGACCAATATTCCCGCGCGCCCGCTGGTGGTAGGCGATGTGATCGAAGTTTCGCCGTCCATGTTTTCCACCACCGAGTCGATGCTTGGCAAGGGCGATAGCGGCGGCATCCGCTACTACTCCGCCGAGTGGACTTATGTGGTGGGGAGCGGCCTGCGGCCATGGTATGGCGTGCAGCCGCGCCTCAATTCCGTGCCGCTACCGGCGGAGACCCTGTCCGGCGGGCTTGGTTCGGTGTCCTACAACTATTCGGACAACGGACTGTTCATGTTCCAGCAGCCGCAGAACAACGCGGGCATGCAGAACATGCAGCGCTTTGTTGAAGGCCGCCGCCTTATTCACACCAACTTCACCACTGGCGACCATAACGAAGCCGGCAACGACCGTTACATGCCGGCCGTTGGACTGCAAGGCCAGCGCTTTAACCAGTCGGCCTGCATCGGCTGCCACGTGAACAATGGCCGCAGCCCGGCGCCACTCGCTGCAAACCAGAAGCTGGACACCATGTCGGTGCGGGTCGCGGTCACTGGCGCGGACGGCCAGCAAATGCCGCATCCGCTGTACGGCACAGCAGTGCAGATGAACGCCGTATCGGCCTCCGGTGCTCCGCAGAACTGGGGCACGGGCGCACGAGTGGCTGGTTTCGAATCGCGGGCAGTCAAGCTGGCGGATGGAACAGCCGTTGAATTGCGCAAGCCAACCATCGCTTACGAGGGCCCAGTGCCGGAGATTGCTTCACTGCGCGCCGCGCAGCCAATGATTGGCACCGGTTTGCTCGAGGCAGTTTCCGAGGCCGATATCCTGGCCCGGGTACGGAGCGCACCGGATGCGGATGGCGTGAAAGGCGTTGCCAACTTCGTCTACGATCCGGAAACGGGCGCGGTGCGCCTGGGCCGCTTTGGCTGGAAAGCGTCGAAAGCGACGCTGCGCCATCAAGCCGCGGCCGCCCTGTTGCAAGACATGGCTGTCACCTCCCCGGTTTACCCGAACCGTAGTTGCAGCAGCGATCCAGCCGGCTGCAAGTCGGCAACCGCGCAGCGCGGCGTGAGTGAGCCGGAGCTGCAGCTGATTTCGCAGTACCTGGCCCTGGTGGCCGTCCCGGCCCAACGCAGCCTGCCAAGCGGCTTCCCGAAAGGCGTCGCGCCACTGGACGAACATCGGGTCGACCCGCAGCAAGTGGGCGCCGGCTCCCGCCTGTTCCAGGCCATGCGCTGCTCGGCATGCCATACGGTCGAAATGCGCACAGGCCCCGGACATTTGCTGGCAGAACTGCGCAACCAGGTCATCCGCCCTTACACAGACTTGCTGCTGCACGATATGGGCACTGGGCTGGCGGACAATCTCGTAGAAGGCCAGGCCAAGGGCGGCATGTGGCGTACCGCACCGCTGTGGGGGATCGGCTATACCGACAAGGTAATGGGCAATGGCGGCAAGGCTGGCTACCTCCATGATGGCCGTGCACGCAACCTGACCGAGGCGATCATGTGGCATGGCGGCGAGGGCGAAGCATCTCGCCAGCGTTTTGCAGCACTGTCGCAGTCCGACCGCGAAGCGCTGCTGGCCTTCCTGAAATCGCTCTGATCCGACGCCGGGCGGGGCGGGACGCGCGCCGTCCCGCCTTAGCGGCTTACAGGTCCCAGGCCGGAGCGAGTCCCTCGGGATTCACCATACGGCCGTTGCGCTCCAATGCCGCGATTTCTGCCATGTCCTGCGCGCTCAATTGCAGGCCGGCGGCAAGCAGGTTGCTGGCGAGGTTTTCGCGCTTGGTCGACGATGGGATTACCGAGTACCCCAGCTGCATGGCCCAGGCCAGCGTCACCTGCGCTGGAGTAGCGTTGTGTCGTTCGGCGATGGCGGCAATGACCGGGTCGCCGAGTACCTTCCCGTAACCCAGTGTCATATATGACGTGACGTGGATGCCCTGCCCGCTCAGGAGATCGACCAGCCTGCGGTTCTGGAGATAAGGACTCAGTTCGATCTGGTTGGTCGCAATCTGCTTCGCGCCAACTGCAGCGATAGCGCGTTTGGTGTATTCAATATTGAAGTTCGAAATACCAATCTGGCGTGCCAGTCCACGCTCTCTCGCTGTCGCCAGCGCAACCATGTATTCCTCGACCGGCACATTGCTAAGAGGCCAGTGAATCAGCGCCAGGTCGACATAATCGATGCGCAGTTTTACCAGGCTCTCTTCCAGGCTGGCGAGCAGGCGGTCGGCGGCAAAGTTATCGTTCCAGACCTTGGTGGTCAGGAAAAGGTCCTTGCGGGCCACGCCAGATTCGGCAAGGGCCTGCCCTACTTCGGCTTCGTTATTGTAGATTTGCGCGGTGTCGACAGCGCGGTAGCCCGCTTCAATTGCGTTACGGACGGAGTCGAAAGCGGCTTGTCCTTGCAGGCGGAAGGTGCCGGCGCCAAACGATGGGATAGTCATTTACAGATCCTTGTTATCAACGTGGCTGCCACTCTACCTGCGGCACTCTTGCGGAAAAAGCCTGTTTTCCGCGAAAGATATTTGAGTAATAATCAAAGGTATGAAGACCACCCTCGACGAAATGCAAGCGTTTATTGCCATTGTGGCCACGGGATCGATCAGTGCGGCCGCAGAACGCCTGGGGCTGACGGTATCCGCCACCAGCCGCACCCTGACCCGCCTCGAAGAAAAACTGGAAACCACGCTGGTGCGGCGCACGACGCGCCGCCTCGAACTGACCGAGGAAGGCAAGGCGTTCCTGGAATGCGCACGGGGCATCGTCGCCAAAGTCGAGGAAACCGAGGAAAAGATGTCGCTGCGCCGCCAGGGCCCGGCAGGCCGCCTGCGCATCGATGCTTCCACGCCCTTCATGCTGCATGTGATCGTGCCGCTCGTGAATGGTTATCGCGAACGCTTCCCGCGTGTTGAGCTGGAGTTGAATAGCAACGAAGGCATCACCGACTTGATGGAAAAGCGCACCGACGTCGCCTTCCGCATTGGCCGCCTGCGCGATTCGACCCTGCACGCCACGCCGATCGGCACCGGCAAGCTGCGCGTTCTCGCCAGTCCATCGTATATCGAAAAACATGGCGCCCCTGCCAGCGTCGCCGACCTGGCGAACCATACCATACTCGGTTTCAACCAGCCGGAAACCCTGAACGACTGGCCGCTGGAAGACGCGGATGGCCAACCGGTGCACGTGACGCCAAACATCTACACCTCAAGCGGCGAAACCCTGCTGCACCTGGCGCTGCACGGCGCTGGGGTCGTCTGCCTGTCAGACTTCCTGAGCAATGCCGACCGCAAAGCCGGCCGCCTGCAGCAGGTCCTGGCCGAAGAAACATTGGAGGTTCGGCAACCGATCAATGCCGTCTACTACCGCAATACGGCCCTGTCGGCGCGGATTGCGTCGTTCGTCGACTACATGAAGGAAAAACTGGGCGATCGCGGCTTCGACGAGCCGGTATAATATCCACCCTTGCAACTGTAGGGTTATCTCAGAATGTCTTTGCTTGATCACGAGCTCGAACTGCTGGCGCCAGCCAAAACCGCGGAAATTGGCCGCGAAGCCATCCTGCACGGCGCGGATGCTGTCTATATCGGCGGCCCTGCGTTCGGCGCCCGCCATAACGCCAGCAACCCGATCGAGGATATTTCCTCGCTGGTGGAGTTCGCCCACCGCTACCGCTCGCGCATCTTCGTGACGATGAACACCATCATGCACGATTCCGAGCTTGACCTGGCCCGCAAGCAGATCTGGCAATTGTACGAAGCCGGCGTCGATGCCCTGATCATCCAGGATATGGGCCTGCTCGAGCTGGACCTGCCGCCAATCCAGCTGCACGCATCGACCCAGTGCGACATCCGCACGGTTGAAAAGGCTAAATTCCTCGGCGACGTCGGCTTCTCGCAGCTGGTGCTGGCACGTGAGCTGACCCTCGACAAGATCAAGCAGATCCGCGCCGAAGTCGACACCCCGCTCGAATACTTTGTGCACGGCGCCCTGTGCGTGGCCTTCTCCGGCCAATGCTATATCTCGCATGCCGACACCGGCCGCAGTGCAAACCGGGGCGATTGCTCGCAGGCTTGCCGCTTGCCTTACACGCTGTCAGACAACCAGGGCCGCGTTGTGGCCTTCGAAAAGCACTTGCTGTCGATGAAGGACAACGACCAGAGTGCCAACCTGGAAGCACTGGTGGATGCAGGCATCCGTTCCTTCAAGATTGAGGGACGCTACAAGGACATGGGCTATGTGAAAAACATTACCGCCCATTACCGCCTGCTGCTGGACGAACTGCTCGAGCGCCGTCCGGAATTCGCGCGTGCAGCCAGCGGCCGTACCCGCGTCCTGTTCACTCCCGACGTGGACAAGACCTTCCACCGCGGCCACACCGATTACTTCGCCAATGGCCGCCAGGGCGATATCGGCGCCTTCGATTCGCCGAAGTACGTGGGCGTGGAACTGGGCACCGTCGTGCGGATGGGCGGCGACCACATCGACGTGATTACCAATGCGCCGATGGCAAATGGCGACGGCCTGAATTACATGAACAAGCGCACCACTGTCGGCATCCAGGCCAACAAGGCCGAAAAGCTGGGCGATACCGAAGACGGCCAGCGCTGGCGCGTGTTCCCGAACGAACAAATGGCGGCCCTGCCTGGCTTGAAAGTCGGCACTGTGATCCACCGCAACCGCGACCACCAGTGGGATGCGGCTTTGCATAAGAAGTCGTCCGACCGCCACGTCGGCCTGCAGCTGACGCTTTCGGAGACCGAAGGCGGCCTGCGGCTGTCGCTCATCGATGAAGACGGCATTGTCAGCACCACCGATGCAGCGATTGCACTGCAGCCTGCACAGAATGCCGAACAGGCCGAAAGCGGTTTGCGCGCCAGCCTGGCGAAGCTGGGCAATACCATGTTCGTGGCGGATCATGTTGAACTGAAGCTGTCGCAGCCTTGGTTCGTGCCATCCTCGGCAATCAATGCCCTGCGCCGCGATGCCGTGGCGGCGCATGAAGCGGCGCGCCTGGCGGCGTGGCAGCGTCCTGCGCGCAAGGCACCTGCCGAGCCGCGTGCCGTTTATCCGGACACGCAACTGAGCTACCTCGCCAACGTTTACAACGAAAAGGCGCGCGAGTTCTATCACAAGCATGGTGTTGCGCTGATCGATGCGGCATATGAGGCGCACGAGGAAGCGGGCGAAGTGCCACTGATGATCACCAAGCATTGCCTGCGTTTTTCGTTCAACCTGTGCCCGAAACAGGCCAAAGGTGTGCAGGGTGTGCAGGGCCAGGTGAAGGCCGAACCAATGACGCTCGTCAGCGGCGACCATACCTACACGCTGCGCTTCGATTGCAAGCCGTGCGAGATGCATGTGGTCGGCGCCATGAAGCCGGGCATCCTGAACTCCCCTCCTCCATCGGCAGTGCCTTACAGCCCGCTGGTCTTCCACCGCAAGCGGCCGAACTAAGCCAGCAAGGCGCGCGCTTCTGCCAGCAAGCCCTCGGCGCAGGGCTTGCCTGTCTTCGATTCCCTCAATGAGACATGCCACAGGCCGATCACACCGGCCAGCTGGCTTTCGTCTTTCGCGTGTTCGATGCGGCGCACCAGGTCCGCAGCCATCAGGCCGAGATGCTTGCGGGCCGCTGCCACCATGAATTCGCGTGCTTTCGCCAGCGCAGCCTTTGGTACAGGTTCCGGCTCTGACGCTCGTATGGCCGATGCAGCCGATGTAGTTGCGGCGGCCGGCGCCGGCGCGGAGCTGATTCCCACCAACCCCTTCCGCAGCAGGGCTTCCACTGCTTCCAGCATCTCGTCTTCGCCCAGCCAGGTCTCGATCTCGCCAAGCGCCTTCTGGCCGTCGATCAGGATCAGTACCGCGCGCTGGCGTGCCGTCAGCCCAGCACTGCGCTGGACAAATTCCACCCTGCCAGCCTCGGTCTTGGCAAATACCGTGGCACGCAAGCGAATTCGGTTTTCTGGAGTCAATTGCATATTGACATGCTACGGGGTAATTATGACAACTTCATTTCAGCCTTAAACATCTTCCGTGGTATAAAGTCATCACGACCGACCTGCCCACCACGCCATGCAATATCGCCTGCGTACGCTGACAGTCTTGCTGCTCGCTGCTGGAGCGTACTACCTGCTGGCGCGGCTTGGACTGATGCTCGCCCTGGCGCAAAGCAATGCCAGCCCGATCTGGCCTCCTTCCGGCTTTGCATTGGTGCTGTTGCTGCGCCTTGGCCGGAACTTATGGCCCGCAATCCTCGCCGGCGCCTTCCTGGCCAACCTCGTTGTTTTTCAAAACAACAACGCAGCATCGCTGCCGGTCCTGCTCACTGTTTCGTTAGCAATCGCAATCGGCAATACGTCCGAAGCCCTGCTGGCCAGGTGGCTCTTGCAGCGCCTCGGCATCGGCAGCTTAAGCTTGCAAACCCAGCGCGAGGTGTATAAGTTCGGCGCAGTGGCTGCCGCAGCTGCCCTTGCCTCGGCAATGGTCGGCGTGCTCTCGCTCGAATTGTCCGGCATCATCCCTCCAGCGCTGGCGCCGCAGGTCGCCGTCACCTGGTGGACCGGCGATTTCCTGGGCTTATTGCTGCTTGTGCCGTTGGCGATGGCGATTCCGTCGCGGCCAGCCTGGCCGCAATGGTCACGGAGCCAGTTGGCCTACCTTGCCGCGCTGCTGATTGCCACACTGGCTGTGTTCGTGAGCGATTTCCAGGCTGGGGCAACCCAGTTCCTGCCTTACTGCCTCTTGTTCTTCCTCGGCCTGGCGGCAGTGAAGCGCTGGCGCGCCATGGTCCGCATGGCGCTTGCCATCATCGCGGGCATCGCGATACCAGCTACGGTGATGGACCACGGCCCCTTCGTTTCCGGGGTGCTGCACCATTCCTTGTTGTCGCTCTCGGCCTACCTCGCGATCAGCAGTATCCTGGCTTGGGTGCTGGCTACGGAAGAAGATGCGGGATTGGCCGAAAGCTACGTCTGGACCCCTATCCTGATCCTCCTTTCCTGCATGACCCTGACAGTTGGCGCCTGGGGCTGGATCACCTATGAGGCGGAATCGCGCACAAGCGAACGGTTCCAACGCGCCGCAGAGAATGTGCGCGAGACCATCCGCTTTCGCATGGAGGGATACGAATCGCTGCTGCGCGCAGGCGCTGCATTATTCGACGCTTCCAACAGTGTCGAGCGCCACGAATGGCAGCAGTTCGTGGCAGGCATGCGGCTTGATGTGCAATACCCCGGCGTGCTTGGCATGGGCTACGCGCGTTTCGCCCCGGCGGGCGCCGCTGCCGTGTTGAACAAGGAGGTCCGGGTCTGGCCGGAAGGCGACCGCGACCTGCACGCGGCGGTCCTCTACCTGGAACCGCAGTCGGAGCGCAACGCTGTCGCCCTCGGCTACGACATGATGTCCGAGCCCGCCCGTCGGGACGCCATGGTAGCCGCCATGCAAAATGGGAAGATGACTGCCAGCGGCCCGGTTACCTTGGTGCAGGAAATCAAAGGGCCGAAGCAAGCGGGCTTCCTGATGTTTGATCCCATCTATCGCCAGAATGCGGCCGGCCACCGCGAATTACAGGGCTTCGTTTTCTGTCCTTTCCGCATGGGTGACCTGATGCAAGGCATCTTCGGCGATAGCTTGCGCGAAGTGCGGATCGACGTGTATTTCGAGGACGCCAAAGGACAACTGATGTACACCAGCGCGGCTAGCGGGCTGGGCCAGAGTTTCACGCGGCTCTCCAGCCTCCAGTACGTACCGATCGGCGACAGCGGACAGGCCTGGGCCCTGAACATCCGCCCCACCGCCTTGTTTGATGCTGCAGTGGACCAGAGCACTTCCTTTATGGTACTGGCGATGGGCACGCTGATCAGCCTGTTTTTCTTTGGTGCCAGCCGCAACCTGGTTCACGAACGCATTGATGCCCTGCGCGCCAAGGATCAGTCGGCCAGGCAGCTTGAACAGCAGACCGCCAGCCTGGAGGAATCCGAAGCCCGTTTCAAGCTGCTCACCTCGCACATCCGCAACCACGCCATCGTGCTGCTGGACGCTACAGGCGCCATCACTACCTGGAATGACGGCGCTGAAAAACTGTTTGGCTACAAGGCGGAAGAGATTGTCGGCCAGCCCCTGCAGGCATTGTCGACCGAGAGCCATGCCATCACCAGCATGACGCTGGCACTTGAGCACGGCCAGTATGAATCGACGTCACAGCGCCGCCGGCGTGACGGCAGTACTTTCCTTGGCCTCAAGCAGTTATTCCCCATACGCGATGACAACGGCAACTGCATCGGCTACGCCATGATCATGCGCGACGTCACGGCCGAGCGTGCCGCAGAGAAGGAGTTGAATGACGCCAAGACCCAGGCGGAATCGGCCAGCGCCGCCAAGAGCGCCTTCGTCGCCAACATCAGCCATGAATTGCGGACGCCGATGAATGCAGTGCTTGGCGTCAGCCAGATCCTGGCGCGCACGCCACTCAATGCAGAGCAGCGCCAGTACCTCGACATGGTGTTAGGCGCTGGCCGTTCCCTGCTGGCCTTGCTCAATGACGTGCTGGACTTCTCCAAGATTGAGGCCAATAAGCTGGATCTGGCCGACGATGATTTCCTGGTCGAAGACGTATTGTGCGCGCTTGCAGCGGTGATGGCCATGACCAGCGCCGACAAAAGCCTGTCGCTCTCCCTGTGCGTGGAAGCCGACGTGCCGGCGTCGCTGCATGGCGATGTGCAACGCATTCAGCAGGTGCTGCTTAACCTGGTCAGCAATGCGCTCAAGTTTACCGAGAGCGGTACCGTCAGCGTGCGCGCCGGCCGCGATCCGGTAGACCCCGGAATGCTGCGCTGGGAAGTCGGCGATACCGGCATCGGCATCAGTCCCGAGCAGCTAAAGCGCCTGTTTACCCCATTCAGCCAGGCTGACGCCTCGATGGCCCGGCGTTACGGAGGCACCGGTCTCGGGCTTACCATTTCACAGCGCCTGGCACAGATGATGGGCGGCACGATCGAGGTATCCAGCACAGTTGGGCGTGGCACCACGTTCACCTTCCTGATGCCCCTGCGCGAGGGCGATTTGCCAGACCCCTATGTGCCGCCAGCAGAGTGGCGCAACTGGCGCGTGCTGTACGCCGATCCCATGCAGCAACTACACGATGACGTCGTGCAGTTGGCAGCGCGCTGGGGGTGGCGCTGCGACACAGTCGACTCCGCAGCGGGAATCGGCGCAGCACTGGCGCGTGCCAATTACGATCTGCTCATCTACGACAGCAGCATGGCCAGTGCCGCGCGCACCGCAAATGTGCCGCAGCGCATCTGTGTGCGCAGCGGCATGCAGGCCCCGATGGGCGGCGCCGCGCACGATCCCGAATTGTTGCGGCCCCTGACGCGCTCCGCGCTGTTCCACGCCCTTGATGCCCGGCACGACAAGCCGGCTGGAACGGGCTCCCCAGCAACACCAATCCAGGGCGCCTTCAGCAGTGGCAGCCGGGCGCTGGCAGGCCAGTCCATCCTGTTGGCAGAGGACAATGCGCTCAACCAACTGGTCGCATGCAGCATGCTGGAAGCAGTCGGTGCCAGCGTCCATATTGCAGAGAACGGAGCGCAGGCGGTCGACTTCCTGCGCAACGGCCGCCAGCCGGTCGACCTCGTTCTGATGGACGTGCAGATGCCCGTGATGGACGGCTTCAGCGCCACCCAGGCAATTCGCAACGAACTCGGGCTGGCGTTGCCGGTGCTCGCCATGAGCGCCGGTGTTACCCTCGGCGAGCGGGCCGAATGCGAAGCCGTTGGCATGAATGGCTTCGTGGCTAAACCCGTCGACGGGGATGACTTAATTACAACGATTTTGCGATTTGTTCATGCCAAGGAGCGCAATTGAAATCTATCGAATTGACACAAACGCTATAATTCACCGGCAGTCATTAAACTTTTGGAAATAAATGAAAAAGCTTTTAATCGGGGCTACTTTTGCTGCCCTGTCGATGCCGGCGCTTGCCGACACCTTCTCCGTGATTGAAAACCAGCCCTTATCCGAACTTTGGGTAAATCCAGGTTTCTACTCTTATCACTTCCAGCGGGACAAAGGTTTCGACGACACCAACCCCGGCTTCGGCGCCGAGTACCGTTTTTCCACTGTTGCCTCCGTGACTGCTGGCCGCTTCCATAACAGCGACCGCCGGATGTCGAATTATGCCGGCGTCTATTACCAGCCCTGGGCAATCGGCCCGGTACGCCTGGGTGCGGTGGTTGGCGGCTTTAATGGCTACCCGAAAATGCGCGATGGCGGATGGTTCCTCGCAGCAATTCCAGTCGTCAGCGTGGAATATCAACGCGTTGGCGTTAACTTTGCTATCGTACCTACATACAAGGAACGTTTGCATGGTGCTTTATCCGTGCAGCTGAAGTTCAAACTGCTGTGATTCAAATGAACAAGCGCACATCCATTGAACACTTGCAGTCCAGTTCGCTAGAGGAATTGCAGCGACTGGCTGGCTTTGTGTGTGGAAAGCCAGTGCCGGCGGAAGCATTGGCGGATGAAGAGCTCTTGTTCACCTATTTGCCGCAAAATTACTCCGCCGACCAGCATGCCGCGCTGGCCGATCTTGCCAGCTGCGTGCGCACCCAGCAGAGCCTGCGCCAGAGCCTGGCCCGGGCCAAAGGCTTCCTCGAAGGTTTTGCCGAACACGCCCCTGCCCCGCTCTGGATCAAGGACGCTGAAGGCGATTTCGTCATGGGCAGCGGACTGGAGCAACAGGAAGGCGCGGCGCTGGAGAACCCTGACGTCACCAAGACCATGGAGACGACGGACGAAGGCAAGCGCCATTGGCTGGTCCACAAATTCCCCATTCATGTGAATGGCGAGTCCTTTACCGGCGGCTCCGCCATCGACGTCACCACCGAAGTAGAAAAAGAGCGCGCACTGATCCGCCACGACAACTTCTACGTGCTGCTGTCGCGCCTGAGTGCCCTGATTCCCCGTTCGCGCACGCTAGAGCAGCTTTGCCTCGATGCCTGCCGGCTCGCGGCGCACCAGCCCAGCCTCGATTGCGCCGCCATCAGCCGACGCGCCGAGGACGGTACCCTTTACCTGTTCGCCTCGGCCAGCCGGGAAGGCCAGGAACGCCACTGGAGCCCGGGAGAAGCGCCGCCGGATTGGCTGGCGGCCGAACTGGCGGCGCATGTGCTTTCAACGGGGCGCGTGCAATCTGGTTCGCGCAAGGGGCACGAAATCGCCTCCTGCATGGCGGTGCCGCTGTTCGTCAATAACCAGCCCTGGGGCGTGGCCACTTTCTATTCCCGCCGCGAACAGCATTTCGACGCTTTTTACCGCGAACGCGCCGGGGAATTGAGCAATGAACTGAGCTACGGCATCGAACGCCTGGTCAACGCGCAGGAAATGCACCGCCTGGCACGCACCAATGTGCTCTCAGGCCTGCCAAGCCGCCTGCAGTTCGAAGAAGAAATCGCCGCCCTCGCAGCTTCCGATGCGCGCGGCACAGTGCTGCTGATTAACATCAACCGCTTCGACGAAATCAGCTCCGCTTATGGCAATGCTGCCGCCGTCGGCCTGATGCGCCATATCGCCCAGCGCCTGCGCTCCGTGGTCGCCGAAAGCATGCTGCTTGCCCACGTCGGCGTGGGCCGCTTTGCCATCTTCCTGCCGGCGCACGGCACCCAGACGGCCGCGGAGTTCATCCACGAAACGGCAGTGCCGATGCTGCAAGGCGCCTACCAGGTCAAGGAACACAAGATCTGGTGCACCATCAATGCCGGCGCCGCAGCGCTGCCGGACGATGGCACGACGGCCGATGAATTGCTGGTCAAAGCCTGGGATGCACTCGCCGCTGCACGTGACCTCGACCTGCGTTTCGGCCAGTACGACCGCGCCGCGGACCGTGTGGTGGCGCGCCAGATCAGCCTCGAAGTGGAATTGCGCGAGGCGCTGGAGCGCCAGGAATTCGTCAATTTCTACCAGCCGAAGATCGACCTGCGCACCGGCAAGCTGACGGGGGCCGAAGCCCTGGTCCGCTGGCGCCATCCGCAGCGCGGCCTGGTGTCCCCGTCGGAGTTCGTGCCGGAACTGGAGCGTACCGGCCTGGTGATCGCCGTCGGCCGCCAGGTCATGCAGCGCGCCATGCAGGATTGGCGCGCATGGCACGATGCCGGCCTGCAGCCGCCCCAGATTGCAGTCAACGTCGCGCCGGCGCAGTTCCGCTGCGATTCGCTGTTCAACGATATTGAACACGCCCTGCACACGGCCGGCGCGGACAATCGGCCGTTGTCGATCGAAATTACGGAGAGCTCGCTGGTCTCCGACCATGACCGCGTGGTCGAAATCCTGAGCAAGGTGCGCGCGCTGGACGTGCCGGTGGCGATCGACGATTTTGGCACCGGGTATTCCTCACTTTCCTACCTGGTCAGCCTGCCGGTGGACGTCATGAAGATCGACCGTTCCTTCGTCACCCGCATGTCGCAGGACGCGGGTTACATGGGCCTGGTCAGCACGGTGGTGTCCCTGGCGCACAACCTGGACCTGAAGGTCGTGGCCGAGGGGATCGAGACAGAAGAAGAAGCCAAGCTGCTCAAGCTGCTGCGCTGTGAACAGGGACAGGGCTACCTGTATGGCCACCCTGTCCCGGCCGACGAATTCGCGGCCTTGCTCGAACCCGCCTAGTGCTTCGAGGCGGCGCGCGCCGTCGCGACCTGGTCGAGGATGTGCTTCGGCACTGCTGCGTAATGCTGGAACTCCATGGTATAGGTCGCACGGCCCTGCGTCAGCGAACGCAGCGACGTGGAGTAGCCGAACATCTCCGCCAGCGGCACCAGCGCGCGAATCTGCTTGCCGCCGCCACCAGGGATTTCGTCCATGCCCTGCACCATGCCGCGCCGCGTGGTCAGGTCGCCCATCACATTACCCATGAATTCCTCGGGTGTTTCCACCTCGACGTGCATCATCGGCTCCAGCAACTGCGCATCGGCCTTGCGCATGCCTTCCTTGAAGGCCATCGAGCCGGCCATGCGGAAGGCATTCTCGTTCGAGTCCACATCGTGGTAAGAGCCGAAAGTCAGCGTGGCGCGCACATCGACCACCGGGTAACCCGCCAGCACGCCGGTATTCAGCGTCTCGCGGATGCCCTTCTCCACCGCCGGAATGAACTCGCGCGGCACCACGCCACCTTTGATGGCGTCCACGAACTCGAAGCCCTTGCCCGCTTCCATCGGTTCCAGCTTCAGCACGACGTGGCCGTACTGGCCCTTGCCGCCTGACTGCTTGATGAACTTGCCCTCGATATCGCTCACCGGCCTGGTGATCGTTTCGCGGTAAGCCACTTGCGGCTTGCCCACCGTCGTTTCGACGCTGAACTCGCGGCGCATGCGGTCCACCAGGATCTCCAGGTGCAGCTCACCCATGCCGGACATGATGGTCTGGCCCGATTCCTCGTCGGTATGCACGCGGAACGACGGGTCTTCCTGCGCCAGGCGGTTCAGGGCAATCGCCATCTTTTCCTGGTCGGCCTTGGTCTTTGGCTCCACCGCCTGCGAAATCACAGGTTCGGGGAAGACCATCTTCTCCAGGATGATGACCTTGTCCGGATTGCTCAGCGTATCGCCGGTCGTCACGTTCTTCAGACCCACGGCAGCCGCGATGTCGCCCGCGAACACCTCCTTGATCTCCTTGCGTTCGTTGGCGTGCATCTGCAGGATGCGGCCCAGGCGCTCCTTCTGGCCCTTGGTCGGGTTGTAGACCGTGTCGCCCGAATTCACGATGCCCGAATACACGCGGAAGAAGGTCAGCTGGCCGACAAACGGGTCGGTCATGATCTTGAAGGCGAGCGCAGAGAAAGGCTCGTCATCCGACGGATGACGTTCGATCTCATTGTCGTCCTCATCATGGCCCGCGATTGCCGGCACGTCGACCGGCGAAGGCAGGTATTCGATCACCGCATCGAGCATCGCCTGCACGCCGCGGTTCTTGAAGGCGCTGCCGGCCAGCATCGGCACGATCTCGTTACGGATAGTGCGTTCGCGCAGCGCGGACTTGATCTCGTCTTCAGTCAGCGTTTCGCCATTCAGGTATTTCTCAGTCAGCTCCGGCGTCGCTTCGGCAGCGGCTTCGATCATATGGTCGTGCCACTTCTGCGCCAGCTCTTTCAGGTTGGCGGGAATGTCCTCGTAGCTGAACTTGACGCCCAGCGTCTCGTCGTCCCACATGATGGCGCGCATCTTGACCAGGTCGACCACGCCGTGGAAGTTCTCTTCGGCGCCGATCGGGATCTGGATAGGCACGGCAGTACCCTTCAAGCGGTCTTTGATCTGCTGTTGCACCCGGAAGAAGTCCGCGCCAACACGGTCCATCTTGTTGACGAAGGCAAGGCGTGGCACCTTGTACTTGTTGGCCTGGCGCCAGACGGTCTCCGATTGCGGCTGCACGCCGCCAACCGAGTCGTACACCATGACGGCGCCATCGAGCACGCGCATCGAGCGTTCGACTTCGATCGTGAAGTCGACGTGGCCCGGCGTGTCGATGATATTGATCCGGTGCTCGGGGAAATTGCCGCCCATGCCCTTCCAGAAGGCGGTGGTCGCCGCCGAGGTGATGGTGATGCCGCGTTCCTGCTCCTGTTCCATCCAGTCCATGGTCGCGGCGCCATTGTGCACCTCACCCAGCTTGTGGTTGACCCCGGTATAGAACAGGATGCGCTCCGTCGTCGTGGTCTTGCCAGCGTCGATGTGGGCACTAATGCCGATATTGCGGTAACGCTCGATAGGTGTCTTGCGGCTCATCACAATCTCCTTGAACGATGCCTTGCGGGCATCTTCGATTCTATCAGTAACAGGAGTGCGAAGATTGGGCGGCTCAACAAGAATTCAAGGGAGCGTTTTCGCCTTTATCATCGCACTCGCGCGCGCAAAATTTCCCGCGCCAAGATGGTGCAGGGTATGCAGGTCGGCATTGTCCTCTCGGAACGACCAATGCCCATTGGAAAATACTCGCTCATCAGCCGCAGCGGCGACCACTTCGGCGAAGCAGGTGTCGTAAGCCTCTTCCGTATGGCGCTCGGGGATCAGGCGGCATTCCAGCCAAGCGACGCAGCCCGAGGCGACCAAGGGAACCCCGGTCAGCTCGCCTGGCCGTGTTTCGATGCCGAAGCGCGTGAACTTGTCGCCTTCGCGGCCGCTTGAGGTGCCGACGGCATAAGTCAGGTCGGCTGCCGCGGCGCCGGGAATGCAGACAGCGAGCACGCCGCTGGCAGCGATCAACGCGCGGCTGAAGGTACGCTTGTCGATGACAATGGCGATGCGTGGCGGCGTGAACTCCACCGGCATCGACCAGGCGGCGGCCATGATATTGCCGCGACCGGCATGGGCGCTGGTGACGAGGACGGTCGGGCCATGGTTGACCAGGCGGCTGGCGTGGTCCAGTGCGACCGGCTTGAAGTGTTCAAATTGCTGAGTCATCCCCCATTCTAGCGCCGAAGCGGATTTCCGGCAGGCCGACCGCATCGGTAACCGGCATGCCGAACACGCCCCCTGCATAGCGCTCGGATTCCAACAGGTCGACCAGGGCGCTGGTGACGAATAGCTGGTCCAGGCCGGGGCCGCCAAAGGCTGGGCATGTCGGCTGGCTGACGGGCACCGCAACGGCGCGCTCGATGCTGCCGTCCGGCCGGTAGCGTACGATCCGGCTGGCGCCCCATTCGGCATTCCACAGGTAGCCGTCGGCATCGATCGCAGAACCGTCCGGCTCACCGCAACCGGGCGGCAGGTGGGCGAAGATGCGCTCGCCCGACACCTCCTCGCCGTAGTCGCAGCAGCGGATCATGCCCGAGAGCGAATCGCAGAAATACATGGTGCCGCCGTCCGGGCTGAAGCAGATGCTGTTGGCGATCGCCACTGGCGCCAGGGGCAGTTGCTCAAGCTGCAGGTTATGCGCGAGGCGGTAGAAGCGTCCGATCGGCGCCCGGCCCACGGCTTCATTCATCGTACCGAAGACGAAGCGGCCCTGGCGATCGCAACGTCCGTCATTGAGCCGGGTGCCGGCAACATCGGCTTCGACCTCCACAATGGTCAACACTTCGACGCTCGCAAAGTCGAACCACGCCAGCCGGCTCTCCAGTCCAAGCAGCAGGCGCCCTTCGGACGCTGTCAGTGCGAAGGATGCGAGGCGCTCGGGCATGTCCCATTGCTTCGTTTCGCCGCTGGAAGGCCGGTAGCGCCAAAGCTTGCGGCCCAGGATGTCGGTCCAGAACAGCGATTGCGTGCGGTCGCACCACAAAATACATTCACCCAGCGCATTCTGGGCATCGACAATCAGCTCCATTTCACCTCCACCTGTCGATGACGTAGCGCGTGCACGCGCTGTAAGGGGCGCCAGGGCGGCAGATCGCGTTGGGGAAGCCGGGCTGGTTCGGCGCATCGGGGAACTGCTGCGGCTCGAGGCATAGCCCTGCATGGCGGGTGAAGTCGCGCCCCTTCCCACCCAGCCTGCCATCGAGGTAATTCCCGCTGTAGAACTGCAAGCCCGGGCAGTCGGTGTAAATATCCATCCGCCGGCCGGATCCCGGATCGGACAGGCAAGCTTGCGGACCGGGCCCGCGCGCCAGCACGAAATTGTGGTCATAGCCGCGGGCCAGTGCCAGCTGCGGATCCGCTTCCGTCAGGGCGCTGCCGATCCGCCGTTGCAGACGAAAGTCGAACGGCGTGCCGTCCACGGCCTGTAGCTGCCCGGTCGGCAGCAGCCCTGCCCCAACTGGCAGGTAATGCGCGGCATCGACGCACAGCTCGTGGCCGAGGATATCCCCCTCGCCCGCAAGGTTGAAGTAGCTATGCTGGCTGATGCTGACCGGCGTTGGCTGGTCGGAAACGGCCTGGTAGCAGCAGCGCAGCTCGCCGTTGGCCGACAACTCGTACGTGACCATGACCAGCAGGTTCCCCGGATAGCCTTCCTCGCCATTGCGGCTGAGCCGGCACAGGCTGAGCCGCGCCACCTCGTTGTCGCTGCTCGCGTGCCCTTGCCAGCTTTGCTTGTGGAAGCCGCGCTGGCCGCCATGCAAATGGTTCCCGCCTTCGTTCTGCGCCAATTGGACGTTGCGCCCATCCTGTTCATAGCGGCCGCCGGCAATGCGGTTGGCGAAGCGCCCGACCACAGCCCCGAAATAGGCTGTATCGCGTTCGTAGTCCAGCATGGTGTCAAAGCCCAGCACAAAGTCGACCGGCGCACCGTACCGGGCCAGGACGCGCCAACTGCGGATGATGCAGCCATAATCAAGCACCGACAGCAGCATGCCCTGTCCGTTATCGAGCGTGAATTCCATGACCGGCTCGCCATTGGCGAGCTCACCGAACAGGCGGCTTTCCACGGTGGGCTTCATCGCGCTCGCCAGGCCGCGACCAGTTCGCGCGCCCGCGACTCCAGCTCGGGCAAGGCGATGCCTGGTTCATAAAGCCGGCCGCCAATCCCGAAACCATCGGCGCCGGCGCGCACCCATTCGTGCAAATTGCCCGCGCTGACGCCGCCGACCGGCCACACCCTTGCCGTTGGCGGCAGGATGGTCTTCACGCTGCGCAGGCCGCTCGGCCCCAGCGTCTCGGCCGGGAACCATTTGATGGCGTCGGCGCCGGCGGCCAATGCAGCCAACGCTTCGGTAGGCGTGGCCACGCCAGGCAATGTCAACATGCCCAGGTCACGGGCGCGCTGCATCACCAGGGGATCGAAATTCGGGGCGACCATGATGCGGCCGCCGGCAGCGTGGACGGCATCTACGTCGGCGATCGATGTCATGGTGCCGCCACCGACCAGCGCATCACTGGGCTTGATGCTGTCCAACAAGCGGATGCACTCCAGGGCGCCAGGACGGTTGAGCGGCACTTCCAGGATGCGGAAACCACTGTAGAACAATGCCGCAGCCACTGCCGGCGCTTCCGCTTCCGTCAGGCCGCGGAGAATGGCAACAAGGGGTGGCTGGTATTCGTCGATTGCGCTCATCAGATTGCCTCCATGAAGCGGGCCAGGGCCGCACAGTAAGCTTGGTCCGGGTCAATCAACTCCGTTGCGTAGCCCAGCATTTGCGCGACTTCGCGGTAGGGCGCGGTCAGCTCGTGCGATGCGATCAGGTGCAGCACAGGCATGCTGCTGGGGCTTGCCGGCAATGCGTCACGCCGGTCGGCGAACTCGGTGCCGATCAGCAATCCGCTGACATAGGAACGTGTTTCGCCGGCGCTCGACTCGCCGGCGACAACGCGGGCGCGCGCCTCAAACAGAGTATGGCTCAGGGCTTCGGCGCTTTGCGCACGGTTGGCGCCTGCGCGCAAGGCGTCGGCATCGGCGTGGCCCTCAGCCATCAGCGCCGCCAGGGTGCCTGAGGAGCGCAAGGCGGCGTACAGCTCGCCGGTAATGTAGGTCGTCAGGCGCGCGATGGTGCCGTTGGCAACTTCCACCCATTTGCTGTGCGTTCCTGGCAATACGTAACAACCATCGCCATGCTTGAGCAAATGCGCACCGAGCAGCTGGGTTTCTTCGCCGCGCATCACGTCAATGCTGCCATGCTCGCGATAGCAGTAGCCGGGAACGATGAAGCAAGCAGGTGCGCCACTGACCGGCACCAGCGTTTCAGGCAGGCGCCCGAGTGGCACACTGCTATCGAGGTAGGCTACCTCCTGCCAGCCTTGCGCGCTGCCTACCATGCCTGACATCACAACAGGCACCAGCGCATCGAGGTCGAGCTGGTGGCGCAGGGATTGCAAGGCTTCGGCAAAGTGTCCCTGCGCCGCCAGGGCTCCCTGCGCGTCTTCATGCTTGCGCAGGCAGGCGCCGTCGGCACCTATGACGTAGGCGCGCCGGTTGCTGGTACCCCAGTCGATGCCGAGCAGGCACGCCGGCGCTACCATTCGGCCACGCTGCCATCGGCATGCCGCCACAGCGGATTGCGCCAGTCGGACGCTGCGCGGCTGGCCTCGATGACCCGTTCTTCGTTGATGTCGACACCAAGGCCCGGCAAGGGCAAGGGCTCGATATATCCGCCCTCCATCCGGAAGTCGCCGGCGTTGTGCACATAATCGAGCAGCTCCGCGCCCTTGTTGTAATGGATGCCCATGCTCTGCTCCTGCAACACGGCGTTGTAGGAAACAAAGTCCACCTGCAGGCAGGCCGCCAGCGCCACTGGGCCCAGCGGGCAATGCGGCGCCAGCGTGACGTCATAAGCTTCCGCCATGGCCGCGATGCGCAGGCATTCGCTGATGCCGCCGGCGTGCGACAGGTCTGGCTGCAGGATGGCGAGCCCGCCCTGCTCCAGCACCCGCTTGAATTCGAAGCGCGAGAACATGCGTTCACCGGCCGCCAGCGGAATGCTGGTCATGTCCGACAGGCGCCGATAGTATTCCGACTGCTCGGCCAGCACCGGTTCCTCAACAAACAGCGGCCGGTAGGGCTCCAGCGCCCGCAGCAAGGGCTTGGCCATTGGCCAGGCGACCCGGCCGTGGAAATCGATGCCGAATTCAATGTCAAAGCCGAAGGCGGAGCGGATGCCGGCAATCCTTTCGACCGCAGCATCGACCTTGCTGGCGCAGTCCAGCATGGCCATTTCCTCCGTGCCGTTCATCTTGAAGGTATTCAGGCCGATGTCGCGCAAGGTCTGGATGCCCGCGACGACCTCGGCAGGCCGGTCGCCGCCCACCCAGCTATAGATCTTCATGCGGTCGCGCACCTGCCCGCCCAGCAGCTGGTACACCGGCACGCCCAGCGCCTTGCCCTTGATGTCCCACAGCGCCTGGTCGATGCCGGCGATGGCGCTCATGAACACCGCGCCGCCGCGATAGAAACCGCCGCGGTACATGGCTTGCCACAGGTCATTGATCTGCGCCGGGTCGCGCCCGACCAGCAGTTCGCCCAGTTCGTGCACCGCCGCCTCCACGGTGCGCGCCCGGCCTTCGATCACCGGTTCGCCCCAGCCGCTGATGCCCTCGTCGGTTTCGATCTTGAGGAACATCCAGCGCGGCGGTACACGGTAGGTGCTGAGTTGCGTGATCTTCATGGTCAGGAAGCCCTCGGCGCGGCACGGCTGCGATGGCGGGCCACTTGTTCCGCAGCCCGCTTGCCGGCCAGGAAGGCGTGGTCCGAGTTGTAGTATTCCCATTCACTGTAGCGGCCAGCCAGCAGGATGTCGTGCTGCGCCAGCCATTCGCGCACGATGGCCACATTGCGGGCGCGCTGGTGGTCGTACACCACGTAGGCGACCGGCATGTCGACCTGGTTGGCCACGAGCACCTCGTCGTCGTCGCGGATGAAGCCCATGCGCCGGGCGTCGGCAATGCAGCGCTCGATCAGCGCTTCGCCGTCGAGCGGCAACGGCTTCCAGGGCGAGTACGAGATTTCGCAGGTAAAGCCGAAGCCGCCGGGCGCGTTGCATTCCGGACTGGCATTTCCCTGCACGAAAATACGATGGAAAATGCTGTCTTCGGGATAGTAGATCCAGTGCTTGTCCGTCACATCGGCGCGCGCAACGCCAATGTTCACGCAGCGGATCGAAATATGGCGCAAGCCTTCCGCTGCTTCCCGCACTGCCGCTGGCGCGGCCGCGCCAATCAGCTTGACCAGTTGCGGCAAGGGCATGGTACTGACCAGGTCACCGTACTGGAAGCGGCGCCCATCCGCCAGTGTCACCACGTGTTCCTCAGGGAATACCTGCGCCACTTCGGCATTCACTTCCACCTTGCCCCGGATCAGCGGCAGGAAGCCATTCACCAACGCCTGGAAGCCACCACGGCGCGGGTAGCCAAAACGGGCGTTCGGTCCCATCGGGCGTGGCACCGGGCGCAGTGCGCCCTCGACAATCTCGGCCAGGTCCGGCAGCGGGACGCGCCCGCCAAGCCACGAGGTTTCCATCTCATGCAAGGGAACGGTCCACAGCTTGCGGTTATAAGGAATCGCGAAATGCTTGGCGATGCCCTTGCCCCACACTTTATAGATAAATTCCTCGAAGCTCTCGGTCCCCGCCGCGCGCGCCGCAGCTCCCGCTTTGGCCGCCTCGGCGCTGCCATCAGCGCAGCAGTCTTCCACCTCCGTGCTCGAGCAAATCGGCCCTGCATCCGCATCGCCATAGCGCGCTTCGATGGCGCCCATGATGCATTCCTTGATCACGTCCGGCGGTAAGCCGTATAGCGCCCCCTGGAAGGGGTAGCGGGTATCGACGCCTTTGCTGTGCACCCACGCTTCGCGCATCTGCCAGTGCTGGTTGTCACCCAGGAGCTTGTCGTACAGCTCCAGCACGTAAGGATCGTTGGAAAACATGATGTGGCCGGCATGGTCAAAAGTGAAGCCGCCATCCTGGATCGAACGGCACCAGCCGCCGACGGCAGACTCGCGCTCCAGAAGCAAGTTGTCCGCCCCCACGTGGTAGGCTGCCGACAGGCCGGTCGGCCCGCCACCGATCACAATGCTGCCGAATGCCTGCCCGCTGGCGGCTCCGCGCAAGGGGTTTACCTTCGCGGCCGCGCCAGCGCCCTGTACATTGTGCGGCGCCCCATTGCCAGCCAGGCGCGTCGCCTTGCCGCCGGGCGGTGTCCGCTCGATCAGCTCGTGCATGCGGTCGGCCGTCGCATCCCACGACGTTCGCGCCACGACTTCGCGCATCCTTTCCGCCATTTCTGTGTTTTCTTCCGGGGTTTGCGCCAGCGCCGCTTCGCAATGGCGGATGAATTCATTGTGGTCGTGGCCGATTGCCACGATGTCGCCATAAGGCTGTTCGACATCGCGGATCGCCGTGCTCACGATCGGCAGTTCGGCAGCCATGTATTCCAACACCTTGGTCGGGCTGATGAAACGCGTAGCTTCGTTCAGCGCAAACGGGAGCAGGCAGACGTCCCAGCCGGCCAGGAATTGCGGCAAGGCCTTGTATGATTGCTGCCCGAGGTAGTGTACGTTCTGCCGCTGGGGCAACGAGCCTGGATCGATCTTGACGACCGGCCCTACCAGCACGACTTGCCATTCCGGATGGGCATCGGCAATGTCGGCAATCAATTCGCCGTCAAAGCGTTCATCAATCACACCGAAGAAGCCCAGGCGTGGCCGCGGAATCGCCGTATGCAATGGATGGCCGTTGTTGCGGTCCAGCGCTTGCTCGAAGTGGACGGCATCCACGCTGCTTGGGAAACAGTGCGCATTGTCGTGGCGCGTACGCTTGGCTTCATAGAGGCTGGGGCCGCCGGTAAAGACCAGGTCGGCAATCTTGAGCAAGGCAGTCTCGCGTTGCAACAGCTGCTTGGGCGGGTTCTTGAAAGCACCCAATTCGTCCATGCAATCGTAAATCACCACCGATGGATGCAAAGCCTGCAGTAAAGGCAGCGCCATCGGCGTGTAGAACCAGGCCAGCACTGGCTCGCCTTCCGGGGCAAGCGCCGCCACCAGGGGCTGCAGCAGTGGAATCTGGTCGTCGTGGAAACCGTGCGCCTGGACCGGCGTATGCGGCTGGCATACCGTTAGATTTGGAGCGGGATGGGACATGACCATGCGCGCCTCCCCTTCCTCATACACCGGCTCCTCTACGAACACCACCTTGTAATACTTGGCCAGGCGGGTGAGCAGGTGCTGGGGACGCTGGAAAACGAAATCCCAGCGCAGGTGGCAAAAAACAATCAAAGTTTGCATGGCATTCTCCTTGGTTTCACACAGGCTGTCGGTCAGCCGTATCGATTGCTGCAGGGCGGTGGCGTACGGTGCGACAAGGACCCGGGCCAGCGGGTCCGGCCCCTTGCGGTCCAGGTCCCACAGGCCGCTGTGGTGCCAGTGCTCGGCGTTTTCCCAGTCCGGGCGGTCGACCGCGGGATACAGGCAGATGCCGCATACCTCGGCGCCGCGTTCGCGCGCCATCATTGCCTGCTCCGCCATTTCGCGGATCCACACGCCGCGGCCGCTTCCCACGTGGCTCGTTTCCGCCAGCAGCACTGGCCGGCCATAGCGCTGGTGCAGTTCCACCAGGATGTCTGACAAGGGCCGGCGCCGCGGGTCGTCCAGGTGCCACCACAGGCGCATATTGGTGCCGCTTTCCCACTGGTTGCTGTGGTAATAGTTGCCGCCCACCAGGTCCAGGTAGCGCGGATGGCCACCCAGCTCCGGTTCGACGCGGCCGCACAGCATGTCCAGCGCCTCATATTGCGAAGCGGTCCAGCCGGCGGCCTGCGGCGCCCAGTCCGGCCGGTCTTTCGGCGCGATCACGTGGATCAGCGGGTCACACTGGAAGAAGCGCGCGCCAGGCGAAATCTCGCGGATCGCATCGATGGCGGCGATGGAAGCGCGTACCAGCTGGCGCTTGCCGAGTTCACCGGCCCGCTCGTGGTACATGTTCAGGCAACGGAACATATGCACCGACAAGCCCCAGGCCGTGAAGGACAGTTCATTCATGGGCGAATACACGGGTTCTTCGCCCAGCCAGGGCGCCAGGAAGCGTGCACTGGCCTGGCAAAAGCGCACGAAGCGCGGCACGAACTCGTCGCTGTAAATGTCGACGTCTTCGGGCCAGCCGTAGTGGCAGAAGGTCCAGCAGCTTTGCAAGCCCAGGTCGCGTGCGGCCTCGAGCCGCGACAGCAAGGGCGAAAAGTCGAACTGGCCGTCGCGCTCGACCAGGCGCCAGCCGATCGATTCGCGCACCGTGCGGATGCCGAATTGCGCCAGCAGCTCGTAGTCGGCGCGGGCGCGCTGCAAATGGCCGGTGACCAGGTTCATGTCCTGCGGCTGGCCGGCATGGTTGACATGGTCGGCGCCCTCATAGCCGGCCTGCCAGAAGGTGGCGAAGGGTTGGCAGGCGCGGGTCGTCACGGCGCACCTACTGCACGTTGCGCGTCGCGGCGCTGATCTGGGCGAGCGGAATCTTCGGCGTGCGGTCGGCGTTCAGCAAGCCATTCGTTTCCTGGAAGGTGTCGGCAAACTGCGTGTAGCAGAAGCCGCTGAACATTGCCGTTTCATTGACCACCTTGAGTAGCGACCGGTAGTGTTCGAGGAAGGCTTCCGGTGTGTTCTGGCGCGAATAGCCCCAGGTATGATGGGCCGGCGCGTTGGGATCGAAGGCAATGCCGCCGAACTCGGTCAGCACGATCGGCTGCCCGCGGTGCGGGAAGCCGTCCAGCGTGAGGATGCGGCCGCCCGGCCGGCGCTGGTCGAACAGGGTGCGCACGGGATCGGTGACCTCATAGCGCTGGCGCACCCGTTCCGGATCGGGATCGTAATCGTGGATGCCGAGGATGTCGGTGGCCGAAGCTTCCCAGCCATCGTTGCCGATCACCGGCCGCGTCTGGTCGAGCATGCGCGTCAAGTGGTACAGCGCTTCCACCGCATTGCGATGCGATTGCACGGCGGTCAGGTTCGGCACGCCCCACGATTCGTTGAACGGCACCCAGACGATCAGGCTGGGATGGCTGTAATCGCGTTCGATCGCCTCGCTCCATTCGTGCAGCAGGCGCGTCATGGCGCGCGCCGAGAAAGCGTAGGCGGACGGCATTTCTTCCCAGACCAGCAAGCCCAGGCGGTCGGCCCAGTACAGGTAGCGCGGGTCTTCGATCTTCTGGTGCTTGCGCACACCGTTGAAGCCCATTGCTTTCGCCAGCTCGACGTCGCGCCGCAAATCATCGTCGGACGGCGCGGTCATCAGGCTCTGCAGCCAATAGCCCTGATCCAGCACCAGGCGCAGGTGGTAGGGCCGGCCGTTCAACATGAAGCGGTCACGGTTGATCGAGACCGAACGCATGGCGGTGTAGGAGCGCACACGGTCCAGGACCTGGCCGTCACGATGCAGGATCAGTTCGGCATCGAGCAAGGTGGGCCGCTCGGGGCTCCACAGGAGCTCGTTGCGTGAGTCGTCGATGCCGGGGTCGGACAGTGCGATCTTGCGGTTGGCTTCCTGGCCCACCATCAGGTAGCTGTCGGCGGCCAGCAGCCTCTCGCCGTGCCAGACCTTGACCTCAACGGCCAGGCCGGGTGCCGCATCGCCGCCCGCCAGCACCTCGCAGCCCAGTTCATAGCCATCGAAAATAGGTGTCCAGCGCAGCCTGCGGATATAGGTGGCGCCCACGTTCTCAAGCCACACGGTTTGCCAGATTCCTGTGGTGCGCGGGTACCAGATCGAATGCGGTTCGAGCTGCCAGTCCTGCTTGCCGCGCGGTTTGTTGAGGTCGGCGGGATCGTCTTCCACGAACACCACCAGGGTCTGTTCGCCGTCGACCAGTTCGTCGGTGATGTCGGCGGTGAAGGATGTGTGACCACCCTCGTGCTCAGCCACCATGTGGTTGTTGATCCATACCCGAGCCTGGTAGTCCACAGCGCCGAAGTGCAGCAGCGTTCGCGTGCCGCGCTGCTCTACGTGGAAACGGCAGCGGTACCAGCAAGCGTTATGGAAACCGGTGTCGCCAATGCCGCTTAATTCCGACTCCGGCGCGAATGGCACATTGATACGGCGCGACCATGGAATGTCGTCCGACGGCAGGCAGTATTTGTGCGTGTCATCAAACTCGAACTCCCATTCGCCGTTCAGCGACTGCCACTGTTCGCGTACCAGTTGCGGCCGCGGATATTCGAATTGCCCCATCGTCTGCCCCGCCCGTTGTCGTTATTCGATGGGCCATCGTAGCAGCGCACTTGCGACAGCGCGCTTACGATACGGGCTGGAAAATTTTTGAGGGCGGGCAAGAACGCCTTTAGATACTGGCAGTATGCAAAATGCCGCGCCAGCTGGTTAGCTGCCGCGGCCGGGTGGCGCTAAAACATTGCCCATCTCTATCGACGCGAACCGCCCAATACACGCGCAGGCAGCATCACAATCGCGCGCAGCAGTTCGAACACAGCTTCGACGCCGATGCCGAGCAAGCGAAATGGCAGCAGCAGCAGCCACACAATGGGATACAGGACCAGGGCCAGCAAGGCCAATGGCCAGCACAGGAACAATAACAAGAGCCATAAGATGAAGCCGAACATCCCAGTACCTCCGCTTGAAGTTGGGGCAACTGTATAGCGGACGTCCGGCGCGGACAACGGACATGCGACCAGTTGCACTGGAACGCGACGAGCTGCAAAAAATTGGGGGCGAGCTGCAAACGGCGAGCAATCGCAATATTGTAAGTATGCTATCCTTGCGCCGCTCTGAATTTAGGAAAGAACGGATGAAACTCGCTTTACTCATCGCAGCTGTACTTGCTGCCAGCGGCGCCTCGGCGCAACAATTCAAAGCGCCGGTGACTTCGCTTGGTCCCGCCGATGCCGCGCTGCTGGTCACCAGCGAGCCGGAACTGTTCAAGTCGGCCACAGTGCTTGCGGCCCAGCGCCCTGCTGTGCAGAGGGAGATTGCAGAGCTGGAGCTGGAATCGACGTCGCGCAACAGTCCCTTCAAGGAACCCTCCACCTCGCGCTTTGCCAAATTGCCGGGAGGCCTACTGTATTTCCAGCATGCGGTGCCGTCGACTCTTACGAGCGTACCGCCGCTGTACGAATCCGGCATCGATGTCTATGGTATGGGTATCGTCATGTATTGGAACAGCCGCATTCCATACGATCAGGGCATTATCGCAGTGGCGCCGGCGGCCGTGGCCGTCACTAAGGGACGCCTGTTCGGGACGGATCCATTTACGCTTCAAGTTACATTCCCCGAAGGCGACACCGACACAACCGAGTGCACAGTTGCCGAGCGTATCCCAGCAAGCCAGGTGCACCCGGCACTGACCGGGACGGCAACTGTCTTTACCTGCAGTGGGGCGATGGACGTCGTGAGCCAGCATTGGTATTTCGAAGACTACGCGCAATACATTACTAAGGACGTCCGTGACGAAGACGGTTACCTATCGCAGTTCAAGGTGACAGGCGTCAAGTTCCGGTAAGCACGAGCGTAGTGTCGGACACTAGCAGGCGCGCCCGCATATTGGCTTGCAGGGATTGGATCTGACCGCCGGCCCGGTAAGCGAAGCTCACGTGTATCGTCTCACCGGCACGCACCTGCATTGGCTCGGCAAGAGGCAATGTCATATAGTGGTTCAGCCAGTCGATTGTGCTGTTGCGCTCAGGGACCACGGCGAGAATGTTCTTGGTGATGAAGCGCAGCGCGTTCAGTTGGCCGTCGCGCTCGGCGATGAATTGGCCTTCCCAACGGTAAAGCATCTCGTTGGGCTGGGTGAAATCGATCAGGGTATAGACCTGGGGCTGGGCCAGTTCGAGCGTACCGTTTTGGATCTGCCCAGGTTGCTGGAACTGCACGATGGGGGCGACGAAGCCGTCGAAATCGTAGTCCTGTTGTACAGGCTGCACGGCCATCAAGACCGCTTCCGGCATGAAAACAGGCAGCGGGCCGCCAAAACGTTCCAGGTAGCGCTGCTTGAAGTGCTCGATCACCTCGACCTGCTTCTCGCGCAGCATGGCGACGTGGATCATTTCGCAGATCACCACATCGACCGGTTCCGGTGGCAGGTATTCGAACGCGTCGGCGTGCACGACTTCCACCCGTTCGCCGTTCTTGTTCATCGCCAGGAATTTGCGTGCTTCCTGCACCATATCCGGGTTGAATTCGACGCAATACACCTTGTCGGCTTTCTGGGCGGCGAAGAAGGACAGCACGCCAGTGCCGCCACCCAGCTCCAGCACTTTCATGCCAGGCTTGACCACGTAATCGATCGCAGCCTTGAAGTTGTGCATGCGGTTGGCATCCATCAGCATATTGTGGTGGTAGTGCACAGGGATGAACTGGCCGAGGTAGCAGCTTTCGATTTCGCGTTCGTTCAGCATGGCGGTGGCGCGGGTGCGCGGTGGGTTTTCGACAAGAGGATTGTCGCCCCAAGCACGCTTGGCCATTTGCACGATATGAAAGGGAAATACCCGCCTATTTGCGGCTGAGGTGCTTGCGGATTTGCTCGGCAATCCAGGGTTTTTGCGCGCGGATCGCGAATTCGGCAGCGTTTTCGTGCCAGGCGCGGTCTTTCAGGGTCGCGTCGGCGCCCTCTTCCAACAGCAACGAGACGGCCTCTTCCTGGCCTTCACGGGCGGCCAGCATCAGGGGCGTGGTTCCGGTCGGCGACGCAGCGTCGATGTAGGCGTGCCGTTCGAGCAGCAGTTTCATGATGTCGAGGTCACCGGCAGCGGCGGCGTAATGGAGGGCAGTCCAGCCGGGACGGTTGATTTGGGCGCCCTTTTCCAGCAAGGCCAGCACGGCGGACTTGTTTTTTTGAAAAGCCGCCATCATCAGGGCGGTGTTGCCGTTGGGCGCTTGTTCGTCGACTTTCAGGCCGGAATGAGCAAGCAAGACCCTGGCCACCCTCATCGCGCCGTAACGCATGGCAAGGATGAGGCCGGTTTCCCCGCGCTCCGGGTCGTGCAGGTTGGGGTCCAGGCCGCGGGCCAGCACGGTTTTCACCGTGCGGTCGTCGTCGATCTGGACGGCGCGGAAGAAGGAGACTTTGTCGGCCTCCAGGTCGGCTTCGTCGGCGGCGGCTGTGGCGAATGCCGGCATGGCGAACATCGCCAGCGCGGCGCAGGCCAGACAGGAAATTGCCGCGCGACGTGTTGTCATCAGGCGGCTGCCTTGAATAGTTCGAAGAAGTTGGCCGACGTCTGTTCGGCCACTTTTTCCACTGGCACGCCTTTCAGCTTGGCGATGAATTCCGCAACGTGGGCCACGTAGCCCGGTTCGTTCATCTTACCGCGATACGGTACAGGCGCCAGGTACGGCGAATCGGTCTCGATCAGCATGCGCTCAAGCGGCACTTCCAGCGCCACGGCTTGCAGTTCTTTTGCGCTCTTGAAGGTAACGATGCCGGAGAAGGAGATGTAAAAACCCTGTTCCATCGAGGCACGCGCTACTTCCAGCGATTCGGTAAAGCAGTGCATGACGCCTGCTACGCCGCCTTTGTCAGTGCCGGCGCCCTCCTCGCGCATGATGCGGATAGTGTCTTCCGAAGCGGAGCGGGTGTGGATGATCAGGGGCTTGCGCGATTCGCGCGAGGCGCGGATATGGGTGCGGAAGCGCTCGCGCTGCCACTCGAGGTCGCCTTCCAGGCGGTAGTAGTCGAGCCCGGTTTCGCCGATGGCGACAATTTTCGGGTGCTTCGCCAGTTCGACCAGCTGTTCGACGCTTGGCTCAGGCGTGTCCTCATAGTCAGGATGCACGCCGACCGAGGCATAAATGTGCGGGTACTGCTCGGCCAGGGCCAGCACGCGCGGGAAGTCAGGCAAGTCGACCGACACGCAGAGCGCGTGGCTGACTTTGTTTTCCGCCATTTTGGCGAGGATTTCAGGCATCCGGGCGGCCAGCTCCGGGAAGTCGATATGGCAGTGGGAATCGATAAACATCCCGGCATTTTATCGAAAATTAGGGAACTTATCCTGAAGCCGGCTGTCCAATATCAACACCAAATGAAATCAGCCGCGCCAAAGTAGCCCAAACAGCTCAGTGGAGGCACCATGGACATCGAGGAACGTATGTCAAAAGCAGAAGCCGAAATTGCGGCATTGAAAGAATGCCAGAAGTCACTACTCCAGGGACAAGCGGAGTTACGGACGACAATGGAACGCGGGTTCATTGAGCAGCGAACAGCAACGGCAGAGTTGCGAAGCAATATGGACGCTGGCTTTGCAGAACAGCGCAGAGCGATGGAGGCTGGCTTCGCAGAGCAGCGCGCCGCACTCGAACGCAGTACCAGCGAAGAGCGGGCTTCGCGGGCGGAATCGATCAAGGAACTACGACAGGAAATGCAGCGTGGGTTCCGCTGGATTTTCAGCGCATTGCTGTCGATCCTGGCGCTGGTGCTCGGCATCATCGCCCGTCTGGCAGGAGCATTTTAAGGTGGCCGGCTGTGCGCCGCCCGGCTCAGGGCATCAGGCGCCAGGTATCGGCGAATTCGGCAACTGCCCCCGGGTGTGCCTTCTTCCAGGCTTCAAAATCCGGGCGATAGCTTTCCTTATACATCAACAGCAGGATCGCCGCCTCAAGCTGCCCGGCGGCGCGCAGCTTCTGCAAAGTACGCAGGCCTGTAGCCTGCAAGCCCGGCTTGCCGCCGGCTTCCATCTCGGCCGCGATGGCCAGTGCGCTATCCCATGCGCGCAGCTCTTTCCGGAATGGCGACTCAGGCTTGTCGTCTTTTGACCCTGCGGAATATGCCAGCGCATAAGCCAGCCAGGCCGCCTGGTCACCGCTGTCGGCGGCGCCCTTCGTATCCGGCGACAAGTTAACCGTGGTCTTGCCACTGGAGGGATCACGCTGCACCCATGCCTTGCGTTCAAGCGCCAGCCGGGTCATGGGCTTATCCGAACCCGCAACAGCAGCCTTGAGGCGCTCCCAATTGCCAGCCTGGCTCGGCATGGCGGCGATGGCATGCAAGGTCGCTCCAAGCGCCCCTTCGGAATTGCCCTGCCGCGCACGGGCATCGGCGAGGAAGCGCCAGGCCTGCGCATCGAGGGGGGCGGCGTCGGCCGCCATCGCAAACAGCAACTCGGCGCCAGCCCAGTTCTTTTCCGCGAAGTAGGCATCGCCTTCCATAACCAACGCTTTGGCGAACTTCGGATCCGCCTTGTAGGCCGCACGATACTTCGCACGGGCCGCATCGTACTGGCCGTTATGGAACAGCACTTCCCCTTCGTCAAAGGCTTGGCTTGCTTCTTTCGTTGGCACGTATGCCGCCGGGAGCGTGTCATCCTCGAGACCGCGCATAACTTCGTTTGCCAATGGATCTTCGGGCGCCAAAGCAAGCGCCTTTCCAGCCCATTCGCGGGCGCGTTCCAGTTGCGCCTTTGCCTTCGGCGATGGGTCCCCGGCGGCAAGCATGTAGAGCATATAGGCAAATGAGGAGAGCGGCCCCGAGGCGTCCGGCGATTCTTTGCGCGCTGCTTCGTACTTTTCCGCAGCGGCGGCGAATTGCCGCTGCAAGGCCAGGGCATTGCCTTCGGAGACCAGGCGCTGCGATTTCTCGTTGCCGTTGACGGCTGCCCAGGCTGGCAGCGTGGCAGCCAGCAAAAGCCCTGCAACTGCCTTGCGCAGCATGTTCATGCCACGCGCTTGCCGAGGATGACCAGGTCGCGCTCGATGCCGTCGAGATTGGCGACGCGCGGCAAGTTGGCCCAGGTTTCGAAGCCAAACTTTTCGAACAATGCCAGCGAAGGCTTGTTGTGGCCAAAGATGAAGCCAAGCACGGTATGCACGTTCACCTGGGGTGCGAAGTCGATCGCTTCCTGCAGCGCGTAGCGGCCAACGCCTTTGCCGCGCCAGGCTTCGGCGATATAGATCGACACTTCTGCCGTGCCCGCATACGCCGGGCGGCCGTAAAAATTCGAATACGAAATCCAGCCGATGATGCCGTCGCGTCCGGTTTCCTCGATCACCCACAGCGGCCTGCGGTCGGGCTGGTGGTCGTGGAACCAAGGCAAGCGCGAGTCAACCGACACCGGCTCGGTATCGGCTGTCACTTCACGGGAGGCGATGGTGCTGTTGTAGATCGCGACAATGGTTGCGAGATCGTCGAGCGTGGCGATCCGGTGGCGGAAATGCGGGTGGCGCAACTTCGTCATGCGTTAAAGCGTGTGGGTGGCACGGGACGAGCGCAGCGCGGCGCCCAGGATTTCTTCGATCCGCAGGCGGGTACGGGTGCCGGTCTCGTCGTCCGGGAAATGCACGCCGATGCCTTGCGTCTTGTTGTTGGCCGCGCCTGGCGGCGTGATCCAGACGACCTTGCCGGCAATCGCGTATTTGGCGGGATCGTCCATCAGCGTCAGCAGCAGGTAGATCTCGTCGCCAATCTTGTAGGGCTTCTGGGTCGGCACGAACATGCCGCCATGCTTCAGGAACGGCATGTAGGCAGCATACAAGGCCGCCTTTTCCTTGATGGCGAGGGACAGTACGGTTGGCCGGTTGACGGCCGCGGCGCCTGGTTCGGTAGGGCTTGCGCTCATTTTTTCCTTTCTTCAGCTACAGCAAGCAGTGTAGTCAAGAAGCATATCTTCAATAAACAGTTTCGGCGACAGCGGATGGTCGGAAGTCGCGCGCCTTTCGTTGGCGCCCTTGATCGCTCCCATCAGGCGGCTGATGTTCACCTTGTCGGCCAGCCCGGCCAGCTCACGCTGGTAACGGGGATAATAACGGATGTTACCTGCAAGTTTGTACGAAAACAGATCGTAAAGCCAGCGTTGTTGCCATGATACCAAGGCACTGAGTGGCACTTTTTGCAATTTGTCCGCGGTTTTCAGGGCGCCTTCGACACTTGGACGGGCCAAGTATTGCAGGAAAGCGTCCAATTCTTCGCGATTGCCCGTTTCGGAGGCAGCGGCCGCGGCCAGCGGCGAGCCGCCCTGTTCGCGCAGCCAGCTATCGGCATCGGGCACACCTTGTTCTTTCAGCCAGGCCAGCGCTTCGGCGTGGGATGGCATCGGCATGGCAAATTTGCGGCAGCGCGACAGGATGGTCGGCAGCACGCGGTCCAGGCCGTTGGAGGACAGCAGGAAGACGGTCCCGGGCGGCGGTTCCTCCAGGGTTTTCAGCAAGGCGTTCGAGGCTGGCATGTTCAGCGCTTCGGCCGGGTACAGCACCACAACGCGCAGCCCCTGGCGGTGGGTCGAGATGTTCATGAAGTCGGCCAGGGCGCGGATCTGTTCGATCTTGATCTCTTTGGAAGGCGCTTTCTTGGCGGTCTTCTTGTCTTCGCCCTCCTCGCCTTCGGCCAGCTCATCCTCGAAAATCTCCGGCCGCACGCGGCGGTAGTCCGGATGGCTATGCTGCAGGAACCAGCCGCAGCTAGGGCATTCGCCGCAGGCGTGGCCGTCCGGGCGCGCGTTTTCGCACAACAGGGCCTGGGCGAACTGTTCGATGAAGTCAGCCTTGCCGATGCCGGTGGCGCCATGGAACAGGATGGCGTGCGGCATGCGCTGGCGCAGCTGCTGCAGCTGCTGCCAGGCGCCGTGCTGCCACGGGTAGACCTGGCCGCTCAAGCAAGCGCTCCTACGATCTGCGCCAGTTCAGCCTGGATGTCGGCAATGCTGCGGGTCGAATCGATCACGCGGAAGCGCCGCGGCGCTTCGGCGGCGCGGCGCAGGTACTCGGCGCGGGTGGCCATGAAGAAGTCGGCCTTTTCGCGCTCGAAACGGTCGAGGTCGCGGGTCGCATCGAGGCGCGCACGCGCGACTTCCAGCGGCACGTCGAACAGGATGGTCAAGTCCGGTTCCAGGTCAGGGTGCACCCAGTGCGCCAGGATTTCCAGCTTTTCGCGGCTCAGGCCGCGGCCGCCGCCCTGGTAGGCGAAGCTGGCGTCGGTAAAGCGGTCGGAAATGACCCAGGCGCCGCGCGCCAGGCCCGGTTCGATCACTTGTGCCACGTGTTCGCGGCGGCTGGCAAACACCAGCAGGGTTTCGGTCTCGACGTGCATGGCTTCGTGCAGCCACAGCTCGCGCAGCTTTTCGCCGAGCGGCGTGCCGCCCGGTTCGCGCGAGCTGACCAGCTCGAGTCCGCGTGCCTTGACCAGCTCGCCGACGAACTGGATATGAGTCGATTTGCCGGCGCCGTCGATGCCTTCGAACGTAATGAATTTACCGCGTTGTGTCATTTATTGTTTTTGGTACTGGTTGACCGCCCGGTTGTGGTCGGTCAGGTTATCGGAGAACTGGCTGGTGCCATTGCCGCGCGCCACGAAGTACAGCGCGCCGGATTTGGCCGGGGCCAGCGCCGCCGTCAGCGAAGCGACGCCCGGCAGCGAAATCGGAGTGGGCGGCAAGCCGACCCGCATATAGGTATTGTACGGGGTGTCGGTTTCCAGGTCCTTCTTGCGGATATTGCCGTCAAACTTGGGACCGATGCCGTAGATCACGGTCGGGTCGGTCTGCAGCAGCATGCCCAGCTTGAGGCGGTTCACGAAGACGGCGGCAATCATGTTGCGCTCGGATTTCTGGCCGGTTTCCTTTTCCACGATCGAGGCCATGGTCAGGGCCTCATAAGGCGTCTTGTACGGCAGGCCGGGATCGCGCTTTTCCCAGGCTTCGCCCAGGCGCTTCATCAGCACGCTGTGCGCCTGGCGGAAAATCGCCAGTTCGCTGGAATTCTTGGCAAACAGGTAAGTATCCGGGAAGAACAAGCCTTCCGGGTCCTTGAAATCAGGATTGATGCGCGCCATCAGCTCGCGGTCGCTCAGGTCGGCAGTATCGTGCTTCAGCCCGCTATGCGCGGCGATTGCCTGGCGCATCTGGCGGAAGGTCCAGCCTTCGATGATGGTCAGCGATTCCTGGGCAAATTCGCCCCGTACCAGCTGGCCGATCAGGCGCATCGGCGTGGTGCCCGGCTTGAGCTCGTAGGTGCCGGCCTTCAGCTGCCCGCTCTTGCCGGTCACGCGGGCCAGCAGGTTGAACATCAGCGGCTGGATCGGCACGCCGGCAGCGGCCATTTGCTGGCCGGCGGCGCTGGCGCCGCTGCCTTTGCTGATAGTGAATTCAATGGCGGGTTCCTGGCCAATGACAGGCTGTCCCGCCCACCAGGCAAACCCGCCCACGGCCCCGGCCGCGGCCAACAATCCCAGTGCGATCGACTTCTTGATAAACGCCATTTCCAAATGCCCGTTCGATAACCCAATCTTGAACCAGTTTCAGCCTGGACGACAGCGTTTTCCAAGCCCCCGGCGCAATTTGCGCGGGATCACTATAATGAAGCCCGTAATAATAATGCTTTCATCGCCAGAATACGGAACTTTATGAATAACTGGAATCAACTTTTGACACAGGAACAAGAAACACTGACCACAAGCCAGCTTGCGACCGGTTTTGTCGCGCCCCTGACCGACCAGGGGCTGATCGCCTTCAGCGGCGAAGAATCGGCCAGTTTCCTGCACAACCAGTTGACCAACGACGTCGAGCACCTGGGCCTGGGCGACGTGCGCCTGGCCGGCTATTGCTCGCCCAAAGGCCGCCTGCTGGCCTCCTTCCTGATGTGGAAGACCGAAGAAGCGATCTTCCTGCAGTTGCCGCGCGCGATCCAGCCGGCGGTGCAGAAGCGTTTGCAGATGTTCATCCTGCGCAGCAAGACCAAGCCGGCCGACGTGACCGAGCAATATGTGACGCTGGCCCTTGGCGGCGGCGATGCCGAGGCAGTGCTGCAGACCTGGTTCGACGTGCTGCCGGCCAAGCCGTTCAGCAAGATCGACCATCCGCTGGGCACGGTGCTGCGCGTGGCCGATGCTTTCGGTTCGCCGCGCTACCTGTGGCTGGCTTCAGCCGAAACCGCGTCGATGGCGGCTTCCATGCTGAAGGACCGCCTGGTCGTGGGCGGCAATGAAGCCTGGCGCCTGTCCGAAATCCATGCGGGCGTGCCGCAAGTCGGGCCGGCCACCCAGGAACAGTTTGTGCCGCAGATGGTCAATTTCGAGCTGCTGGGCGGCGTGAACTTCAAGAAAGGCTGCTATCCGGGCCAGGAAATCGTGGCACGCAGCCAGTACCTGGGCAAGCTGAAACGACGCACCGCATTGGCGACCATCGCTGACTTGTCGGCGGCGCCGGGCGCCGAGGTATTTTCCCCGGCCGATCCGGAACAGCCGTGCGGCATGGTGGTCAACACCGCGCGCAACGGTGCCGGTGGTGTCGATGCGCTGGTGGAAATGAAGCTGGAGGCGCTGGAAGCGGGCGACGTGCGCTTCGGCTCGGCCAGCGGGCCGGCTTTGCAGTTCAAGCCCCTGCCCTACGCGCTGGATAAGCTCGACGTCTGAACATGGACCTCTACGTGTATTACAAGGTGCAGGCCGCACAGGCGGCTGGCCTGCAGGGGGCGGTTATTGCCATGCAGTCGGAGCTGGCGGCAGCGCATGGCGTGGCGGCGCAGCTCAAACGACGGCCGGAGGCGCCAGACGGCGTGCAGACCTGGATGGAGGTTTATCCGGCGGTTGCCGGCGCTTCCTTCCTTGCTGCGCTCGATGCGGCAGTGGCCAAAGCCGGGCTGTCGCACTGGATCGCCGGTCCGCGCCACGTTGAAATCTTTGAGGATTTGCCGCCATGTGCCTGATTGTCTTTGCCTGGCAGGTGGTGCCGGGGGTACCGCTGATTGCGGCTGCCAACCGGGATGAATTTTTCGACCGGGATACGACGCCTGCCGCGCCGTGGCCCGACGCACCGCATATTTATGCAGGGCGCGACCTGAAGGCAGGCGGAAGCTGGATGGGCATCACCCGACCCGCCGGCGCGGACGTGGATATCGGCGGGCCTTCCCGCTTCGCGGCAATCACCAATGTGCGCAATCCGCAAGAACACAACCCGCTGGCGCCTTCGCGAGGCCAGCTGGTGGCCGATTTCCTGGCCAGCGACGTGACGGCGCAGGAGTATGTGGCGCAGATTGCGCCGCGCGCCGCGGAATACAACGGTTTCAACCTGGTCCTGTGCGACGGCATGGAGCTGGTCTGGTATTCGAACAAGGGAAGTGAAGATGCGCGCAACGGCAAGCCGCTGGAGCCGGGGATTTATGGCCTGTCGAACGCGCTGCTCGACTCGGCCTGGCCCAAGGTGCTGAAGACCAAGGCGCAATTTGCCAGCCTGCTATGCCTTGGTGCGCCGGAAGACGCCTACTTCGAGATGCTGTCCGACACGACCCGCGCGCCCGACATGCGTTTACCGGAAACCGGCGTGCCGCTGGAACTGGAACGGTTGCTGTCAGCCGTGAAGATCGAATCGCCGAACTACGGCACGCGCAGTTCGACCGTCGTCAAGCTGTACTCTGACGCGCCGGCCGAACTGCACGAAATCCAGATCCGTTAAGGAAGCTGCTCGCGCACGCAGGACGGTTTTTCCTTGCCCTGGCGGGTGCAGGAAATCAGGGTGCGGGTGCCGGTATCGATGGCATAGAAATGGGTCGGGCCGTTGGCCGTGGCAGGCGCCGCGGCTGCGGCTGGCCATTGCATGCCTGCGCCGCCAACCTGGGCCTGCGCGACCTGGATCGGGCTGATGGAACCGGCGAGGAAGCCCGCGCCAAACACTGCGCAGACACCGAGCGCGATGATCGAACGTTTCATTTTCAACTCCTAGAATTCGTAGTGCATTTCGATGTGGGGAATGCCCGCTTCGTAGAAGACATCACCTGCCATGGCGAAGCCGTGGGCCAGGTAAAACTCCGCCGCATGGGTCTGGGCGCTGAGGACAACCTTTTCGTCGCCCCGCTCGCGGGCTTTCTCCATCAAGCCTTTGAGGATGGTGCCGCCAACACCGGCGCCGCGCGCGCTGCGCAGCACTGCCATGCGGCCGATATGGCCATCCGGCAGCAGGCGGCCGGTGCCAAGCGGCGTGCCGGCGGCGTCGTAGGCAACTGCATGCAGGCAGACGATATCCGTGTCGTCCATTTCCAGGTCGGCAGGCACGTTCTGTTCCTGCACGAAGACTTCCATGCGGATCGGTTTTGCGTCGGCCTGCATGGCGGCCCAATCGCCAAAGCGGAGTGTTGTCGTCATGCCGCGCATTCTCTCACAACATTGCGCGCAGGGCTTCACGAACCTGGGGCGTGGCTTCGTAAGGGTCGGCCGGGTTGTTCTGCGCCACCATGTCGCGCGCCCGCTGCGCCACCCCGTCCAGCGCCTGCGGGTGGGTGAAGATGTAGAACTTGTCGCCGGCGATGGCGGCAAAGGTCAGTTCCGCCACGTCGTGCGCCGATACCTTGCCGGAGGTGACGGCCTTGGTCACCATGGCTTGCGCCGCCATCTGGCTGGCGGTCGGCCTGCCTTCCATCGGTTTGTCGCCGGGGCGGTTGCGGTGCGACTGATGGATGCCGGTCGGGACGAAGAAGGGGCACAGCACCGAGGCGCCGATGGGCGCCTGCACCAGCGACAGGTCGTGGTACAGGCTTTCGGTCAGCGCCACCACGGCGTGCTTGGAGACGTTGTAGACGCCCATCACCGGCGGACAAAGCACGCCCGCCATGGACGACGTGTTAACGATGTGGCCTTCATAACCCGGGTCGCGCTTGGCGCATTCCAGCATCAGGGGCGTGAAGATGCGCACGCCGTGGATCACGCCGGAGACGTTGACGCCCATCACCCAGTCCCAATCGGCTTCGGTCGCTTCCCACAGCAGACCACCAAAGCCGACGCCCGCGTTGTTGAAGACAAGGTGCACCGCGCCGAACTCGCGCATGGCCGCATCGGCCAGTGCCTGCACTTCATCCGACTTGCGCACGTCGCAGCGCACGGCCACGACCTGGGCGCCCTGAACGCGCAGCTCCGCCGCCGTGGCGTCGAGCGCGTCCTGCTGGACGTCAGCCAGCACCAGCTTCATGCCGAGCGAGTGGGCTTTCAGCGCGAATTCGCGGCCAAAGCCGCTCGCGCCCCCGGTAATTACTGCAACCTTGCCTTGGAAGTTTTTCATGGAGTGAGTTTCACAAGTTGTTTGCCGAAGTTGTGGCCTTGCAGCAGGCCGATAAGGGCGTCCGGCGCGGAGGCCAGGCCCTGGGAAACGGTCTCGCGGTATTTGAGCTTGCCGGCTGCGACCAGCCTGCCCATTTCGGACAGGCCTTGCGGCCACATGTCCATATGCTCGGTAACGATGAAGCCGCGCAGCGTGATGCGGCTCAAAAGCAGTTTCTTGGCGTTGCGGATCGGGATCTCGGCGCCGGTGTAGCCGGCCAGCAGGCCGCACAGGGCGACGCGCGCGAAGGCGTTGCTGCGGCCCAGCGCGGCATCGAACACGTCTCCCCCGACGTTCTCGAAAATGGCGTCGATGCCATCCGGCGTGGCGGCGGCCAGGTCGGCCTTCAGGTTGCCCGCCTTGTAATCGACGCAGGCGTCAAAGCCAAGTTCGCGCACCACGTAGTCGCACTTCTCCCTGCCGCCGGCAATACCGACGGCGCGGCAGCCGGCCAGCCTGGCCAACTGGCCGACGGCGCTGCCGACCGCACCGCTGGCGGCGGATACGACCACGGTCTCGCCCAGCTTGGGCCGCAGGATTTCGTGCATGCCGTACCAGGCGGTCATGCCGGGCATGCCGACCACGCCCAAATGGGCCGAGGCCGGGATCACGCTGGTGTCCACCTTGCGCAAGTCCGTGCCGTCGGACACGCCCATTTCGGCCCAGCCGAACATGCCGGCCACGAACTCGCCGACACCGAATTTGGCGTTGCGCGATTCGACCACTTCGCCGACGGTACCGCCGATCATGGTCTGCTCGAGCGGCTGCGGCGCGGCGTAGCTTTTCGCTTCGCTCATGCGGCCACGCATATAGGGGTCGAGCGACAGGTAATGGTTGCGCACCAGCAGCTGGCCCACGGCCAGCGCCGGCACTTCGACTTCTTCAAGCCGGAAATTTTCCGGCACGACGGCGCCGCGCGGGCGCGAGGCCAGCACGATGCGATGATACTTGGTCATTCAGACTCCTTAGACTGCCGAGACCCCGCCGTCTACTGCGAGGACCTGGCCTGTGATATGCCTGCCGGCGTCGGACGCGAACAGCGCTACCGCGCCCTTCAGGTCTTCGTCGCCGCCCAGGCGCTGCAACGGCGCCGCCGCTGCCAGCTTGTCTTCGCCCATGGCCTTGATCACGCCTGCACTCAGCTTGGACGGGAAGAAGCCCGGCGCCAGCGCATTGACGTTGATGCCGTATTCGCCCCACTCGCCGGCAAGCGCGCGGGTGAAGTTGATCAAGGCCGCCTTGGACGTATTGTAAGCGACGGTCTTCATGGTGCCGGGGCCATTGCCGGCCAGGCCGGCGATCGATGCGATATTGATAATGCGGCCGGCGCGGCGCGGGATCATCGAGCGTTTGCCGACGGCCTGCGACAGCAGGAAAATGCTGCGCACGTTCAGGTTCATCACCTTGTCCCACGCTTCCAGCGGGTAGTCTTCGGCCGGCGCGCCCCAGGTGGCGCCGGCGTTGTTGACCAGGATGTCGATATGGCCGCCCAGCGCCTGCAGCGCCGCATCCACCAGCGGATCGATCGATGCTTCCTTGCCCAGGTCGGCGGCGATGGCGAAGGCTTCGACGCCATTCTCTTTCAGCACCGCGACTGCTTCGTCCAGGTCGGCCTGCTTGCGCGAGGTGACCACTACCTTGGCGCCCAGTTCGCCCAGCGCCAAGGCCATTTGCAGGCCCAGGCCGCGCGAGCCGCCGGTCACCAGGGCGGTTTTGCCTTTGAGGTCGAAGAGTTGCTGGGTAGTTCGCATGATCGAGTCCTTATATTGAGTAATCCATGCACTGGCGCGCATCGCGCACAGCGCTGAAGAAGGGTTTAAGTGCCTGGTGCTGCGGGTGCGACTGGTAAGCGTCGAGCGCTTCCCTGCTGTCGAATTCGGAGTACAGCACGACGTCGTAGGTCGCTTCCAGGCCTGCTTCGGCAATGCCGACTTCGAGTTTCAGGATGCCTGGCACGATGCCGGCGCAGGCCAGCAACTGCTCCTTCATCCTGGCGGCGTTCGTGGCGCGGTCGGCGCCTTCGGCGTGCTCTTTCAGCTTCCACATGACGATGTGCTTGATCATTCGTTCATCCTCAGAACCACGCGTCCTGCATGTCGAGTGTGGTGGTGTCGAGAGCGGCCAGCAAATCCAGTTGCGGCTGAACCTTGGGCAGCTCCCATTGGTAGAAATAGCGGCAGGCTTGCAGTTTGCCGCGCCGGAAGCTGTCGTCTTCCGGCAGCCTGGCCACGGCCGCCATGGCTTGCTGCAGCCAGATCCAGGCAACCACCACATGTCCCACCGCCTCGAGGTAGACCGTGGCGTTGGCCAGGGTCTGGTTAAGGTCGGGGGCAGCATACAGGGCCTGCGTGACTTCTTCAACCCGGCGCCAGGCGGCGTCGAGCGCGTTGGCGTGGCCCAGCAACTGGCGTGCACCGGCGCCGCGGCCTGCACGGCGTGCGCTTTGCACGGTGGCATGGACTTCTTCGGCCATGGTCCTGAGCAGGGCGCCGTCATGGATGCTGGCTTTGCGGCCCAGCAAGTCCAGGCCGTGGATGCCGTGCGTGCCTTCGTGGATCTGGTTCAGGCGGTTGTCGCGGTAGAACTGCTCGACGTTATACTCGCGCGTGTAGCCGTAGCCGCCGTGCACCTGGATCGCCAGGTTGTTGGCTTCCAGCCCCCATTGCGAAGGCCAGGACTTGGTAATCGGTGTCAGGAATTCCAGCAGGCGGCCGGCACGCTGGCGGATTTCCGGCGTGTCGCCGGTATGCTCGTCGTCGACCAGGCGCGCGCTGTACAGGCATAGCCCGAGCGCGCCTTCGACGTACGCTTTTTGCGCCAGCAGCATGCGGCGCACGTCGGTGTGGGCGATGATCGGCAGCTGCGGCGAAGATGGGTCCTTGGCGGCCGGGTGGCGGCCTTGCGGGCGCTCGCGGGCATAGTCGAGCGCGTGCAGGTAGCCGGTGTAGCCCAGTACCGCCGCTGCCAGGCCGACGCCGATGCGCGCCTCGTTCATCATGTGGAACATATTGAGCAGCCCCTGGCCTTCGCGGCCGACCAGGTAGCCGATGGCGCCGCTGCGCCCGCCGGGCTGCCAGCGCCCTTCGCCGAAGTTCAGCAGGCAGTTCGTGGTGCCGCGGTTGCCCATCTTGTGGTTCAGGCCTGCCAGGGCGATGTCGTTGCGCTCGCCGTTGTCGAGAAATTTGGGGACGATGAACAGCGAAATGCCTTTCACGCCCGGCACCAGCCTGCCGTCCGCGCCGGGGATCTTGGCCAGCACCAGGTGGACGATGTTCTCGGCCAGTTCATGCTCGCCGGCGGAAATCCACATCTTGTTGCCGGTCAGGCGGTATTGGCCGGCCGCGTCGGGATCGGGCTCGGCGCGCGTGGTGATGTCGGACAGGCTGGAGCCGGCTTGCGGCTCGCTCAGGCACATGGTGCCGAACCAGCGCCCTTCCAGCATCGGCCTCACGAAGTGTTCCACCTGCGCGCTGGAGGCGCACTTGAGCAGCGTGTTGGCATTGCCGATGGTAAGGAAGGCGTAGCTGGCCGTGGCCATGTTGGCGGCCGTGAAGTAGGCGGTAATCGCCTTCTCCACCGTCAGCGGCAATTGCATGCCGCCCAGCGCGTAATCCTGGCCGGCAGCCATCAGGCCCGCTGCGGAGAAGGCGTCCAGCGCGTGCTTGACCTCAGGGATCACGGTGACACGCTCGCCGTCGAACTGCGGTTCCTTCTGGTCGCTCAGCTTGTTGTGCGGGGCAAACAGGTCGGCCGCAATCTGTTCGGCCGTGTCGAGGGCGGCCGTGAAAGTCTCGCGGCTATGGTCGGCGAAGCGCGGCCGGCGCGCGAGTCCTTCGACGTCCAGCCAGTCAAACAGCATGAATTCGACATCGCGGCGATTCAGCAGCCGGGACGACATCACACCACCTCGAACAGGCCAGCCGCACCCTGGCCGCCGCCGATGCACATGGTGACCACCACGTACTTCACGCCTCGCCGCTTGCCTTCAATCAGGGCGTGGCCGACCATGCGCGCACCTGACACGCCGTAGGGATGGCCGACGGCGATGGCGCCGCCGTTCACGTTCAGGCGATCCATCGGGATGCCCAACGTGTCGGCGCAATACAGCACCTGCACAGCAAAGGCTTCGTTCAATTCCCACAGGCCGATGTCCTCGACTTTGAGGCCGGCGCGCTGCAGCAGCTTGGGCACCGCAAACACGGGGCCTATGCCCATTTCGTCCGGCTCGCAGCCGGCGACAGCAAAGCCGCGGAAGATGCCGAGCGGCTGCAGGCCTTTGGCGGCAGCCGCTCGGTCGCTCATGACGATGGCGCAGGACGCACCGTCGGAAAACTGGCTGGCATTGCCGGCCGTGATCACGCCGCCCGGCACCGCCGTGCGGATGCCGCGCACCGCTTCGATGGCCGTGTCGGCGCGGATGCCCTCGTCGGCCGCGATCGTGACTTGGCGGGTGCCAAGCATGCCGGTCGACTTGTCGGCCACGCCCATGGTCACGGTCATCGGCACGATCTCGGCGTCGAAGCGCCCAGCCGCCTGCGCTGCCGCGGCGCGCTGCTGGCTCTGCACGCCGTATTCATCCTGGCGTTCTTTCGGGATGCCGTAGCGCCTGGCGACAATTTCAGCCGTCTGCAGCATCGGCAGGTAGATGGCCGGCTTGTGCTCGTTCAGCCACACGTCCTTGTACATGTGCATATTCATCTCCTGCTGCACGCAGGAGATCGACTCGACGCCGCCGGCGGCAAAGATCTCGCCCTCGCCGGCGATCACGCGCTGCGCCGCCGTGGCAATGGCCTGCAGGCCGGACGAGCAGAAACGGTTGACGGTCATGCCGGCCACCGTGACCGGCGCGGCGCCGCGCAAGGCGATCTGGCGCGCAATATTGCCGCCGGTGGCGCCTTCGGGATTGGCGCAGCCCATGATCACGTCTTCCAGCTCGCCCGCTTCGATGCCGGCGCGGGCGACTGCCGCCTGCAGCACGTGGCCGCCGAGCGTGGCGCCGTGGGTCATGTTGAAGGCGCCTGTCCAGGATTTGGCGAGGCCGGTACGGGCGGTTGAAACGATGACTGCGTCGGTCATGGAGGTCTCCTGAGTAGGTGTTTCGAACCAGCATAGCACAGCTTTAGCACGGTCGTTCGCTAAATTGTTTGCTGTGTAAGTTTTGTGTAAGTTTCAAGCAAGCATGACGTAAGGAACCGGGTCCAGACTGCATCCTGCCGTTGAAGCATTTGAAACGCTAACTATTAATCTGGAGACAAGCATCATGGCAATTAGTTCTGGCACCGCCGACGGGCGGAGCATCGGCGGCGGCAAGGCCGCACCGATGACCAAGGAAGAGAAGAAGGTCATCTTCGCCTCTTCGCTCGGTACCGTGTTTGAATGGTACGACTTTTATCTTTACGGTTCGCTGGCGTCCATCATCGCCAAACAGTTCTTCGTGGGCGACCCGACCACCTCCTTCATTTTCGCGCTGCTGGCCTTTGCTGCCGGTTTCATTGTGCGCCCGTTCGGCGCCATCGTGTTCGGCCGCCTGGGCGACATGATCGGCCGTAAATACACCTTCCTGGTCACCATCCTGATCATGGGTATGTCGACCTTCATCGTCGGCTTGCTGCCGAACTACGCCAGCATCGGCGTGGCGGCGCCCATCATCCTGGTTACCCTGCGCCTGCTGCAAGGCCTGGCCCTGGGCGGCGAGTATGGCGGTGCAGCGACCTATGTGGCGGAACACGCGCCGCACGGCAAGCGCGGCATGTTCACCGCCTGGATCCAGACTACCGCAACGCTGGGCTTCTTCCTGTCGCTGCTGGTGATCCTGGCCTGCCGCAATTCGATGCCGCTGGAAGAATTCGAGTCCTGGGGCTGGCGCATTCCATTCCTGGTGTCCGTGGCGCTGCTGGGCATCTCGGTGTGGATCCGTATGTCGATGAACGAGTCCCCTGCTTTTGCCAAGATGAAGGCTGAAGGCAAGACGTCGAAAGCGCCGCTGAGCGAAGCGTTCGGCCAGTGGAAAAACCTGAAGATCGTGATCCTGGCGCTGGTCGGCCTGACCATGGGCCAGGCGGTGGTGTGGTACACCGGCCAGTTCTACGCGCTGTTCTTCATGATCCAGACGCTGAAGATGGATATCGCCACCGCGAACATCCTGATCGCCATTGCGCTGATCCTGGCGACGCCGTTCTTCATCTTCTTCGGCAGCCTGTCCGACAGGATCGGCCGCAAGTGGATCATCCTGGGCGGCTGCCTGATCGCAGCGGCAACCTATTTCCCGCTGTTCGGCGCCCTGACCCACTACGGCAACCCGCAGCTGGAAGCGGCGATCAAGAATTCGCCGGTGGTGGTGGTGGCTGATCCGGCATCGTGCCACTTCCAGTTCAATGCGACCGGCGAGAAGAAATTCCCGTCCTCCTGCGACATCGCGACGTCGATGCTGTCGAAAGCTTCCGTGGCCTATACCCGCCAGGATGCGCCCGCCGGCAGCGTGGCGGTAATCAAGGTCGGCGACAAGGAAGTCCAGTCGTTCAATGCGACCATGACTCCCGATGGCCTGAACTTTGACGCCGCGTCCAAAGACAAGGAAAAGGCGCTGAAGAAGGATGTTGGCGAAACCGTCAAGGCTGCGGGCTATCCGGCGAAAGCCGACCCGGCGCAGATCAACAAGCCGATGATGGTGCTGATCCTGTGGGTGCTGGTGATCTACGTGACCATGGTGTACGGCCCGATCGCCGCCATGCTGGTGGAACTGTTCCCGACCCGCATCCGCTACACGTCGATGTCGCTGCCATACCATATCGGTAACGGCTGGTTCGGCGGCCTGCTGCCAACTACCGCTTTCGCACTGGTGGCGTTCAAGGGCGACATCTACTACGGCCTCTGGTATCCGATCGTGGTTGCTTTGGCGACCCTGGTGATCGGTGCGCTGTTCATCCGTGAGACCAAAGACAACAACATCTACGCACAAGACTAAGCGGCCCTGCCGCTGCCCGAAAGCCGCCCTTCCCGGGCGGCTTTTTCTTTTAGCGCCGCTTCGCGCTGTGTTCCAGTGCGTAGGTGGCGGTGCGGTCGATGATGGTGCCGCCCAATTCGGCGATCTGGCTGGCAAAAGCTTCGTTGCCGATCGTTTCGCTCAGTGCGACAAAGGCCAGGCCGCCAACCATTGGCAGCGTGTAGTCTTCCAATTCATCCGGGCGTGGTGGGCGCGGGCGTGGGCCGTGGCCGGGCCAGTTGAGTGGTGGACGCGGTAAGGTGCCGCACCAGTCGTCCAGGATGGCTTTGAGGAAGCCTTTGGTATCGCCGCCTTGCGTCAGGATGGCGGCAGCGGCGTCGACCTGGCGCTGGGCCACGTCAACGGCGGCGAGCTGCGCTTGCAGCCACGGATCGGGTTGCGGGCCGGCCAGCTGTGCCGCGTGCTGGAATTTCTTGCCGAGCGGGCCGCCGCCGATCACTTCCCAGATTTGGGGATGGGTGCGGGCGATGATCTTCGCCAGCGTTGTGCTGATGTGCAAAAATTCTGACATGGCGTCTCCTCCAGAACAGTTGGGGGTATCGGAGACGCCGGAGCGGCGGCTCCTGCAATGACTCTACGCCGCAAATGGCTGCAGATATTCACGCTTTGTCACGACGTCCCTCATGTGCCGTGTATTTTTTGCTATTGCCGCGTGGCAATGCAATAATTCCGGCATCTTGATAGACTCACATTTCATGAATTTCGTTCACTGGCGTTTTGCCGGCAAACTTCTTGGCACGCTGCTCCTTCTGTCCGGAGCTGCAGGCGCCCTTTTCGCCGGCTTCGCTTTCAGCCGCTTCGGCACCTTTTACCAGGTGTCGCTGTTGGCAGGACTTGCCTTGTCGCTGGCCTTCCTGGCTGCATTGTGGCGGTTGTGGCGCGCACCGGAGCGTTCGATTTTTGCCCTGGTGATGGTGGGGCTGGGCGGAATCTGGGTCTGCGCCCCTCTTGCCTGCCGCTTTGTGCAAGGCATACTGTACCGCGACTATGCCGCCCCGATTGATGGCCATGCTGCGTCGGTCGAGCTGGTCTACGAGGGCTACCAATCGCCGTTTAATCACGTGTTTTCGCTCGCCGAAGCGATTGCAGCCGGCTTTTCCGAACTGCGTGTCGACGGCCTGGCCTACACCGCCCACCATGAGCTCTCTTATGTGCGGCGCAACGCGTCCGGGCAGCGCCCGCGCTACCGGGTGATCGAAAAAGTCATCACGCCACCGGAAAAGCCCTGGGCGGGCAACTGGCCCGAACGTGGCGACATCGAAATCAGTGTGCTCGACACCCAGTCGGGCCAAGTGATTGGCCGCTGGCATGGGCCGACAGAGCGTGGCTTGCGCGGTCCAATGGCCGGAAAGTTTGTCGGCACCGTCCTGAAGCCTTCAATGGTGCAGCACGCGCCGGTTGCTTATGACGACAAAGGCACCATTGTCGGCATCGAGGCCGGGGCGGGCGAATTTCCTCGCATTGAGCGGGTGCCACTGCACGGCTGTCCCGCTGCGTACTCGGTGGAAACTGGCCGCGGAGAAATGAGAAGCACCGAACTGCACACACCTGGCTGGAACTATGGCGTGCTGCGCGGGCACACCAGCGTCGTCTGCACGGCCGAGGGCATCTTCGTCTCCAGCTTCGGCGGCTATTACACCCGGCAGGGCTACACCAACAATCTGGTGGACGTGCTCCAGCTGTCCGAAGATGGCATCACGATGGCACAGGTTCATGCCACGGTTCCGGAGCTCGACCAGCGCTTCCGCGCCCTGCTGCCGGTGGTCGAGCGCATCGAGCGGCAAGGCGATCGGCTTGTCCTGCGAACCCTCTATTACACTGCCGGCCAGCCAGCAACGCTACGCTACATTGTCGACCTGGCGCTGGAGCTTGCCCCGGCAAGCACATCGTTCAGGCAATGATGCGCAGCGAGTAGTCAGTGGCCTTGATATCTTTGGTCAGGGCGCCGATCGAGATGCGGTGCACGCCGGTTTCGGCGATGGCGCGCACGGTCTCGAAGTTGACGCCGCCGGACGCTTCCAGCAGTGCGCGGCCGCCGTTCAGTTGCACGGCGGCGCGCATCATGTCGAGGTTGAAGTTGTCGAGCAGGATGGAGACAGCGCCTGCGCTCAGGGCTTCTTCCAGCTGTTCCAGCGTTTCCACTTCAACCTGGATGCTGACCTTGGCATCCAGCCGCTTGGCTGCTGCCAGTGCGGCCGTGATGCCGCCGGCTGCGGCGATATGGTTTTCCTTGATCAGGATGCCGTCGTACAGCGCCAGGCGCTGGTTCTGGCCGCCGCCCACGCGCACCGCGTACTTCTGCGCCAGGCGCAGGCCCGGCAGCGTCTTGCGCGTGTCGAGGATGGCCGCCGTGGTGCCGGCGACCACGTCGACATAACGGCGGGTGGCCGTGGCCACGCCGGACAGCAGCTGCATGAAGTTCAGCGCCGAACGTTCGGCGGTCAGGATGGCGCGCGCCGGGCCGACGATGGTGCAGACCGGGGTGTCGGCGGCCATCAGGTCGCCTTCCGCGTAATGCCAGTCGATGCCGATCGAGGCGTCCAGCGCCACCATGACGCCTTCAAACCATTGCGCGCCGCACAGCACGGCCTCTTCGCGCACGATGACGCGCGCGGTGGCGCGGCCATCCTCGGGCACCAGTTTGCCGGTCAGGTCGCCGGTGCCGATATCTTCCATCAGGGCGGCCAGCAGGTTGCGCTCGTACGCGCCCGCCAGCGCATCGTCGAACGGTGCGAATTTGTTTTTCAGTGTGCTCATGCGGGACCGATACCTTGGAACAGTTGCGCTTCTTTTGCCAGGTCTGCGCCCGGGGCGACCTTGGCTTTCTTGGCAGCCGCGAAATCGAGCATGCGGTTGATCGAACGCTGCGCCAGCTTGCCGACTTCAGGGTCGACGTGGATTTCGTTGTTCATGTTTTCCAGCACGTCGGCCAGGTTGCGCAGGCCGTTCATCGCCATCCACGGGCAGTGCGCGCAGCTCTTGCAGGTGGCGCTGTTGCCGGCAGTCGGCGCTTCAATGAAGGTCTTGCCCGGTGCGGCCATGCGCATCTTGTGCAGGATGCCGTTGTCGGTGGCGACGATGAATTCGGTGTTGGGCAGGCTGACGGCGGCAGCGATCAGCTGCGAGGTGGAGCCCACCACGTCGGCCTGCTCGACCACACTGGCCGGCGACTCCGGGTGCACCAGCACCTTGGCGTTCGGGTGCTCGGCCTTGAGCAGGTCCAGCTCGACGCCTTTGAACTCGTCATGCACCAGGCAGGAGCCCTGCCACAGCAGCATGTCGGCGCCGGTCTGCTTCTGGATGTAGCCGCCGAGGTGCTTGTCCGGCGCCCACAGGATCTTCTTGCCCTGCTCGTGCAGGTGCTTGACGATGTCCAGGCCGATCGAGGACGTCACCATCCAGTCGGCGCGCGCTTTCACGGCGGCGCTGGTGTTGGCGTACACTACCACGGTGCGGTCCGGGTGCTGGTCGCAGAAGGCGATGAAGTCTTCCGGCGGGCAGCCCAGGTCCAGCGAACAGGTCGCGTCCAGGTCCGGCATCAGCACGGTCTTTTCCGGGCTCAGGATCTTGGACGTTTCGCCCATGAACTTGACGCCGGCCACCACCAGCGTCTTGGCCGGATGGTCGCGCCCGAAGCGCGCCATTTCCAGCGAATCGGAAACGCAGCCGCCGGTTTCTTCGGCCAGGTCCTGCAGGTCGGCGTCCACGTAGTAGTGGGCCACCAGCACGGCGTTGCGCTCGCGCAGCAGGGTCTTGATGCGTTCCTTCAGCAGGATCTTTTCGTTGGCCGGCACGGGTGCCGGGGTGCGGGCCCACGCATGGGCCACGCAGCTGCCGCCTTCGACTGGCTTCTCGAATTCGACAGTCTTGATCGGTACAACGGTTGCGTTCATTTACTCGATGCCTTGGCTCTTCAAGTATTCTTCATAGCCGCCGCGGAAGTCCACGACTTCGTTTTCCTTGATCTCGATGATGCGGGTAGCCAGCGAGGAGACGAACTCGCGGTCGTGCGACACGAAGATCAGGGTGCCGGCGTACTTCTCCAGGGCGATGTTGAGCGACTCGATCGATTCCATGTCCATGTGGTTGGTCGGTTCGTCCAGCAGCAGGACATTGTGGCGGCCCAGCATCAGCTTGCCATACATCATACGACCTTTTTCACCACCCGACAGGACCTTGACCGATTTCTTGACTTCGTCGCCGCCGAACAGCAGACGGCCCAGCGAAGAGCGCACGGCCTGGTCATCGTCGCCTTCCTTGGTCCATTGGCCCATCCAGTCGGTCAGGTTCAGGTCAGTGGCAAATTCTTCGGTCGGGTCTTGCGGCATGTAGCCGACGTTGGCGTTTTCCGCCCATTTCACCAGGCCGGTGTCGCTGTCCAGGCCAGTAATGTCCTTGCCGCCGATGCAGCGCAGCATGGTGGTCTTGCCGGCGCCGTTGGCGCCGATAATGGCAATGCGCTCGCCCGCTTCGACCATCAGGTCGACGTTCTTGAACAGGGTGCGGTCGTAGGTTTTCGAGATGCCCTGGGTTTCCACGGCCAGGCGGTGCAGCTTCTTCTCGCCCTCGAAGCGCACGAACGGGTAAGCGCGCGAGGATGGCTTGATGTCTTCGATCTTGATCTTTTCGATCTGCTTGGCACGCGAGGTTGCCTGGCGGGCCTTGGACTTGTTGGCGGAGAAGCGGCGCACGAAGTCCTGCAGCTCGGCGACTTTTTCCTTGGCCTTGGCATTGTTGGCCAACTGCTGGTTGCGGGCCTGGGTGGAGGCAAGCATGTAGTCGTCGTAGTTGCCAGGGTAAATCTTCAGGGTGCCGTAGTCCATGTCGGCAACGTGGGTGCAGACCTGGTTCAGGAAGTGACGATCGTGGGAAATGATGATCATCGTCGAATCGCGCTGGTTCAGCGTGTCTTCCAGCCAGCGGATGGTGTTGATGTCCAGGTTGTTGGTCGGTTCGTCCAGCAGCAGGATGTGCGGGTTGGAGAACAGGGCCTGCGCCAGCAGCACGCGCAGCTTCCAGCCCGGCGCCACGGCGCTCATCGGGCCCTGGTGCAGGCTGATGTCGATACCGGCGCCCATCAGCAGTTCACCGGCGCGCGCTTCGGCGGTGTAGCCGTCGTACTCGGCGACCTTGCCTTCCAGTTCGGCCGCTTCCATGTAGTCGTCGTCGGTCGCTTCCGGGTTGGCATAGATGGCGTCGCGCTTGGTCATCGCTTCCCACATCTCGGTGTGGCCCATCATGACCACGTCCAGCACGCGCATTTCTTCGTAGGCAAACTGGTCCTGGCGCAGCTTACCCAGGCGCTCGTTGGCGTCCAGGCTGACGTTGCCGGCGGAAGGCTCCAGGTCGCCGCCCAGGATTTTCATGAAGGTCGACTTGCCGCAGCCGTTCGCGCCGATCAGGCCGTAGCGGTTACCGTCGCCAAACTTGACGGAAATGTTCTCGAACAGCGGCTTGGCGCCGAACTGCATGGTGATGTTTGCGGTAGAAAGCATGCTGGGAAAATGGTGAGAAAAAGCGAATCGGGCATTATACCCCGCCGACCACAGGGGCGCATAGGAGCGGCCATGATTGAATGCATCAGAAAGTTGCCTTGCTGATCACAGATTATGACGCATTTACGGCGGGGCGCCGTCAACCAACAGCAGCAAGAGGAGGCCGTTGTCGATTTCAGGAAAAGTCCTGTGCGGTCCTAAACGGTCTTTTTTGGTCTGGCGCGGTCTGGTTTGGTCTGGAATCCCATCATTTTCTTGCGTAATGCCATTGCGGGTTGCCATTCGTCTTCATTGGGAAAGCGTAACCACAGGGTACGCCAGGCATTGCGCTCGCACTTTGCGACCTGACTCACAAACTGACCAGGTGAAACGCTTTGGCCTTCGTACAGCACCTCGCTGCCCTCCACATGAGCCAGGTAGCTGGTGCGCTTATAGACGGTACGCAACGTCGTGCCACTTGGCAAAAACAAGCATTTCCACTGGTACCCATCAAGGGTTGATGCCGAACGCCGGTTTTGCTGGTCCTGGAATTTCGCCATCCATTCATTGATCGCGATATCGACCAACTCAAACATTTCCTGTTTGATTCCGTGGTGGTACATAAAATTCCCCAGGCCCTGATATGTTTCCAAAGACGCGGGCAGGCTGAACAAGATCGGATGCATGGCAATCTCCAGTTCTTTGAAAAGGACATGCCGATTTCGACCCAAACCAGACCAAAAAAGTTCAATCCAGACCAAAAAAGTCCAATCCAGACCATTCCAGACTTTTCCCGAAAATCGCGAACACCCCTCTATTGCCGCATCCAGTCCCGCAGTTCGTAGTACCAGTAAGTCAACTGTGCAGCGAGCAGGCCGGCCAGTCCGCCAGTAGTCGGCAGCCCCCATGCCGCAAACTGTTCGACCTTACTGAGTTCGCCCATCAAGGCAGCCGACAACACGTCGCCGGCCAGTGAAGTTGGGCCGACACCATGGCCACCGAACCCCATGCCATACCAGACACCATTGGGCAGCTTGCCGAGCTGCGGCATTTTGTGGCGGCCGTAGCTCATCAATCCGCTCCAGGCGTATTCGACCCTGGTACCTTCCAGTTGCGGATAGACCTTCAGCATGTCGGCATACAGCAAGCGCGCCACATCCTCAGGGCTCCGCGAGCGCACCGAGATCCGCCCGCCCCACAACATGCGGCTGTCCTGCAATGGTCGGTAGTAATCGAAGGCGAAACGTGTGTCGTAGATGGCAGCGTCGGTGGCAAGGACTTGCGGCATGCGCGCGTCCAGCGGCTCGGTCACCATTACGTAGGTGGCGATCGGCAGGATCGCGCCAGCGAGGGCGGGATACAGGCGATCAATATAGCCGCCGCAGCAGACAACCACTTCATCGGCGTGCACTTCTCCGGCGTCGGTGGCGATGCGCCAGCCGCCATTGCGGCGCTTCTCAATCGCAGTCGCGCGGCTGCCCTCATGCAGGCGCACACCGCCAGCGTGCAGCGCCCTTGCCAGCCCCTGCGCATACTTCAAAGGGTGGAAATGGAAGGCATTTTCTTCGTATAGGGCGCCAAAATACCGCTCGCTGCGGGCGCGCTCGGCAAAATCGGCGTGCGAGATGCGCTGCCATTCCACGCCAAGGTGTTCGTGCATGAAGCGCTGGCGTTCGTCCAGGACGCGCGGGTCGTTGAACCAGTTCGCAAGGTAGATGCCACCGTTCGTGGCATCGCAGTCGATGCCGTATTTCTTAATGCGGCGCCGAATCTGGTCGACGGCGTCCAGCGTCAATTGATAAAGGCGCCTGCCCTGCTCGGCACCGACCGTCGCAAGCAAGGCTTGCTCGTCGAGTGAATAGCCGCCAAACACAAAACCGCCATTGCGGCCCGACGCGCCATGTCCGACGCTTTCGGCTTCCAGTAGCACGACATCGGGCTCGCCGTGTTCCATCAGCGACGTCGCCGTAGCCAGGCCGGCAAACCCGGCGCCGATAATGCAAATGCGCGCCCGCTGGCTGCCGGACAATGGCGCATAGCGTTCTCCCGGCGCGGTAGCGCGGTAGTAGCTCTCCGCGCCGTTCATCACAAAATTGGATAGTCGCTCAAGGTCAAGTCGAAGCCATCGGCATCCGAAACCAGCTGCGCCTGCGCGCCAAAGGGCAAGGTGCAGCGCGAGTCTCCATGCCCGAACGGCAGCCCGGTCAGCACTGGAACCGGCAGCACGCCCCGGATATAGCCCAGCATGGCGTCGAAATCATAGCCGTTGTCGTGTGGCGACAGGCGGTAGCCGGAGATATCGCCCAGTACAATCGCGCGCTGGCGCTCCAGCACCCCGGCGAAATGCAGCTGCAGCAGCATGCGCTCGATACGATAAGGATGTTCGCCAATATCTTCGAGGAACAGGATGCCGCCATCGATCTTCGGCCAGAACGGCGTGCCGAGCAAATGGTTGACCATCGCCAGGTTGCCGCCCCACAGCGTGCCCTGCACGTTGACCAGCGGGTTGCCCGCCGCCGTGCCGCGTACGAAATGCGTCGGACCGCGGAGGCAATCCCAGAACTGCTGCAGCGTGTATTCGACCGGCTCATCGCGGATGAAATCAGTGCTCATTGGCCCGGCAAAGCTGATCCGGCCCGTGGCCTGATACAGCCCCATATGGAAAGCCGTGATATCGCTGAAGCCGACGAACAGCTTCCCGCTGTCGGCCATGCCGCGGAAATCGATGTGCGGCAGGATGCGGCTGATGCCGTACTGCCCGCGCAGCGCAATCACGACCTGGCAATCCGGATCAGCCGCGGCCGCGTTGAGCTGGGCCAGGCGCTCGGCATCCGTGCCGGCGAAACGCTGGAATTTGCGTTCCGGTTCGTAGTAGTTGTGGACGATGCAGCCCTGCGCCTCAAGGCGGGCAATGCCGCGTGCCAGCGCGGCGTCATCGATGGGATAGCCGCTGGTTCCGGCGATGGCGAGTCCGATATTTTTCACCCGGCCATATTACTCCGGAGATGTTGGTCGAGCAAGGTTAGCAGCCTGCCAACGATGGCCGGCGGCATGTCGTGCCCCATGCCCTCGATCAGCTCCAGCCGCGCGCCCGGAATCTGGCGCGCCGTGTCAATGCCGCAGGCGCACGGCACCAGCGGGTCGGCGTCGCCGTGGATCACCAGCGCCGGGCAGCGGATTTTGCGCAGCAGTGCGCTGCGGTCGCCGGAGGCGGCAATCGCCACCAGTTGTCGTGCCACCCCGTCGCCACTGACATTGCGCGCCACCGCCTCGCCGGCCATCTGGCGCAGCAAGTCGTCCGGCATGGGAAAGGCCGGGCTGCCAATGGTACGGAAGGTATCGACCATCTGCTCCACCACGCGCGCCCGGTGGTGGGCGCTTGGCGTGCGCCGCAGCAAGATGCGCCGCGCCGCCGGCGTCGGACCCGGCAAGCCGGGGCGGCCGCTGCTCGACATGATGGAGGTCAGGCTCAGGGTGCGCGCCGGATAGCGCGCCGCCATGATCTGCGACACCATGCCGCCCATCGAGACGCCGACGATATGCGCGGTCGCCACGCCCAGTGCATCGAGCAGCCCGACCGCGTCGCCGGCCATGTCGTTCAGGGTGTACGGCGCCCGCTGCTGCCAGCCGAACAGGTGGCGCAGGTAGGCCAGCCAGAGGTTGGGCGCGCCAAGGTGGTCGAAATGGGATGACAGGCCGGCGTCGCGGTTGTCGTAGCGGATCACATGATAGCCGCGCTGCACCAGCCCTTCGACAAATTCGTAAGGCCAGGAAATCAGTTGCAGCGCCAATCCCATGTTCAGCAGCACAGCCGGTCCGGCCGGGTCGCCGCTCGACTCGTAGGTAATCGTAATACCGTTTATATCAACGCTCGCCATAGCTCAGCATAGCACCGGCGCGGCGGCGCGTGGCGCGCGCTCAGGCGACGTTGTTTTTGCGCAAAGCGCGCCGTTCGGCGAAGAAATCCTTCAGGACCTGGCCGCAATCGTCGGCCAGCAGGCCGCCTTCCACTTCGGCGTGGTGGTTCAGCTGTCCGCTCTCGAAAACATTGACGACCGAGCCACAGGCGCCGGTCTTGGGGTCGCGCGCGCCGTAGATGATTTTGGACAGGCGCGCATGCATCATGGCGCCGGAACACATGACGCATGGTTCCAGGGTCACATACAGCTCGCAGCCCGGCAGGCGGTAATTGCCCAGCGCCTCGGCGGCGGCGCGCATGGCCACGATTTCGGCGTGGGCAGTGGGGTCGTGGCGGCCGATCGGCTGGTTGTAGCCGCGGCCGATCACCACGCCATCCTTGACCACCACGGCGCCGACCGGCACCTCGCCCTCAGCCCAGGCGCGACGCGCTTCCAGCAGCGCCTCGCGCATGTACAGCTCATTCGACAATTTCAGCCCAGCAGTTAGGGGTTTCGTGCAAGACCAGCTTGTGCAGGTGCAGGCCGGTGCCGTAACGGTCCTTGAAGGCGGCCTTCAGGATGTCCCAGGCCACGGCGGCCAGGTTTTCCACCGTCGGGATGCGGTCGATCACCACCGTTTTGTGGTTGGGCAGCGAGGACAGAAAATCCTTCACCGCCGCGTCCTTCTCGTACACCAGGAAGGCGTGGTCCCAGACGTCCACCAGGTGTTCCTTGGCGATGGTCTTCACATCCGAGAAGTCCATGATCATGCCGTTGTCGGAATTGCCTTCGGCGTCGATCACCTTGCCGGTCAGGGTGATTTCCAGGGTGTAGCGGTGGCCGTGCAGGTTGCGGCACTGGCTCTTGTGGTCCGGAATGCGGTGGCCGGCATCGAATTCCAGCTTGCGGGTAATAGTTAGCATCGAGTCAGCAATACTTAAGGTATGTTCAACAGTTTATGGGTTTGCAGGCTCAGTTTCCATTTCGGATTGCGCTTGCAGGTCTCGATCGCCAGCGTGGTATTGAAGGCCGCCAGCGGGCCATCCATCGGCTGCACGAAGAAATTCTCGAAATCCAGGCCTTCGTAGGCGGCCAGGTCCTGGTCCTTCTGCGGGATCACGACCTTGATTTCATTGCCTTTGCTGACCACCAGCTTGGCGCCCATTTTCGGGCTGACGCAGATCCAGTCCACGCCCGCCGGCACCTCGATCGTCCCATTGGTTTCGATGGCGATGGTGAAGCCCAGCGCATGCATGGCCGCGATCAGCGGCGCATCGAGCTGCAGCAGCGGTTCGCCGCCGGTAAACACCACGTACTTGTGGCCATGCCCGGCCGGCCACAGGCTGTCGATTTCCTGCGCCAAGGCCTGCGGCGTGGCAAACTTGCCACCGCGCTCGCCATCGGTGCCCACAAAATCGGTATCGCAGAACTGGCACACAGCGCTGGCGCGATCCTGCTCGCGGCCAGTCCACAGGTTGCAGCCGGAAAAGCGGCAAAACACGGCAGGCCGCCCCGCATGGGCGCCTTCGCCCTGCAGGGTGTAGAAAATTTCCTTGATGCTATAAGTCACGGGTACATCCAGTGGTCGGCAACCCTACATTATAGCGCGTTTCACGAAACGAAACGGCTTTGCGCTTCGTCAACATTTGCCTCTTGCGGCAGCGGCACAATCAAGTTCCCGACGCAGTGAACAACAAACAGGGCCGCCGCCAAATGAATAGTCTCCTCAAGATCTCCCATCTGATGGAAGCACCCTGCCCCGACCAGCCGCAGGGCTTTGCGCTAAAGCTGATGGAACTGCTGGTCATTCCCACCTTTGTGCTCGATGCCCAGGGCCGGGTCGTCATCTGGAACCGCGCCTGCGAACGCCTGACCGGCGTGCCGGCGCACGAGCTGCTTGGCACCAGCGGGCACTGGTGCGCCTTCTACGCCAGCCAGCGCCCGACCCTGGCCGACCTGGTGATTGCCGGGCGCACCGGCGAAATCCTCGACCTGTACGACGGCCATGCGCGCGGCCCGGGCGGCGCCAGGGACAATCTGTGCGCGGAAAACTGGTGCGAAATGCCGCGCACCGCCGGCCGCCGCTACCTCGCTGCCGACGCCAGCCCGATCTACGACAGCGACGGGCAACTGGTGGCCGTGGTGGAAACGCTGCGCGACCTGACCGAGGAAAAGCAGGCCCAGATCGCGCTCGAGCAGTTGGCCACGCGCGACGGCCTGACCGGGCTGGCCAACCGGCGCTGCTTCGACCACACCCTGCTGGCCGAGTGGCAGCGCGCCCTGCGCCAGGCCCAGCCGCTGTCGCTGCTGATGGTCGACGTCGACAACTTCAAGCAATACAACGACGCCTACGGCCACGTCGGCGGCGACGATTGCCTGAAGCGTATTGCCGGCGCCGTGGCCAGCGAAATGCGCGCCAACGACCTGGTGGCGCGCTACGGCGGCGAGGAGTTTGCCGTGATCCTGCCGAACCAATCGCTGAAAGGGGCCGCCATCGTGGCAGAGCGGATCCGCTGCCGGGTCGAAGCGCTGCGCCTGCCCAATAGCGGCGCAGCCCAGCACTACGTCACGGTCAGCATCGGCGCCGCCACCGCAATTGCCTCGCACGAGCACCAGCCGGCGCAGCTGGTGGCCACCGCCGACGCGGCGCTGTACCGTGCCAAGCACATGGGCCGCAACCGCATCAGCCTGCCTGGCACCTAGCCGCCTGCGCGCCGCCCAGGGCGGCGCGGTTGCGGCCTGCGCGCTTGGCCTCGTACAAGGCCTGGTCAGCCGCCTGCAGCAGGCTGGCGCCGGTGTCCTCGTTGTCGGGCGCCATTGAACTCAGGCCCACGCTGATGGTGACATGCGGCGCCACCGGCGAGGCGGCGTGCGGCAAATGCAGCGCGGCGACATGCTCGCAAATCCAGGCCCCATAGCGCCGCACTTCGTCTTCACAGCTATTGGGCAGCAGCACCACGAATTCTTCCCCGCCATAGCGCGCCACCAGCTCGCCCGGCCGGCGCGTGCACTGCGCCAGCGCTTGCGCCACCGCGCGCAGGCATTCGTCGCCCATCTGGTGGCCGTAATGATCGTTATACAGCTTGAAGTGGTCGACATCGACCAGCGCCACGCCCAGCGCCGCGCCCTGGCGCCGGTGGCGCGCCACTTCGAGCGCGAACTGCTCGTCGAAATAGCGCCGGTTGTGCAGGCCGGTCAGGCCATCCTTGTGCGCCAGCGTATCGAGGCTGGCCAGCGCTGCCTGCAGGCGCAAATGGGTGCGCACGCGCGCCTGCACCACCGGCCCGCTGAGCGGCTTGGTGATGAAATCGACGGCGCCGGCGTCGAGGCAGGCCGTCTCGTTTTCCACGCCGCTGCTGGCGGTCACGAAAATCACGGGGCAATGGCGCAGGTCGGGATCGGCCATGATGCGTTCGCACACGGCGAAGCCGTCCATGCTCTTCATCTGCAGGTCGAGCAAGATCAGTTGCGGGCGCTGGGCGCGCGCGATTTCCAGCCCCGCCAGGCCATTGGTGGCAAACAGCACGCGCGCCTGTTCGCGCAGCATTGCGCTCATCAGCCGGATGGTGTCGGGGTTGTCATCGATGATCAGGATGGTGCTTTCCATGCTTCCTCACTCAGGACATCGAGCGCAGTACCGAAATCCAGCGCTTCTATGGCAGTTTCCAATTGGGCCGCGGCGTCGTCGCCGCGCTGGCTGGCCAGGTGCGGGCGCAGCTGGCGGAACTGCACCAGCGCATCGAGGTCCTGGCGCCGCAGCATGTCGGCCAGCGTATCCATGGCCGCCTGCAAATCGGCCTGCACGCCGGCGCCTGGTGCCGGCTGCTCCAGTTGCAGCCAGCGCCCTGCCGCCGCCAGCGTTGCCGACAGCGCGGCCTGCACCTGCGCGAACTGCTCGCGCACGGCGCCGGCATCGCCGGCGCGCAAGGCTTGTTCGGCGGCCAGCGTGGCATCGGAAAAATTGCGCGCGCCCAGGCTGCCGACGCCGCCGCGCAAGGCATGCAGCGCTGCCGCCGCCGCCGCCGCATCGCCGTCCTGCCAGCGCGCCTGCGCCGCGTCGAATTCAGCTTGCGACTGGCGCACCACGCGCTCCACCAGTGCCACAATGTTCTGGCGCTGCGGGCCGTTGCCGATCACGGCCAGCAGCTTGCGGATGGCGAACACGCCCGGCTGCTGGTCGGCGTCGCCAAGGGCGGGCGCTGGCGCCTGCACCGGCGCGGACCCGGCAGCGGGCGTGGCCGGCGCCCCTTGCGGCCGGGCCGCCCCGCCCAGATGGGCCGCGATGGTGGCCAGCATTTGCGTATAGTCGACCGGCTTGGGGATGAAGCCATCCATCCCGCACTCCAGGCACCTGGCCTGTTCGGTATCCAGCACGCCGGCGCTCATGGCCAGGATCGGCAGCCGCAATCCCAGCTGTCCGCGCGCGATGCGGGTAGCCTCGAAACCATCCATCACTGGCATCTGCACGTCCATCAGGACCAGGTCGAAGCCTGCCGGCGCAGCGCGCAGCAAATCGACCGCCTGCTGGCCATGCTCGGCCACCGTTACCAGCGCGCCGGTTGGCTCGAGCACGCCGCGCGCTACCACCAGGTTGGTCGGATTGTCTTCCACCAGCAAGATGCGCGCGCCGCGCAGCACGCTGGCGTAGCCGGCCTGCGCAGCCTGCGCCGCCGGCAGCACGGTGCCCTGCCGGCGCAAGCCCTGCAGCAGCAGGCGCATGGCGCCCGGCAGCACCGGCTTGGCCAGCGCTGCCGCCTCGCCCGGCAGCGAAATGCGGTCCAGGCTGCGGTTCAGCGCCACCAGGCACATGCCCTCGAAAGCGGCCGTGCCCTGTGCATCGAGCAGCACGGAATCGACCAGCGCCACGTCCCAGTCCCCGCCATCGGCAGCCGGCGCTGCCGCATGCGCTTCCACCACACAGCCCCAGCGCCGCAGCTGCCCTTCCAGGTAATGCAGGGTCGGCACGTGGTCGTCGACCAGCAGCACGCGCAGGCCGGCCAGCGCACCGGCATCCGGCTCATCGCTGCGCTGGCGCCGCGCCACCTGCAGCGGCACCGAGACAACGAACTCGCTGCCGCGCCCGGCTTCGCTGCTGACCGTGATCGTGCCGCCCATCAGCTGCACCAGCTGCTGCGAAATCGACAGCCCCAGCCCGGTGCCGCCAAAGCGCCGCGCGGTCGAGGTGTCGGCCTGCTCGAAAGGATTGAACAGGCGCCCCAGCTGCTCGCCGCTCATGCCGATCCCGCTGTCGCTCACCACCAGCTGCAGGATCTCCATCGAACTGCCCGGCGCGCTGCTGCCGATATGTACCCGCACTTCGCCTTCGGCAGTAAATTTGATGGCATTGCCTACCAGGTTGAGCGCCACCTGGCGCAGGCGCTGCAAGTCGCCCACCAGGCTGGGCGGCAGGTCCGGGTCCAGCGTCAGCAGCAGGTCCAGCCGCTTGCCGACGCTGGCCGACTGCATGGCCGCCGCCACCGCCTCGGCCAGTTCATCGACCTGGAACGGCGCCGCCACCACGGTCAGCTTGCCGGCCTCGATCTTGGACAAATCGAGGATGTCGTTGACCAGGGCCAGCAGCGCGCTGCCCGAGGCGCGGATCAGGCGCACATACTCCTGCTGCTCGGCGCTGAGCGGCGTGCGCTCCAGCAGCTGGCCGATGCCCAGCACCGCGTTCATCGGCGTGCGGATTTCATGGCTCATATTGGCCAGGAAAGCGCTCTTGGCGCGGCTGGCCTCCTGCTGCTGCAATTCGGCTTTCTTGCGCGCCGTGATGTCCAGCGCCACGATGTGGAAGCCGCACACCTCGCCCTGCGCATCGGTGTCGGGGATGTAATCGGTCATGAAGTGGCGCTGCCAGCCGGCGCGCTCGGTGTCGGTCTCGAAGTGCACCCGCTCGCCGCGCAGCGCCGCTGTCACCTGCGGCTCGATTTGCCGGTACAGGGCCTCGCCCAGCACTTCCTTCATGCTGCGCCCGATCATGGCGGCCGGGTCGATGCCCAGCAGGCTCTGGTAGCTGCGGTTGGCAAAGCGGAAGATTTCGTCCTGGTCGACATAGCCGATGGCCGCCGGGTTGTGGTCGGCCACCGTGCGCAGGAAGCGCTCCTTGTCGGCCAGCTCGAGCTGGGCGCTGGCCAGGGCCGACAGCTGTTCGGCCGCCGCCTCTTCGCTGCGCCGGCTGTGCGTGGCATCGGTCACGAACACCACGTACGCTTGCGCCCCGTCGACCGCATGGCGCTGCAGCGTCAGTTCGGCGTCAAAGCGCGTGCCGTCGCGGCGCCAGCCCGTCAGCGCCACCGGCTGGCCCACGCTGCCGTCGCCCAGGCTGGCCAGCAGGCCGGCACTGGCCTGCAGGAATTGCTCGACCGGCTTGCCCAGTACTTCGGCGGGCTGCCAGCCAAAGATCTCGCCGGCCCTGTCGTTCCAGCCAGTGACGATGCCGTCGCCGCTCAAGCCGATGAAGGCTTCCTGCGTCGCGTCCAGTATGGCGCGCATGCGTGAAGCGAGTGCGCATCCCTCGTCCTGCGCGCGCGCCAGCTCGGCCAGGCCGGCATCGCGCTGAACTTCCAGTTCAGCCTTCTCGTGCGCCAGCTGCTGCGCATGCTCCCCCTGGCGCCGCAGCAGCGCGTTGCAAGCCTCACGCAAAGTGTCCAGTTCGCGGATGCCGCCGGCCAGCGGCGGCACTTCGGCGGCGGCGCCCTGCGCCACCGCCTGCAAGGCCGCCTCCACCTGCTGCACCGGCTGCACCAGCTTGCGCGCTATCCGCCAGCCGAGCAGGCCAAACAGCACGGCCAGCGCCACGCCGCCGATGGCCACGCCGGCCTGCAACCGGCGCACGGGCGCCAGCACGCTGTCGCTGTCCTGCCGCAGCAGCACCGTCCAGCCCAGGCCCGGATAGCCGTCATAGCCGCGCGTGCGCCCATAGCCGACCAGGTAATTGCGGCCGTCGGGCCAGCGCTCTTCCACGTAGCCGGCGCGCTGCAGGCGTGCCTGCGCCAGGGCGGCGCTCGGCAAAGCCTGCCCGCGCACGCTGTCCGGCCCGGCCAGCACCTGGCCCGTGCGCGACACCACCAGCGCCTGCTCGCCCAGCAGTTCGCGCGCCCAGTTCCAGTGCAGTTGCGCGCCCAGCACGCCGGCCGGGCGGCTGGCGCCGTCGTACAGGGGGAAAGCCAGGTCAAGCACGCGCAGCGCCCGGCCGCTGTTGGCCGGCAGCCAGGGTCCCAGCAGCGGGTCGCTGTGCACGTCGTGCACATACACCCCGCTTGGCGCCTCGGCCCACCATGGCTGCTGCGACACGTCGGCGCCTTCCAGCACGCCGCCGGTTGCCGCCGTCACCTTGCCCGAGGTGTCAGCCATGCCCATCCAGGCATACAGGGGATAAGTGCGCTGCAACTCTTCCAGCTCGCGGCGGCGTTGCGCCACGCTGTGCTCGCCGGCCGTGGCGCCGGCGCGCCGCGCCAGCAGCTGGACTTCGCGATAGCGCTCGAACATGGCTGCGTCAAGCAGGTCGGCACTGTCGCTGGCGCGCTGTTGCAGGCCGAGGCCGATGCTGTGTTTGAGTTCAGCAGCAGTGCGCCAGCCCAGCAAGGCAGCGGCCAACAGGGCCAGCAGCAAGACCGACACCGCCAGCAGGCCGGCCAGCACTGTCCCCAGGCCCGCCGGGCCAATCCTGTGTCGCAGCGAGGGACGTGCGGGCAAGGCTTCGTCTGGCATGGCAGCTCCGGTTCTCCGAAGCTCCGAGTATAACCGACTCTCCAGCCAAAAGTTGCCAGAAAGTCTTGCTTAAAGTTCCTTGCTTAATGCACTTTACGACCCGAGCGCGATTTCTGCGCCTTGGTCTCGCCATGCTCGCGGCGCTGCTTGTTGACGATGCGCGCTGCCACTTCCTCTTCACGGCCGGGGGAGCGGTGCTCCTGCTTGAATTCCTGCTTGAGCTCCTTGTATTCGCGCTCCCGTTTCGGGCTGGCTCCTCTTGGCATGATAGGCCTCCTTGTTTCACGTGCTGTTCCCATGCTAGCCAAGCTTTGGCAAGCACAGCGCACGTAATGGGCGGCCACTTTCACTAGTTGATCGACACGCAAGTGTTAACTCCAGACAATGGGTGTTATCAAAAATGATTGGAGGGCACCGATGCAAGACCATTACACCAAGGCGCACAAGCTGTTCATCCCGACCCTGTGGCTGCTCATGGCGCTCGCGCTGGGCCTGGCGCCGTGGTACGGCACCTGGCAGGCGGCGCTGCTGGCCGGCTTGCCGGCCGCCCTGCTGCCCACCGTGCTGGCCTGGAAAGCGCCGCAGGCGCTGGCCAGCCGCATGGCCGTCGGCATCGCCTGCATGTGGTTCTGCGCCCTGCACATCCACCAGGCGATGGGCATGATCGAGCTGCATTTCGGCATCTTCGTCCTGCTGGCCCTGCTGGTGGTCTACCAGGACTGGCGCGTGATCGTTGCCGCCGCTGCCTTTGTAGCGGTGCACCACCTGCTGTTCAACTTCCTGCAGCAAGCCGGCTTCGGCACCATGTGCCTGAGCCGCCCTTCGCTGCCGGTGATCCTCGTGCACGCCCTGTACGTGGTGGTGGAAACCGCGGCCCTCTGCCATTTCGCCATCAGCTTCGCGCGCCAGCGCGTGCAGACCGAGGCCGACCGCCACAGCCTGCAAGCGAGCTTCGACCGCATGCAGCGGACGGTCAGCGCAGCCCATGTCGGCCTCGGTGCCATCAGCGAGGCCGCGCACGCCATCGCCAGCGGCAACCAGGATCTGTCGCTGCGCACCGAGCAGCAAGCTGGCGAACTGCTGCGCACTGTGGGCACGGTACAACAGCTGGCGCAGGCGGTGCGCCAGAATGCCGACGACGCGCACGCCGCGACTGAACTGGTGGCCAGCGCCTCGCAGGTGGCAGTCCAGGGCGGCGCCATGGTGGCCAGGGTCGTCAGCACCATGGGCGCGATCCACGACAGCGCGCGCCGCATCCACGACATCATCGGCGTGATCGACGGCATCGCCTTCCAGACCAATATCCTGGCGCTCAATGCGGCAGTGGAAGCGGCGCGCGCCGGCGAACAGGGGCGCGGCTTTGCCGTTGTTGCGAGCGAAGTGCGCAGCCTGGCCCAGCGCAGCGCCACGGCCTCGCAGGAAATCCGGCAATTGATCGGCGACTCGGTGGCCAGGGCCGAACAGGGCAACCAGCTGGCCGGCGCGACCGGCGAAGTGATGGAGAAACTGGTGGGGTCGGTGCAGCAGGTGGCGGGGCTGATGCAGGGCATCACGGCCGGCAGCCGCGCCCAGTCGGCCGGCCTCGAACAGGTCACCAGCGCCGTCAGCGGGATGGACCAGGTGACGCAGCAGAATGCCGCCCTGGTGCAGCAGGCGGCCAGCGCTTCGGCCACCATGCTCGAACACGCGCGCCGCCTGGCTCAGCTCATAGGCAGCCAGGGCGACAGCGCACAGCAGCAGCGCGCGCTGGCTCTGCGCTGATCAGAACTGCTCGACCCAGGCCGCCAGCTGCGACGGGGTCAGGGCAGCATCGGCCTGCACCAGGCGGCATTCGACGCCTTGCGCGCCGCTGGCCATCTGCAGCGAAGCGCCGCGCTTGCCCAGCCACAGCAGGCAAGCCAGCCAGAATGCGTGTTGCGATGACACCGGCGTGCCGGTAGGCGTTTCCAGGAACTCGGTCAGCTGCGACGCCTGCAGGAACAGCGCATGGCTGGCATCGAGCGCGCGGAAGGTCGGGCCGAAGGCTTCCGCCAGCAGGGCAAAGGCATGCGCCGGGTCGGCATCGGCATAGCGCTGCTCGAGGTCCTGCAGGTGGTCGCGCACGGCGCAGCCGAAAGCAGCGCTGCGGAAGGCTTCCGAGCTGATCAGGTCGGAGTGGTCCAGCATCAGCCAGTCCGGTTCCGGCGGCGTCATGCCGGCGCTCAAGGCGCCCGCCAGGTAGCTTTCCACCGGCACGAACGAGGGCCCGGCCGACAGGCTGGCCGCCAAAGTGTAGACAGTGCCGATGCGGCTGGCGACGGCCTGCTTCTGGCGCACCAGCAGCTTTTCGCGCAGCAGCTGCGAATGTTCCTTCTGCAGCTTGGCCAGGGCCAGCGCCTGTTTCAGCTCCATGCGCAGCGCGGCGATGTCCCATGGCTTCTGAATATAGCGGTGGATCTGGCCCTGGTTGACCGCGTCCACCGTGTGTTCCAGCTCCGAATAGGCGGTGGTCAGGATGCGCACGATGTGCGGATAGCGGTCCCACGCGTAGAACAGCAGCTCGTTGCCGTAGGCGCCTGGCATGCGCTGGTCGGACACCAGCACGGCGATCTCGTCGGCGTGCTCGTCGAGCATGCGTTTGCCCTCCTCCACCGACTCGGCCACGTAGACGGGCGCCAGCGAACCCAGGGCACGCTGGAAATATTTGAGGGCGGTCGCCTCGTCGTCGACGTAGAGGATCGCCGGCGCTTGTTTGGTCGGTTGTTCTGTCATGCTCGTTCCTTCTCTAACTCCGGGAAATTCATGGTGACGGTGGTGCGGCAACCCTGCTCCGACTGCACCCGCAGGTGGCCGCCGAACGATTGCATCACGCGGTTGCAGAAGATCAGCCCCCAGCCGCTGCCGCCTTCGCCGCCATGCATGGGCACCGGGTCCAGCAGCAGGCGGTTGAGCAGCGCCGGCGCGATGCCGGGGCCGTTGTCTTCCACGATGATATACGGGCGGTCTGCCACGCCCACAGTGATCCTGATCCGGGGACCAGGGTGGCCTTGCAGTGCACGCAGCGCATTGCTCAGCAGCGAGGACAGCACCAGCGCCACGCAGTTGGGCGAAGCGCGCACATTGAAGTCGGCTTGCACCTCGACTTCGATGATCTCACGCTGGCCTGGCGCCAGCGGGTAGACGCCCAGCAAGGCATTCACCATCTGCTGCGCGCTGCCGCTGGCCAGGCGCGCGGCCGGCACCACGCTGGCGCGCTTGACCGATTCGACGAACGAGGCCAGCACCGACAGGCAGTAGCGCGCATTGTCGTTCATATGGGCCGCGGCATTGCCGATGTCGGCCTGCAGCGGCAAGCCCTTGTCTTCCGCCTGGCCGTTGACGCGGCGCTGGATGTTGCGCGCGAAATTGGCGATGGTGGCCAGCGGCGTATTCAGTTCATGGGCCAGGAAGGCCACCGTTTCCTCGATCGCCAGCAGGCTTTGCCGGCGCATCGCGCGCTCGCGCGCATTTTCGCTGGCCAGGCGCAGGGCATCGCGCACGGTATTGGCGTCGAGCGGCTTTTCCAGGATGCGGAAGATGTCGCCGCCATTGATGGTTTCCAGCAGCACTTCCTTGTCGGCGTAGGCCGTGACCAGGATGCGCACCAGGTGCGGGTAATCGCGCTCCACCTGGCGCAGCAGTTCGCCGCCCACGCGGCCGGGCATGCGGTAGTCGGTGACCAGCACGTCGATATCGCTGTCAGGCTTGGCCAGGATGGCGAGCGCCTCGTCCACGCTGGGCGCGGTCAGCACGGTGAAGTCATTCTCCACCGCGCGCGCGAAATACTTGCGCGCCAACTCCTCGTCGTCCACGTACAGCACGGTCGCTGGCTGGCTGCGCTCGTTCATTTCTCGCCCCCGGTCACGCGCGGCAGGTCGAACGTGAACTTGGTCCATTCGCCCGGCACGCTTTCGGCCGCCAGCAAGCCGCCATGGCGCTGGATCACGCTGTAGCAGATCGACAGGCCCAGCCCCAGGCCCTGCCCGACTTCACGCGTGGTGAAGAAGGGCTCGAACACGCGGCCGATATTTTCCGGCGCGATGCCCGGGCCATTGTCGCGCACCGTGATCTTCAGGCGGTCGCCGCGCGCTTCGGCATAGATGTCGATGGCCGGCGCTTGCGTGGCGCCCTTGCGCATGGCCAGCGCCGCATTGCTGAGCAGGTTGATCAGCACGCCGATGATGGCCGCTTCGTCGCCGCGCACCAGGGTGTCGGGCTGCAGATGGCGGTTGACCTTGATGCCCTTGATCTCGTGGCCGACCAGGCGCACCGACGATTCCAGCGCACGCTCGAACAGGAACTGCGCGCTTTCATGGTCGGTGCCGGACTTGCGGTAGGCAAAGGTCTTCAGGTCCGAGACGATGTACTGCACACGCTGCATGCCCGACTTGGCATCGGTCAGGCATTCCAGCAGCACTTCGCTGCTCTTGGCGCCCGGTTCTTCCATGGCGATATCGATCGCCATCATGCAGAAGTTGACCGGATTATTCACTTCGTGCAGCAGGCCGGCCGCCAGGGTGCCCAGGGCCGCCATTTTTTCCTGTTGCAGCATCTGCCCCTTGATTTCAGCCAGGCTGCGGTTGTTGGCTTCGAGCTGGGCATTCTTGTCGGCCAGTTCCGCCTTCAGCTGGAACAGGTTGAAGCGCGCCTGCTCGTTGTAATAGGTGCAGACCGCACTGGCAATGGCGCTGAAGGCCAGCAGCAGCGAATTGACGGCAAACGCACCGCCCACCGGCGGCTGCCCATCGTGCACCCAGCAGGCGGCCGCATACAGTAAATAGGTCAGCAAGCCCAGCGTCAGGTTCTGCCACATGCGGAAGGCAAACGCGATGGCCGAGGCAAACACGCCCAGGTTCAGGCCCGCATAGTAGATGGAGGAAGCGCCTTCGGTGACCGCAATCATCCACGCGATCATGATCTGCGGCAGCATCAGCCAGGTGAAGCTCATCGCCTCCACATGGCGTGCGCCCCAGGGCTGGCGCATCACGCCAATGATGCCGAGGATGGCCAGCGACACCAGCACGCGCGCCAGCGCAAACGAAGCAAGGTGGTCGGGATAGAGGCTGAAATCCAGGCCTATGCCGAGCAGCACCAGGCCGATCGCGGTCCACGCGCCGCCGCGGCTGAAGCGCAGCCGGTAGGCGCGCAAGTCCGACTCATAGGCCGAATGCAGTTGCGGGCTCACGTAGGGGGCCGGTCCAGTCATGGCAGCGACGCTTCGGCAAACACATTGACGCCGGTCGCATCGACATAAGTTTGGCGCTCGCGCGACTGGGACGGCATGAGCTGCTCCATCTTGGCTTCGTCGCGGTAGATCAGGTACCACTCCAGCAGGTGTTCCATGCCCGGCCGTTCCGGGTTGCTGGTATGGACGTTGGTGACCAGCAGGCGCCCTCCGCTGCGCATGCAGGAGGCGAAATAGCTGAGCAGGCGGCTGCACACCTTGTCCGACAGGTAGTCAAACAGGCCGGCGCAGTACACCACGTCGAAATCGGCGCCCACTTGCGGGCCATCTACACGGCGCTTCAGCAAGTTGTGCACGGAATCCTGCACGAAGCGGATATCCGGCTGGCGCGCCAGGCCGGCGCTGATCGCGCCCAGCTGGCCGCGCGTCCAGGCCAGCGTTTCTTCGCTGAAGTCGACCAGTTCGAACGACAGCCAGTGCGGTTCGTCGTACTCGCGCAGGAAGCGCTGGATCTCTTGCGCCGGGCCGCAGCCCACGTTGAGCACGCGGAACGGCCGGCCCACGCGGCGCGCCGCGTCGGCCTGGCGCTTCAGGAAGCCGACCAGGATATCGATGCGGTTGCGGTGCGCCACGGCCACCGCGGTCTGCAGGAAGGCGGCGTTGACGATCTGGAAGTAGGTGCTCGGTCCCTGGCGCGGGTCGCCCAGGATCTGGTTCACCATTTCATAGTCGCCGGCATAGCCAAGCGGCTTGCTGAAAGTGCGGAATACAAACGGCGCGCGCAGGATCAGCGGGTGCAGCGCAGCCTGGGCAAAAGCGCGGTGGGCAGCGGCGGCTTCGGCCTCGACCATGCCCGCTTCCTTGTTGAGGTCATCGAAATAGCGGCGCACGCGCATGATCAGCGGCTCGGCCAGTTCGGCGAAGACATCGGCGCGCAAGCGGCCGCCTTCTTTCGGCAGCGAATCGGACAGGTCGACTTGCTCGACCCAGCGCGCCACTTCGGCCAGGTAGGCGCGCGACTCGTTGACGGCAATCTGGTAATCACGGCGGATGCGGAAGCGCTCGTCCCAGTCCAGCACGAACTTGCTCGCTTCCCGGCCCACGGCGCCTGGCAGCATCACCACCTCGCTCAGTTCGCGCCACTCGTCGATCAGGGTAACGGACACCACGGCAGTCAGGCCCGTGTTGACCATGCTGATGACGACGGCCTTGCCGATATAAGCGCTGGCGGTGCCCATGCGCACGGTCAGCTCACTTAATACTTCGCTGACCTGCACGATGGAATACGGGTTATACACTTCCATCACCAGCGACTTGCGCTGCAGTGTCACGATGGTGCCGCGTACTGCCTCACCTTGCGTGTTCAGGAAACTGACGACCGGATCGATTTGGGCCTGTGAATACACTTTTTTTGTCGGAACTAAATGGTTGCCGTGAATTAAATCGAGTGTACTGACTTGTGGCGCAAATCGCAACGTTTCACTCCGAAGAATTGCCCGAATGTTAGTAGGGCTTATTGTTTTAGCAAACCATGCCCACACCAAAGTTCGCTGCCGCACAGACGCGATCATTGCCTGGTGCCAAACTCGCAGCAAGTCTTGGAGATCATGATGGAGCACTTGCGCAAACAGTCCCCCGCTGAACAGGAAAGGGCAGAATTCCACGAACGCTTTGCCCGGAGTTTCACCGATGCGCGTTTTGACGGACTGCGCGATGCCGTCGCCGCCCTGGAAGAGCTGGCCTGGCGCCAATACTGCGAGCAGCGCCAGCCGGCGTCGCCGCCAGCCGCGCCGCCTGCGCCCCACTAAGTGTTCGCCGCCAGCAGCTCGAGGCGGGCGGCCAGCCGGTCAGCCATCTGGGCCTGGGTAAAACCAGCGTAACGGTTGGCGATGCCGCGTGCAGCCATCAAGGTACGCCCATCCATCAGCAGGCTGCGCACTACGCTGCGCCAGTCCACCGTCCCGGGCAAGCGCCCACCATTTACCGCCACCCCCGACTGTTCCAGGCGCGCCGCCAGCAAGTAGCGTTCGAGCTGGGTCGGCAGCAACAGCATCGGGACCCCTGCCAGCAGCGAATGCGCAATCGTGCCCTCGCCGGCCTGGCTGACGCAGATACGCGCCTCGGACAGCGCTGCCGCCAGGTCGACCGGTCCGCGCGCATAGGCCAGGCTGGTGGCATGCACCGGCGGCACAGCGCCGGCAGCCACTTCCGGCTGGTAGCACAGCACCCGGCAACCCTCCATGACCAGCGCGTGCAGCACCACGGCGTGCGCCGGATGTTCCTGGCGCAGGTAAACGAAGACCTTGTGCCCGTGGCCTGGCGGCCATTGCGGCGCTTCGCCGGCAGGCGCCACGAAAGCCGGCCCGTACCACTGTTCGCCCTCGGGCGGGCGGCCGTAATGGTCGAGCTCGGGCCAGGCGCACAGGAAGTGCTGGCGTCCCAGCAGGGCATCGGCCGCTTGCACGTAAGGCACGCCGCCATGGTGCACCAGCACCGTGTTCATGACTTTCAGGGTATGCAGCTCGGCCGCGGCAAGGCGCTGCAAGTCCATCGCTTCCCAAGGCCGGAAGTTGGGCAAGGGCTGACCCGGCGGCGGCAAGGTGAAGCCGGCGCCGATCGCTGCCGCCGGGATATCCAGGGTGCGCGCCGCCAGCAAGGCGGTCGGGGCGAACTCGGCCACGAGCACGTCGGGCTTCAGCAACTGCAGCGCGGAACGCCAGCCGCGCACCAGCGCGTCCAGCGTCTGCGCTTCGCGGTAGCCGGAGGCGAGCATGATTTCTGCGAGGCTGGCCGCATGCTGGCCGGCGCCATGCAGCCACAGCGGCGCCTGCAGCATCGTCACGTTGAGCGCGCCCAGCAGGCGGCGCGCCTGTCCCAGGTCGCGTACCGACAAGCTGACCTCGTGGCCGCGTGCCAGCAGGGCTTGCGCAATGACCCGCAAGCGTCCTGCATGGGCGGGGTCCCCGCCTAATTCCCAAGCCAGGTGGAAATGAGCCATTCTCAGTTCACCCAGCCAAGCGTCATTGCATTTTTCACATTATTTCCAATCAAGGCCGTGCCTTGGATTTTAGAACACACTCGCAAACAGGTGTGCAATACTAAGCCATGGCCCTCGACCGACTGCTACCACGGAGCTTGCGCGCGCGCATGACCTGCGTGGTCATCTTGTTCGTGCTCGCAGCCACCACCATCGTGACCTGGCTGGCGCTGTCGATGTCGGAACGCGACATGAAAAGCGTGATCGGGCAACAACAGTTCAGTCTGCTTTCCATCGCCGCCGCCCATATCGACGAGCAACTGGCCACCAAGCGCCTGCTGCTGGCGTCGATTGCCGAGGCGATCCCGCCCACCCAGCGCACGCCATCCGCCATCCACGCCGCCATCGAACGCCATGCCTCCGCATCGGCCGAATTTGCGAATGTGGCTGCCTTTGACAGCAGCGGCAAATTCCTGGCCAGCCTGCGCACGCCGCGGCAAGACAATCCCAGCGTGGCCGACCGTCCCTATTTCGAACAGACCCTGGCGCAAAAGCGGGCAATCATATCACCGCCGCTGCGCGGACGCGTGTCCCATTTGCCGGTGGTCGTGCTGACCCATCCCATCATTGATAGCGGCGGCGACGTGCAGGTGGTGCTGGTGGGCAGCATCGATTTGCTGAACTCCGACTTCTTCCACCATTTCAATACCATGAAGCCGGGCAAGACTGGCTTCATGTTCATCATGACTACCGACGGCATCCTGGTCAATCATCCCAACAAGGCGCGCTTGCTCGAGCATATCAATGCCCGCCCCGGCCTCAACCTCGGCACCCAGCGCGCGCTTGACGGTTTTGAAGGCTGGATGGAAGCGAGCAACAAGGATGGCGTGGAAGGCATCTATTCCTACAAGAGGCTGAACGCCACCAACTGGATCGTGGCAGCGCGCTACCCGACCGACGAAGCCTTCGCTCCCATGATCGGCATGCGCCAGCAAGCGGCGCTGGGCGCCACTGTGTTTGCCGCGGCGGCCGGGATTTTGAGCTGGCTGATGATCAAAGGGCTGCTGTCGCCCTTGCAAAAACTGCGCGCCAACCTGCATGCCATCCGCAACCGCGGCGGCGACATCAGCCTGCTGCGCAGCGGCGGCAGCGACGAGATCGGGGAACTCAGTGAAGCCCTGTATGAATTGACGGCCGAACGCCAGGCGGCGCAGGAGCGGCTGGCCGAGAGCGAGAAGCGCGCGCGCGTGATCGCTGACAACATCCCCGCCCTGGTGGCCTATATCGACCGCAACCTGCGCTTTCGCTTCACCAACGAGCATTACCAGTTCTTGCTCGGCGTCGACCCGCGCACCATGGTCGGCAAGCGCTTCGACGAAGTGTTCAGCACGGCAGCGCTCGAGCGCTGGAAAGACTGCTTCGATATCGTGCTGGCCGGGCGCCGCATCCACGTCGAACGCCCCGGGGAGGAACTGGAGCGCCACCTGCACCTGATGGCCGAACTGGTGCCGGACCTGGCGCCTGACGGCAGCGTACTTGGCTTCTATATGATGTGCACCGACATCACTGAGCGCAAGACTGCGGAGCTGGCGCAGGCCGCCAGCGAAAAGCGCCTGCGCCTGATTGCCGACCATTTGCCGGTGATGATCAGCGCCATCGACCGCGAGCACGTCCTGCAGTTCGGCAATGCCACCTATCGGCGCTGGCTCGACACCGATCCCGACACCCTGCCCGGCCGCCCCATGGCCAGCGTCGCCGGCGAAAGCGCCTACCAGCAAGCCCGCCCCTGGCTGGAGCGCGCCTTCAGCGGCGAAGTGACGGAATACGAATCGACGGCCCGCCTGCACGGCGAACTGCGCGTGCTGGAAACCATTTTTGTGCCCGACGTGCGCAAGGATGGCAGCGTGCCCTTTGTCTACGCCCTGACCACCGACGTCACGCGCAGCCGCGAGGTGGAAGCAGAACTGCTGCGCCAGGCGCGGCGCGACCCGCTGACCGGCATCCCCAACCGGCGCCAGTTCGAAGACGTGCTGGACCAGGCCATCGAACGGGTGCGCCGCCAGGACAGCCAGATGGCGCTGGCCTACCTCGATATCGACAACTTCAAGCACATCAACGACAGCCTGGGGCACGCCGGCGGCGATGAAGTGTTGAAGGAATTTGCGCTGCGCCTGTCCGCCAGCGTGCGCACCACCGATACCGTGGCCCGCCTGGCGGGCGACGAGTTCGTGATCGTGTTCGAACACGTCCGCCACGCCGACGAAGTGCGGCTGCTGGCGGAAAAAGTCATGGCCTCGGTCTCGCCTGACTTTACCGTGCTGGGCGCGCCGCTGCGCGTGACGACCAGCATCGGCATCGCCCTGTACGCCGGCGGCACCGAAACCGCCGGCGGCCTGATCGGGCGCGCCGACATGGCGCTGTACGACACCAAACGGCGCGGCCGCAACGGCTTTACCATCGACACTGGCCGCGGCCTGCCGGAAACGGCGGCCTCGCCACCCTAAACCGCGCGCAGTAACTCGATGAAGCGGCGGCCTGCCGGACCGGGCGGCGCATCCTTGCGCCAGCTCGCATACATCGAGAAGGCAGAGCCCAGCACGGGACTGGCTTCCAGCGCCAGTTCGACCAGGGCGCCGCGCGCCAGGTCATCTTCCACCATGTGGCGCGGCATGCCGCCCCAGCCCAGGCCTGCGCGCAGGAACGCATGCTTGGCGCCAAGATCGGCCAGGCGCCAGCCGTTGGGGTTGACGACGCCGAACTGCCGTCCTTCGGTCAGGCTAGAACGGTCGGTCAGGATCAATTGCACATGACGCGCCGCCTCGCTGCGGGCAATCGGCGCGGGCAAGGCGGCCAGCGGGTGGCCGGCAGCGGCGACTGCCACCACCGGCACTTCAAACAGGAAGCCTGTTTCGCATTCGGCCGGCACGTCCGGATAAGAACCCACCACGGCCAGGCGGCAGCGCCGCGCCAGCAATGGCTGCACCACCGCACCCAGCGCTTCCACGTCCAGCCGCAGCGGCGTGCCGGGAAATTCCTGATGAAACAGGCGCACCGCTTCGGTCAGGCGGGCGATCGGGAACATCACGTCGACCGCCACCGACAGTTCGGCCTCCAGCCCTTCGGCCAGGGTACGCGCCTTGGCCTTGAAGCCGTCCATGCTGCTGGCTGCGGCGCGCGCCGCATCGAGCAGGGCGCGCCCCTGCTCGGTCAGCTGCGGGTAGCGGCCGCTGCGGTCGAACAAGGAAAAGCCGACTTGCATTTCGAGGTTGGCCAGGGTCTGGCTTACCACCGATTGCGCGCGCCGCAGCTTGCGGCCTGCTGCCGAAAAACTACCCTCTTCCGCTGCGGCGATAAAAGTGCGCAACTGGTCCATCGACATTGCGTCGAGCATGTGCGATCCTGTGTTTTAGCAATGGCGGCCGATTTTACACGACTGTGTAAGACTGGTCCGACACTGCGGCGCGAATCTCTCTGCTTGGAAACACTGCCTTGCACTTGGATACTGGTTGATATGATGACCACACTTCCACTCAGCCGTAGCCCCCAGGCCCCAGCGGCCGGGCCGTCGCAACAGCTCTACATGCTGCTGCGCGAGGCGCCTGACCGTTCCGCGGCGACCGCCTACCTGCAACGCCGGCTGGCAGAGGCCGCAGCCCTGCCGCCCGCCTGGACGGGCGGCCTGCAAGGAATGGAAGAATGGCTGGAACTGCGCAGCCGCAACCGGGCCGAAGAGTTCCGCCAATACCAGCAAGGCCGGCAGCAAAGCGCGCCGCGCCGCCATTTCGCCACGCTGGCGCAGGCGCGGCGCTTCCTTTGCGTGCAGGCCCCGGGCTTGCTGGTCGAGGGCGCCTGGCTGCACACGGTGCTCGACCATTGGCGGCAGGCCGCCTATATGCCGCTGGTCAAGCTCTACCTCGATTACCTCGGCAAGGGCGTGCCGGCGGCAAACCATGTTGCGCAAGTGCGACAAGTGCTCGCCGTCCAGGCCTGCAGCACCTGGCAGGACCTGGAAGATAGCGGCTTCGTGCAGGGCGCCATCCGCCTGGCCCTGGCCAGCACCGGCGAGCGCTACCTGCCGGAGCTGCTGGGCTACCAGTTGGCTGTTCCCGACCAGCCCGCGGCCCAGCCGTCGATCCTGCATGAACTGGCCGAACTGGGCATCGCGTTGCCTCCGCCACCGCAATCCGACACGATTGTATTAAATGTGCTGCGCTTGATCCTGGGCGCGGAGCCGGAGAATGCGGCGGAGCTCATGCAGCGGCTCGAACTCGGCTATGCCCTGGGCCGCATCGGCCTGCAAACCCTGCCGGCGACACCGGAGGACGGAGCACCGCAAGATCCCCCAGCAAGCAACGGAAGCGCCAGCGCCGCCATTTTCGCCCCATCGCCACTCAGCGGCGACAACGCGCCGGCAGTGCCACCGGCGGCGGAACAGGCACGCCCCATCCTGCGCCACCGCTTCGACGACGATGAGCATGCCTGGGAAACCATCACCAGCGACCTTGGCCTGCTGGAAGCGCAGATTGCCGCCTGCAGCGGCAAGGCGGAGGCCATGACCATGCTGGCGCGCCACATGGGGCCTGCGGTCCACCACCAGCCGCTTGGACTGATGGCGGCGCGCATCTACTCGCAGCTGTTCGCGCTGGCCTAGCCCGCCAGCGAAGCGCGCAACAGGGCTGGCGTCAGCCCGGTCCAGCGCTTGAATGAGCGCCGGAAATTCGCTGCATCATGGAAGCCCAGGTAGTCCGCTACCGCTTCGTTATCTGCCCGCCGCGACTGGAACAGATACAGCGCAACATGGCTGCGCACCTGGTCCAGTTCCGCTACGAAGTGGCTGCCATAGCGCGCCAGGTGCCGCTTCAGAGTGGCCGGGCTGACACCGAAAGCGGCGCTGGTGCCTTCCAGCGTCGGGCTGCAGCGCACCTCCGCCAACAGGTAATCGTAAAGCGCATCGACCAGGCTGGGCGCGTCGCCTGACCCGCTGTCCCCCGCCAGCGCGGCCGCACACTCGCCGGCGCCGGCGTCCGGCCACGGCTGCGCCAGCGAACCTGCATCGAGCAACATGGCATCGAGTTGGCAATTGAAACGCAATTCGCCGCCCAGATGCACCTCATGCTGTTCGATATGACGCGGACGGGCGCGATTGAAGCAGAAGCGCCAGGGCAGCCGCTGCCCGCCCAGCCAGCGCGCCAGCGAGACCACAGCCGTCATGTGCATTTCCACCAGCGCTGCGCGCAGGCCCGGCGCTCCGTGGCTGTCGGTCCAGTACAGCACCGCCTGGCCGTCTGCGACATGCAGGCGTGGCCGCAACAGGGGCAGCAGGCGCGAGGGCCAGCGGCACAGGATTTCCAGCGCCTGCTCCAATGAGGCCGCGCGCCGCAATGCGACCGATAGGGCCGGGTCTGCGCCAGGCAACAGTTGCTGGCCGAGCATGAAGCTGGTGTCAGCGCTATCCAGTTCGCGCAGCGCATTCGTGAGCAGCTGCAGGCATTGCGCGGGACTGACCAGGGCACCAGGCAGGGGCGCACTGCCATCGCCAGGCATCCCCGTACCGCGTGCGATTGCGGCAGGCAGGGCATCGCGTTGCAGGGCGTACTCCAGGAAGTGCCACGGCAAGCCGCGCGCCGGAATGGTCGCCTCGTCTGGCAGCTTGTAGCGGATCACTGCGCGGGCACCGCTTGCGGCGGATTCGCCATCGCCCGGTCGGCGCCATCGATTGCCGCCGACAGGCGCGCCAGCAAGCCTTCCGCATCGCCATGCGCTGCTGCGCTCGCAAAACGCAGGCTCACCGGCAATGGCCCGTGCGGCCCGTGATGGCGCATCTTCGCCACCATGTCGCACAGGTGCTGCGCCACAATGCGCGCTTCGGCATCGTCCAAACCGGGCAACAGGAGTGCGAAGCGGTCCCCGGCGTAGCGGCACAACAAGTCCTCATTGCGCAGGTTCAGCAACAGCATATGGCCTACCGCCTGCAACACCCGGTCACCCTCGCGCGGGCCATGCTCGCGATTGATGCGGTGGAAGCCGTCTATGTCCAACAGCACCAGTGCGCTCTGGCCGCAAGGATCGCGCTGCTGCTCCAGCCGGATCTGGTGCCGCAAGTAGGCGGCATCCGCCAGCTGCGTCACCCGGTCGAACGCACGGTGCTGCCGGAACAGGCGCTCGCGCTTGGCCAGGTGGTCGTTCAGCATGAACTGTTCGTGTCGCCAGTAATAGATGCCGGCGGTGAGCACCAGCATGCCGAATGGCACCAGGGCTTCGAGCCAGTTGTCCCAGCTTGCCGTTTTGTCGATCCGGAAGAATTCATCCAGGCAGTCGGCCCAGGACCCGAGCATGATTGCTGCCAGCCCCCCCGCCAGCAGGCGCGTGACCAGCCCGCCCGGCCGGCTGCTCAGCGTCATGACGAACCACAGCCCCGCCATGGCGGCCATGCCGCCTTCGGCAATGATGTCCAGCCAGCGCCAGGCGCCGAAGGGCTTGGTCTCGCCTGCGCTGGCATACAGCAGCAGGAACGCAATCACGGCAGATGCCGCGCCCACCAGGGAGTGTCGATGAAGTTTCAGCATAACCGCGCAGCTTAATTGCCCCGTATGACCGCCGCATGACAGGGACAGGGTCATTTCAGCTCACTGCCGCGTAACCAGCTTGTCATCCACGCTTCACATAATCCGCTGCATTCTTCCACTCCCAACAGAATGTCAATGAAAACCCAACTGACCGCACTCGCCGCCGGCGTGCTTACCCTGGCCAATGCCATCGCCTCCGACGCTGCGGACGCCTCCCTGGTTGGCGCCAGCGTCGTCGTTACCGGGCAGCGCGCCGTCCTGGCCAAATCCATCGCCGCGCAGGACAAGGCAGACAACATCATCAATGTCTTGAGCAGCGACGATATCGGCAACCTGCCGGACAAGAACGCCGCCGAAGCATTGGCCCGCCTGCCAGGCGTTTCCGTCCAGCGCGACCAGGGTGAAGGCCGCTACATCACGGTACGGGGCCTTGGCCCGGACCTGAACGCCGTCACCATCAATGGCGCGCTGGTGCCATCGCCGGAAGCGGGCCGCCGCGCAGTAGCGCTCGACGTGCTGCCGGCAGGCCTGATCCGCTCGCTCGAAGTGAGCAAGACCCTGAGGCCGGAGCAGGATGCCAGCTCGCTTGGCGGTACGGTCGAAGTCAAGTCGCTGTCGGCTTTCGACCTGCCTGGTTCCTTGCTGACCATGAACGCAGCCGCGTCACACGACCAGAACACCGGAAAAAACAGCCCAGGTGCCGGCATGCTGTGGGCCAGCCGCTTTGGCGACGGCAAATTCGGCGTGGCAGTAGGCCTGAGCGGCGAAAAGCGAAAATTCGGCTCCGATAACGTGGAAACGGGCGGCGCCTGGGATGGCGAGCGCCTGTCGGGCTTTGAACTGCGCGACTACCTGCCGGTGCGCGAACGCCGCGCCGCAGCCCTGAACCTGGACTACCGGCCGGAAGCCGGCAACAGCTGGTTCCTGCGCAGCTTCCTGAGCCGTTTCAGCGACGACGAAGTGCGCGACCGACTCACTGTCAGCAACGTCAGCGGCGGTGCACTCGTGGAAGGCGCGGCGTCCAGCGCCCGCCTCGAGCGCCGCATCCGCCAACGCAAATACACGCAGGAGATCCAGTCTGCCGTCATCGGCACCCAGCAAAAGCTCGGTGCCTGGCAACTCGACGTGCAGGCCGGCCGCAGCACGGCTGATGAAGATACGCCAGAGGCGCTGAACGATGGCCGCTTCCGTGGCATCGCCAATTTCAAGGGCATCAGTTTCACCGGCAGCGAACGCCCTGCCTTGACGGCCCCCGCCTCTGCCTATGACCCAGCCAGCTACAGCCTGAACGCCATCACGCTGCAGCAGCGCTACTCGAAGGACACCGAGCACCACCTGAAGGTCGACCTCAGTCACGATTTTGCACTGGGGGAAATGCGCTCCGCCATGAAATTCGGTGCCAAGTCGAGCCGCCGCGAAAAGACCAACGACACCAATCAGTGGAGCTATGGCAGCAAGGTGGTTCCAGGCTCCCCGTCGATGGCGTCCTTCGTCCAAGGCCACCAGCTTGATTATCCGTTCGGCCAGATCGGGACCGCCCTCGATCCGGCGGCCATCCGCGCCCGGGTCGCTGGCCTGGACCGCAGCGCTGCCCGCCTGGCTACAGAATCCGCGATGAACGACTTCACCCTGGATGAAGATATTGATTCCGCCTACTTCCAGGACACCCTCTCGCAAGGGGACTGGCGCCTGCTGGCCGGCGTGCGCGCCGAACACACCTCATTCGCGGCTGCCGGCGTGCGCACCAGCGGCAATGCCATCACACCCCTGCAACGCAGCCGTTCCTACACCAACTGGCTGCCATCGCTGCAACTGCGCTATGACCTCGACCGCGATACCAGTCTGCGCGGCGCCTGGACCAACTCCGTTGTGCGTGCCAATTTCAGCCAGTTGGCACCAGGCGTTGCACTGGCCAGCGCAACCGAAGCGACGATTGGCAATCCTGACCTGAACCCGCTCAAATCGCACAACTTCGACCTTGGTGTCGAGCGCGTGATTGGCACTGATGGCGCAGTATCGGCCTACCTGTTCTACAAGGACATCAAGGACTTCACCTACACCACGAATCTCGCGGGCAGCGGCCAGTGGGCCGGCTACACCAGCGCCACGACTTATGCCAATGGTGACGCCGCCAAGGTAAAAGGTATCGAATTGTCCTGGCAGCAGCCGCTGCGCATGCTGCCGGCGCCTTTCAATGGACTGCTGGTCGGCATCAACGGCGCCATGACCGGCTCACGCGCCAATGTCGCTCGCTTTGACAGCAAGGCCGGGACCATGCTCGTTCGCCGCATTTCAATGCCGGGACAGTCCGACCGTGTCATGAACCTGATGCTCGGCTACGAAGCCGGGCCTGTCAGCACCCGCATTGCCTTGAACTACAAATCGCCCTACTTGCTGGAACTGGGCTCAGACATCCTGAACAGCGCGCAGGACCGCATCGTCGATACCCAGAAGCAGGTCGACTTCTCGCTGTCCTGGCAGCTCTCAAAAGGCGTTCAACTGAGCTTAGACGTCGCCAATTTGAACAACGAGAAGTACTACGTCTACCAGGGCGTCAAGGCGCACAACGCCCAGTACGAGCAGTATGGCCGCACCTACAAGCTGGGCCTGAAAGCGAGCGTGTTCTGATGCGCCGCCTTTGCACCCTCCTTTTCCTGCTGGCTTGCGCCTTGCCTGCATTGGCCAGCGAGACTGTCGCGCTGCCCGGCGGCGCAACGCTCGCCCTCGACAAGCAAGGCCTGCACCTTCTCGCGCCTGATGGCAGCGAACGCGCGACAATCCCGCTGCGCGGCCGCCATCTGGACTATCGGGACGGAACGGCCCTGGTCGTGGACGCCAATACCGAGCGCGCGTTGACCGTTGCAGTCGACCGAGCCGCAGGCACCCTGGCCGCCAGCGCCATGCTCGATGGCTCCGCCGTCGCACCGGAAGCGGCCTGCCTTTACCGAGACGCCCAAGGCCTGCTTTACGCATTCCTTGCCGGTAAAGACGGCCAGGCGGAGCAATGGCTGCTGCACGGGCGCCCGCAGCAAGTGCGCAAGCTTGCCCTTCCGCCGCACAGCGAGCAATGTCTTGTCCACGACGACAGCGCCAATCTGGTCGTGTCGGAAAAAGGCATGGGAGTGTGGGCCTACAACGCCGACGCCGAAGGCCCACCCGGCCGCCGCGCGCTGGCAGTCAACACGCCCCCGGCGTCCCGCCGCGCCTCCCGCGCCGCCGAAGCAGTCACCTACCGCCTGGCCTTGGCCGCAGAAGGCGTCGTCCTTTCCGGCCCCGACCGCAAATCCCGCCGCACCATTGCGCTGCACCGTGAAGTGCCGACCGCAGTCATCGTGCAGCCCCAAGTGCAGACTGAAAACATGCCGCGCATGGGAGACGCCGCCGACGACCCTGCAATATGGATCGACCGCCGGCATCCAGGCCAGGGCCGTGTGCTCGGCACGAACAAGAAGCAAGGCCTGCACATCTACGACCTGCAAGGCCGACAATTGCAAATGCTCGAATCCGGCCGCCTGAATAATGTCGATCTGCGCCAAAGCGTCAATCTGGGCGGCGAAACCTACGACCTCGCGGCCGCCACACAGCGCGACGAAAACTCGATGGTGCTGTACACCATCGACGCCGTCGGCACCGTCGCTGAGGCAGCCCGCTTCCCGACCCCGCTGGAACGTATCTACGGCATATGCCTCTACCAGCCAGCCACCGGCGGCCTTGAAGCCTTCATCAACGACAAGGACGGCAGCTACCTGCAATACCGCATCGGCCGCGCAGCGGGCATCTTCACCGCCACCGAAGTACGGCGTTTCAAGCTGGCCACCCAACCCGAGGGCTGCGTCGCCGACGACCGCAACGGCCGCCTGTTCGCCGGTGAAGAGAAGCGTGGCGTCTGGTCCATCGACGCACGCGCCGACGCCAGGGCCGATCCGAAAATGGTCCTGCCAGTTGGCGGCTCGCTACGCGCCGATGTCGAAGGCATGGCAATCTACTACGGCTCCCACGCAAGCTACCTGGTGGTCTCAAGCCAGGGCAGCAACAGCTATGTAGTCGCCGATGCTGCGCCACCCCACCGCATTCGCGGCAGCTTCCGCATCGGGATGAACCCCGAGGCTGGAATTGACGGCGCCTCCGAGACCGACGGCCTGGACGTCACCTCTGCCAACCTTGGCGGCAGCTTCGCACGCGGCATGCTGGTGGTGCAGGACGGCTACAAGCGCCTCCCCGACGGCGCCCAGAACTTCAAGTATGTTGCATGGGACGATATCGCCCGCGCACTGGGCTTGCTGTAATGGTATGCTCCCCGGTAGTTCAACCCGGGGAGCAGTCGTGTCGATCGTAGAAAAACTATTCAAACTCAGGGAAGCCGGTAGCGATGTGCGTACGGAAGTGGTGGCGGGCATCACCACTTTCCTGACCATGGCTTACATCATCTTCGTCAACCCCGCCATCCTTGGCGATGCCGGCTTGCCGAAAGAAGCAGTGTTCGTCGCCACCTGCCTCGCCGCAGCGCTGGGCACGGCCATCATGGCCTTGTACGCCAACTACCCAATCGGCATGGCCCCGGGTATGGGCCTGAATGCCTACTTCGCCTACGCCGTGGTGCTGGGCATGGGCATCAAATGGCCAGTCGCGCTGGGTGCTGTCTTCATTTCCGGTTGCCTCTTCCTGGTTGTCAGCCTCCTGGGGCTGCGGGAAGCGATTGTGAACGGCATTCCCCGCTCGCTGCGCATTGCCATCACCGTCGGCCTCGGTCTCTTCCTCGGCCTGATTGCGCTGAAAAGCGCCGGCATCGTCATGGCTAACCCGAACACCATGGTCACCGTAGGCGACCTGCACAAACCGCCGGCACTGCTGGCAGTCGTCGGCTTCCTGCTGATCGTCACACTGGACCGCCTGAGGGTCAAAGGTGCGATCCTGATCGGTATCATGGCCGTCACCGTATTGAGCTTTTTCTTCGCCGGGAATCAATTCCATGGCGTGTTCTCGGCGCCGCCGTCGCTGGACGCCACCTTCCTCAAGCTGGACGTGCCGGGCGCGCTCGGCGTCGGCGTATTGAACGTCGTGCTGGTGTTCTTCCTGGTCGAACTGTTCGACGCCACCGGCACGCTGATGGGAGTTGCCAGCCGCGCCGGCCTGCTGGTCAGCGGCAAGATGGAGCGCCTCAATAAAGCCCTGCTGGCCGATAGCACCGCCATCGTAGCCGGCTCCCTGCTCGGCACTTCCAGCACCACCGCCTATCTCGAAAGCGCTTCCGGCGTGCAGGCCGGCGGCCGCACCGGCCTGACTGCCCTGGTAGTGGCGATCCTGTTTCTTGCCGCCCTGTTCATCGCGCCACTGGCCGGCGTCGTCCCGCCATATGCTACAGCCCCTGCGCTGCTGTTCGTTGCCTGCCTGATGCTGCGCGACTTGGGCGATTTCGACTGGAACGAAACCACTGAGTGCATCCCGGCAGCTATTACCGCCCTGCTGATTCCCTTCACCTATTCGATCGCGCACGGCATCGCCTTTGGCTTCATCACCTACGCAGCACTCAAGCTGCTGACGGGCCGTTACCGCGAAGTGAAGCCGATCGTATGGGTGATCGCCATCGTTTTCAGTTTCAAGTACGCCTATATCGGCGCGTAAGCGCGCGCCTGCACGCGAATCTTCAGCACGCCAATCAGGTTACACAGGCGCATCCGGGCCAGCACGAGGGCATCTTCGCCCTCGGCTGCCACATCCAGGTCCAGGTTCATGCCATGCACGCCCGGCGCCATGCGCATGGCATGCAGCTGGACGCCCCCGCGGCGCAGCGTCGCTAGCACCGCCTCCGCGGCATCCATGGCGGAGCAACGGTCGAGGCGCAGGCGGAAAGTTCTTTGTTCGGTATTCATATGAGGATTATCCGGCTGGCGGGCCGGAATAGGCATCCAAAGTTTGCCTCGTTTCCCATGTAAAATAGAAGAATCTTCTTCATTTAGCCGAAATCATGGAACACCTTGACGATATGGACCGCAAAATCCTGCGGGAACTTCGCCGCGATGGCCGTTTGAGCAACACCAAACTGGCCGAAACCGTGGGCCTGTCCACCACCCCTTGCTGGAACCGCGTAAAGGCGATGGAGGAGCGCGGCGTCATTGAAGGGTATACTGCGCTGCTCAACCAGCAGGCCCTCGGCTTGCCGGACACCGTCATCATCGAGGTCACGCTGGACCGCCACGACGACGACATGCTGCACAAATTCGGCCTTGCGCTGGCCGAACTTCCGGAAGTGATGGAGGCTTACCTGCTCACCGGCGAATACGACTACCTGATCAAGGTTGCCGTGGCCGGCACTGCGGGTTACGAAGAATTCCTGCGCCGAAAATTGTATAAACTGCCCGGCATTCGCCACAGCCGCTCAACCTTCGTGTTGCGCTGCCTGAAGCGGGCACATTCCGTAGAGCCCTGATAGAATTCAGTTATGAAATACCTGATACCCCTGATTTTCGCCTCCGGCCTGGCCGCAGGCAACGCACTGGCAGAAGATAACGAAGTCGACCACACTGGTAATGTGATGCTGTCCGCCGAGATCGGCGCAATCACTACCAGCGGCAATACCGCCGGTACTTCCGTCACCGGCAGGTTCGAGATCCTGCAAGACACCCTCCGCTGGAGCAATGAGTACACCGGCAACGGCTACTTCAAGGAAGACCGCGCGCGCGTCAACGGCGAAGAAACCAAGCAGCGATCTGCCGAACGCTACCAGTTTGGCGCCAAGGCCGGCTACAAGCTGCTCGAAGAGAATTCCACGCTGTTTGTGCTGGCAGGCTTCTCGGAAGACCGCTTCGGCGCATACACCCGCAGCGCCAGCGTCGGTGTCGGTCATGGCTTCCGCGTATACCAGAGCGATAACAAGACCCTGGACATGGAAGCTGGCCCAGGCTTCTTCAAAGCGACCCGCGCCAATGGCGAAGAAGACCGCGGCCTCGTTCTCCGTGGCCGTGCTGCCTTCCGCTGGAAACTCAGCGACAGCGCCACGTTCGCGCAAATGCTGACGGTCGAACGCGCCTCCTGGAACACGCACTCGACTTCCGAGACTTCGCTGAGCGCCCGCATCAATGGCTCGATGCACATGAAGGCTGCTTTCAGCGCCATCAACGACTCCACCGTGCCAATCGACAAGCAGAATACCGATACCCAGACTTCGGTGACGCTGGTCTATTCGTTCTAAAGCAGTCGTACCAAAGCCAGCCCCGCCAGCGCCTGCAACACGGCGCAGTGCCACAGCAGGATAGTGTTATCCAGCGTGGCGCGGCTGGCCGCCCTCAGCTTTCCCCTCGCCGCAACGTAAATCGCCGCCGGCAGCAGCACGGCAACGTGCAACCCCTCATAAGCCAGCAAGGCCGCCACCGCAGCGCTCCACGCATCACGCGTCGGGGCAAGTCCCGCATATCGATGCGCTGCAAGATCTGCCGCAAACGCGCCGAGCAGGCAGGCGCCCGCTGCCAGCATCGGCCACCATTGCGGCGCGCGCCGCCCATTCCACCAGGCCAGGGCTGAACTGGCCAACAGCAACGCCCCCTGCATCCAGGGCCATGGCGGGCCTGGAAGGTGGGCGCCGGGCGGTGGACAGACTTCCAGCCTCATCGACAGGTGCAACAGCGTAAACGCCAGCGAGGCGAAGATTGCAGCGTCGACCACGACGAGGACCCAGGTCGCCCACCATGAATGTGATTCTTGCCGCCCTTGCGCGCCGACCGGGACCTCAACGCCTTCCGCAACCGTAGCCACAGCATGCTGCGCAAGCGGCCGATCTGCCTGCCATAGCCAGGCCACAAGCGTGACGATGGCAAGTGCGCCGCACAGCCACGCGGCGACAGCCTGTTGCACTGTCATCAGCAGGAAGAAACCCGCCGTCCCGAGCGCGCAAAGGAACGGCAGCCAGCTGTCGCCTGGAAGCACCAGCAAATGCCTGGGCCGGGCATCGCGCCAGCCAGTCACCAGCGTCTCGCGCATCCCGGTTACGCTGCCTGGAAGCCAGTGCATTCCTGTCTCGACCTCCTGCACCAGCAGCGGCTGGCGCCACAGCGGTTCGGCCGAACGCACTTCCGGCTGGCTGCGCGTTGCATATTCGTCCTGCGGGAGCCATTCAAGCGAGCTGGCTCGCCAGGGATTACCGTGTGGCTGCAGCGGCCGGCGCAGGGTTCTCACCATGTCTACCACGAACAAGGCGGCGCCAGTTGCCAGCAGCAATGCGCCAACAGTGCTGGCCATGTTCAGCCCCGCCCAGCCCATTTCCGAGCCATAGGTATAGACCCGGCGCGGCATGCCAAGCATGCCTGATATGTGCATCGGGAAGAACGCCAGGTTGGTGCCTGCGAATACCAGCCCGAATATCCAGCGCGCCCAAGCCTCGGACATGCGGTGCCCATTAAACAGGGGCATCCAGAAGTAGGCGGCCGCGAACATGGGAAACACCAGTCCACCCACCAGGACATAGTGCAGGTGGGCCACGATGAAGTAGCTGTCATGCGCCTGCCAATCGAACGGCACCGCAGCCACCATCACGCCCGTCAGGCCGCCCAGCACGAAGACCAGCAGGAAGCCGAGAATGAAGAGCGTCGGCGCATTCAATTGCACCCTGCCCCGCCAAAGTGTCGCAATCCAGGCGAAAACCTGAACCGCAGTAGGGACCGCGATGGCCATGCTGGCGGCCGACACCAGGGTTGTCTCCAACTGGCCAAGGCCTGCAGTGAACATATGGTGCATCCATAGAGCGAAACTGAGTGCGCCGACAGCCGCCAGGGAGAGGATCACGGCCCGCCGCGCTACCAGCGGAGTCTGCACCAGAGCCGGCAGCATGGACGACACCATACCCGCCGCAGGCAGGAAGATGATATACACCTCAGGGTGCCCGAAGAACCAGAACAGGTGCTGCCACAAGACCGGATCGCCGCCGCGCGAGGGGATGAAGAACGGCCAGTCATAGGCCCGTTCCAGCTCCAGCAAGGCCGTGCCGGCGATCAAGGGCGGAAACGCGAAAACCACCATCGCGGCCACTACCAGCATCGACCAGGCGAAAACCGGGATACGGGCAAGCGTCATGCCCGGCGTGCGGGTGAACAGGATGCCGATAATCAGTTCAATTGCGCCGGCAATAGCCGAGATCTCGATGAAGCCGATGCCGAGCAGCCAGAAGTCGGCGTTCAAGCCGGGAGAATATTCTTTGCCGGTCAGTGGCGGGTACATGAACCAGCCGCCATCCGGCGCGAGTCCGAAAGCCAGCGTCACGATAAAGCCTGCGCCGCCGAAAGCGTAAGCCCAGTAGGCATAAGCGGAGAGACGAGGGAACGGCAAGTCGCGGGCTCCCAGCATGCCCGGCAGCAGGAACACCGCGATGGCCTCCACCATCGGGATGGCAAACAGGAACATCATTACCGTGCCGTGCATGGTGAAGAATTGATTGTATGTTCCCGGCTCGAGCAGGTCGTTGCCGGGGACTGCCAATTGCAAGCGCATCGCCAGCGCCAGGGCGCCTGCGAACAGGAAGAGTGCAAAGGCGGTCGCCAGGTACAGGCGGCCAATGCGGGTGTTGTTGACAGCGGTCAGGGCGAGCCAGCCGGCAGGTTTGCGCCACGCGCGCTCCAGCGCCTCGTACTCGCCCGGCGGGCGCGGGAGTTTGTTTGGCGTGCGGGCGCCGGTGTTCATTCGAGCGACTCCAGCCAACTGGCCAGGGCATGCAGGTCGTCCGGCGAAAGCCTGCTGGGCGGCATGCGGGCGCCAGGTTTGGCCGCCTCGGGATTGGCAATCCAGCCAATCAGTGCCGCGCGGCTCATTGGCAGGGCGCCGGCAGCGATATGCTTGCGGCTCGCGAAGTGCGTCAGGTCCGGCCCCAGGCCCCCCCCCTCCGCCAACCCGCGTACCGCATGGCAAGCATTGCAGCGCGCGGAAAGAAAGACCTCACGCCCATGACGCGTGATCCGGTCAGCGTCGCCGGACGCCATCAGTGCCCCTCGCGGCCCGCCAACGGAGCGCTCGTCCGCAGCGCCGCCACGCCCCGGCAGCTCCCCGGCAGGCGCTGCCTGTTGCAGTAGCCACGCTTCAAATTCGCGCGGCGTAACGGCGACCACTTCGAGCGCCATCGCGGCGTGCTGGGTGCCGCAATACTCTGCGCATTGCCCGCGGTAGCGACCCGGTTTGTCGGCGCGCAGGGTGAGGCCATGCATGCGACCGGGCACCATATCGACTTTGCCGGCCAGCGCCGGAACCCAGAAGGCATGCAGCACATCGGCCGCCCCCAATGCCAGATAGACCCGCTCCCCTGCTGGCAAGCGCAGTTCGTTCGCCAGCACGGCCTCGCGGCCCGACACCGAATCACGATAGCGAACCTCCCACCACCACATATGCGCGACCACCGTAACCTGGATGCGCGTCCCTGAAAACGGCCAGGTGAGCATCGAGGCTTGCCAGCCCGACCAAAACATCAGTGACGCCAGCAGCGGCAACGGGAGAACCAGGCCTCCGCCAACCACCAGCCTGCGCGACCACGACCTTCGGCGCTTGCGAACGACGCTCGCACAAATGAGCACCGCAACGAATAAGAATATTGCTGCGCCAACCGCAAACAACACCCAGCCAAACCGGCTAAGCAGCACAGCATCCGGTCCCGCAGGCGACAGGACTGATTGCAGTGCCGGCGTCATTGGAGTGAATAGAGGTAAGCGGCCATATCGCGCGCTTCATCGACGGACACGCCCATGTCCGGCATGAGGGTCGCAGGGTCCATGCTCCGCGGCGCAGAGATCCAGCGCACCAGGTTGGCCTGATCGTTCGGCCACCGCCCCGCAATATAGCTGCGCAAGCCAAACTCCGCGAGCGAGGGCCCAGCTTTTCCACGCGCCGATTCCACATCCGGAATGTAGTGGCAGCTACCGCACTGGAATTGCGCCAGCAAGACCTTGCCTCGCCGCAGGTCACCGCCCTCGCCGGCGGGCGGGTAAGGTTTGCGCGGCTGGCAGGCACAAAGGGCAAACGGCAGCAAGAGCGCGAGAAGGCCAGCATGCCCCGCGCAACCGTTTTTCCGCAAACGCATAGTGATTGCTTGCACGAATCGTCCCTGCCTTCCTGCTGCCTGTCCCTATAATTCACTGAAGACATCATCGTCCTTTTCCCGATCGTGCGTCGCCAAATTGCTACCGCCGCTATGAGCTTATGCCTGGCCGCACTGGCCGGAATCCTTGCGGCTACTGTGGTGCTGCAGGCAGGCTGGTATGACGCTTCCGCTGTGCGCCCGCACTTCCAGTTCGTCCATACTCTGATTGAACGCGGCATGCAACAATCGGTGCGCTTCCATGCGCGCGCTATCGTTGCCCCACCCTTAGCGGCGGGCGCGGTGGCGCGGGGTGGACAAGTGTTTCGCCAAAACTGTGAGCAATGCCATGGTGGCCCGGGCGTGGCGATGGGCACGATCGGCTTGAGCATGCAACCGGTACCAGGCCCGCTGGCGGATGCAGCGCGGCGCTGGAAAGAGCGCGAGATGTACTGGATTACCGCAAACGGCATCAAGATGAGCGGGATGCCAGCCTGGCGCTTTCACCTTGGCGAGCACGAAATCTGGGACGTGGTGGCTTTCCTTCGCGCGTTGCCTGCGATGACGCCAGCGGACTATGCAGCGATTGCCAAGCCGCCAGCATCACCCCGGCCGCAACTGGCGCCTGCCGCGGTCCGGGCGCCAGACCGCGAACGAGGCAAGCTGGCGCTGACACAGTTTGCCTGCCAATCCTGCCACCAGGTTCCCGGCGTAACCGGTCCGCTTACGTACGTCGGCCCCAGGCTGGACGGACTGGCGCAGCGCAGTTTCATCGCCGGCAAGCTGCCGACAACAGAAGAAAACCTGGTGAAATGGATCCGCGCGCCGCAAGAAGTCAAACCCGGCACCGCCATGCCGCAGCTAGGCGTGCCGGAGCGCGATGCGCGCGATATGGCGGCCTACCTGATGCAAGCCACGCAGTGATTACTGGTCCAGCTGTTTCTGCGTCTGGTAAAGGCGCGAATAAATCCCGCCCTTTGCCAGCAGTGCTTCGTGGCTGCCCTGCTCCGCAATCGACCCTGCCGACATCACCACAATGCGGTCAGCATTTTCAATGGTGGACAGGCGGTGTGCGATAACGACCGTAGTCCGGCCTTCCATCAATTTTTCAAGCGCCGCCTGCACCTGGCGCTCTGATTCGGTGTCCAGCGCACTGGTCGCCTCATCCAGGATCAGGATTGGCGCGTCTTTGTACAAAGCGCGTGCGATGGCCAGGCGCTGGCGTTGGCCACCCGACAGGCGCGTGGCATTCTCGCCGACCTCCGTCTGGAAGCCCTGCGGCGTGCGCATGATGAAATCGTGCGCATACGCCGCGCGCGCTGCTGCTTCAATGCGCGCCATGTCCGGCGCCGGATCGCCGTACGCGATATTGGCCGCCAGGGTATCGTTGAACAGCACGACATCCTGGCTCACCATGGCGATCTTGCTGCGAAGCTCAGGCAAACGGTACTCGCGCAGGTCCACGCCATCCAGCAGGATGCGGCCGCTGCTGACGTCATAGAAGCGCGGAAGCAGCCCGGCAAGCGTGGTCTTGCCACTGCCCGAACCGCCAACCAGCGCAACCGTCTCGCCAGCAGCGATGTCGAGCGACACCGAACGCAGTGCGGGCGCCGCTTCCGGGTCGTCCATGTTGTAGCGGAAGCCCACGTCGACCAGCTCAATGCGGCCTTTGACGTTGTCGGCACTGCGCGTACCGGTATCGGCTTCCATCGGTGCATCGATCAGGCCGAACACCGATTCCGCAGCCGCCAGGCCGCGCTGCAGAGGCTCATTCAGCTTGGTCAGGTTCTTGATCGGTCCTTGCAGGGACATCAGGCAAGTGATGAAGGCAACAAAGGCGCCCGGCGTCAGCGCCCCGGCTTGCGCACGCAGCAAAGCGTAATAGATCACGGCCGACAGCGTGGCGCCAACCATCAGCATGATCAGGCCCGAGTTCATGGCCGCGGTCGAGGCATGCTTGACGGCCAACTGGCGGTTCAGCTTCACGACTTCGTCGAAGCGTTTTTGTTCATAGGCCTGGCCGCCGAAGATTTTCACAACGCGCTGGCCGCCGATACTTTCGTCCAGCACCCGGGTCAACTCGCCCATCGCATGCTGGGCGCTGGAACTGAGCCGGCGCATGCGGCGCGCCGCGATGGTCACCACCAGCGCCACGAGCGGCAACAGCACCAGGCAGAACAGGGCCAGCTTCCAATCGATATCGAACAGCGAACCGAGGAAGCCGATCACCGCCACCGTATCGCGTACGGCAATCGTGAATACGCTCAGGCCAGCCTGGGTTACCTGCGTCGCGTCGAACGCAATGCGTGACAAGGTGGTACCGGTCGAGGACTGGTCGAAATAGCGGTTGGGCAGGCGCAAAACGCGGCCGAACATCTTCTCGCGCACATTGGCCTGGACGCGCTGGGTCAGCCACGCGGAACCGTAGTCACCGGTAAAGGTGCTGACCATGCGCAGCAAGGCCAGCGCCATGATCAGGGCTGGAATCGCCCACAAGGCAGCCGCGCCTGGATCGGTCGGCAGCACGCGGTCGAGCCAGCCGTGGATCGTCGCCAGTGCGCCGCTTTGCACCGCCGGGCCGGAGGCGCCGGTCGGCTGCACCGCATCGACCACGTTCTGCAGTTGGCGGATCAGCAGCACATCGGTCAGCGAAGCCACGCCCACGCCGATCAGGGTCACCAGGGCGGCCCACTTATAGGGGAGGAATTCCTTCAGCAGGCGGACGTAGAGTTGGCGGCTTTGCACTATGGTGTTGAGAGTAATTGGCAAGCCCGAATTGTACCAAAGCAGGAATCAGGGAACCGTGGCAGAATGGCCAGCTCCACAATGTTAAGGAAAAGACCACATGCGCAACGACACCCAATTCCATGCGCTGCACCAGGAAGGCATCCTGCTGCTCGCCAATTGCTGGGACGGTGGTACCGCCCGCATCGCAGCCCTGGCCGGCGCCAAGGCTCTCGCCACCAGCAGCGCGGCCGTGGCCTGGGGCCATGGTTATGGCGACGGTTCCCTGCTGCCGACCGCCCTGCTGCTGGAAACCGTGCGCGATATCGTCCGCGCCAGCACATTGCCGCTGACGGTCGATATCGAAGACGGCTATTCCGCCGATCCGGAAGTGGTCGGCCAGTTCGTCGGACAACTGGTTAAGGCCGGCGTAGTCGGCATCAATATTGAAGACGGCGGAAACCCGCCCGAGCTGCTGGCGCGCAAGATCAGCGCGGCGCGCGCTGCGGCCAGGACGGCTGGCGTCGACCTGTATATCAATGCCCGGTGCGACGTCTATTTGCGTGGATTGGCTGAGCCAGGTGCGCGCGTGGCCGAGACCCTGCGCCGTGCCGCAATTTACCAGGAAGCCGGCGCCAGCGGCCTGTTTGCGCCGGGGGTGACGGCCGAAGATGAAATCGCCGCCCTTGCGAAAGGCACGTCAATGCCGCTCAACGTGCTGGCCCGCCCCAACCTGGCCGCGCCAGCCCGCCTGGCTGAACTGGGAGTGCGCCGGCTGAGCGCGGGTTCATCGCCGGCAGAGGTAATGATGGGCCGGCTGAGGGTGTATATGGAACGCTTCCATCAGACCGGCGCCATCGACGATGAGCAGACCTTCCACTATGGCCCGCTCAACCAGCTGATGTCTACTGCACGATAGTGGCTGGCTCGCTCCAGTAGAAATACAGGTCCTTCGTCCGGCCGGGCTGCACCTGGACCTCGCGACGCTGGACCTGTCCATCGGCCGCCGTTGCCGTCACGCGATAGCGGCCCGGCTCGAGGTTAACGAACATCAGCGGCCCGGCGTCGTGGGCGTTGACGTTGGTATGTCCTTTTGCATCAGAAATCTCAACCTGGACGTCCGAGCGGTACTCGCCGGTGCCCCGGGTCGCGAATGTCATGCGCAAGTTGTAATCCGGCTTGCTTGCCAGCATCTGGCCGCGCTCTTCGAGGCCAACGCCGCCGGTAACGAATTGCGGCTGATCGGCCGCTACTGCTGCGCCGAGGGCGCTGCAAGCCAGGGTGAAGGCGAAAGTAATGTTTCGTAAAGACATGATGCACTCCTTTCCTTTTTCAGGCTTGCCGCCAGTATTCACCCATCGCTCCCGGCTCGCTATCAGCCATCGTGTCGTATCCATGTCGGGGAAAGCCTACATGCCCCCTATTTCCAACGTTGCCAAACTGATAGACTCTTGAACTTTGCTAGCAACAGTTTTAAGCAACGTTGCAAAAATAATCATATAAAGCAAGGCACTAGGGGTAATCATGTCCAATTGCGGGGCGAATCTGCGCCCGACCATGCTGGCGGCTGCCGTCTCCAGCATTCTTTGCGCGCCCGTATGGGCGCAAAGCCAAACCGAAGAGCAACTGCCGGAAGTCCTCGTGACGGCCCAGCGCATTGCCGCCCCGGAATCACGCACGCCTGTTGCCATGTCGGTGCTGACCGGCGAGCAACTGGACAAATTGGGCATCGACAACGCTGCCGGCATCGGCAAGCGCTTGCCCAATGTGCACCTGGACGGCGCCCCCGATGGTTTGCGGATCACGATTCGCGGCGTGTCGAATTCGGACGTCACGGAAAAAGGCGACCCTTCGGCCGCCTTCATGCAGGACGGTATTTATATCGCCCGCCCGCAATCCCAGACCTTGAGCTTCCTCGACGTTGACCGCATCGAAGTGCTGCGCGGCCCGCAAGGAACCCTGTACGGCCGCAATACCACCGCAGGCGTCGTGAACGTCATCAGTAATGCGCCCACCCGGCAATTGGAAGGAGCAGCCAGCCTTGCGCTGGGCAATTTCAACTCGCGCGTGGCGACTGGGATGCTCAACGTCCCGGTCAACGACATGCTCGCCCTGCGCGCTGCCATGGCGGTCAACAAGCACGATAGCTACCTGCACAATGGCCAGGGAACCGGCTATGAACTTGGCCAGGATCGCGACGACCGCGCATTGCGCCTCTCCGCCAAACTCGCGCTGAGCTCATCGGCATCGCTGCTGCTGCGCTATGAACACGCCACACAAAACGGCAACATCGACAACATCGTCCCCGACACCAACTTTTACCAAGGCGTCTCGGCAGGGAAACCGGTTTGGTACGACGCAAGCACCGATGATCGCCTGACGAATGCCTTCAAGCCGTTCAACACCAAACTTGAGCAAGGCTACAGCCATAAGTCGAGCGACAGCTTCGGCGCCGAATTCTCCTGGAACCTCGGCCCGCTAACGCTCGACTACCTTGCTTCGCACCGCAAGACAGAGCACGACTTCCTGGCCAATTTCTATTACCGCGTGCTGCCTACGCTGGCAATTGGCGTGCACGAAAACTTCTGGGGCGACCAGCGCCAGGATTCGCACGAACTGCGCCTGTCGACCAGCGGCAGCGGCCCGCTGAAGGCCCAGGGCGGCCTGTACTACTTCCGCGAAGAATCGCACCAGCTTTACGTGTTCCGCGACCTGCAACTGGTCAAGCTGCCGCCTTACTATGTGTTCCCGCATGGACCGACGATTTCGCGCAGCAAGGCTGCTTTCGGCCAGCTGACGTACAGCGTGACGCCATCCCTGCGCGCAACGGCAGGCCTGCGCTATACGGACGATGACAAGTCGCGCGTCGGCTCGACCAATTTCCAGCAGGCGCGCGAGTTCAACGCCGCCACCGACTTGAAGATGCTGAACGACGCCACGCTGGCTACCCACAAGACGACGTGGAAGCTGGGCGCCGAGTACGACCTGGCTCCCGCGACCATGGCGTACGCCAGCATCGCTACCGGCTACAAATCGGGCGGTTTCAACGACGGCTGCCTGGCTGGGTCCAGCGCACTGGGCATTCCTTGCCCTGCAGCGATCGCCGTGCCGGCGGGAACCCTGTTCTACCAGCCTGAAACCCTAAAATCCTGGGAAGCTGGGCTGAAATCCCGCTTCTGGGACAAGCGCGCCAGTATGAACCTGGCTGTTTTCAAATACGACTACACCAACCTGCAGCTCTCCGGCGTTGCGATCGTGGCCGGAGCGCCGCGCTTCATCACCCAGAATGCAGGTGCCGCCAGCGTCAAGGGACTCGAACTCGATGGCCAGGTGCGCGTTGCTTCCGCCGACAGCTTCACCTACGGCCTGACGCTGCTGGATGCCCATTACACCAGCTACAAACCGAATGGCGTCGTGTCCTGGGCCGGCGAACCGCTCGATCGCGCTCCCCATTCGGTGCTGAGCCTGGGCTGGGAGCATGCAGTCCGGCTGCCGGGTGCGGCGCTTACTGGCGGCATCTACGCACGGCGCAGCGCCGCCTACAACATCAGCGCTTCCAGCCAGTTGCTGCAATACCGCATTCCGTCCCGCACCTCCACCGACCTTTCACTGGCCTATCGCCCGGATGGCGCCAACTGGAGCCTGATGGCGCACGTGAAGAACCTGGAGAACAAGGTCCAGCCGGTGACCATCGACAGTTTCGGCATGGCTGCGCCGAGCGAGCCAAGGATGTTTGATGTCCGTTTCGACTACCACTTCTAACCCCGGAGACCTATGAAGTCGCTGCTGAACCACTTGCCCCGCGTCACCCTCGTCCTGCTGGGAGGCTTCCTGCTCGCACTCGCATCGCGCGGCTGGAGCGAGACGACGACGCTGCTGATCGTCAGCTCCATCCTGATGTTTGCCTGCTGCTGGGCCAGCGCAAGCCATTTCCTGGGGCACGCCCCGGCACTGCGCTTCGTGATCATCGGCGTAGTGGTCGGCTGGTTCGCTGAGGAGATGGGCGCACGCTTTGGCTGGTTCTTCGGTTCCTACACGTACACGGACGTACTTGGCCCGCGCATCGGTTCCGTGCCCTTCATCATCCCGCTGATGTGGTTCGCGCTGTGCTACGTCGCCTACGTGATCGGCAACCTGATTGTCTGGCAAAGCCCCACCGACGGCGTGCCATCCAACTTGATGAGCTTCATCATGGCCTTCCTCGGCGCGATGATCGTCACCGCCTACGACCTGGGCGCCGACCCGTACATGGTCTTCACGCTCAAGGCCTGGATCATGACCAAGACCGACGGGGGCTGGTTCGGCGAGACCCTGCAGGGCTTCGTCGGCTGGATGACGATTTCGTTTGCCATCATTTACGGCTTCCGCCTCACGCTGCGCAACAAGCCGCCTGTTCCGAGCAGCAGGATTACGCCGCTCTACGCCCTGGTTCCGCTGCTGATTTATGGCGGCAGCATGGTGTTCCAGGCCTTGAAAGGCAATCCGATCGAGACCCGCACCATCGCGCTGTTCGCCATGGGTATTCCAGTCCTCACCGGCCTTTGCGGCTGGATGCGCTGGAAGGAAGCCAAATGAACGCGCCCGCCGCGATAGCGCCGACGCTGCGCGCCGACCCGCTCGCCGATGACACCATCGCAGCGATCCTGCACAGCCACGAGGGCAGCCAGTGGGAAGCCATTGCGCTCGTCAACCGCTTGCTCGGCCAATGGCAGAGCAACGCCATCATCGACGGCTGGCGCGCTCCGGAAGGCACACCGGCCCCAATGGCGGCGGCCCTGGAAGCATACCTGGCCGCCGGCTCGAAGCTGCCCGAATGGGCCGATACGGCCAGCATTGCGCGTTCGGAAAAACTGTTCTTCGACATGAGCATGCTGTCCTGCAGCCTGCTGTTCTGCGCCAGCCTGCCTGAATGTTATGTGGTGCCGGACCTGGCGGGCGTGCTGCACGTCGCCGGCCAGCTCGAGGCCCACACCGACTACCGTGTGCGCTCCACGGCCGCCATGATCTTCCCGGTCATGATGCACGGCGGCCTGACCAGCCCGGAAGGCGGAGGTGTGGCGCAAATCCTCAAGGTGCGCCTGATCCACGCCACCATCCGGCATTTGATCCTGCGTGGCAATCCGTCGGACGCCGTACTCGATGGCGGCATTGCCGTGGCACCAATGGACGGACCTTGCCGCAATGTGCACGACTCCCTGTATAACAACGGTTGGGACGTCGCGGCAAACGGCTTGCCATGCAACCAGGAAGAGCTGGCTTATACCCTGCTGACCTTCCACTACATCTTCCTGCGCGGCCTGCGCAAACTGGGCCTTGGATTGCCGCAACAGGACGAAGAAGCCTACCTGCACACCTGGAACGTGGTCGGGCACATCCTCGGCATCGAGTCCAGCCTGATGCCGCAAACCATGGCGCAGGCTGAGGCCAGCTTCAACGATATCCAGGCACGCGCCCGCCTGTCGCCATACCTGCCCGACCCGCGCCCGGAACTCGGCGCAGCCTTGATGAAAGCGATGCAGAACCAGATCCCGCTGCGCATCCTGAAGCCTTTCCCGGTCCTGCTGACCCGCTACCTGTGCGGCAAATCCGCCCGCGTCGACCTTGCGCTCAACCAGCGCGTCGGGCTGCTGCCGCGAGCACTTTTCATTACCGGCATGGTCGCGGTGCGCGGCGTCGACGCGCTGCTGCGCCTCGTTTTCCCCAACTTTTCGATCTGCCGCATGATCACCCGCATCTTCGGCTACCAGTTCACCGTGAAATTCCTGATGGACCAGACCCGTCCCCTGAAACTTCCGCCTGCGGTTCTGAACCAGGTGGACAGCGCCGTGCGCGGCTGGGGCAAGGACCCCAAGGCTCCAGCCTGGATGAACGCGCTGGAAGCGCGCCTCTCAGGCCGCGCCCAGGCCAAGCCGGCAGGAGACCAGCAGCCATGCTGACACGCTTCCTGCTATCCCTGGTCCTCGCCCTGGCGGCGAACCTCTCATTTGCGAACGCCGCTGATAACGCAGCAGTCGCACCGCTGGTGCTCGACGAACACGCCGGTTCGCACGATGCCTGGCCCGCTGTCACCATCCTGAAAGATCCGGGCGGCACTCTCAGCGCAGCCGAAGTGCTGGCTGCTGCCGCCGGCTTCCAGAAACCGCGCTCGGCTTACGCCACCCTGGGCGTCAACAAAGGCACTGTCGTCTGGGTCCGCATTCCCGTCTTTGTGCCCCCTGACGCCACCGGCGAATGGACCCTGAACATCGATTATTCGCAGATCAACCGGGTCGACGTGTTCGCCGCCACCGATGGCGCGCTCCACAGCCATACCGTCACCGGCAACCTGCAACCAGTGGTCGCACCGGGCGGCGGCGGCCGCACGCCGGCAGCGGCATTGCGCCTGACGCCTGGCGCCGACCATGTTGTCCTGCTGCGCGTCGAAAACATTGGCTCGATGATCCTGCCTATCCAGTTCTCCAAGGCCGCGGTGTACCACGCCTCAGCCCTCGCCGAGCAAATGCTGCAAGGCATGCTGATGGGGCTTAGCCTCTGCCTGCTGCTGTATAGCCTGGCGCAATGGGCCAATCTGCGCGAGCCGCTGTTCGGCAAGTACGCGCTGCTGATCGCTGGCACCACCCTGTTCTCGTTCGAATTCTTTGGCCTTGGCAGCCAGTACATCTGGCGCGACAACGTCTGGATGACACTGCACGCCGGCGGGCTGTTCGCGCTGATGGCGTCCTGTGGCGGCTACCTGTTCGTTGAACAGTCCCTGGCCCGTCCCGGTGTCGACCGCACCTTCTCGATCCTGATGAAGGCCGGCGCTGCGCTGGCCGCGGTCTTCGCCGTCGCCTATTGCCTCGACGTGATCAGCGTCGAGCTCCTGGTGGTCATCGTCAGCACCCTCGGCTTGCTGCCCATGCTGCTTGGCCTGCCGGGCGCCTACAAGCGTGCCCGCCGCGGCGACTCGGTCGGCATTTACTTCATGGTCGGATGGGCGGTCAGCTTCTTGTCGTCCGTGGTGCTGAGCCAGGTTATCAGCGGCAAGCTGGCCGCCAATTTCTGGACCATGCACGCCCTGCAGTTCGGCAATGCCTTCGACATGCTGGTTTTCATGCGTATCCTTGGCCTGCGCACCAAGGCCATGCAGAACGCCATGCTGCGCGCCGAAGCAGCCACGCGCCTGAAATCAGACTTCCTGGCCAATATGAGCCACGAGATTCGTACTCCGATGAATGCCATCATCGGCATGAGCCGGCTGGCGCTGATGACCGACCCGAGCCCGAAGCAGCGCAACTACCTGGCCAAGATCCTTGGCGCGGGAGAGCACCTGCTCGGCATCATCAACGACATCCTCGATTTTTCCAAGATCGAAGCCGGCAAGCTGGCCATGGAATCGGTGCCGTTCAGCCTTGATGAAATGCTGGACCACCTGTCCACCCTGACTGCGGTCAAGACCGATGCGCGCAAGGTGGAACTGGTATTCCGCGTCGAGCGTGGCGTGCCGCAAAAGCTGATTGGCGACCCGCTGCGGCTCGGCCAGGTGCTGATCAACCTGACCAATAATGCCGTCAAGTTCACCGAGCGCGGCGAGATCGTGGTGGCCGTCAAGGCCGTTGAGCGCTCTGCGGATGGCGTGGTGCTGCAATTCAGCGTCAGCGATACCGGCATCGGCATGAGCGAAGAGCAGCTTGCCCGCTTGTTCCAATCCTTCAGCCAGGCCGACAATTCGATCACCCGCAAGTACGGCGGGACCGGTCTTGGCCTGAGCATTTCGCGCCAGCTGGTGGAGCTGATGGGCGGCAGCATCAAGGTCACCAGCACGCCCGGTGTCGGCAGCCGTTTCAGTTTCACCGTCAAGCTTGGCCTTGGCGACGCCAGCGCGGAGCCGCTCTCGTCCCCGACCGGAGGGCTGCACCAGGCTCGCGTACTGGTAGTGGACGACAGCGCCACGGCCCGCGAAGCGCTGGTGGAGATGCTCGGCACCTTCGGCGTGGCAGCCCACAGCGCAAGCTCCGGGGAGCAATCGCTCAACATGCTGGTGCGCGGCGTGGAAGCGGGCACCCCATACCAGGTAGTGCTGATGGACTACATGATGCCGGGCTGGGACGGGGTAGAAACCATCCACCGCATCCATGCCGACCCGCGTTTCGCCGCCCCGCCATCGATCCTGATGGTCAGCGCCTGCACCCGCGAGAGCGTGCTGCAGGAAGAAGGCGAATTGCCGCTGCAAGGCTTCCTGACCAAGCCGGTCGGCCCGGCCCTGCTGTATCACAGCCTGCTGCAAGTGCTGCGCCCGGAAATCGCACAGCCGGCGTCCCTTCAAAGCGACCAGCGCGGCGTGCCGGCCGAGGAGCTGGCAAAGCTGCACGGCGCCCGCGTCCTGCTGGTGGAAGACAATGCCAACAATCGCGAAGTTGCAGTCGACTTCCTTGAGACCGTGCGGGTGCATGTCGATGTCGCCGTGCATGGCGGCGAGGCGGCACAGATGGTCCAGCAAGGCAATTACGACCTGGTGCTGATGGATGTGCAGATGCAGGTGGTCGATGGCCTGACCGCCACACGCCAGATCCGCGCCATCCCTGCCCTGCGCGACCTGCCTATCCTGGCCATGACCGCCCACGCCATGCCGGAAGACCAGTCCAGGAGCCTGGAAGCGGGCATGAACGGCCATATCACCAAGCCGATCGACCCGGACGTGCTGTTCCGCGCCATGCTGAAATGGATCGATCCCGCACGCCTTGTTGGCCGCACCATTCCGGGGGCGCCGATCGCTGAAAGCACTGCCGCGCCAGTGGCCGCAGCCTATCCGCCGCTGGCAGGCGTCGACTGGCAATACGCACTGGCACGCGCCGAGCGCGACCCCGCCATTCTTGCCAAGCGCATGCGCAGCTTCTGCACCGAATATGGCGACGGCCCGGCCTTGCTGGCTGCCGCACTGGCCGATGGCGACTGGGCCCAGGTCGAGCGCCTGGCCCACAACCTCAAGTCCAGCGCCACCTACCTAGGCGCCCTCGGGCTGGCACAGCTTTCCGACATCGTCGAAGCCGGCATCCGCGATGGCCGCCCGGAGCGCTGTGCGCGCGAGGCTGCGGACATGGCCAAGTCGCTTGGCATCATCCTGGCCGGCTTTGCCAATGCGCTGCAGCCGTCGGCCGAGGCCGGCGAAAGCCAGGGCGCCGATTTTGGCCGCCTGCTGCGAGAACTCGATGGCTACCTGAGGGCCGACGACGCCCGTTCGGAAGATTCGCTGACCGAACTGAGCGCGCTGCTGGCCGGTTCCGGCCATGCAGCGCTGCTGGCACGCATGCAGCGCGCAGTGGACGACATCGAATATCATGACGCCTTGAAACCGCTGGCCGAACTTGCACAAGCACTCGGCATCGATATGGAAATGAGCGCATGAGTCAAAAGGTCTTGATCGCGGACGACGACGGCATTAACCGCCAGGTCCTCGCCACTTTGCTGAAGCCCGAGTATGTGGTGCTGCTCGCCAAGACCGGCGAGCAGGCCATCGAGCGTGCCCAGCGCCACCTGCCGGACCTGCTCATGCTGGACGTCATGTTGCCGGACATGGATGGCTATGAAGTACTGCGCCGCCTGCGCGCCGATCCCGCGACGGCGCACATCGAAGTCATTTTCATCACGGGCATGGGCCGGCCCGAGGACGAGGCGCGCGGCCTCAAGCTGGGCGCCGCCGATTACATCACCAAGCCTTTCAACACCACGGTGGTAATGGCGCGCGTTGCCACCCACCTGGAAGTGGTGCGGCAGCGCCGCATGCTCGAGCACCTGGCGCATATCGATGGCCTGACAGAACTGGCCAATCGCCGCCGCTTCGATGAAGTCTACGAAAGCGAATGGCAACGCGCCAGCCGCCACTCGCACACGATTTCGGTAGCACTGTTGGACATCGACTGCTTCAAGCAGTATAACGACCATTACGGCCACCCGGCCGGTGACCGGGCCCTGCGCGCTGTCGCCCGCGTGGCGCGCAATGCCCTGCGCCGGCCATGCGATGTTGCTGCCCGCTACGGCGGCGAGGAACTGGTGATCCTGATGCCCGAAACCGACGCGGCGCAAGCGCTGTACGTTGCAGAAGGAATCCGTGAAGCAGTGGCGCAGATGCTGATCCCGCACGAGCGGTCCATTGCCAGCCCGGTGCTCACGGTCAGCATCGGCGGCGCTACCCTGTCCGTGGGCAGCCAGGAAACAGCGCCCGCACTGTTCGACGCCGCCGACGCGGCCCTGTACCGGGCCAAGGAGGCCGGCCGCAACCGCGTCAACTGGAGGATGTGATGGCCAAGCGATTGATGATCGAAGGACTGGTGCAAGGCGTCGGCTACCGTTACGCGCTTGCAGAACGCGCGACCGCACTGGGCCTCGCGGGCTGGGTGCGCAACCGGGCCAATGGTGCAGTTGAGGCTAGTGTGCATGGCCCGGCCGATGCGGTGAAAGCGCTGATCGATTGGGCGCACCGGGGGCCGAGCGCCGCCAATGTCAGCCACGTCAACGTTGCGGATGACCCGGAACCTGCGCCGCCCGGCGCCACGTTCGACATCCGCCCGACCGTCTAGCATTACAACGCCGCGCAGCTTGCCCCCGTCACGCGCCAAACACCCGCAATAACAGCCAACCGGGCAAAGCGAGGTAGAGTGCGGCGTGCCCTATGCGCTCCAGGCCCTGGCGGATTCCGCTTGCTTCGCTCGGCCGCAACAATGCAGCCAGCATGGCTGCCGATTCGATCAGGGTGCGCAGCAGCGCCGCCCCGAGCACGACGCCGATCGTCCAGGCCGCCCACCAAAGCCCGAAGGCGCTCAGGTAAGCCCCCAGTCCGAAGCTGTAATACTCCCCCAATGCGCTGCCGTAAGCGATATGCTGGTGCAGGTGGAAGGCGGGAAGCGCCAGGGCAAAGGGCAACAGGACAAACTTGGCCAGCGGGTGGTCGAGGCGCGTAGCCGGTACCGCCAATACTCGCCAATCTGGCATGCGCGCCGGGGCGGGGCCACCGGCGGCATACAGTCCGGCCGCGAACCCTGCCGGGTCCTGCAACGCCAGCCCATAAGCCCAGTACGCTCCCGACCTCAGCCGCAACGCAACCCCGCGCCCCGGCACTGGCACGCGCCAAGGCTCGACTTCTGCCAGTTCGCCCAGGCCCAATACCAGTTCCTGCGTCCCGCGCGCTAGCACCAGGCGGCCTTCGCTCACTGTGGCCCGCGCCGAAAAAGCCATCAGGACGCACCAGGCTATCGTCTCCGGCAACAGGAAGACCAGCACAAAGATGCGCAGCTGCGCCAGCGTATTGCTGCGCAACGGTTCATTCAGCAGCAAGGCCAGGCACATCCCCAGCAAGCCCGCGCGCGACACCACTCGAAGCACGCCCGCAACGATGCGCACCGCCGGCGGCAGCACCGCCACGCGCGCCGGGAATGCCGGCTTCAGCGTGTGCGCCCAAGCGCCACCGGGTTGCAGCCGCCAGGCTCGGCTAAGCGGCCATGCCATCAGCACCAGCAGCAACGCGCATGAGGCCAGTCCAACCCAATCGCCCCACAGCACCATTAAGGTCGGCGCAGGGGAATGCACTGGCAAGTCTGCAATGACGAGCGCCGGCTCGCCAACGCTGGTTCCGGCCAGTATGTCGCCGCTGGCATCGATTGCACCGCTCAGGCCATTGGTCGTCACACGGAACTGCGGCAAGCGCGTTTCAATGCTGCGGAAAGCCGCCGCAGCCTGGTGCAGCCGCGCGCCCGGCCCGTCTCCGCTGAACCAGGAATCGTTCGACATCGTCAGGATCACCTGCCCGCCAAGGCGCGCCCCGGCAATGGCAAGGCTCGGGTCCACATCGTCACGGCAGATCAGCGGCAGGACAGGAATCTCGCGCCCATCCGCCAGGCGCAAAGGGAACACCCTTGCCCCGCTGCCTGCCAGCCAGCTTCCCGCCCACGGCAGGAAACGCCGCGCGAGCGGCCCGTCCAGCCACGCCGGCAAGTATTCAGTGAACGGGAACAGCCGCGTCTTGCGGTAAATGCCCACCAGCCCACGCCCCGGCTGCACAAAGGCCGCAGCGTTGTATTCACCCTTCTCGTCCCGGTCATACGTCCCGAACACCAGCGGCACCGCAGCGGCATTCGCGTAATCGGTAATCTCCCGGTCGAACTCGGCGCCCGCTTCGCTTTTCGGCTTGCCAAACGTGGTCGGGTAGGCGGTCTCCGACCATAGCAGCGCTTCGGCACGCTGGCGCGCGACCGCGTCATAGCCCATCGCAAAGTGCCGGTCCAGCACCTCGCGCACAACGGCATAAGCGCCCTTCTCCTGCCGCTGCATTTCGTAATCCACCAGGTTCGCCTGGATCAGCCCCATGCGCAACGGCTTGCCAGCAGGCGCAGCGCCACCGGAAAGCGCCATCGCGCCATAACCCGCCATGGCCGCAGGGACCAGTGCCGCCCAGGCCAACGGGCCGGCAATGGCGCGCCACCCCTGCCCGTAGCGTGCCAGGCCCGCCGCCACGCCTTCGTTGGCCAGCAACAGCAAGAACGTCAATCCCGCGGTCCCGCCCACATCCGCCGCTTGCCGCAGCAAGCGCGATGGATACAGGCCATAACCGAGGGTATCGCCAAGGATCCGCGGCACGAACCACTCGACCGCCGTCCAGGCAGCGGCGGCAGCCAGCGCGCAAAAAGCCCGCCCATACCAGTGCGCGGCAAGCAGGCGCGCCAGCGCATAGGCAAAAAACTGCGGCTGGAACAAAGGTGCAGCAAGCAGCAGCAAAGCAATGCCGGCCGCCTCGCCGGCTTGCGTATACCGCCCAAACGCCGCGCCAAACCACGCAAAGCCGGCGGCCGTGTAGGCAAGAGACATCGTCCAGGCGCAAAGCAGTGTTCCGCCAATGGATTTGCGCATATCGAGCACCAGCAGCCAGGGCGCCAGCAGCACAAAGCCCAGCATCGCGCCCGGGCCACCGAGCGCGTACAAGGCGGTCATCACGGCACTGGCTAGGATGCAGGCAAGTATTTTCATCGTCCGGAGCTATCGATGGGAGGTGGAATCACGATGCGCCGCAGCGGCAGGCCGGGCGGCGCCATTTCAGGAGGAACGACGCGGTCTTTCGGCATTTCCAGCGGCCGGTTCGACGCATCGTGTAACTGGAAATCCGGCGCAAACATCAGGATAGGTTCGATCACCTGGCCGTCGTCCGTCACCTGGTGGTGGCGCACATAGCCCGGCGGCAGCGCAAAATCCTTCGGCACCGCCAGCCCCACTAGCGGCGGATTGGTGCCAGGTGGATTGAACGCACCCAGCCCGGTATGCACGCCCTGTTCGTGCAAGCGTTTGATGACCTCATTCATGGTCGGCTTTTCGCCCCGCATGACGTAACTGCGCAGGTCCCGCGTCGGATCGGCGTCGCCTTCAGGCGCGGGCTGCGTTTGGCGTTGGTGTGCGTCGCGCGCAATGGCCGGCGCGGCAGTGGCAGCCAAGGCTGGTCGTCCGGTAGCCGCCACATTTGCCGGGGCCGACGTTTGGCCGGCCCCGGCCGCCGCGTCATCGCGCGCAAAATACCAAAGAAAGAAAGCCAGGCTGGCCGCGCCAACGGCCAGCAGCAGCGCCGCCGCCAGGTAACCCGGGCTGGGGCGCCAGGAACTCACGGCGTTGGCGAATTGAAGACCGAAACCGCCCAGCCCATGCGCTCATGCCCGAACTGGTTCCAGATCGGGTTCTTGCCCGAACTGAAGGAGGTGTAGCGAGGCGCCCCGGTACCGGTGGTGCCGCCAAACAGTCCCGCAGTGACGGTGCTGCCGGTATAGGTCGGGTGCGTATCGTCCGACTGGATATAGTCGTAGCTGCTGCCGGCCGACACGAAGTGCGTGTTGGCATCGCGGATGGTCGAACGCAGGGTCGACGTGATGCGTGTCACGTAGCTGGCCTGGCTCTCTCCCGCCACATAGCGCAGCGCGTCGGAATCGGCGATACCATCGCCATTGCTGTCGTAATCCGCCCCCATGTACTGGGCGAAATTATCGGCGCACTGGAAGCCCTTCTGGCGGGCCGTATCGCACATCATGAAGTTCATGCGCGCCAGCGCCGGCAGGAATTTCTGCTGCATGTTGACGGTGGCGCCAGTGTTCGGGTCCTTGCAGGAACTCTGCACATTGTCGGCCGCATAGCCCGGATAGTGCAGGTTCGAAATCACCTTCACCTTCACGCCCGAATAGGCATTCGCATTGATGTAGTCCATGGCCGCCGCGACGTAGGTCTTGCAGCTGTTTTCGGCCGCGGTCAGCACCGAGTCGTCGCAAGTGCCGGTCTGGCTCTTGAAGGCGGAGCGTGCCTGCAGGCCATCGTTGCCGCACATTTCGAAGGTCACCACGCGAGTATTGCTGGCTTGCATGTAAGATCGCTCAGCGACAATTTTATTGTTGTAGACATCGGAAGCCACGGCGCCGGATTTGGCGCGGCGCACGCTTTCGATGTCGGCATTCCATGCGGCGGACAGGTATTCCGCATCGACCGTCGGCGCTGAATACTTGGCCGCGCTGGTGATCGAACCGTTATAGCCCGCATAAATCGAATCGCCATAAGCCACAACGCGGTACTTGGTGGTCGTGCCGGCGCGGTCGATGGTCCAGGAAACGTTTTGGGTCAGGGTGTTAGCTGCTGCCTGTCCCCCCAGGGTGAAGAAGACTGCTGCGGCGAAAAGCATGCTGCGGATGCGAGTTTGCATAGAGTGTCTCCGATCATTGAAGTATTTATTCGAATCGACCAGCCAACAACTCATCTTAACGCCGCCCCGCGGGGCCACAAGCGCGTGGCTCCAAGGGACAAGCAAATGGCCCCGAGGGCCTTGGCGCTTGTCGCGCGCGGGCCACGAACCGGCGCCGATGCGGCATAATATGGCATGCTGAAACTGACCTTCCTTGGCACCTCGTCGGGCGTGCCAACCATCCGGCGCAACGTGACTGCGCTGGCCGTACACTCAACAATGAACCGCGACTGGTGGCTGGTCGATTGTGGCGAAGCCACCCAGCACCAGCTGCAGCGCATTCCGCTCACCGTGCATGACCTGGTGGGTATCTGCATCACCCATATTCACGGCGACCATAGCTACGGCCTGCCAGGACTGCTTGCAAGCGCCTCCATGACCGGCCGCAAAAAGCCGCTGATCCTGATCGCTCCTGCCCCGGTCAAGGCCTGGCTCGATGCCACCATGCTGCACACGGAGCTCTTCCTGACGTTCGACATCATCCACGTCGACGTGGCCAGCGAGCGCCTGGTCCACCGGCAGGATGGGCTGGCGATCGAGCGCTTCCCGCTGTCGCATCGGGCGCCAAGCTTCGGCTTTAAGTTTAGCTTCGAAAAGACTACATGGAAGGTTGATAGTGACGCCCTGCGCGCACGCGGCATCCCGCCTGGCCCGGCCTGGGGTCTGCTCCAGCATGGCCAGGATGTGCAGCTGGACGACAGCAGCTTGCTGGCCGCTGCACAGTACCGCTCGCAGCATACCGAACGCGCGACCGCGGTAATCGGTGGCGACAACGATACCCCCTCCCTGCTGGCAGAGGCCTGCCAGGACGCCGACGTACTGGTCCACGAGGCCACTTACACCGAGGCGGTGCTGCAGAAGGTCGGTCCCGGCCCCCAGCACAGCTCAGTGCAGCGCACTGCCAGCTTCGCTGCCCAGGCCGCGGTGCCGAACCTGGTCCTGACCCACTTCAGCGCCCGCTACGACAGTCGGGAAGGCATGGCAGAGGTGGAGGCGGAAGCACGCCAGCATTACGGTGGCCGGCTTTTCCTGGCCAGCGATTTCGATACCTATGAACTCAGCGATGGCGCCCTGGCCAAGCTGCCCCCGGCGCCACGCGTAAAATGACGCCATGACTGCAATCACAGAATTCCGCACCCAGGCTCCGGCTCCCGAATACGATCATCCGCGCGAAGACCGCCGGCTCGACGGCAATCCGCTGCGCACCACCTGGAATCATTTCACCAATGCCAGCGGCGAAGTCCACGCCGGCATCTGGGCTTGCGAAAAGGGCAGCTGGCGAATCGCCTTTGCACCAAACAAAGATGAATATTTCTGCGTGCTCGAAGGCCGCTGTCGCGTGATCGACGAACAGGGCCATGCCGCCGAAGCTGGTCCCGGCGACGCGCTGGTGATCCCCGCAGGGTTCAAAGGCGTGTTCGAGGTTGTTGAGCCAGTACGCAAGCACTACGTTATCGTCGAGCGCAACACTGGCGACGCAAGTTGATGTATTTTTGCTATCATGCCCTCCTTTTCCTTACAGGAGCGACGCATGAAATTCATTTCCAAGCCGCTGGCCCTCGCCGCCAGCCTCGCCACCGTTTGCCTCGCTAGCCACGCGGAAGTAATCCCCTTGAAACTGGCCCCCGGCCTGTGGGAAGAAACCCGCGTCACCATGATCAACGGCCAGAACGTGGAGGAAGCGCTGCGCAAGGGACGCGAGAAAATGATGGCGCGCCTGACGCCGGAACAGCGCAAGCAGATGCAGGAACAAATGGGCCAAGGCGGCAACGGCGGTGCAACGCAGACCTGCCTGACGCCGGCGCAGGTGGCCAAGGGCGTCGACACCGAAGAAATCAAGCGCAAGATGGAACAGTCGTCGCAAGGCTGCAGGCTGGACATCATTTCCGCAAACAGCTCCGGCGCCAAATTCAGGGCGGCCTGCATGGGGCCGCAAGGCACCAACTACAACGGCAGCGGCGAGTATGTCGTCGCCAACAGCAAGGAATGGCGCTTCAAGATGGTCGGCGACGGCAAGGTCACCGGCCCGAATGGCGCGCCGGTGCCGCAAGCGGGCGACTTCCACGCAACCCAGGAAGTCACCGCCCGTTGGAAAGGAAGCGACTGCGGCAAAGTAGCGCCGCAGCAGGAAAGTTAAGGCTTGACCGCCACCAGATTGATCAGGGTTTCCTCGCGTACCGCCGGAGGATTGATGCGCAGTACACGCTCCATCAATCCCAGGTCTTCACGGCTCCACCACAGGAACGGGTAGGAAACCGCGCTGTCCGGGACGCTGAAGCCGGCATTGCGCACCATGGCCAGGTATTCCGGCGCGGTCTTCTGCACGTCCATCGGATGGCGGAACAGCAGGCGGATGATCCAGGAGTGGATGTAGCGCTTGGTCGATTCGGCGAACAGCAGCACGCCGCCCGGTTTCAGGACGCGGAAGAATTCACGGATCGCGTTTTCCTGGTCCACCAGGTGGTGGAAAGTCTGGTGGCAGAACAGCAGGTCGACCGAATTGTCTTCCAGCTTGATGTTCGAGCTGGAGCAGCAGATGAATTCTGCCTTGATGTTGTGCGCGGCAACCTCCTTCGCCGAGTGCTGCAGCATTTCCGGATCGATGTCCATGCCGATCAGGCGCTGCGGCGCGAAGCGTTGGTGCAGCTTCGGCAGCGAGCGGCCAAAACCGCAGCCCACGTCAGCAACCACGCCGAAACTTGCCGGCGCATCCGGCATCAGGCGCTGCAAGTCCTTCAGCGCACGTTCCAGCACATGCACCGTCCACGTTTCGGTACGCAGGAACCATTTGCCAAATGCCGTCTCTTCAACGTGGACCTCACCGGACGGCTGGGCGACTTCTAAACTAGCGCTCATATCTTCTTCTGTTATTAAGTTGATTCAAAAGGGTCCGCAAGAAGCGCCCAGGCAAATCACGTACAATGTCGGGCCGAACGATCCTGACGCCCCTTTTGCCGTGTACTTCCTGCGCCTGCTACTTGCTGCCTTAACAATACTGCTACTTCCCCCGGGAGCGGCAGCGCAGGCCGACCAGGCCCCTGTGCGCTTCCTGCTCACGTTCGATGATGGCCCTGCCTGGGCGCCCTACTTCAATCCCACCGTGCGCATCCTCGATACCCTGGAAAAGAATGCTTACCAGGACAACCTCAAGGCCGTGTTTTTCACCCAGACCCGCGCCTGGAGCGGCGGCGGCACCGACAGGGGCCGCGCGCTGATCCGGCGCGAACATGCCGAAGGCCACGTGGTCGCGCTGCATTCCGCCACGACCTTCCATTCCAACCACCGCCTCATGAGCCGCGAAAAGCTCGATGAGACCCTGCAGCTTGGCATCGCCGACCTGGTCGCCGAAACCGGCGTTGCGCCCAAGCTGGTGCGACCGCCGTTCTGGGCTTATGACGCCGATACGCTGGCGTCCTACCATGCCCATGGACTGCACATGCTGCTGACCGACCTGAGTGCCAAGGACGGCGTGGTCTACGTCTTCAACATGAGTTTCCACAAGCGTTCCAACATGCTCAAGATGCTGGCGGAAACCCGCAAGCGCTGGGCCGCCGGCGCCATGCCGGTGGTCGACGGCGCCACGCCCGTCGTCGTCACCTTCCACGACGTCAACAGCTATACCGCCCGCCATCTCGAGGAATACCTCGGGATCCTGCTCGACGTGGCCCGCGAACTGGAAATTCCGCTGGCCGGCAAACCTTTCTACGACAACCGCGACGAACTGGAACGTGCAGCCATGGCGTCAACCGTCGACACCCCGGAAAACGCCCCGCCCCTGCCTGGACTCTGGCACTGGCTGTGGCAGTAATACTCAAGGCAGCGCGACCAGCACAGGCTCCGGCACGCCAGCCGGCTGCACGGCACTGCACAGCACCACGGACAGCTCCTCGTGCGGAACGGCGATGCAATAGCCGCCTACCGCCATGCCGAGCTTGATGCGCGCTTCTTTCTCGCTCCACAGCCGGTAAAACCCTTCAACCCGCGCCTCATCATCCCAACGCTGCATCTGCTGCCAACGCGCCATTTCGTCGGCGTCGAAGGCCTGCTTTGCCAACGCAGCCAAGTCACGCGCCGCGTCGCGCACTTCAATATCCAGCCCTAGCGCATGCTCGCCGACGGCGCAGGCCACCCAGCGTCCGCTATGCGAAATGCTGAAGCCTGGTGCCGCGCCGCACGGCGCCGGCGTCAGCAAGCGCGGCGCCTGGCCGTTGCGCTCTTCGAGCAGGACTTGCTGCGGCTGCACCCTCAGCAGCGGCGCCAGCGCCATGCGCAGCAGCACCCGGCCGGCAACGAACTGGCGCCGGCGCTGTTCCCGCACAAAGCGGCCATGGCGGGCCAGTTCGCCCGGCGTCAGCCAGCCCAGGTAGCGCTGCAGGCTGGCATCGGTGATTGCGTCCGCGTCGGCCAGCCAGATCAGCATCTGCGCCCCCTGTTATTTGCCGTAACGCTTGAAAATCAGCGAGGTATTGATGCCGCCAAATGCAAAATTGTTCGACATCACGTATTCGCAGTCCAGTTCACGGCCGGTGCCTGCGATGTAATCCAGCGCCGCGCATTCCGGATCGGCTTCTTCCAGATTGATGGTCGGCGCAAACCAGCCCTCGCGCATCATTTCGATGCTGATCCAGGCTTCCAGCGCACCGCAGGCGCCCAGTGTGTGGCCCATATAGCTCTTGAGGGAGCTGATTGGCGTGCCGCCGCCGAATACGGCCAGCGTCGCGTGCGATTCGGCGATATCGCCTTGCGCCGTGGCGGTGCCGTGGGCGTTGATGTAGCCGATGTCCGATGGCTGCAGGCCAGCGTCCTGCAAAGCCAGCTCCATCGCGCGCTGCATGGTGGCGGAGTTCGGCTGGGTCACGTGGCAGCCGTCGCTATTGGTGCCAAAGCCGACCAGCTCCGCGTAAATCGTGGCGCCGCGTGCCTCTGCGTGTTCCAGGTCCTCCAGGATCAGGCAGCCGGCGCCTTCGCCGATGACCAGGCCATCACGCGCCCGGTCGAACGGCCGTGGCGTGGCTTGCGCTTCATCGTTGCGCACACTGGTCGCAAACAGTGTGTCGAACACCGCGGCTTCCGTCGCGCACAGCTCCTCGGCGCCGCCGGCAACCATGGCAAGCTGCTTGCCGCTCTTGATGGCCTCATAGGCATAACCGATACCCTGGCTGCCGGAAGTGCAGGCGCTGGAGGTGGTGATCACGCGGCCGGTCAGGCCAAAGAACACGCCGATATTCACCGGTGCGGTGTGCGCCATCATCTTGATGTAGGTAGTGGCGTTGATGCCCTTGGTGGTGCGCTCCTCCATCATGCGGCCGAAGTCGCCGATCGCACTTGGCGTGCCGGCGGACGAACCGAAGGACACGCCCATGTCCCCGCTCTTGATCAGCGGGTGATCGATCAGGCCCGCATCTTCCAGGGCCAGTTCGGTGGCGCGCGTTGCCATCAGTGCCACTCGGCCCATGCTGCGGGTGGTCTTGCGGTTATAGCGGCCAGACAGCTCGAACGGCGCAGCCGGTACACCCAGGCGCGTATTCAGGCCGTCATAGTCCTCCCACTCCTCCATACGCACCACGGCATTGCGGTACTGGCCAAGGCGTTCGCGGATCGCGGCCCAGTCGTTGCCTAGGGGGCTGATACCGGCCATGCCGGTGATGGCGACGCGGCGGCTCATGCCAGGCCTCCGTTGACGGAAATAACCTGGCGGGTGATATAACCCGCGTCTTCGCCAACCAGGAAGCTGACAGCGGCGGCCACCTCTTCCGGTTTGCCGACGCGGCGTGCCGGGATCATCTTGAGCGCTTCTTCCATCGGCACTTCTTCGATCATGTCGGTTTCAATCAGGCCGGGCGCCACGCAGTTGACGGTAATCGAGCGCTTGGCCAGTTCCAGCGCCAGGGCCTTGGTGGCGCCGATAATACCGGCTTTGGCCGCGCTGTAATTGACCTGGCCGCGGTTGCCGATCAGGCCCGATACGGAAGCCAGCGTGACGATGCGGCCCGGCTTGCGGCGCTGTACCAGCGGCATGATCAGCGGGTTCAGGACGTTGTAGAAGCCATCCAGGTTCGTCTGCAGCACGATGTCCCAGTCCTCGCCCGACATGGCCGGGAAGGCGTTGTCGCGCGCCACGCCGGCATTGCAGACCACGCCGTAGTAGCAGCCGTGCTGCGCGATGTCGGCTTCCAGCGCTGCAGCCGTGGCGGCGCGGTCGCTGATGTCGAACTGCAGCACGCGGGCGGCGCGGCCCATCTGCACGACCTCTTGTGCAACGGCTTCCGCTTCCGCGCGCTGGCTGCGGCAATGCAGCACCACGTCGTAACCGTCGCGTGCCAGGCGCAGTGCAATCGCCTTGCCGATACCGCGCGACGATCCGGTCACCAGCACGCTCATGGACTTATTCTGATTCATCCTACGTTTCCATCTTTGAGAAATTGATTGACATTATCCGGCTGGAATACCGTGACCGTGGCGGCAGCAGCATTGGCCATGCCGCCCACGATATCAATGCGGCATTCGAAGGCACCCAGCCCATTATCGGACTGCAGCACGCGGCGCACGTGCACATGGAGCACGCTTCCCAGCGCAAAATTCGGTACGTTGGCTTCGTACTTGCGCGAGCCCAGCAGGAAGCCGACCTTGACTTCCTCGCCACGCTGCAAGGCAAGCCAGCCGGCATGGGCGGCGATCGCCTGCGCCATGTACTCGATGCCCACCCAGGAACCGACACCATCGGCACCAGCCAGGATGCTCGCTTCATGAATACGCACTTCGGCGCACAGGTGGTCCGCGTCCGCTTCCAGCGCGCGGTCGAGCAAAACCATCTGCCCGGAATGCGGCACCAGTTGGCGAATATCGGGCATGTTCATTCAGTCCTCCCCAGCAGCAGGACGGCATTCGAGCCGCCGAACGCGAAAGAGCTGCTCAGCACACGGCGCAAAGGCCGGCCCAGCGTAGCGCCTGGCGGAACCAGGTTCAGCGCCGGCAGCGCGGGATCGGCGGCGCCATCCCACAGGTGCGGCGGCAGGCGGCCCTGCGCGTTATCGTCCTGCATGGACAGCCAGCATAGTGCCGCTTCCACGGCGGCAGCAGCGCCCAGCGTATGTCCGGTGAACGGCTTGGTCGAACTGACCGGCACTTCGTTGCCAAACAGGGCCGAGATCACGCGCGACTCCATGGCGTCGTTCTGTGGCGTCGCGGTGCCGTGCATATTGATGTAGTCCACCTCGGCCGCAGCGACGCCTGCGCGGTGCAGCGCCTGCTCGAAGGCCAACTTGGCGCCTGTGCCCTCCGGGTCCGGTGCGGAAATATGGTGGCCGTCCGACGATTCGCCCCAGCCCATCAATTCGACCGATTGCCGGCCCGACGGCATGGCTTCCATCAGGAACAGGGCCGCGCCTTCGCCGATATTGATGCCTTTGCGGTTGGCGCTCATCGGGTTGCATTGGCCGGCACTGACCGATTCCAGCGAGGAAAAGCCTGCAACGGTAAAGGCGCACAGGGAATCCGCTCCGCCGGTAATCACTGCATCGCACAGGCCCATGCGGATCATGCGCGCCGCGCTGGCCATGGCCTTGGCGGCCGACGAGCAGGCGGTCGAATGCACGTAGGCGGGACCTTCCAGGCCCAGTTCCAGGGCCAGGAGTTCAGCGGGCGAGCCCATTTCCTGCGCGCGGTAGCTGAATGCTTCCGGCAGCGCGCCATTTGCCACATGGTGGGCCAGCGCCTGCTCCGTCTCGCCAATGCCGGAGGTGCTGGTGCCAAGCACGACGCCGACGCGGCTTGCACCGTAGCGCGCCACTGCCGCCACCACTGCGGGACGGATCTGGGCCAATGCTGCCAGGGCCAGCGCGTTGTTGCGGCTGCGCAGGTGCAAGGGAAGGTGCGCCACGAATGGCAGTTCGCCCGGCACGGCGCCGAGGGCCAGCTCGCGGCCTTCCGACCAGCGGCTGGTCGCCGCCACGCCCGGCTGGCCGGCGTACAGGCGAGCCTTCACCTGCTCCGGGCCTTCGCCCAGCGCACAGATGATGCCGCATTCGTTCAGGTAAATCTTCGACATGGCTTGCCCCCGCATTCAGTCCGCATTTGCCGCGAACTGAATCGTCAGCTTATAGTGATAGCGCAGGTTTTCCAATACCACGGTGCCACTCCAGCGCTGCGCGTCGCTGTAAGTGATCTGCATGACCGGCGCGCCGTCCAGGTACAGCGTACGCACGCGCCCCTGCTCCGCCACGCGCCAGCCCGCCGGCAAAGCCGCAGCCACCGCATCAGCCGGCCACAGCGTGAGCTGGATATCTTCCAGCACATCCTCGGCCCGCACTTGTGCCGGCAGCATGACGTGGCGCCAGGAAGTCAGTTCCTTGCCGTCGTAATGCAGCGACAGTACGCGCTGGCCGAATGCCAGTCCGACCACGTCGACCGCTTCCGGTTCTACCTGCAATGCGACGTCCAGGTCGTCGGTGCGGCCATTGCGCTCAACCTTCAGGTGCTGCTGCACACTCAGCGGCGTGCCCAGGGCGGCTGGGGCCAGTTTCAGGCCGAGGCGGGCCTGCGGCTGCTGCGGCGTGGCGGCGCAAGCTGCCAGCAGCATGGCGCATGCAGCAACGGCAAGGCGGCGCGACATCGCGTTAAACATTCTTGATTTCCTTCACAGTACCAAAACATGGGACCAGCAGCCACACCAGCGTGGTCCCCAGCAGCATCGTCAAGCCGAACGCCTGCAGGGCCGGCGTTGCGCTCAAGCCCAGCAGGCCAAACGACAGAATGGTATTGGCCGCCGACATGCCAACCGCCAGCCACGGCGTGCGGTCACTGCGGTCAGGGTGCTCCTGCATGAAAATGCCGTAGTCCACGCCGACGCCGAGGAGCAGCATCAAGGCCAGCACGTGGAACAGTTGCAGGTTCTGCGAAGCAAAGCCCAGGATCGCCAGCGTGGCGATGCTGGCCAGCGCGGTTGGCGCCAGCACGCGCCAGGTGCGGCCGCGATAGCGATGGAACAGCAGCCCAAATACCACGACGTAGGCACCCAGCACCACCCAGCCCATGTAAGCGCGGTAGCGGCCTAGCACAGACGAAATCTCGGCTACCTTGTCTACCCACTGCACGCCCTGCAAGCCATCCGCAGCCAGCATGACCTGCTTTGAAGCCTTGTTGTCCATGCCGCGCAGTGCGACGATGCTGGCGTAGACGCCTTTCTGCTCGCCGAGCCAGAGGTGGCGCCACGGTTCACTCGCCGGCGAAGCGAGGAATTCGTCCAGCATCAGCGGCTGGCCGGATGCCAACAGCCCTTGGCGAGTGGCGGCAATCCATTGCTTGTCCTCGCCCGCCTGCGCGGCAATGCCTTGCAACGGGCCCCCATCGGCCAGCAGCTTTTCCTCAACCAGCGCACGGCGCGCCGCCTGCGTACGGGCCGACGGCACCCAGTTCGACATGGCCTGGTAGCCGCTCAGGCGCTGCGCAGCCACGTGCGGTTCCAGGCGCGCCTTCAATTCCTCCTCGCGCTGCAGCACCTGCTCGGCCGAATCGCCGCGCACCAGGAAGTACTGCACCGGCGTCGGCGCGTCCAGCAGCTTGCCCAGCTTGAGCTGGTCGGCGACCAGGTGCTTGGGTGGGTTCTGCAGCAGGCGGATATCGTCGTTGGCGCCAAGGCGGCTGATGCCCCAGGCAGCCAGCAGGGCGAACACCGCTGCGATGGCCAGCGACGTACGGCTGGCGCGCCACAGCGGCCAGCGCAGCAGCGCGGCGCCATAATGCCTGACCAGGCCACCGCTGCGCAGGGTGCGGCCGTTGATCAGGGCCGGGAACCAGCACACCACGGTGAACCAGGCGAACACCAAGCCGAGGGCCGAGAACACTGCCATCTGGCGCAAGCCAGGGAAAGGCGTCAGGGCCAGGCCGGTATAGCCGATCACCGCAGCCAGCAGGGTCAGGCCAAGGCCCGGCAGCAGGCGCTTGAGCAAGGCCGCGGAATCCAGTTTTTCGTCAGCGGCCAGGCGGTTGCACAGGAAGTAGATGCCATAGTCCTGCGCCACGCCAATCAGGCTGGCGCCGAACACCAGCGTCAAAAGGTGGATGCGGCCGAACAGCAGCCAGCACACGGACAGCGCGCCAAGGCAGCCAATGCCGATCGACAGCAGGATCAGCGCGATAGGCTTGAAGGAACGGAACGTGAACCACGTCAGCAGGACGATACCGACCAGCGAGCCAATGCCGATGGTCGACATCTCGCCGCTGGCCTGGGCGCTGGCATTGGCGGCATGCAGGATCACGCCAGCCTGGATCAGGTCCACTTGCGGGGCCGCCTTGCGGGCCGCGGCCTCCGCTTGCTGCAGCAAGGGCAGCACGGTTTCCTGTGCCGTCATCGACAAGGCCGGCACCTTGAGCGTCAGCGGCAACAGCACGTACTGGCGCTGCGCATCGGCGACAAACAGGTGGCCATCGCGCGGGCGAACCGGCGTTTCCTGCGCACGCTCCTGCACCCAGCCTGCGAACAGGCCATACGGGTCATCCTGCCAGGGGCCGAGCTTCGGGCCGCCAAACGGCGCATACAGCTTGGCCAGCGCCGACTCCAGCCAGAACTGCGCCGGCTGCTCGCGCAGCTGCTGCTCCTGCTGCGCCGTCAGCAACGCCAGCCGATGGCGCTGGAACAGGCCAAGCCAGTCGCTCTGCGTCTGCTCGTTGATCGGGGTCGCTTCAAACAGATCCTTGCGCGTGTCGAGCACCGCCTGGTAGGCATCGGCAGCCCGCCGCGCATCATCCCATTCGGCAGCGCCGGCCAGCACCAGGACCCGCTGCTGCGCCGCGTCGACCATGTGGCTGAACGAAGCCTGCAGCACCGGGTCGCGCTCCTGCACCGGCAGCAGCGCCATGATGTCGGTATCCGGCACGATGCGCTGGACCAGCCACAAAGTAGCGTTATGGCCCAGCAGCAGGCAGGCCACCAGGGCCCACAGCCACGCGAATTTTCGGTTTTGTGTCAAAACAGCGCCGCCTCTTCCTTGTTCATCGCGCCTTCACCGGTCTGGATGGCGGAGAACACGATTGTGGTACGGTCGCCACTGGCTTCATTCATCACGATCTGCTTGACGTAGCTGCCGCCTTCCAGCTTGATGGTGCCGATGGCCTTCTCCAGCGCGGCCTGGCGCGGCTTGAGCGCCACGTTCCAGCTATTGGCATCCACACTGCCCTCGCCTTCGAACAGCGCATCGAGCTGGCCCAGGTCGCCCGACAGCAGCGAGAACAGCACGTTGTTAATCATGCGCACCGTCGGCTCGGTCTTGGCGTCCAGGCGCATTGCTACACGCTCGCCCTGGTAGTTGACGATCTCTTCGCGCGTCAGGCGCAGGGTGTTCGGGAACGGCTTCAGGGTGCGCCACAGCACACCCTTGCCGGCGATGACGCAGAAGCGCCCTTCCGATGCCAGCGGCTTTTTCATGCCCGCCAGTTGCTTGGTCTGGTCAAAACGTCCGCACATGACGGCCGGCTTGGCCAGCATCGCCTGGATCTTTGCGCTTGGCACGGCGGCGTGCGCACTGCCCGCGGCGGCCAGCGCCAGGGCGATTGCGAAAATTTTCTTCATGCCGGTTCAATCCCCAGTTTTTCAAACAATACCCGCGGCGAAGCAAAGCACATCTCCTTCGTCGCGATATCGACAGCCACCATCGTGGTGCTGGCACGGTTCAGGCGCTGGCCGGTTTCCGCGTCGGTGATCAGGTAATCGATCTTCATGCGGTTTTCCCATTCGACCAGGTCGGCGCGCAGCTTCAGCTTCTGGGCGAAGACTGCCGGATTGACGTAGCGCAGCTGCATGTCGATCACCGGCCAGGCATAGCCCGACTCCTTCATCTGCGGATAGTTGTAGCCTATCTTGTCGAGCAAGGCGCAGCGCACGATTTCCAGGTACTTGACGTAATTGCCGTGCCAGACGATTTCCATCGGATCCAGGTCGAAGAACTGGACCTGGATCTCGACTTCCGCGAACCAGCGGCTTTGCTTGTGCTTACGCATACAGCGTCCAGGCCTTGTTGCGGATGCGTTCCAGCATCAGGCGCAGGTCAGGCTCCAGGCGGCGGTCTTCTTCGACCGGCGCGATATCTGCTGCCAATGCTTCCTGCATTGCGGCCAGCGGGCTTTCAGGCAGCACGCCCGCGTGGTCGCGGCAGCGCAGCCACACGCCCTGGCGCACGGTGACCAGCAAGGCGGCCACCACTTGTTCCGTCAGGTCCAGCACACGCAGGCAGTCGCGCGCGGCGATGGTGCCCATGCTGACCTTGTCCTGGTTGTGGCACTCGGTCGAACGCGAGAATACGGACGCCGGCATGGTGGCCTTCAACGCCTCAGCAGTCCACGCCGAGGCGCTGATCTGCAGCGCTTTCAGGCCGTGGTTGATTGGGGCGCGCGCGCCGACCGCGCCGGACAGGTTGGCTGGCAGGCCGTGGTTGTAGCGCGCGTCGACCAGCAGTGCCATCTGGCGGTCCAGCAGGTCGGCCAGGTTGGCGACCGCATTTTTCATGCCGTCCATCGCGAAAGCGATATGTCCGCCGTAGAAGTGGCCGCCGTGCAGGATGCGTTCGTTCTCCACGTCCACCAGCGGATTGTCGTTGGCACTATTCAGCTCGTTCTCGATCAGCTGGCGGAACATCGGCATGGTGTCGGCCAGCACGCCGATCACGTGCGGGGCGCAGCGGATCGAGTAGCGGTCCTGCAGGCGCTTGCCGTTGCGTTCCCATTGGTCGGTTGGCAGGTCGCTGCGCAGCCAGGCGGCTACCTGCTGCATGCCTGGATGCGGCTTGGCCGAGAACAGTACCTCGTCGAAGTGGTGGGCGTTGCCGTCCATCGCAAACGAAGCCATGGCGGTAATGCGGGTGCACAGCTTGGCCAGGTAATCGGCGCGGTCATATGCCAGGCAAGCCAGCGCAGTCATGACGGCGGTGCCGTTCATGATAGCCAGGCCTTCCTTCGGGCGCAGGCGCAGCGGGGTAATGCCGGCTTCCTGCAAAGCCTGGGCGGCAGGCACCTGCTCACCATTGCGCCAGACTTCGCGCTCGCCGCACAGCACGGCGGCCAGGTAGGACAGCGGTGTCAGGTCGCCGGAAGCACCGACCGAGCCTTCGGAAGGGATCAGCGGCAGCAGGCCGGCATCCAGCAGGCGGGTAATCTGCAGCAGCAGTTCGACGCTGACGCCGGAAAAGCCTTTGCTCAGCGACGCCAGGCGCGAAGCCAGGATGGCGCGCGACTGGGCCGGCGTGAAGTACTCGCCCAGGCCAACACCGTGATAGGTGTACAGGTGGTGCGGCAGGTCCGGCACCAGCTCAGGCGGCACGGTCACGGTGCAGGAATCGCCGTAGCCGGTGGTCACGCCGTAGACGGTGCCGTCCTCGCGCAGGAGGCGGTCGAGGAAGTTGGCGCCGCGCTCGATGGCCGCGCGGAATTCAGGATCGTCCGACAGCACGGCGGCGGCGCGGCCTTGCGCGATGTCCACGATGTCTTCGATCGACAGGTTGTCCCGGTCAAAGCGCACAGTGCGCTGCGGGGTATTGAGTTGGGCGATGTCAGCGAGATGCATCGTTGTGTTCCAGTTCAGGTAAATGCCAGAAATCGTAGAAATTGAACCACTGCAGCGGCGCGCGCAGGGTATGGTGTTCAAGCCGGCGGGCGTAGTCGGCGGCCAGCACTTGTAGTGCGGCTTCGCGCCCCTGGCGCGGGATGCGCACCTGGTCACGGAAATGCTCGAAATGCACTTCCGAACGGCTGCCCCGGCGTACCGAAAACAACAGATAGACCGGGCATTGGAGAATGCTGGCCAGCATATGCGGGCCAATCGGAAATGCAGCGGGAGCGCCGATAAAGTCGGCCACCGCCACGCGCGGGTTCACGGAAACCGGAATACGGTCGCCGGCAATCACCACAAACTCGCCGCGCGCAACCCGCTCCGACAGCATCATTGCCGTTGCAGGCGACATCTCGGTCACCTGCAACAGGTTAAGCTGGCTCTCCGGATTCAGGCGGCCCAGCATGGCGTTGAATGCCTGCGCATGCTTGGTATGCACCAGCACCGTCAGTTTGATGTCATGACGCTGGCGCGACAGCACGCGACACAGTTCCAGGTTGCCGAGATGGGCGCATACCAGCAGGCCGCCACGGCCTGCGGCCACGGCATCGGTAATCAGTTCGCCGCCATGCAGGTCGACCGAGTTGAAATCGAACAGGCCGCCCCACAGCAGCATCTTGTCGAGGATGCTCTCGCCAAAGGCGCCGAAATGGCGTATCACGCCAGCCGGTTCGCTGGACGTATGGCTGGCGACCCGGCGCAGGTATTCCTGCGAGGCGCGGCGCGGCAGCGGCTTGGCCATCACATACCAGGCCAGCACAGGGTACAGCACCAGGCGGAACGGCCACCGGCCGAACACGCGGAAAATCCAGAACATCAGGCGCATGCCTGCCACGAAGCTCACTTCGTTGATGGATGCCCAATGCAGGCCGCGCGCGCTCATGCTGTCCGCCATTTCCGTGCCAGCAGCTTTGGAATGCGCGGCAGCATGCCGAAGAACAGCACGGTATGCATGCGCGTGATCAGCACGTTGTCGCGCCAGACGCGGAAATGCGACACGCCATCGACCGGATAGGAGACGCGCGTCCCCACGTTTACCACCCGCAGTCCCTCCCAGAACAGGCGCACGATGATGTCGGTGTCGAAATTCATGCGCGAGCCGATTGCCTGGCGTGCCGCCAGCGCGTTGACCGCTGCCACCGGATAAACGCGGAAGCCGCACATGGAGTCTTTGATCTCAAGCGAGATCGTATTGATCCAGACCCAGATATGGGTGGCGTAGCGGCCGTACAGGCGCGCCTTCGGCACCGAGTCGTCGTAGATCGGGTAGCCGGAAATCACGGCATCCGGGTGCGCTGCGGCCTGCTGCAGGAACTTCGGCACGTCGGCCGTCTGGTGCTGGCCATCCGCGTCAATCTGCACTGCGTGGCTGTAGCCGAGTTGCCCGGCGCGGCGGAAGCCCGCCAGTACCGCCACGCCCTTGCCCTGGTTGTGCGGCAGCCGCTCCAGGGCCACCCGCCCGGCATGCTGCGCAGCCAGCACGTCCAGCACCGCAGCGCAGGAGGCGGAACTGCCATCGTCCACCAGGATGACTGGAACGCCGTGGCGCAGCAGGCCTTCCAGGACAGTGCCGATTGCATGTTCGTGGTTATACACCGGCACCACGATGCAGGGCTTGAAATCAGCCATGGCTGCCTCCCAGCGCAATGCGGCCGCTCGAATGCTGGCCGACGGCGGAGCTGTAGCTGAAGCGCAGGTTTTGCTTGTCCGCGTCATACGCCAGCTCCAGGTGCACCGCGTTCTCAGGCGCGATTACTTGCTGGAACTTGAGCTGGCTCATGCCCTTGAACTGCGCAGGCAGTGGGAAATACTGGCGGCCGTAGTGAATCGCCCAATCAACCTGCACCACGCCCGGCAGGATTGGCGCCACGTCGAAGTGGCCATCGAAGTACAGCAGGCGCGCCGGCGCCGTGATCTCCAGCAGCACGCGCCCTGCTTCCTTTTCCAGTTCGCGCACCAGCGGGAAACGCGGGCGCTCGTCCCCCAGCAATGCCAGCAAGGCGGCCACAGTGACTTTCCCCTGCGCGTTCACGGGCATCTGCTCCAGGTAGCGCCAGCGGCGCGGCAAGGCGACGGCATCCACCACGCTGGCCAGCACTGCGCGCAGGCGGGCGTTCAGGGCTTGCTTGCCCTGCTGGCCCAGCACGGCGCTGCCAGTTTCGCTCGGAACCACGAAGGCAGCCAGGCGCTGGCGTTCGCCCGGCACTGGTTCGCAAAGCGCCACGCGCGCTTCCGCAGCCAGGCCGGATGCCAGCAAGGCCGCTTCCATCGCGTCCAGCGATACGCGCTTTTCCTCAATTTTGACGATGCGGTCGCTCCGGCCCAGCAGGCGGAAACCACCATCGATGGCAGCTGCGCGATCTGCAAGTGCCAGCCAGTTATCGTCGGCCAGGTGCGGCGAACGTACCGCCAGCGTTCCGTCTTCTTCGATGACGCGCCACGCCACCGTCGGGAATGGCTGCCACGCATCGTCGCCAATATCACGGCGCTGGCGCCAGGCGACGCCGCCGGTCTCAGAGCTGCCGTAGACTTCGATCGGCACCTGGCCAAGCATTGCCCCGGTTGCCATTGCGGCATCGGCCGCCAGCGGACCGCCAGACGAGAATACGCCGCGCAGCATGGATGCCGCAGCGCTCCAGTCCAGGTGGGACGGCAAGCGTTTCAAGTGCGCCGGGCTGGCAACCAGCACGCAGGGTGCGGCTGCCATCGCAGGCAGCAGTTCTTCCGGATAGACGATGCTGGCGGCATGGATGGCACGCCCGCTGGCCAGTGGCCACAGGACCTTGAACAGCAAGCCGTAGATGTGCTGGTGCGATACGGTCGCCAACACGGAAGCATCGCCGATGCGCACTCCGAACAGCTCTTCAAGGGTCGCGACTTCGCTCGCGATTTGCGAGAGTTTCTTCGGGATGGCTTGCGCAGCGCCAGTGCTGCCCGACGTGAACACCACCAGCGCCGGCATGCCCGGATCCAGTGGGCTGAACGCGGTGCCATCGGCCACTTCGCCGGAGCAAGCTGCAGAGGGCTGGAGCGGCACGAGACCTGGCGGGAACTCGCCAAGGAAGCCATCCACGGCACCGCGCAAGGCGGCGCAACTGGCAGGCAGCGTATCGGCGCTCAGCCAGATCGTCTTGCCGGCATGCCAGGCGCCGAGCAGCGCCGCAGCAAATTCAATACTGTCTTCCAGGTACAGCGCAAAGTTGCGTCCTGCCTGCGCGCGCAGCAGCGCGTGCCAATCCCGGGCGCTCGCCAGGAACTGCGCATTGTCGACGCCCTGCCCCGCGCGCCAGCCGGCCAATGCATTGCCAGGGCGCGCCGCAATGGCGGCGTACAGATTTTCGATACGGTCAGACATTGTGCAAGCGCTTGAAACGCAGGCGTACCAGGTACTCTGCGCCGAATAACAGCGCCATCAGCGCATAAGAAATCACACCTGTGTACAGCGACCAGACGGCTTCCGGCGCCCACAAGGCAGTGCCAAGGGCGATAGCGCCATTGACGACAAAGAAGCCACACCAGACCTGGGTCACCTTGCGCATATAGGCTTGCGCCACAGGAGGGAAGTTCTCGCCTCGCAGGCGCGCCATGCGTTCGACAGCGGACATCGGCGTGGTGAGGCTATAGGCGAAACCGGCCAGCAGCGCGGCGCTCACCAGCACTGGGTACAGTTTCAAAGGCAGCAGCAGGTTGCTCCAGATGGCCGCAGCCACCAGCACCAGCGCGCCGGCCACCGACCAGCGCGCAACGCCGTTCAGCTTCAGCGCCGGCAACCGCGAAATGGCGGCCACCAGCAGCAAGCCGGCCAGCCAGCGCGGCTCGATACGGCCGTGGCCAAACCAGATCGCCAGTGGGTACAGCAGGGTAATCGCTGCCGCCAGAAAACTCATCCTCATCTTGCTTACGCAGCCTGCTCCGTCTTGCCGGCCAGCGCTTCCACCACGTCGCCGATGGTGCGGATGGTCTTGAACACTTCCGGCTGCAGGCGCTGGCCGGTGAGCTGTTTCAGTTTCACGGCCAGGTCGACCGCATCGATGCTGTCGATATCCAGGTCGGCGTACAGGTTGGAATCGGCCGTCAGTTCTGACTTATCCAGTTCAAACATTTCAGCAAGCAGGTCGACCACCCAGGCTTGCAGCTGGTCTTTGCTCATTTCTTTCAGATTAATCATCTTTCACCCCTAGTAGTTTTATTTCTGTCTGTGGCTCTCGATCATCGCGGCCAGTGCCTGCACGGAGGCGAAATGGCGGCGAGTCTCTTCCGAATCGGCCGAGAGCGAAATTCCGTATTTCTTCTGCAAAGCGACGCCCAGTTCCAGGGCGTCGATCGAGTCCAGGCCAAGGCCTTCGATGAACAGCGGCGCAGCGCTGTCGATGTCATCCGGTGTGATGTCTTCCAGTTGGAGGGCATCGATGATCAGTTGTTTAACTTCGAGTTCAAGCATTGCTTTGGCACTTTCCGGCAAAATAATTTTGTAAGAAGTCGGTCAATTGGCGCGCTGCCATCACATCGCTGGCGCCTTCCGTAAATCGCGCGACCGCCAGGTCGTCCTGCACGTCGATCTGGATCAGGAAGCGGCGCGACGGCACGCGCCACCACTTTTCGCCCTTGTGCAGCGTGGGCGGATCGCATTGCAGCAGTATCGGGGTAATGTCACGCCCGCCGCGCACCGCAATATTGGCGGCACCGCGCTTCATGCTGATCACGCCATTCTTCGGCGTGCGCGTCCCTTCCGGGAAAATGATCAGGTTGTTGCCCCGTTCCAGCGATGCGATGCAGTCGTCTACCAGTTCCGCACCGCCTTCATTGTTAATATACCCGGCGCCCCGCACAGGGCCGCGCGTGAACGGGTTATTCCACAGAGCACCCTTGACGATGCAATCGGCGTTTTTCACGAAGGCCATCAGGAATACGGTATCGAGCAGGGTCGGATGGTTGGCCAATATCAGCATGCCGCCCCGCTCCAGCTTTTCCAGTCCGCGCACCTCGTACCGCAGCACGCCAATTACCCGCATCATGTCGATGTAGACGCGGAAAGCGCAGCGAATCACGGTGCGCGCCGCATTGACACGGCGCTGCCGGTCGCGGATCAGCAGGTTCATGACGGGAAATACCAGAAGGCCCAGCACGATGCCGCCAACACCAAAAACCACGAAGCTCAGGCCCGTGACGAAAATGCGCCAGTAACGGTTAAGCATCGCGGCTCCAGGTCCAGCGCAGGCGGCCGTCGCAGCGTTCGAGCCGGTGCGCGCCGCTGGCATGAAAGGCTGCGACTTCGAGGCTGCCCGGCATCTTCGCGGAAGGCGCCTCGGCGCACGCCTGCCATTCCAGCCGGACCGCGTTGTCCCCAGCCGGGGCAAGCAGCCAGGCCCAGGCGTGTGGCTGCTCTTCGTATTCTTCAAATGGGGTGAACAGCTCCGGCAGCGCGCAATCGCAGGCCACCAGCAACACTTCTGGCGCGCCATCGGCCAGCAGGCCGCAGGCTTCAATCAGCGCATGTTCGATTGACGCCGTGCCGGAAGCCAGCGCCGTGTAATTCGCGCGATCCCCGCGCGCAATGCTGAACAGGCCCGGGATCGCATTGTGGACGGCCATGCCAAATGCCATCGGCGACAACGGTTCCTTGCGCGCCAGGTCCGACAGCAGTTCAACGGCACGCGCCACGTCGCCGTGACGCGAGCAAAACACGGTGGGGACATCGCCGCGGCCATCCAGGCAGTCATAAGCTACTTCCAGCGCCATCTTGCCGAGGAAGCCCGCTCGGCGCCGCAGCATGGCCGGCATCGCCTTCACCCCAGGCTCTTCGCCGGGGTGGATCGCAAACGGTGCTTGCGACCAGGCCTGCCAGGCTTCAGGCGTAATAAGGCCTGGCGCCCATGCGGAATGCCTGAGGATTGAAAAACTAATGCCCTGGGTGCGCACTTTGGTGAACTATCGGAAATCTGGAGGAAGCCGGCGATTATAAACGAACAGGCCCCATCAGAGATAGAAACGATGACCCAGAAGCAACATTTTTTTGCATATTGGCACCTAAAAGCCGCAGAACTTCGTTCAAATTCTCGCCAAAACTCACTTTTTACGTCTCTTATTGTCATCATTGCTCGTGATAAACTCCGGGCGAGCGATTTTCAGGAAAGATTTGAATGGCAGTAATGTCGTGGTTTGGCTGGTCTGTGCTGTGGACACTCCCCCTGGTCTGGCGCCTCGTGAAGGTGTTCCTGCTGAAGAGGACTACCCTGCTCGGACAAGGCTTCATTCGATTAGTGCTCGGCACCGCGCTGATGTTGCTGGCCAACTCGATTGGCGCAGCGGTGGGCAGCACCGGTGGCATTTTCGTGATCCTGGCAATCGGCGTCGTGGCCGTACCGTGGATGTTCGGCTATCGCGCGCTGGAATTCCTGGCTTGGTGCGGCCGCGCCACGCGGCTGGTCAAGCGGCCTGCCGAAACGGAACGCCGTGCGCCGGCGCGAACTGCTTCCCATGTTTCGGCCCCGGCCAGCCCGGCGCGCAGCAGGGTTGAAAAGCGCCCGGCATGGGAAAAGCCTGCCGACGCATCGCCCGCCAGGTTCTTCGGCGCCGATGCTGTTGAAAAGGCGCGCGCTCCGGCGCCGCGTCCGGCCAGGGAATGGGCCGAAGTCGAAAGCTTGCGCCCGACGCCGGCCATGCTCGCTCGTGCCAAAGCAAAAGAAGAAGCCGACGCCCTGGCCCGCCAGGCGCAAACCGTCAGGATCGTCAAATTGCCGTGCGCCGACGCAGAGCCGGTGCGCATGCCCCAGGCTCCGGCAGCCAGCGCACAGGCGGTTGTCGAGGTGCAGGTGCTTCACGCGGCGGTGGAGGTGCGGACCATTACCACCTCCATGCCCGGCCCGGCGTGGGTCACCGAGACTCCGCCCCAGGCGATTCCAGCGGCAAATACACCAATTGAGATGGAATATACGCCGTTCACGCCGTCGGCGAGTCCTGTGGCGGCACTCGAATGGCAAGAAACCGTTCCCGCAGCGCTCGCCGAGCCATCGCCGCCTGCCCCCATGGCCGCGCCGCTCTCTGACTGCGCGCCGCAGGCCGGGACCGCGGCATTCGCCACACCCGCCGCCTTTGTCGCTCCCGCCGTTTTCGCCGAAACTATCGCCTTCGCCGAACCTGCTGCATTCGCTAGCCCCGCCGCGCCCGCTGCATCCGCTGTATCAGCCGCACTGGCCGCACCCGCCGCGCCAGGTGCGCCAGCTGCATCGGCAACCCGCAGTGCGCCCGTAGGCGAACCAATCACCCTGCTGCCTGAGCCTGAAGCCAATGTCGAACTGCCCGGCCTCGATCTGCTGGATGCGTACTCGGAAGCGAAGTTCGAGGTCTCCAGCGCCGAACTGGAAGAAACCGGCCGCCTGATCGAACAGCGCCTGAAAGAATTCAAGGTCCCCGTCACCGTGCTGGGTGCCTCCGCCGGCCCGGTAATCACCCGCTTCGAAATCGAGCCGGCCATCGGCGTGCGCGGTGCGCAGATCGTGGCACTGATGAAGGACTTGTCGCGCGCCCTGGCGGTCACTTCGGTGCGAGTGGTCGAAACCATTCCAGGCAAGACCTGCATGGGCCTCGAGCTGCCGAATACTCGCCGCCACATGATCCAGCTGTCCGAAATCCTGGCCTCGGACGCTTACCGCGCCTCGCGCTCGCAACTGACGCTGGCGATGGGCAAGGACATTACCGGCGCTCCTGTCGTCACCGACCTGGCCCGCGCGCCGCACATGCTGGTTGCAGGCACCACCGGCTCCGGCAAATCGGTCGCGATCAACGCCATGATCGTGTCCCTGCTGTACAAAGCCACGCCAACCGATGTGCGCCTGATCATGATCGATCCGAAAATGCTGGAACTGTCGGTCTATGACGGCATCCCGCACCTGCTGGCGCCCGTGGTCACCGACATGAAACTGGCGGCCAATGCCCTGACCTGGTGTGTCGCCGAAATGGAAAAGCGCTACCGCCTGATGTCCGCGCTGGGAGTGCGCAACCTCGCTGGCTTCAACCAGAAGATCCGCGACGGCAAGGCCGCGGAGAAGTACATCACCAACCCTTTCTCCCTTACGCCGGACGCACCGGAGCCCCTGTCCACCCTGCCAACCATCGTCGTCATCATTGATGAACTGGCCGACCTGATGATGGTCGCAGGTAAAAAGATCGAGGAGCTGATCGCGCGCCTGGCACAGAAAGCCCGCGCTGCCGGGATTCACCTGATCCTCGCAACGCAGCGCCCATCCGTCGACGTGATTACGGGCCTGATCAAGGCCAATATCCCGACCCGTGTAGCCTTCCAGGTTTCATCCAAGATCGACTCGCGCACCGTCCTTGACCAGATGGGCGCCGAGACCCTGCTCGGCCACGGCGACATGCTGTTCCTGCCGCCCGGCAGTGGCTATCCGCAGCGCGTGCACGGCGCCTTCGTGTCAGACGAAGAGGTACACCGCGTAGTCGATTACCTGAAGCAGTTCGGCGAACCGGAATACGAGGAAGCGATCCTGGCCGGCACGCCAAGTGAAGAGCCAGCGCCCGACCTGCTCGGCGACGTCAGCGCGGGCGAAACCGACCCTCTATACGATGAAGCAGTGGCATTTGTCATCCGTACGCGGCGCGCCTCGATCTCGTCCATCCAGCGCCAGTTACGAATCGGCTACAACCGCGCCGCACGCATGGTAGAGGACATGGAGGCGGCCGGCATTCTGTCCTCGATGTCAACCAATGGCAGCCGAGAAATCCTGGTCCCTGTGTCGTCGGATTAGGCGTCCGGCCAACGGTGCGTCCCTCAAACAGGCCAATTGCTAAGATCTTGACATCGAGTCTTTGTTAGTTCAAGGAGGCGGTATGGAGCGATTCCTGCTCGTCTATCGCGGAGCCCCAGATGGCACGGCCGAGGCCCGGCAGCACGTCCTGCAAAACTGGGCAAGCTGGTTCGATTCCCTCGGCGCCCGCCTGCTGGACCGCGGGAGCCTGACCCACGCCAGCGTTGACATCGACACGCGGCTCGCAGGCCCCAAATCGTCCAGCAGCGCGCTGGCCGGCTATTCCGTGCTGGCAGCCGCAGATTTTAACGAGGCCGTCGCCCTCGCCGAACAGTGTCCGATTTTCGACGAACACGGATCGCTCGAGATCGCGCGCCTGGCGAGCTAAGGCTCCACCCTCGGGCGAGGCGGCTCAGCGCGCAATGCTTGCGACCTCCGCATCGCTTAAAGCCGTGCCATAAATGCGCAGGTCATCCATCGCGCCCTTATACGGTGTATCCCACCAGTTGACGCCCAGCGCAAATATGCCATTATTGGTCGTGAAGACATTCGGGAAGTTTTGGCCACTGAAGCGCTTCGCGCCGTTAACGTACACACTCACTGCGCCGCTCTTCACCGTGAACGCCACGTGCGACCACTGTCCGGTTGGGATATTCATGCCAAGCCCGGCGTCGTACCAGGCGGTACCCGACCATAACATGCTGGCCCCGCCAACAAAGTCGTGCCCCTTAGGCAGGAAGCTGATCCAGGAATCGCCTGAGCGTGCGCCAAAGAAGGTAGGCGAGAAAGCCGTTAGCTGCGCAGGCTTCAGCCACATCGCCACCGTGTAGGCATTGCCCGAAATAAGGCCGTCCGGCAAGCGCACGCCGGTCGTCCCATTGAAGACGGCGGCACTGCCTTTCATACCCGCTTCATAAGCCATGCTTCCGCCGGCTGCATCGATCCTGCTACCCACAACTGTGCCAGCCCCGAACGCGCCAGTAGAATCACCCAGGTTGCCATCAAAGGTATAGTGGGCAATCATGCCGCCCAGCTTGCGCACGGTGACGACGAACTTCTTGACGGCCTTGGCATATCCCTTGGTGATGGTCGCCGTCAGCGTGACAGTCACGTCGTTGGCTGGACTGGTAACCTGCCCGGTATTACTCAACACCGATGGATTGGACGACGTCCACGAAATCACCGAGTCGCGCGCGGCACTGGTCGGCAACACAATATCGCCCGTCACCGCGTTGGTATTTCCCAGGCTAAGCTCACCATACACGGCCTGCACTACCTGCATGTCGCTGCGATGTGGCAAGCGGCTGCCCATGATTGATACGCCGTCACGCGAGGTGGCACTGAACGTTACCACGTAGCTGCCGGAGGTTTCATCCCACTGGCTCAGGAACACGCCTTTAAACGGCGGTGAACCTGCCAGATTGATCTCCGCCTGGTTGCCGCCAACCAGTGCCCAGGTGCCGGATGCCGCCCCGCTGACCGTGCCGTTCGCATGAAGCGTGAGCAGCTTCGATTTCTTGATGGCGGCCGAAATGTCCTTTCCATGATTGACGAACATATAGTCGCCGAATACAAACCCGCGCGGAATCGCTGCCAGGGTTTCATTCGTATTGCGGTACGGCGCCACCACAGGCCATCCATCGGCATTCATGAACATCTGGTGCACACGGATCTCGTGCTGCTCGCCACGCCCGGGGAAGCGGCTGTGGAAAATCAGGAAGTGCTTGCGGGTCGCAGCGTCGTAATAGGCCGAGTTGTGGCCAGCCGACACGTAGCCAGTGCCGATCCCGCTTCCCGCCTCGCCGATTTTGCGCTCGAACAGGAAATTGCCCATGATCTTCACGCCATATGGGGCAATCGAAGCATCATCGAACAGTGGTTTCGCCGGATCTGCCTTGACGTCCGCCATATTCACGCCCTGTGCATCGAAGTACGGACCGTCCGGCGACGTGGAGCGCGCCACGCGCATGTTGTAGCCGCCTGCCGCATCCAGCCCGCCAAATGAGGTGAACAGGTAGTAATACTGCGTGGCTGGGCTGTACATGACGTAGGCCCCTTCGATGCGGCTGTGATTGCCGCCCATCAGGCGCTTGCCATAACCCTGTCCCGGCAAAGGCATGCCGGTGGCCGGGTTCATCTGCATCACAAAAATGCCGCCGGAGTACGAACCGTAGACCATCCACAGCCGCCCGCCGTTATCGAAAAATACGTTCGGGTCGACCGTGTTCGGGTGTTTGAGCGCGTCGTAAATGCTGCCGTCGTAACTGGCCTCTCCCCACATGCCCGATTTCAGGATGATGCCCTTGTTGACATAGGGGCCTTCGATCTTGTCGGCGACTGCAACGCCAAGCGCCGAACGCGGCGAATCACCCTTGCAGGCGTTGTAATACATGTAGTACCTGCCGTCGGCCAGGCGGATCACGTCTGGCGCCCACAGCGTATTCGTTTGCGCCCAGCTGAAAGTCTCGGCCAGCTCCGTATAGACGTTGCTGGCGCCATTCAGGAACAGCTTGTTGGTGGCGCTGACGGAACTGGTAATTTGCGTCCAGTTCATCAAATCGGTGGACTTGGCCGATGCAAGGTGGGAGCCGAACACATAGTAGGTGCCGCCGGTCCTGATTATGGCCGGATCGTGCACCGAGGCGTTCTGGAAGGTCACCGGCGCGTAGGGCGCTTCGGCCGAGGCATTCAGGGACAGCATGAAAGAGGCCAGTACAGCAGCAGCCCGCCATCGCAAAAAGGGTTTGGTCACATTCGTCTCCAGTTATGTTTTTACGCAAGTTAGCGCGCCGGATTTGGAGTGTCCAATGACCTTTTCCGCGTTTCCGATAGCGAAACGGACATGTCATCAAACTGTAACCATAGTTCGCTATGATCCGACATTTTGCATGAGCAACCGAACCTACAACGTGCTGTTCCTCAGCACACAAAACAGTGCCCGCAGCATCATGGCCGAGGCAATGTTGAATGCCGTTGGCGGACGCCGTTTCCGGGCTTTCAGTGCCGGCAGCCAGCCAGCCGGCAAATTGAATCTTTTCGCCGTCGAACAGATACGGGCCCTTGACGAAAGCCTGACTGGCTTGCGCAGCAAATCCTGGGATGAATTCTCGGCACCGGGAGCACCGGAGATGGATTTCGTCATCACCGTTTGTGATGCAGCTTCCGGCGAGCCATGTCCAAACTGGCCCGGACAACCCGCGACAGCGAACTGGAACTTCCGCGACCCTGCCGCCGTGCATGGATCGGTCGAGGATATCCGGCATGAGTTCTTCACGGTGTGCCGCGAAATCAAGACGCGGCTGGAAATCTTCCGCAACCTGCCTGAAGAGGCGCTTGACAAAATGGCATTGCAACGCAAAATAGCGAGGATTGCTGGCGTCCAGCTATAACCCTCTCCAGGACCTCAACGCATGCTCATTCAATTACGCACCCTCGCCGCCTCCATCGCCCTGTTCTCCCTGGGAGCAGCCAACGCAAGCGGTCTCGAATTCCGTTTCAACGACACGCCTGCCCGCCTTTACAGCGCCGCAGTGCAAAAGGGAGAGATCGACGCCGCAGCAGGCGAAGCAATTCGCCGCCTGCCCGAAACGGCGGCGATGGTGCGCAAAATGCGGCTGAAAGATGCCGATGCCTTTATCGACTACCTGCGCGGCCTTGCACGCGACAGCAAGAAAGTCGAGCTGGCAACCCAGGTGCAGGCGGAATTCGGGCAGGCGACCGGCGGCAAATTTGCTCAGGCGGCCACTGAAATCACGCGCCAGCTGAAGGCTTATGTGCCCCCTGAATTCTCCGCCAACCTCACCGTGCACTTCATCTTCGGCGGCAACGCAATGGGCTTCGCCTTCGATGATATGCACGACGATGTCTACGTCGACTTGTCACGCTTCACCCAAGCGACCGCGGAGGAGTTGGCCGAAGTGGTATCGCATGAGTTATTCCATGCAGTACAGTCGCATGTGATGACGGCCCCTCCGCGTCCGCCCGCAGGCATGGCGCAATCGGCAACCGGCAAGATCTGGATGAACCGTTTGCTGTATGACCTGGTGCAGGAAGGAACGGCCGAGATATTCTCGCATCCGATCGCCGACCGCCCTGCCACCCCATTCTCGACGCGCGGCAAGGAACGCATTGCGCGCAACCTCGCCCGCATCAAGAACATCGCGGCCTTGATGGAAACCAGCAGCCTGCGCCTGCTCCTGGCTCCGCCGCGCGATGAAGATCATTACGACCGCATTTACGGCATGCTTTTCTATGGCGATTTCAACGACCTGGGCTACGACATGGGCTGGCTCATGGCTAATGCCATCGAGCGCAAGGACGGCAAGCAAGCGATCTTCCGCTTGCTGCAGGGTCCTCCAAAGCAGTTCGTCCTGCGCTACCAGCAAATCGCGGAAAGCGACCCAACCCTGTTCCGCTTCAACGAAGACTTCCTCAGCGCAGTGCGGGCTTTGTAGACGCGGGATTATTATTTTCGGAACTCCATCCGTCCGGCCAGGCCGGTGCCGCACTTCCGACTGCGGCGTTCCAACCCTTGATGGCTTCCAGATGGTGTATGCTGCCGGCATGACTCAAGACACCGATATCCAGCTCAGCGGCCCTTTCAAGGCAGTGGACGGCAACGGCCGTACCGTCGACATCAAATCCATCCGTATCTTCGACGAAGGCTACGGCGTGGTCGACCTTTATGTCGACCTGGCCGCCCCGGCGACTGACGGCCTGCACAAGGATCGCAAACTGATCAGCGAAATTGGCACGCACCTGCGCACCCTTGGCTACCACGGCCCTGACTTGAAACCGGGTGATCCGGTGCTCCAGGAAAAGCGCCTGCTCGTACTCGACACGCCGGACGAATTCCTGCCCTTCGCCGTCCGCAAAGGCTTCCGCGACCTGAGTTCGGAATTCGACGAATAGCAAGCCTGCTGCTTACTCCCAGGCCCGTGCCTGCGAACGGTAGGCTGTCCATGTAAAGCCAAAGCCCAGCGACAATCCATGGTTCTTGCGGAACAGCGGGCTGTCGCGGTTAGCCGCATGCGTGTAATTGTCGTAGCGGGCAAAGCCGAACACACGCCAGTCCGGGCCAACTGTATGCGAGAGGCTCATGCCCAATCGCGTCATCATCAGGCCGCCCTCGGCCTGATAGACTGGACGCGTGGCGTTTGCATACTGCGGCGCGACCTCATAAAAATACTGGTTCAGGCGCGCATTGCCAAACACCGCGCCAACATTCGCATCGGCCTGCCATTTCTGGTTGCTGCCACTGGTTTCGAACACGAGACGCGGTTCAAACACCAGGCCCTGGCGCCGGAAGCCGTTGCCCAATTCAAGCGGCACCCGCAACGGCAGCTCAAGCTTCACACGGTTGGGAGCCGACGGCTCCGTCAGCAATACCTTCAGGCGCGGGCCAAATTCCAGCAACGAGTTCAGGTCCGGCATACCGGCACGCGCTGCCACGTCGTCCGAACGGGCCGGCAGCGACATCTGGAACCCCAGGTCCAGGTCCACGCGCTCGGTGTCGAACAGGCGCGCGCTCACCCCGGAACGATCGGCACGCAACACTTTGCCGCGATAAATCAGCATCGGCAGCAGCAGCCCGCGTGTGGACCGGTCGGCAGATCCCGGGTAGGCCGGCGTCGAAGCGGCGCCACCAAAGAGTCCGACCTCCCATAAAGGCAGATCCGGGGCCGGCGTCGGCTCCGCACTGGCCGGCAAGGCCAGTGCCAACATGGCGATGCCAGCCCACATTCGCTGCTTCATACTCAATACTCCAGTGTTAGTCGGTCAAAAATGGCGGTGATGATACCATGCCGTAATTGATTTTTTCATAAGAACGAATGCCATGAAGCCCTCTGCCCTCCTGCCCGTCCTGCTCCTGCTAACTGCGTGCGACAGGGAGGCTGCGACGTCGCAAAGGCATTCCCCAGCATCCCTCTCCAAGGGCAATGCCATGCACTGTATTGCAGGCGATTTCAAACTGGATGGCAGCGGCGAGCCGGAAGTGGGGATCGGCAGTTTCGGCATCCAGGGCGATACCATCACCGGTTTTGGACTTAGCCTGACCGTCGAGCGCGGAGACAAGGTGTACGAGGTCTCCAGCTCGCTGATGTCTATGCCGATGCAAAGTGGTACCTATCACTTTCCCTCACTGGCGGAGCCAGGCATGACCCTGGCTTCGTACAAGATCAGGAACAAGGACCGCGATCTCCTCAGGGACTTCAACGGTGGTACCTATAGCCAGCAGTTCTCGGCTGTCGAGAACGACCCTGAGGCGAAACTCAAAATCCAGGTGAACAAGATGCTTGTCTCGGACGCGCCGCAACCAGGATTCAAACGTATCCACGCCGTCGGCCAGTTCGAGTTCAACGCGGCAGCCCTGCCGGCATCCGAACCAAGCGACGCCTGCGTCCGCGACGGCATTGCACGTTCTATCCGCGGCGCCAGTTCCGGCAAGCGCCAACTGCCGCTCTTTGACGCAGCGGTGTGCGGCGCTGAAAAGAAGCACATTCAATGTGATTTCGATGTCGTAGTTGACCTTGCCAAGCTCCAGTGAACCGCGCCAGACCTTGCTGATCATGTAACGCTAGTTTCAATGTTATAATGAAACGTTTGTTAAGTTTTAGAAACATGATTATGCGTAGAAGTACGTTCGCAAACCTGGTGGCGGCCTCCGCCATCGTTACATTGCTCAGCGGCTGCTGGCTGTCGATGCCGAAAATCCCTAACCGCGTAGCGCAACCGCGCGCCAGCGGCGTGCAGGCTGGCACCACGGCCGTTACCGTCAGCATCACCGCCAACACCGACCAGGTCAGCGGTCTTGGCAAGATTTCCCTTACCAAGGTAGTTCCTCGCGAAGAGGAGAAGGCCTTCGTCTCGAACACTTACACGCTCGCGCAAGTTTCCAGGGACATGGCCCATGACACCACATTGTTCATCGGCAGCCTTCCACCGGGCCAATACTACTTCGACCGCCTGATCGACGGCGGCAATGCCAACCGCTACGTCCAGATGGGCGGCGGCCTTGGCAGTTTCACTGTCGAAGAAGGCAAACCGCTCGACCTCGGCCGCCTGATTGTCACCCCGCTGTACGAAGATCATGTAGCAATTGGCCGCAGCGCGCGCGTGCGCGACAACCGCACGCTGATTGAGCGCTACTCCCCCGACCACCTGAAGCTCTTTGCTGCCGAAACTACAGTCACCTGGAAGGACCTGCGCAGGACTGGGGACCGTGTCGAGGAAATGGCATTGGAGCGTCCAACCAGCGCCGGAAGCCTGACCGAACTGCCAGATGGCAGTGTCGCCGCGGCCACCCGCATGGGTACAGTCCTGTTGCGTAATCCTGCTGGCACCTGGCGCAGGCTGGGCAGCGACCAGATCGAGTCGCTGAACAGCGTACAGCCAGTCCAGATGCCGGACGCCGACTTCCTGGCCCTCGGCGAGTTCGGCACCCTGCTGCGCCACGTGCCGGGACAGGACAAGCTGGTGTCAGTCAACACCGGCAATCTGCCGTACGGCAACCTGATCGCGCTGGCCGGCAATGTAAACGCAGGCTGGTACATCGCCGTGCGGCGCAAAGGCGAAATCACCGTTTACCACTCGGCCAAGCTGGAAGGCGGCGACTGGAGCAAGATGTTCAGTGAAGGCGTCCACGGCTCCGCGTTTGGCCCCGGCTCCTGGTTCTGGATGCGTGACATGGGCACCGGCTTCGCCTATGCAACGTCCGAAGGCTCAGTGCACCTCTATGACTACGCAACCAGCCAATGGACGAAACGGGCCACGCCTAAAGCAGGCCGGGTGGACCATTTCCGCATCAGCGGCAATGGCATGTGGAGCGCAGTCACCGGGGGTCGCGGCCTGATGACCTACGGCTCGAAAGACTCCTATATCTCGCTGGACCAGGGAAAGACCTGGAACCAGATGGAGGTTTCCAGTACTGCCAGCTCGATCCCCTTCATGCAGCGAACCGACGGCGCACTGCTTCGTTTTGACGGCAGCGCGTGGCGCAAACTCAAGCTGCAATCGAGCACCGACATGGGTAAGACCTGGACCACGTTGACCGACGAACTGCAATCGCGTGACCTGGTCACCCTCAAATCCGGAGAAATCCTGGGCCTGGTCTGGAACGAACGCTTGCCGGCACGCTTCGAGGTATCAAAGGACGGCGGCAAGACCTGGACTGACGAATTCGTCGAGTAAGGCTCCATTTCGCCGGTAACAATTGCTTACCGGCGAAACATTTTCTGCGTCACCGTGTTTGCTTTCCCAGCCGTTTTGCAAACAAGCGCCAACGATGGCGATTTCAGGAGCAAAGAAAATGGAACACAGCCCACGCACCAAGATTCATCCAATGATTGTAGCCGCAGCCGCTTCGGTTGCACTTGTAAGCCTGGTTGGCGCGGCATCAATTGCAGGACTGCTGCCAAACTCGCATGCGACCGCGATGCCCAGCGCAGCCACGGCGCCCGTAGCAATGGCTGCAGCACCTGCGCCCGCAGTGGCCCCGGCGCCTGAACCGGAAGTGCGCAAAGTTGTGGAACATAAGACTGTGGTCCACCGGACCTACGCTCCAAGCCCACGCGTTGCAGCGGCCGAGCCGCGAGTGGCCTCGCCATCGGCAGTCCCTGCTCAGGCCCCGGCACCCGCACCGGCGCCACAGAATAGCGCACTGGGCATCGGCATCGGTGCAGTGGTAGGTGGCTTGATCGGTAACCAGGTTGGCGGCGGCAACGGCCGCAAGCTGGCCACCATCGCCGGCGCTATCGGCGGCGGCTATGTCGGCAACGAAATCGCCAAGCGCAACCAGCAGCAACCGCAACAGTAACAGTGCTCCTCTGCTTGCCGAAGTTCGTACAGGCGGTCTTCGGCAAGCCAGCCCGGCTCAAATATGCAGCGCGTGTCCCAAAGCGCGCAGCGCAGCCTCCTGGATCGCCTCACCCAGAGTGGGATGGGCATGGATCGTTCCTGCCACATCTTCCAGCGTTGCCCCCATCTCGATCGACTGGGCAAATGCGGCAGACAGCTCGGACACGGCCTTGCCAACCGCCTGCCAGCCGACGACCAGGTGATTATCCCTGCGCGCCACTACCCGCACGAACCCGTCTTTCGATTCGAGCGACATGGCGCGCCCATTGGCGGCAAACGGGAACAAGGCTTCGATGCAATCCATTCCCTGCGCCCGTGCCTGCTGGGGAGTGGCTCCCACCACCACCACTTCCGGATCGGTAAAACACACCGCCGCAATCGCCGCCGGGCTGAAATGGCGCCGCTTGCCGCTGATGATCTCGGCCACCATCTCCCCTTGCGCCATGGCGCGATGCGCCAGCATCGGTTCGCCGGTCACGTCGCCAATGGCCCACACATCGCGCATCGAAGTGCGGCACTGTTCGTCCACCTTGATGAAGTGGCCATCCATGTCGATGCGCAGCTTTTCCAGGCCGAAGCCGCGCGTGTTCGGGCGCCGGCCGACGGCAACGAGCACCTGGTCCGCTGCCAAAGCTGATTCCTCGCCGGCCGCATTCCTGATGCGCACGGAACCACCCTGCTCGCCCAGGCCGAGCACCGAGCAACCCAAATAGGTTTCGATACCCAGGCCCTTGAGCGCGATGCCAACCGGACGGGTCAGCTCCGCGTCGTAGGCTGGGAGGATGCGTTCCTGCGCTTCCACCACATGGACCTGCGCCCCGAGCTTGGCGTAAGCAATGCCCAGTTCAAGGCCAATGTATCCAGCACCGACCACCACCAATTTGCCCGGCACGGTCTTGGGAGACAACGCCTCCGATGCGCTGATGACCTGCCCGCCAAACGGCATGAAGGGCAATTCGGTAGCATGCGAACCGGTGGCCAGCAGCATATGCTCACAGCCGATGCGCTGCGGGCTCTCGCCGTCGCGAAGCACTTCGACGGTCTTGCCATCGACGATATTGGCCCAGCCTTTGACGACGCGCACGCCGCTTTTCTTCAGCAAAGCCGCCACGCCGCCAGTCAAACGCCCGACGATGCCATCTTTCCAAAGCACGGTCTGGCCGATGTCGATACGGGGCGCCTGGACTGAAATGCCAAGCGCCGAACCGCTCGCGTAGTGGCTGGCTTTCTCGAACTCCTCCGCCGCGTGGATCAGCGCCTTGGAGGGAATGCAGCCAACGTTCAGGCAGGTGCCGCCCAGTTCACCCGCTTCGACCAGCGTTGTGGGTATGCCAAGCTGGCCGGCGCGGATAGCCGCGATATAGCCGCCAGGACCGCCGCCGATCACCAGCAGCGTAGTGGTGTGTTGATTCATCGATTACTCCACAAAGAGCATCGCTGGACATTCCAGCAAGGCGCGGATGGCTTGTATGAACTGGGCTGCGTGCATGCCGTCTACAACCCGGTGATCGAACGAGGATGACAGGTTCATCATCTTGCGAACCACCAGCCCGCCCTGGCGCACCATCGGGCGTTCCACGATCTTGTTGACGCCGATGATGGCCACCTCCGGATGATTGATCACCGGCGTGGTAACAATGCCGCCCAGGGCACCCAGGCTGGAAATAGTGATCGTCGAACCGGACAGCTCGTCGCGCGTGGCCTTGCCGGTGCGCGCGGCATCCGCAAGGCGTGCGATCTCCGCCGCGCATGACCACATATCGCGCGCCTCTGCATGCCGCATGACCGACACCATCAGCCCCGCATCGGTCTGCGTGGCGACCCCAAGATGGACGGCACCGTACTGCGTCACGACGCCGGCGTCGTCATCGAAGCGCGCATTCATCTGCGGGAACTGGCGCAGCGCGAGCACCAAGGCGCGTGCCAGCAAAGGCAACACGGTCAGCTTGCCGCGCTCCTTGCCCCATTGCTCGTTCAGGCGCACGCGCAGGTTCTCAAGCTCGGTGACGTCAATCTCCTCCACGTAAGAGAAGTGCGGGATGCGGCGTTTCGATTCCTGCATTTTCTGCGCTATCTTCCGGCGCAGGCCAATCAGAGGAATGGTTTGCTCTGTGTGAACCTCGCGGTAGCCGCCTGCTGCGGATAACGGGGCGCCCTGGACGCCTCGCGCCACGTAGGCGTCAAGGTCAGCGTGCTGGATGCGTCCCGCCGGGCCGCTGCCATGTACGAACTGCAGTTCGACGCCCATATCCCATGCCCGCTTGCGCACCGCCGGCGAGGCAAGAGGCCGTGCGCCCGGTTCGCGCGCCACACGAGCCGCTACAGCTTGTGTTTCGTGCGGCGCAGGAGGCGCGGATGAAACTGCTGGCGCCACTGGTTTTGCCGGCTCAGGGACTGCAGCCTTCGCCTCTGCCGCCGCAGGTACCGGAGCCGGGTGCGCCGCAGGCGCTGCTCCGCCGGCCTGCGGCTTCAGATTGCCCGCCCCCTCAACCTCAATATGGATCAGGTCCGCTCCCACGGCCATCACCTGCCCCGCCGCGCAGCCAAGCATGGCGACGGTGCCATGCACCGGCGATGGAATCTCAATGGTGGCCTTGTCGGTCATGACATCAGCCAGGATCATGTCCTCGGTCACCGCATCACCCACCTTGACATGCCACATGACCAGTTCAACTTCTGCAATGCCCTCGCCAATATCAGGCATCTTGATGACGTGAATACCCATCGTTATGCCTCCACCGTACGTTTGAACGCCGCGCCAACGCGCGCCGGCCCCGGGAAATACGCCCATTCCTGTGCATGCGGATAAGGCGTATCCCACCCCGTCACACGCTCAATCGGCGCTTCCAGATGGTAGAAGCAATGTTCCTGCACCAGCGACACCAGCTCGGCGCCAAAGCCGCAAGTACGCGTGGCTTCATGCACGACCACGCATCGGCCGGTTTTCCTGACCGACTCCACGATCGTTTCCAGGTCAAGCGGCCACAAGCTGCGCAGGTCGATGATTTCGGCATCAATGCCGGTCTCGCGTGCAGCCGCCTCGCACACCCACACCATGGTGCCGTATGCGAGCACCGTCAGCTGCTTGCCCGGCCGGAAGACTGCCGCCTTATCCAGCGGGACCGTGTAATAGCCTTCGGGTACCTCACCCAGCGGATTCTGCGACCATGGCACGACCGGCTTGTCATGGTGGCCGTCGAACGGCCCGTTATACAGGCGCTTAGGCTCGAGGAAGATCACCGGATCGTCATTCTCGATCGACGAAATCAACAGGCCTTTGGCGTCGTACGGGTTCGACGGCATCACGGTACGCAAGCCGCAGACGTGGGCAAAAACAGCTTCCGGACTTTGGCTGTGGGTCTGGCCGCCGTAGATGCCGCCACCGCAAGGTGTGCGGATCGTGATTGGCGCAGTGAAGTCGCCCGCCGAACGGAAACGCAGGCGCGCCGCCTCGGACACGATCTGGTCATAGGCTGGATAAATGTAGTCGGCGAACTGGATCTCGATGCACGGCCGCAGACCATACGCCCCCATCCCAATTGCCACGCCGACGATGCCGCCTTCCGAAATCGGCGTATCGAACACGCGCGATTTCCCGTACTTTTTCTGCAGGCCCTCGGTACAGCGGAACACGCCGCCAAAATAGCCCACGTCCTGGCCGAAGACCACGACATTGTCATCCTTCTCCAACATCACATCCATCGCCGAACGCAGCGCCTGGATCATGGTCATGGATGTTTTCACTGTATTTTCCGCCATCTCAGATCCCCAGTTGCTGACGTTGCACGCGCAAGTGTTCCGGCATGTCCTTATAGATGCCATCGAACATTTCCGCAGGACTGAAAGTATGGCCGCTGGCCATGGTGCCGTATTGTTCGGCCTCTTTCTGCGCGGCCAATACTTCCGCCTCCAGCAGTTTCTGGGTTTCTTCGTGCTCCTGCTCGGACCACGCGCCAGCCTTGACCAGGTACTGTTTCAGGCGCGCGATCGGGTCGCCCAGCGGGAAATGCGACCAGTCGTCGCCGGGACGGTACTTCGACGGATCGTCCGAGGTCGAATGCGGGCCCGCGCGGTAGGTAACCCATTCGATCAGGCATGGTCCAAGATTGCGGCGCGCCCGCTCCGCGGCCCAGCGGGAAGCCGAGTACACAGCCAGGAAATCGTTCCCATCGACGCGCAGCGATGCGATGCCGCAGCCGACTCCACGCGCGGCAAAGGTCGTATCCTCGCCGCCGGCGATGGCCTGGAAAGTCGAGATGGCCCACTGGTTGTTCACCACGTTGAGGATGACCGGCGCGCGATACACGTGGGCGAAAGTCAGTGCGGTATCGAAGTCCGCTTCGGCCGTGGCGCCGTCGCCGATCCACGCCGAAGCAATCTTGGTATCGCCCTTGATCGCCGAAGCCATGCCCCAGCCCACGGCCTGGATGTACTGTGTGGCCAGGTTGCCGGAGATGGAGAAGAAGCCCGCTTTCTTGACCGAGTACATGACAGGCAATTGCCGGCCCTTGAGCGGGTCGCGTTCATTCGACATCAACTGGCAGATCATGTCGACCATCGGATAGTCGCGCACGACAAGAATGCTTTGCTGGCGGTAGGTCGGGAAGCACATATCGTCCACGTTCAGCGCCAGCGCCTGCGCGGTGCCGATCGCCTCCTCGCCCAGGCTCTGCATGTAAAACGACATCTTCTTCTGGCGCTGCGCCATCAGCATGCGGCTGTCGAAGATGCGGGTCTTCATCATGGCGCGCAGGCCTTTGCGCACGACTTCGATATCGATCTGCGGCACCCAGGGCCCGACTGCATTGCCCTCGGCATCGATCACGCTGATCAGGGAGTACGCAAGGTCGCGCGTATCCATGGGAGCCACGTCGACTTCGGGACGGCGCACGGCACCGGCCGGTGACAGGCGGAGATAAGAAAAATCAGTTGCACAGCCTGGACGTCCCGTGGGTTCGGGAACGTGCAGGCGAAGTGGTTCGCCCTTGCTCATTCAGATTCCTTCAGTTGCGATGGTGACGCAGAATCAATCCCGGCCGGGCCTGAGGCGGGTAGCCTCGGCCTGCCTGGACTATGGAACCGCCCGCAGCGGATCGCAAAGCGGGCACGAAAAAACATTTCCTCGAAAGCAATGGTAGCGTAGCATGCTTTTCCGGAGCAAAGGGTCACAATTAAAGTTTCATTAATGATGTGTCGTTAAGCGGGTATGAGCTCCATATCCACACTCTCCAACTGGCAACCAGCCACCCGCTACCCCGTCGCCCCAACCGCTCGGAGCACGCATCCTGTCGCAACAAGGCTTGAGGCCGCGTCGTCTTCACCTTCAAGCATCGTCACGCTGAGCCCAGAAGCGATCGCCGCCGCTTCTGCGCCCATCTCGACGAGCGTACGCTACCAGGACCTTGGCGCCGACATGCTCAAGCAGATTGGTTCCGGCGCGGTCATTCCGCTGGACCATGCCAGGTTGCCGGACACCGTCGATAACAAGTTCACGCTGAGTCTCACTACGCGCAGCGGTGTCCAGGTCGACCTGACGCTGGCCAATGTGGGCGACGAAATGATCTACCAGGTCAGCTCAAGCGCCAAGCTGGATCAGGAGGAAAGTGAAGCCCTGTCCAAGCTGGCAGAGGGTTTCCAGGCCGCCATCGACGGAATGGCGGGCGCGAACCCGCAAGTCCGGCTAAGCGGCCTGACGCAATTCGACAGCAAGTTTGTGCAGTCCATCGACTTCCATGCGCAAGTGACTGGCCCCGATTCCACTTCGCAGACCTTGGACTTCCACATTGACGACTCAATGAGGAAAGTGAGCATTGGCGGACCAGATGGTCACGCTGAAGTGAACGTGGACACAAGCACAGCGGAGCACCTGGGCACCAGGAAGCAGCAGTCCAAAGCCATCAACAATTATCTGGCCCAATTCGACCAGGCAGTATCGCGCGGACACGGCGATAAGAAACTGATGTCCATGTTCAAGGACGCTTTCTCCGAGATGAACCGGACGGCCACTGCCGAAGACCGCGACGACTTCCTCCGTACGCCATCGAAGTGGCAATTGAACGCCGACGACCGCTCCACGCTGACCGGCCTTTCCGATTTCAGTGCGGCCGTCACCCAGACACCCAAATCAAGCAATCCGCTGAAGGCCTGGGAGCAGGACACTTTCTCCTATGACGTATCGCAGGCAACCAAAGTGGACGGAACCAGCCACGACGACCGCAAGATCGCCCAGTCCCAGCAATCACGCCTTGCCGCCCAGTTCCATACGGACATCGGCAAATCCAGCCCGCCGTGGTTTGATGGGACGTTGCAGACCCAGAACTACGAGTACCACCAGATTGACGATAGCGCGCGCAGCAATGTCTCGCTCAACTACCTCCAGGGCAAGCTGAAGAAAGCCAGCCTGGAGCAAACGGCCAGCCAGTCCGAGCAAGTGAAGACCATCATCCTGGGCAAGCTGAAGTCGGACAAATCGATCCCGAGCCAGCAGTCGCTCGTGCGCGACCTGCTCCCATCGCTCACCTCCTATGAACACATCAAAGGTGATGACGCGCTGAACGACAATATGTACCTGCTTAGCTCACCAGGCGAACTCGTTGCGCGCAACGAGCGATTTTAGGCGTCAGGCCACTGGCGGAAAGCGGAAAGCGGCATGCTCGAAAGGCAGTACTTCTTGGGCGATCGCGGCCGCAAGCGACATGCCTCGCTCGCTATTCGCCAGGATCACGAAGCCATCCTTCGAAGTGGTTGACGCCATTGCAAAGGCGCGGAAACCGGGGTTGTTACCCCATTGCCAGATGCAGGCTCCGTTTGTGCCACGCTCGATCCCCCAGCCAAGTCCCCAGGCCAGCCCAAGCGGCTTGCTTACCTCGACTGGCTTGGCAAGCACCATCTGCACCATGGCATCGCCTGCCAGGAAGGCGGACATGAAGCGGGCATAGTCGGTCGCCGTGGTGTAAAGGGTCGAAGCAGCCAGGCCGCTTTGAAAACGGGCTCGCCGCGAGAGGCCAAAGACCATCCTGCCAGCGACGGCGCGCTGATCGAATGCGCCACGCCAGACCAGGCTCGTATCGCTCATTCCCAGCGGCCCAAAAATATCCCGGTCCAGATAGGCGGCGAGCTCCGTCCGGGTGACGGCCTCGATAACGGACTGCAATAGCACGTAGCCTTCGCCGGAATAGCTCCACCCTTGCCCCGGCTCCGAAATGAAGGCCAGCGGTTTGCTTGACCAGTTCGGGAAACCGGAACTATGGTTCAACAACTGGGCCACGGTGACCTGCTCCAGTATCTTCGCCGGAACAAGATCGAAGGAATCACGCACTGATCGCCGCAAGGGATCGTGAAAATGCCGATAGCCGCCGGCAAGGTAATGCGACACTGGCGCAGCCAGCTCAAGCCGGCCAGCCTGCACCATCTTCAGCGCAGCAAACGCAACTACCGGCTTGGTCAGCGACGCGGCCTGGAAGATTGCGTCTGTTGCGCCTGTCACGGCCTGCGTTGCTACCGGTTGTCCAGAGCGCAGAACCGCATACGTGGCGGCACTGACGTTGAGTGACCTGGCAAAGTCCTCCAGGGAGGCATTGCGCCGCGGCTCAATGCCGCTAGCGCATGAAGCAAGAAGCGGGACGCCCGCACCTGCCATTAAGAATCTGCGTCGGTCCATTCTCTGGTTTACTGGATATGAATGTCTTGAAGGATGTGCTTGATCACCCTGCCACGTAGTTTCATCGCGCTCCCTTCGCTAAAGACAAGCGCTAAGTATTGCGTATTAAGCAATCATTCTAAATTAAACAAAACTTAAGGGTCCGGCCGATAGTGCGCCAGGATCGATTGGATGGCGCCATGTACCTTTAGCGTGGCAATTGCCTGATTCAGCTCCCGGATGCCGAGCTTGCCTTGCGCAGGAACTGCACAGTAGGTATCGAAGTCCGTTATCTTCAGGTAATGGGAAGCCAGGCGCGCGCGTTCCGGATGTACTTTGCGCTGATAGTCGAAATAGATGCGGTTTGTGAAAATGAGATCGAAGCGCCTGAGCAATAGCTTATCCAGGTTCTGGCTATCGTTCGCAGCATTGTCACGCACAAATGGCGGCTGCAAGTGTTCAACTTCCGGGTACCGGTAGCCCCGAACCGTGCCGATCCTCAGGCCCGCTATCGCGTTCAAGGAGCCGGGCACAGGTGTCTCACGCCGCATGGCGACGATCATCCGGTTCGAAATAATCGCCTCAGACCAGAGGAAGGTCTGGTTATCGAGCCATTCCGGCCGCAGGTCACATAGCAGATCGGCGTGGCCGCGCAGCAGCGCTCCTTCCACCCTGGTTCGCGGCAGGATCAGGTACCTTGGCTTGAGGTGCAGCAGCGCACCCAACTTATCCCCGAATTCCTTGAGTATCCCTCCCTTTAACTGTTCGTCACGGATATCGGTCATTGGCATGCCGCTGCCGCTGGAGATAGCCATTACCAGCTCTGATGCGATTGCAATCTTTGAAGTTAAGAGGAAGGCGAGCAGCAAATGGCGCATGAAGGACATCGTGAACCCGGGGTTTCGTTTTTCCTGATGATAGCGCCAATGTGCCTGCGTTTAGGCGCAGCAGGCAACCCAGAACAAAAAAAGCCCCCGAAGCATCGGGGGCTTGGCGCAGGCGCGGAGCCGGGTCCAGCCTGCTCGTAACCAGTAATTACAAATTTGACTGCACGATGGTCGCCCCAGTCAGCTTGTCGCGGACAGTGACACTACGGGCGCCGAGTGAACGGCCATCGGCATACAGCGGCACCACCAGGCGCCAGTCAAGGGTTCCCGTTTCATCGACCCATTGATAACCAGAGTTCGACCTCGGATACGCCTCGGCTTCGCGGCGGGCCGGGCTGTCGACGTAGAAGGTGCGGCGCGTATCACCTTCAATCACCACTTCCCACATGCCGCCCTCGCGGGCAAAGACTTTGGGTGCATAGCCTGCAACACGCTTCACCGACTCGACCCGCGCCGTACGGACTTCACCCTTTACGACATCAAGCTTGACCGCCAGCACGGCAACTTGCTGCTGTCCTGCCGGTGCTGCGGCCGGCTTGGCTGCTTCAACACGGGCCGCGCTCCGCAGCTCCCTCACACGCTCAGCGTCCTGCTGTTGGGCCCGGGCGTGGGTAAGGCCTGCTCCGCAAATCACGATGGCAAGAAACGTCTTCTTCATGATGTTCTCCTCTCACTCAAGGGTGCCATGGTGGCGGGACCGTATAGCTCCAGTGAGCTGGCGCAAAGGCAGCAGGCTGCGTAATGGTCGGGGAGCCGGACAGGCCCTGATAAGCCGCTCGCATCACCGCCCAATCGGCCGGCCCCGCCTCCCATACTTCATCGCCCGCATTGCGCATGATCAGGTTGTCCGTGATATTGCCCTGCGATCGCCACCAAACCGAACCATTCCTGCTGGAAGTGATCGACTGGCAATTGCGCCAGCCGGCATTGGCGCCGTCGCCGTTGCAGGCTGCCTGCGAGCTGTACATCACAGGCGGCTTTACGAAATAGCCGCCGTCGCAGCAGTATTCGTCGGGCAGGCCAAACAGGCCATGGCCGGTTTCATGGACGATGGTGCGATAGCTGGTAGGCTCGGCTGTCGCCCGGCCGCCGCCGCCGCAGTCGCGCAATTCATTACGGTGAATGAGCACGATCTGGTCGGCGAAAACGCCGTCTGAGTCGACCTGCGATGGCCAGGTAACGATGGGGCAGCGGAACTGTCCACCCGGCCCTGGCGCTTGTTCGACAACCGAGCCGGTAGCGGTCATGTAGAAATAGTTGTACACGCCCCAGGCGTTGAAGTATGCACGATTCTGCCAGTAGCCATTTTCGATCACGTTGGCCAGATCATTGACGAAAGCCTGGCGGTTTGCCAGGACACTCATATCGCCGTACGAAGTGTCCGGGACGAAGAGCACGTTAAATGCACGGTCCCGGTCACTTTGCACGACATACATTTCGAAGACCGAACTGCCGGACACCGGCGTATCGTCATTATGGACGGTGCGCGTGATCTGGCAACCCGCGAGTAGCGCAGCCACAAGCGCCGCGACAACCGCACCCAGCAGATTGAAACGATGTAAAAAGAATTGCCCTGTCATGATGAGCTCCCTTGTTTTGTTGACCCGGGTGTTCAGCAGTTGCGCTGCCACCTTGCGATGAACTTTAAGGACATACAGGGATGAAGAAATTGGTACTGCCACCTAAATTTAAGCGACCCTGGCACCCAGATTTGCATTGAGCCCATCGTTAAATAGTCGCTCCGATTACCGACGAATCGACGCCATGATCGGCCGCAGCACAGTATAAGATTTGCATCACTCGCACTACCCCTTAACGTAGCCGTTCTTTGAGAAAGGATAGATCTTGAAACTGATGCCCTCCAACCTGGCGCGCCACTTCACCGCCGCTGCATTCTGCCTGTCTTCGTTTGCTATTGCCGCTCCTGCGTCGGCCAGCCCTGACTGGGCAATCGATGTCGCCGGAGGCGAAGATCATCCATTAATCCAGCGTTTTAACAATTCATGGATGATGGCGTACAAGAAAATTGGATTCGACCAGACGACCTTTCCAGGCAAACTGGGATTGGACAGCCACAATGAGTTCATTAATCCAACTACGGTGGAAGGCCAGATTACCCGCATGGTCTACTTCGCACCGCTCGGCAAAACACCTCTGGAGGTGCACCGCAACTATGAACAGGCCCTGAAGGCAGCCGGCTTCAAAGCCGTGATCAGCTGCACGCCGCGCGACAAAGGATGCGAACACATGCGCTACGGCTTTGACGATCATTACAGCAGCATGAAGGAAGCCGATTTCCGCGCCAATCGGGCGCGCCATCCGGAAAAATCCGCGCTGAACAACCAGATGTTCTCGCTGGGTGGCACGAATATGCTCGGTACCGACGACCTCTATTTCACTTACGGTACACTGGCCAAGGATGGCAACACGGTCCACGTGATGCTAAATACCGGCAAGGTATATCGCACCGATTTCACCACCACCTACATCGAAATCGCAGAACCTCAAGCCATGCAGGGCGGCCAGGTGACCGTCAATGCAGACACGTTGAAGAATGCCTTGCAGTCCAGCGGCAAAATCGCCCTTTACGGCATTTACTTCGATACCGGCAAGGCGGAAATCAAGGCCGCGGAATCCAAGACACAGCTGGACGAAATGGCGAAACTCCTCAAGAGCCAGCCCGCGCTCAAGGTCTACATCGTTGGCCACACGGATAACCAGGGCAACCTGGACGCCAACCAGGCGCTGTCACAGCAGCGTGCACAAGCCGTGGTGAACGCGCTCTCCAGGCAATACCAGATTGCTGCGACGCGCCTGGCGAGCAAGGGTGTCGCCAGCCTGGCGCCCGTGGCTTCGAACACAGATGAAGCTGGGCGGGCCAAGAATCGCCGGGTGGAACTGGTCGTTCAGTAAGCCACACGCCGTCGCGCTGCCTGCCGGCAGCGCGACACAGCGGTCAATACGCCTGATAGAACGGAGTCTTCAGCCGTACCGGCCGCACGTCCAGCCGCGCATCGAAGATTGAGTAATCCTTATCATCCAGGTCTGCGTTATCCCAGCCACGCGTATGTTCATCGCGCCGAAGCATGAACTCGAATCCCAGGTCAGGGGCAGGATCAGCCACCGCCGCATCGGGCAGCTGCTCGAGGTCGAAGGCGATGCCGCGAACATGATCGCGCGGGCCATCCACGAGTTGCGTCAACGCGCGCAGGATAGCGTTTTCGCCGAGGATGTCAGTAAAGGCGGGGCGGACAAATTCAAGCTCCGAAACGAAGCCCGGCTGGCGAAACTTGATCTCGCCCCTGGCCTGTTTGGCCGCCAGTACCTGGCCTTTCAATTTCGCCAGGTCATAACGATCGCCATTATCAAGATATGAAATCCGCACGTTGCGCACGTTTACAGGCCCCGCATCCTGCGTCGCCTGGCGCAAGTCCAGCAAGAGTGCGCCGCTGCCGCCGACGATTTCGATTTCACTGCCATGAATGATTGCTGCGGTGTTCTCGTCCACCCCGAGACCTACCTTATAGCCTTTGGCCAGCATCAGCGCCAGCATGCGCCCCACCCTGCCACGCTTGAGGAAATGCTGGTCGATGAACAGCTGGTCGCCAACGAACCCCAGCCCCCGGTCGATTTCCTTGCCATCGCGCATAACGCCCTTCATCACCTGCACAGAATTCATCGCGTCACGGAACATGGTGCTGCTCATGATGGCAGCACCGGCGCTGCTGCCGGCGATCACGCCACCGCGCAGCTGCAATTCGCGCACGGCCTGCAGCACGGGCGACGCTACCCCGTCCGGATTGAGGACATCGGCCGTGCGCCCCTGGTCGCCACCGGTAAAGAACACGCCTGTGGCAGCGCGGATCTTCGCCACGTTGGCAGGATCAGCGGCGGCCCGGCGTGCTGACTCCAGCGTCTCGCCAGCCCAGCAAGGCGCGATCTTCAACAGTTCCGCGTGGGCTCCACGGCGCCGCAGCTGTTCCACCGCGTCCGCGCCTGATGTATCTGGATGCGACGATGCGCTCGGAATCACCACAAATCGCGCCGCAGCGCCACCCGCCAGTTGCACCAGCCGCTGGCGTACTGCCTCATTGTCCGAGCGCACGGAACCGCCCATCGGCACCACGGTGCCGGCAACAGGCTGGAACGCCAGCGACTGCGAAGCGTCCGCAGCATGCCCCACAGAACCCACCAATTGAGCGCCCAATAGCGCCGCGCATAGCAGCAGTATCGACTTGGATGTCACGTGCAAGCTCCTTCACCGCGATGGAATTGCCGTCCATGTTGCCATTGATCGGGCACGGGACGCCCGCTTGCCATATTGCCTTCGTTGCAACAATGCCACACGTTTATTGCATGACGCTGGTTCCAGCGCGCTCAAGCCGAGCAAAGTTGCTTACACTGAAATAGTTCCATGACAACTCGGTGACGCAAGCCATTGCTTGCAGATGAATACCAACTTATGAGGACTGATCGCATGAAGAAACCTGGCAAGCACAAGGCATCGGCACCCTGCCGCTCCCACTGCACCCATGCCGTATTATTCGCACTAAGCACAATGGGCTTGAGCGCTTACGCACAGACCATGCCGCGTGTGGAAATCACGGGCTCCAGTATCAAGCGCATCGAGGGTGAAGCAGCGCTGCCAGTCGAAATCATCAAGCGGGAAGATATTGAAAAGTCCGGCGTCACGACTGCAGCCGAACTGATGCAAAAGATTTCTTCGAATGTGGGCGGCCTGACCGATGGCACCAGTACCAGCGACGTCATGGGCGGACAGCGCGGCTTTAACGGCGCCAACCTGCGCGGCCTGGGTGTCTCGAGCACGCTGGTGCTGCTGAATGGCCGCCGCATGGCCAACTTCGCCAGCCCTGGCGATAATTCTGGCGTAGACCTGAACAACATCCCCGCCGGTGCGATCCAGCGCGTGGAGGTGCTGAAAGATGGCGCATCGGCGATTTACGGCACCGACGCCATGGGCGGCGTAATCAACTTCATCACCCGCAAGGATTACCAGGGTGGCGATGCCAGCGTGTATGCCTTGCGTACGGACGAAGGTGGCGGCGCCAAAAGGTCGGCCACACTGTCGGGTGGATTCGGTAACTTGAGCACCGACCACTTCAACCTGTTCGGCACACTGGACGTGCAGAAAACGGACCGCCTGGCCAGCTCGCAACGCAAGTTCATGCAGGAATACAGCTTGCCCGACCGCCTGTCGCCACAGCTCTCGAGCTACACCTTTCCAGCCAACGTCGACCTGACTGCCGCCCAACTGGCGACCCTGAACAACTCCAGCTACCTGAAGGGCTCAGGCCCCGGCGGCACATGGGTGCCATCGCCGGGCCGGCGCGTCAACTTCGGCAAGGAGTCTTGTGTAGACGGCAGCCCGAACGTGGTGCGTCCGCTCGGCCCCGGCGGCACAGAAGGCTGTTCCTTCAACTACATGGGTGACTCGGAAGTCTATCCGGATGCAAAAAAGCGAAACTTCATCGGCCGTGCCACCTTCCAGGTAGCGGACGCCCATCAAGTATTTGCCGAAGTCCTGCTGAGCAAAGCAGAGACCAGCTATGCCGCCTCGCCCGCCGTCTCGAGCAGCATCAACGGCACCACCACCGGCATCTTCCTGCCAGCTGACCTGCAAGCAAAGACCGGCATCACTACTCCGATCAACTTCCGCTTCCGCCTGACGGACGCCGGCCGCCGCACTTCGCAAGTGACCAGCAAAGCCTCGCGCTTCGTATTGGGTGCGACCGGTACCGTGGGCAACTGGGAATACGATACTGCCTTTAACCACAGCGTCAACAAAGCCACCGACCTGGATATCGATGGATGGGTTTCGCGCAGCAAGATGCTGGCGGGTATCGCCAGCGGCCAATACAACCCGTTTGTCCCCGCCACGGATGACTCTGGCCGCAAATTCATGGACTCGATCAAAATCCGTGACGCAGCGCGTATTTCCAAAGGCACCAGCGACAGCGTCGACGGCAAGCTGACCCGCCCCTTGATGGCGCTAGGTGGCGGCAATGCCATGCTGGCTCTCGGCGCCGAACTGCGGCGCGAGAAAACCGAGTTTACTTCGACCGACGCATTGCGCAGCAACGACGTGCAGGGCGACCGCTCCAGCTCCGACGAATTGCTGGCCGATTCGTCCAACTCGCGCGACATCGCCGGCATCTACGCGGAAATCAATGCGCCGTTCAGCAAGGAATGGGAAGCCCAGTTCGCCGTCCGTTACGACCGCTACAAAGGCGTGCATGATCCGCTGACCAACATCACCACATCGGCGCTGAATACTACCAATCCGAAAATTGCGGTCAGCTACCGCCCAAATAAAGCAGTGCTGGGCCGCGCATCCTTTGGCACTGGTTTCCGTGCACCGTCGATTGCTGAAATGTTCCTGCCGGTGCGTTCGGATACCACGGCCAGCTTCGTCAAAGACCCAATCTCGGGAGAAGTTGCCCAGTTTGACGTGGACCGCTACGGCAACCCACAGCTCAGGCCGGAAAAATCCAAGCAGTTCTCGGCCGGCGTGGTCTTCGAACCCAATAAGAATTGGACCGCCAGCCTAGACTACTGGGTCATCCGCAAGACCGACATCATCTCGGAAATCGGCGAACAGACCGTGTTCGACAACCCTGTCTATTACAACGATCCGAACATCGTGGTGCGCGACGAAGATGGCTTCGTGTCCTTCCTACAGTTCAAGAAGGAGAACCGAGGGAAGCTCAACACTTCAGGACTCGACGTTTCGCTGAACTGGTATGGCGATGCCACATCGATGGGACGTTTCAGCGCCAACCTGAACGGCACGCTGATCACCAAATACAAATTCCAGTCCGATCCACTTTCGCCAATGACGAACGGCCTGGGTGTCTTCCGCGACGACAAGGCCGTTCAGCGCTGGCGCCACAAACTTAATATCGACTGGACCCAGGGTCCCGTCAACCTGAGCCTGGGACACACTTTCTTCTCCAGCTATCGTGACCAGAACATTGAGGGCCTGGCTGATCCAGGCTGGAACGACCGCGACGTGAAAGCCTATTCGCTGTGGGACCTGACTGGCAGCTATTCGTTCAGCAAGAACCTCAAGCTGCGCGCAGGCGTAATCAATATGTTCGATACCCCGCCGCCATTCACCAACCAGTCGCGCTACTTCGAAGTGACCTGGGATCCAACCTATGGCGATCCACGCGGCCGCTCGTTCTTTGCCAACCTGCAGTACAAATTCTAAGTCCTCCCCTCGCGTCCTGCCGAACCAGATGGCAGGCAGGGCGCATCTCCTTCAGAATCATAAGAGCATCTGGGCATTTTCATAATTGCAATGCAGCAATGTTTCCCTCAGGATAGAGGGTTAGTTAACATTGCAGACATAGCGATAATGAATAAGCCAGCAAATCCTGTTTTCCTGAGCGTCATCGTGCTACCACTCGCCTTAACTGGCTGCTGGCACAAATCATCAGGCAGCGCGGCCGATAATACGGCATCGCCATCCAGCCAAATCATTGCGCCCCCTTCTAGCGGAAGCGCGACCACGCCACCCAGCGGCTCGCCTCAGCCTGGCGATGGGATTGCCGTAACGCCACCGTCGAGCAATACGCCGACACAACCCTCTGCGGATACGGCCGCGCCGCCCACATCGGGTACGGCCACTCCGCCGCCCTCCGGTACGGCCACGCCCCCTTCTTCGGGTACGGCCACACCGCCTTCTTCGGGTACGACCACGCCGCCTTCTTCGGGCACGGCAACGCCGCCTTCGGGTACAAGCAGCGCACCAGCTCCAAAAACCTACGCGTGGTCGACGGCGCTGTTCGGTGCCGGCGGCTATATTACCGGCATCACATATCACCCGTCGGTACAGGGACTGGCGTATCTACGCACCGACGCCGGCGGCGTCTACCGCCGCAATCCTGGCAGTACGGCATGGGTACCGCTCAACGATGACTTGAGCCGCGACGACAAGCAATTGGAAGGCAGCGCATCGCTGGCGATCGATCCGAACGACTCGCAGAAACTTTACGTGGCGGCCGGCATGTACCTGCCAACGTCGGAACGAAATGCCGCCATCCTGCGCTCCGGTGACCGTGGCGCCACCTGGTCGCGCACCGAACTGCCAATCCGCCTGGGAGGCAACTCCGACGGCCGGGGAACGGGCGAACGCCTGCAGGTAGACCCGAACAAGGGTTCGATCCTTTTCCTCGGCACGAACCAGAACGGCCTGTACAAATCGACCGATGGCGGCGCCACCTGGTCGCAGGTGCCGGGCTTCCCAACCACTGCCGGTACCACTTTCGTCCTGTTTGACAAATCCAGCAGCAGCGTGGGCACCGCCACTAAGACGCTGTACGTTGGCATCGCGGCGACAAGCGGCGAAACGCTTTACCGCTCAAGCGATGGCGGCACGAGCTGGGCCCCGGTACCAGGCGGCCCGGCCGGCATGATGCCAGTGCAAGGGGCACTGGACGGCGCGGGTCAGTTGATGCTGACCTATGCTAACGGCCTCGGCCCCAATAACATCACTTCAGGCGCGGTCTACAAATTGACGACGTCCAGTACTACCTGGAACAACATCACGCCGGTCGCACCGAGCGGCAGCCTGCCATTCGGCTACAGCGGCCTGGCGGTCGATGCCCGAAATCCCAATACCATCGTCGTGTCGACCATCGATCGTTCGTCCGGCGACGACCTGTACAAATCGATCGACGGCGGCAGGACCTGGACCGCGTTAAACGGCATCAGCACGCACGCAGCACCCGCCAATCCCTGGGTGACCGCCTATTACGGCGGCTCGCTGGCCGGCAAAATGGGGCACTGGATCAGCGACATCGACATCGATCCATTTAATTCCAATAACGTCATGTACAACACTGGCTATGGCCTGTGGGAGAGCAATAACTTCGGCAGCGCAACCGTGGCGTGGCTCTTCAACGTCAGCGGCATCGAACAGAGCGGGTTCACAGCGCCGTTGGTGTCCCCGAGCACCGGTGCGCACCTGCTTACCGCACTGGCCAATGTGGCCGGCGCACGTTACGACACGTCCTTCAATAGCAACGCCGGCTATTTCGGCAGCGCGAATAGTTCCAGCTACAGCATCGATGTGGCGGAACTCAATACCAATGTGGTGGCGCGCACCAGCACCAACGCTCTCATGCTCTCCTCCGACAATGGCATTACCTGGCGGCAGTCGGCCGCCCTCGTTGGTTATGATGGCGGACGTGTCGCGGTATCCGCGACCGGAACGGCCCTGCTATGGGTACCTGGCGGCCTGACTGCGCTCTACTCGACCAATGGCGGCAGCAGCTGGAGCGCCGCGAAAGGCTATCCGGCAACGGGCACTGTGAACTCTGGCAAGTTCTTCAGTCCCGTTGCAGACAAGGTCGCGAACGGCTACTTTTACACCTACGACTTCACCGCCGGCACGATCCTGGAAAGCGCGAACAATGGCCAAAGCTTCACGCCGATTCATAGCGGGCTCGACGTCTTGCAGCCTGGGTCGCAGCACCAGCTTGCATCTGTCCCCGGCTCCGTACGCCGCGACCTGTGGCTGGCGACACCCAACGGCCTGTGGCACATCAACGGTGCCGGCGCGGCGCCGGTCAAGATCGCCAATATTCAGGCGGCGTACGGTGTTGGATTCGGCATGGCCGCTGCCGGCAAGAGCTACCCTGCCGTTTATGTCTCGGCCAGGATCAACAACGTGCCGGGCATTTATCAATCACTCGATGCGGGTGCCACCTGGACCAGGATCAATGACGACAAGCACCAGTGGGGAGGCGCCAATTACGTCACCGGCGACATGCGCGTCTTTGGGCGTGTCTACGTCGGCGCGAACCGTGGCGGCGTGATCGTCGGCGAGCTGCAATAGCGCATCATCCGGCACGACCAATCGGGTCGGCCGCCATCTCATGGTTGGGGTGCCGGCGCCCGGCTGCGGCCGTCACGCGCGGCCCAGCAACCCGCCTGTATGGCGAAAACGCGGCCATAGGCAAGTCCCACCCGTCCTCGCATCGTCTCCGGCAGTTCAATTCTCCCTTGTGAGCAGCCATTATTCTATCTTTCCATATAATATGGTATGCTATACCGTCTGCATTTCGGGCGGACCAGGTCCTGGCCAACCAGGACAACCTGCCGCTATGCAATTTGGCGCAAGAAAAAAGGAGAACGCATGCTGATCGATTTCAGCCATTTCACGCCCTGGCTGTCGCTTGCAGGAGGACTCATCATCGGCCTGGCAGCTGCAATGCTGGTGCTGTTTAATGGGCGCATTGCCGGCATCAGCGGCATCCTCGGCGGGCTACTCAGCTTGCCTCGCCACGACATGGCCTGGCGCATCGCCTTCCTTGCCGGCCTGTTGGTAGCCCCCATCATCGCTACGCTGTTTGACGAACCGCCCGTGGCCCAGATTTCAGCATCCTGGCCGGAAGTGCTGCTCGCCGGCTTGCTCGTGGGAGCCGGAACCCGTTATGCCAGCGGCTGTACCAGCGGCCATGGCGTGTGCGGCATTTCGCGCGGCTCGGTCAGGTCGGTGGTCGCCACGCTCACTTTCATGCTGGCCGGGCTCATCACCGTATTTGTACGCCGCCACATAGTCGGAGGATGACATGGCAACCGTTCTCGCACTGTTCGCCGGGCTGCTGTTTGGCATCGGCCTCATCGTGTCCGGCATGGCCAATCCGGCCAAAGTTCAGGGCTTCCTCGACCTGGCGGGACCATGGGACCCTTCCCTTGCCTTCGTCATGATGGGCGCCATTGCCATCGGGGCGCTAGCGTTCCGCCTCGCCCGGCGGCGCAAGCTCTCTTTTCTTGGCCTGCCGCTGCAATGGCCCGCTAATACCCAGGTCACACTGCGCTTGCTGCTTGGCAGCGCTGCGTTTGGAGTGGGCTGGGGCCTCGCGGGATTCTGTCCCGGCCCCGCACTGGTCGCGCTGGGTGCAGGCTATGCCAAGGCTGGCGGCTTTGTCGCGGCCATGGTGCTTGGCATGCTAGTCTTCGATGTCATCCAAGCCCTCGCCGCCAGGCGCGACAACAACTGATGCCAGGCACCCATTGATCCTTCCCATATTTATTTCTTAGCGCCGCTGTCGCTGTCTCTGCTGGGGCCGCGCAGCAGGATCGATGGATTGGCTTTGACCTTTTCGGTCAAACCGCCGACGTCCGTGACGACTTTCTTGGCCTGGTTCTCGATCGCGATGAATTTTTCGACGGCCTTCGGCAGGTCATCAAGTATTGCCTTGAAGCCGGACTTCTGGAATGGAATCTCGGGAATTTTGCCAGGACGTGTTTCCGCAAGCAGAGGTTTGGCCGCCTTGTCTCCACCGCTTAGTTCGACGTAGACGACACCAGTGATGCCCTTGATCGCGAGGCTGGCCCGGGTGTCTGTCTTGACCGGTGTATCTTTGCGTAAGCGCACGTCGACCTGTACCAGGCGCGGATCGTTCGGATCGATCATGATTGATTTGACCGTTCCGGCATCGACGCCGCGGAATTTGACCGGGTCGCCAACTGCCAGGCCACTGACCGATTCGGGGAAATGGATACGGTACAGGACATCGTCGCGCTGGCCCGGGCTGCCGAGCCAGATGGCGAACAAAGCGGCGGCAACGGCGAAGGCGATGATGAACAGCCCTTCCATAAAATAGCGTTTATCAGTCTCCATGGCTCACCTTCCTCGCTGTCATGGCGCCCTCGGCACGCGGACCGTGGAAGAAGTCATGTATCCACGGGTGCCTGGACTGCCGTAGCCGGCTGGGGGTACCGATGGTAAGGTTCCGGTCGACCAGGACGGCAATGCGGTCGCAGATGGTCATGAGGGTCGTCAGGTCATGCGTCACGATGACGGCCGTGATGCCCAGGCTTTGGTTGAGCCGCAGGATCAGCTCGTCGATACCGGCGGCGGCGATCGCATCGAGATCCGAGCTCGGTTCATCCAGGAACAGAATCTGCGGATCAAGCGCCAGTGCACGGGCCAGCGCCGCGCGCTTGACCATGCCGCCCGACAATGCGGAAGGAAACTTGATCCCGCTTTCCGCGTTCAAACCGGTCAGCGCCAGCTTCATCGCGGCGATTTGCTGCCGGTCATCGGCATGCAAGCTCGTATGCTCGCGCATGGGCAACATGATGTTGTCGGCCACCGACAGCGAAGAGAACAAAGCTCCCTGCTGGAACAGGACACCCAGCGCAAAAGCGCGCTCATGGGCCGAAATGGCGCCGATCGCTTTGCCATTGAGCTGGACATCGCCACTATCCGGCTGATGCAAGCCGATCAGGGTCTTGAGCAGCACCGATTTCCCCGAGCCGGAACCACCCGCAATTCCCAGTATTTCGCCGCGCTTGACGTCAAGGTCGAGCTTGTCATGCACGAGCTGTTTGCCAAACCGGTTGACGATGCCGCGGGCAGACAGGATAGTCGAGGCGGCGGGCTTCATACCTTGAGTCTTTCAAACAGGATGGAGAACAAGGCGTCGAGCACCAACACCAGGAAGATCGACTTCACCACCGAGCGGGTGGTTTCGCGCCCGACGCTCTCCGCCGAACCGCTCACCCTGAGCCCGTGCATGCACGCGATGGCGGCTATGCAGAAGGCAAAGACCGGCGCCTTGAACAGGCCGACCATGAAGTCGCTCAGGCTGACCACCTGCGGCAAGCGCGACAGGTATTGAGACGGCGCCATGTGCAGCAGCACTTGCGAGATCGCCGCGCCACCGATCAGGCCCAGGATGTCAGCGAAGAAGGTCAGTACGGGCAAAGTCAGGACCAGCGCAATGACGCGCGGCACCACCAGCATCTGCATCGGCTCCAGCCCCATCACGGTGAGCGCGTCGACTTCGTCGCGCGTTTTCATGACGCCAATTTCAGCCGTGTACGCTGAGCCCGAGCGGCCGGCGACCATGATGGAAGTGATCAACACCCCCATTTCGCGCAGTACAGAAACTGCGACAAGGTTGATGGTGAGGTCCTCTCCGCCATATTTGCGCAATTGCGCCACACCCTGGTAACCGATGACGATGGCAATCATGACCGCCATCAAGCCGATGATAGGCAAGGCCTGGATGCCAGTTTCCCTGACGTGACGCGAGATCGCCGACGGACGCAATGTAGTTGGGTGTACGGCAGCATCGACAAGCCAGCTTGCGACACAGCCAACAAAGGTGATCAGGGAAAATGCCTCGTGCCGGAGGTCGTGGGCGCCCTTCCCCAGTGCGGTCACCATCTGGCGCCAACGCGGCACGGTGGCCACGGCGGGCAGGCGTTTGAGTTCGAGTGAATCGATCAGGTCGAACAAGGTTTGGTGTTCCGGGCGGATGCCCGTGAGCGACACACCCAGCTCGCGCAGCGCGGACAGGAACAAGGCGCCCGGTGTATCCATGCGGGTGATGCCCGACACATCAAGCGTGCTCGACGTGCCGTGTTGTGGCCAGCTCTTCAGCGAATCCCTTGCCGTAGCGAGGGTGGCGATGACAAGCGAGCCCGACATCGCGTGGCGCTCGCCTTCGCCGCTGACAACAATCGTCGGAGGTGGCTGTGAAGTAGCGCTTTGCGCGTGATTGGCAGGAACCTTGCTCATGGTATCCGCTTGCTTTTCTTTTGACTACGCTGCTCACGGTGCGCAGGCGAAAAGCATGGCATTGCTTTGCGTCAGTATAGGTTCGACGCTTGGGGCGGATCTGTGCGGCATGGCACAAAGGGAGCTTATCCGGGGTGCTTCACTTCACTCGCCGCGGCCAGGCCGCGGCGGGACTTGCCCCCGACAGAGCGCGTCCATGCTGGGGGTACCACGGCAACGCTGCCCCCAGCTTGACGCTTTGTTTCGACTACTTGAACCGATCGAAGAAGGCTTTGGACTCCTGCGCCGAGAAATTGGGGTACCAGTGCCCGCCAGTCTCAGTGCCGCACCAGATCACCGGCTTGCCGCTATCGCAGCCTTGGTACTCTACGCAGCCGTTGCTACCCACGGGCACCGTAGTCGCAGTACAGCTATTGCGCTTAAGGAAAAGATCGCGCGCCTCCATCCCCGCTGAGTAAGGCACTACGTTATCGTCCTTAGCGTGAATGAACATTGCCGCCACTTTGTTGGAGGAACTGGCACACCCGCTCCAGAGCGATCCGGCCATCGGCACGATTGCTCGCACTACGTCGCCCATCTGGCATCCGATGGCATTGGACATCATGCCACCGAAGCTGAAGCCGGTAGCGAAAACACGCTGAGTATCGGTGCACGCGCCCTGCTGTACTTCGTTGATCATGGCACGCATGAAGCGAATGTCGCGGTCGCCAGTGTTGGCCCATCCCTTATCCAAGCCTTCCGGGGCGATAAAGATGGCATTGTCGCCGTACAAATTCTTCAACCCGAAGAATCCGCTCCAACCGTAGACATCGGCCGCGCTGCCATCACGCCAGTGCAGCCCGATGATCACGGGATAGGCCTTGTTACGGTCATAGGTGGCCGGCATTTCGACCCAGTAGCTGCGCTGGATGCCGTCGCTGGTGAGCGAACGCAGGCCGGTGGTCAGCTTGGATCCGCCACCGCAGCCCGCGGCGTGCGTCGCAGGCGGGGCAACTGGCGTTGCGGATGCTGAGCCCGACGCTGGTGTTGAGGTGCTAGTGGCGCCTGACCCTCCCCCGCAAGCAGCGAGTGCAGTGAAAAGTAACGCCGCCCATACATTTCTCATAGCTTTCCTTGGTTTCGTTTTTTGCGCTAAATTCTAATGGCCGCAATCGCAGCGTTCTTTATGTTTTTCGCCAATAGCCGACATGTTTTTTAAGGTCCAGCGATATCGCAAGGACAAAAAATCGTTCGGGCTGTCGCAGCGGCTTTGGCAATTCGGCACACCTGAGGTGAAAAATACCGCAGAGGCCGATGCTGGTGATTTCGGGGGAGAAAAGCGCTGGTGCTGCAGCAATTTAACGCGACCTGCCTACCTCAATCAATTTAACGACATCGGCTATAAACTGCTCGGTATCGATCGGCTTTGGAATGTACGCATCGAAACCAATGCTGAGTAACCTCTCACGGTCACCGCTCATCGCCAGTGCGGTCACAGCTGCAATCGGAATGTTCTGCGTTCGAGGATCAGCCCGTAATATCTGGGTAGCCTGGATACCATCCATTCCGAGCATCTGTATGTCCATGAGAATCAGATCGGGACTCATCGTTTGGGCCATCTCGATTCCCGGCAGGGCACATTCAGCGACCAACGTTACATGCCCGGCATAAGTGAGCAAGGTCGTAAATAAATCGATGTTGAGCTTGGTATCCTCGATGATTAGGATGCGCGCCATCATCAACCTTTCTTCAAAATCAACATCAAGGAAGTCGCATTCTCCACAGAGGACACAGCAAACCTCAGCCCTTCTGCTGAGTTCGTGGAATCGATCTGCCTCGATATATCCAGCACTCATAGCGACCAGATAACAATAATCGAAAATCCGTCCCCAATTCTCACGCTTTCTAGCAAGCAAGTGCATTCGGCCCTTCCTCAACCACACCCGTGAGCAGATCAGTGCCAAAATACGCGGACACCTGCTGTTCAATGCAAGCGTCTCCGCTTTTGCGCGTACATCTGTTCGTCCGCCAACAGGACGTAATGCGACAGCGTCTGTTCCGCGTTGGAATCGACCAGCACGACGCCGGCACTGATCGAAACGCAAAACGACCGCTCCTGCATCAAGTTGAATGCGCGCAGATTGGCCTCAATACGCGACAGGATGACCTCTGGCTGCTCATCATCAAGGGTATACGCGACAAATTCGTCGCCGCCGAGGCGTGCCACGACATCGGCATGGCGGAACGTCTGGCGAAACACCAGGGCGGCGTCGCGGATCATGGCGTCGCCGGCCTCGTGCCCCAGTTCATCGTTGACACGCTTCAGGCCATCGATGTCAGCGAAGATGACGGCACTCTTTGTACGTCTACGCCGTGCCAGCTTATAGATCTGTTCGGCTTGCAGGAAAAATCCTCGCCGGTTGTACAGGCCCGTCAGGACGTCGGTCAGCGACAGCATCCGCATTTCGCTCACCGCCTCGTCCCTTTGCTTCAATTCTTCGGCATGGCTCACTGACGTGTCGGCGATTTCCTGGCGCTGTTCACGAAGAAGCCGCTCGAGTGAAGTGTGCGATTTGATTTTTCCCAGTGCTGCACCAGCCAGCTGCAGAATGTATGAGATGGTGCGTTTGTATGCCTCCTGCATCGCGGTATCGACATCATGATTCCAGCTGACAGCGAGGACCACCGCTGCGGCGTGCGCCGGCACGGCCAGTAACAGCCTGCGCGGCCCTCCGTATTCAAGCTGCTCTTCGCTATTGGAGCGAGCATCCGCAGCGGCCGCCGCGTCGGCGGTCATGCGCATGGCGGCGCGTTATAACGGATGGTCCGTGCCGGCCGAATGCGCAATACCGTGGCTGTCGAACTCGACGAGATCCATCCGATCGCTGCGCACGAGCAGCAAGGCCGACTCGAACCGGACCATTTCCGCCAAGGTGCGGCCGATCAGTGCCAACGACCCCTGCGCCTCGTCGGTCTGGAGCAGGTCACGCGCCAGCGTCAACAGTATGCGCAACTGGGCCGGTCCAAGCTGCCGTGTTTCAACCCGATGCTTTCTCATAGTGCGCGGCCCTTCATGCTAGTCCTCTCCCGTGTCTTTCGTCCGCGGTGGAGAGGATGGTGTGATAGCCTCCGAGACCAGCTGGTCGGTACTGGGGGCTCGGCGCAACGAAGGCTTGTCGAGCACTCGCGCAATTACGCCCGAGGGAACACGCCTGTATTCCATGTACTTCTGCGCCAGAGCCCGATTGCGCACCGACTGGATGTTGACGCCGCGCGCCACCGCTTTCGCGGTACCCGTGTCAGAGCGTCTTTGGCGTTCGTTCATAATAGTTCCAATCCAGTATTTCCAAGATTCTTCTCTTGATTCGCGGTCTGCACTGACTGTATGCCTATTCCCGCCCACGCGTCAGTCATCTTTCCGTGCCGGCCCCGACATGAAATCCCGATGGCCTCTGTCTAAGGTGACAAGCGTCCTCGCGAAATCGCTGGCTGTTCACCGCAAAGGCATGTATATTGGATTCACCGCGTATCAAGCACCGCTGAAGAATTGCCGGTCTCTCTCCTGTCTCGCCAACGCTGGCGACTCCCGTCTGATTCCCTCACTTGTTGACCCTGCTCGTCGCCGCGTGTGTCCGGAATCGGCCTGACTCTACATTCTTGTGAGGTACTATCATGACTACGCAAACCGGCATCGTTAAATGGTTCAACGAAGCCAAAGGCTTCGGCTTCATCACACCGGACTAAGGTGGACCAGACCTGTTTGTCCATTTCCAGGACATTCAAGCTACTGGCTTCAAGTCGCTCTCCGAAAACCAGCGCGTCTCGTTCGAACGCAGCCCTGGCCCTAAAGGCGAGAAAGCCACCAACGTCTGCCCCTCCTGACAATCCGTGCAGCCTTCTTCTGCGCGGAACAGCTGCGAAGCCCATGAAACAGTCTCTATACAGGTGAACCACATGCCCATATGGCGCATCCAATACCAGGACGATCAAGGAGCGATTCAGGTGTGTCTTGGCGAACAGGAATGCCGTCCAAGCGCTCATGAAGCCATCGAGATCGTGGTTCAAAGCCTGATTCAGGCCGCACGGACCAGCATGATGAGCGCTGCGCCATACCTGACACTCCTATCGGCAGACGCACTTTCTGAACTTCGGATCCGCTCCATTTCACCGGCTGGCGCCATCACCCAGATTGCCCGGACGGCGATTGACCCTTCACATCCCAGCGTTCCCGCATTTCCGTTTGCTTTCGCTCACGCGAGTGCTGGACCTTCAAGCGCTTTTCCCACCAGCCATAGTCCGACAAAGTCTCCTTCGCCATTTCGACGCATCGCTGGTAATCGGGAGAGGCCTTGGAGCATGGCGGGACCGGTGGTTCAATACCTTGGGCAATGCAATAGCGAACTGCATCTTCCAGGCCGCCCTCGTTAAGCAAGTCTTGGCAAGCAGTCGAATGAATCAGTGCAAGGTTCATGCCGCTACCCATAGCTTGCCAAGTGCCTGGCAAAACGCTGAAGCGGACGCGGGCCGGAGCGCTCCGCATTCACGCACCAGGCCTGCAGGCCTTCCAGAAGCTCCTCTTGCGTGGCCGGCGAACGCTCCCACAACTTCTCCAGCCCCTGCCGCGCCAAATGCATGGCAGAGAGTCGGGCACTTTGTTCTGTAACCTGCTCCAGGTCTGCCCGTTGCGCATCTGTAAGCCGCCAAGGTGCATACCGTAACAGAAGCTTTGCCCGCACCAAAGCCTCATGCGGGACCAGCTTCGCCAAACCAGTGCGTTCTGCCTGAAACACATCCAGCGTCGCAAGTGTCAGCTCGCGCGTCAATACCGCCCGATTGCCCAATACCAGGTTCAACGTCGCCAAGGTGGGCACGAACTGCCCTGCACATCGCATCAAGCGCTGCGGCGGGCGTCGGAGCGATGCCAGCCGCAACCAGCGCAAGATGCTGATATAAGTCCAGCCAATATCCAGTTCGAACCAGCGAACCGAAAACTTTGCCGAAGTGGGAAAGGTGTGATGGTTGTTGTGCAGCTCTTCCCCGCCGATCAGCAGGCCAAGCGGAACGATATTGGTTGCAGCTTCCTTGCAGTCGTAATTGCGGTAGCCGGCATAGTGCCCCAGGCCATTGACAACACCGGCGGCCAGGAAAGGAATCCACATCATCTGGCAGGCCCACAGCGTCAGGCCCCGCGCCCCAAACATGCCCAGTTCGATCAACAGCAGCAGGCCCACGCCCTGCCATGTGTAGCGGCCATAAATCCGTCGCTCCAACCAGTCTGCCGGAGCGCCACGACCGTAGCGATCCAGCATCGCAAGGTCGGCTGCCGCATCGCGGTAAAGTTCAGCCCCGCGCCACAAAACCTGATTGATACCGCGTACCATTGGACTGTGCGGATCCTTCGCCGTTTCGCAGTGGGCGTGATGGCAACGATGCACCGCGACCCATTCCCGCGTCACCATGCCCGTCGTCAACCACAGCCAGAAGCGGAAGCAATGTTCAACGATTGGGTGCAGTTTCAGGGAGCGATGGGTCTGACACCGATGCAGGTAGACCGTCACAGTGACGATCGTCATGTGCGTGGTCACAAGTCCGATCAAAAACAGCTGCCACCAGCTTACCGCGAGAAGACCTTCAGCCACCCACCGCAAATACATTTCCATGCTGGCGCTCCTTCACGATGCTGGCCTATAAGTTCGGGTGGCCGGCGGCAAACGCGATCGCATCACACAGTTGACCATACCGGCAGCCACCATAGAGGAAGTGGCCCTCGATATAGGCGATACCATGCAGCTTCATCATGCTTTCGTCTTCGTCAGTTGGGTGATATGCGGCCGCCCAGTTCGGTTGAAACGCATCGTCGCGCACGAAGGAAGATTTCGCATGCTCGGCAACTGCATAACGCAGGGCATCCCGAAATACATCGTAATGGTGCTGCCGGAATGCGTACCGTCGACCGTCAAACGATATCTCATACTGTGCCGCCAGGCTTTCATCCGATTCCTGACAGGTACTTGGGTCGCGAATATTCTCCATGATCAATCTCCCTCACTTGTCGTTCGCGTTGATTACGAAGACCTGGCGCCAGCCGTTTGACATCGCCCTGGCGCAGCACGACAACCACGTGCCAGGGGCAAGTACATGCTTTGTCACGACAAATATGGGCTTTGACGCGATTGCGTTCTCACGCTGCAATACTGAGGAAGACCGGCGCAAAATTTGATGTTGGCCAGGCACCTGCTACCCACTATACGCCCACAAGCTTGATCCACCTAATGCATTCCTCGTCGCCCGCACACGCTTTCGCACGGTGAACGGGCGTTACACCGTTGAATGCTTCATAGCTTCTGCTTCACGGGCGGCAGTGCGTTCCTCGCGCGCGGAGGTTGGGTCGCCTCCACTGTCGACCTGCCCGGCAGCCCGTTCCGCATCGCCGTGTGCACCTTCGGCTTCGGCGCTCCCGCTGGAATTTTCGGTAGCAGGCGGTTCCAACATGTCTTGCACCATCGCGCGCAGCTCTTCAACATCGGGTAACAAACCACGCCTTTTCCGCAGGTGAATATAGTGTTGGATTTCAGATTCCTGTTCGGCACTAAGAGGCAGGCCGCGGAAGGAGAACTCCGGTCCATTATCTTTCATGACGGTTCTCCTGATCGTTGACTCATAACGAGTGTACGCCTAAACCCGCATCTGCATCGGCCCGCTAGAGATATTCAAAAACCGTGGTCGGGGTAGATGCGGCCAAGGCGTATTCCAGTTGTACAGCGTCGACATGGAGCGAGGCCCTTACAGGCGCTGGGGCAAGTATTGAGTTCGACCGGAGCCTCCCAGGTTCTCAAGATATCGTTAGGTGTTCAGCCCAATGCCATGTATATTGACAGTGCTGCTTACGAAGCACTGCAAATAGTTTACGGTCTCTCTCCTGTCTCGCCCAACCTGGCGTCTCCCGTCTGATTCCCTTGCTTGTTGACCATGCTCGTCGCCGCTTATCGCCGGAAACGGCCCAACTCACTTTTTCACAAGGTTCTATCATGACTACTCAAACCGGAATTGTTAAATGGTTCAACGACGCCAAAGGCTTTGGCTTCATCACCCCGGACGCAGGGGGCGGTGACTTATTTGTCCACTTCCAGGACATTCAAGCAAACGGATTCAAGTCCCTGACGGATAATCAGCGCGTTTCCTTCGAGCGCAGCCCTAGCCCCAAAGGTGAAAAGGCTACAAACGTTCGTCCTTCCTGATCACCCGGTTCAGCTGTAATCCGCTGGGCCACGTGATCCACTGGCGCAGCGGAACCATCACGCACTGATGATCGGCGTCATTTGGAATTCCACGACCATAAGCAGCGTGGATCACGGGAATCCCGGCTAGGGCAGCGCTAGCATGACAAGTCACATCTTCAGGGATTCCGATGACTAGACATCCCATCGCCCCACCATGGCCGAACAATGTCGTTTTACGCGCCGAGGAAAACGATCCGGAACTGCGTCAGCGACGCCTTGCACTGGACGAGGCCAGCCTACAGTTAAGGATGTGTGCGGCCGATATGAAATCGCTGGCATTCCAGGACTACCAGTTGGCGTTACACAATCTCTTGCATTATCTCAGTACGGCCTACCTCACCTAGCCTTGCGCACGCAAATGCAGTCATTCGCCATTCACAGGCGGCGCACCACGTGGATATTAATTGCGCGCGAACCATACGCGGACTCCTCGACGTCATAAGAAACCAGCTTCTTTTCGAGGCTCCCCGGTTGCTGTTTGCTGACAAAGTCCCCGATATCGGCGCAGACATCATAGCCTCCATCATCAGGCCTGATTTGCCCAATCCCTTTTAACCTGCTGAACCAATGGATAGTTCCTGTATGCATACTCATGTAGATCTCCTTGTTATCGACGTACGAATCCAGTTCTCAAGTAGAGCCAGGGGTCGAGGATCGGACAGGAATGGCGCAGGGGCCGAACAGGAAGGAAACAGGACGGTGACTAAGAACCGAAGCAGAAGCCGCAGTGTATCGCATAAAGTCCGTTTCACCTAATGGCACGGTGCAAGGCGAAATCAATAATGTTCAGCAGCCTGGTTAATTTCAGAATTGCGCTGACTTTCACGAGACCGGAGAATCCTGGCCGGGCCATTCCCCTTTCAAGCCATCGGAAACCTTCATGCAGAAGAAAAACACCTTACGCTGGAGACCTCTCCTGCTGTCGCTCCCCTTATGGTTCACCGCCCCCGCGCTGCACGCCGCGAATGATCCGCTGGCGCCTACTGCCAAATGGAGCGCCTATACTGCCGGCCACGCCGCCACCCCGCCAATGGGCTGGAGCAGCTGGAACGCGTTTGGCACGGATATCGATGAAACAAAGGTACTCGGTTCGGCCCAGCGCATCGTCGACACCGGACTTGCCGCCAAAGGCTACCGCTACATCAACATCGATGACGGGTGGGCTTTGCGCCGCCGCGTTTCCGATGGTCATCTGGTGATACGGCCCGACCGCTTTCCGTCATCAATAACCGGCAGCGACAGCACGTTCCGCCCGTTCACGGACCGGCTCCACTCAATGGGACTCAAGGCCGGCATTTATTCTGACCTCGGCCGAAATACCTGCTCCCAGGCCTATTCCGGCAGCGACGCCGACCTGCCAAAGGGAAGCGTACTGGAACGCGAGGTCGGACTATACGGACATATCGATCAGGACATAGCGCTCTTCTTCGCCAACTGGGGTTTCGATTTCATCAAGGTTGATGGCTGTGGCTTGAGTGCCTACGGCGCAGCAAGCCCGAAAGTGCGTACAGGCCAGTACCGGGCATTGCACCCAGTGCTGGACTTGGAGTCGGTAAGCCGTTCCAATATCCCGGCAGTGCAGGCAGAATTCGCACAAAGCAATGCGGCACTCCAACGCAACAAGCCTGACGGCGACTTCCTGCTGTCACTTTGCGTGTGGGGCGCAGCGGATGTTCGCGCCTGGGGCAGGAACTTCGGCAATCTTTCCCGCACTAGCGACGATATCACCCCATCCTGGGGCCGCATGCTGAGCAATTTCGACAGCGCAGCAAGGCGCGAACTGTATGGCCATCCGGGCAGCTGGAACGATCCGGATATGCTGTACATCGGCAAGGGTGACTTCGATGCCGATCACCTGGTAGAAGCCCGGTCGCACTTCTCGCTGTGGGCCATGCTGAACGCGCCGCTAATGATAGGCGCCGACCTCAGGACCATGCCGCAGGCGTTGATGGACATCGTAGGGAATGCCGATATCATTGCGGTCAACCAGGACGCTGCCGGCAACCAGGCCACGCTGGCGTATGACGCCGACGACCTGGAGATTCTGGTCAAGCCGCTGGCGTCCGGGCAAAAGGCGGTTGCCATCTTCAACCGCGGTCTCGCTCCGATCGACGTTGATCTGACCGCTGAACATCTCAAGTTCAGGAAGGATGCGCCCATCTCGCTGACGGATCTCTGGACCAAGGAGGCCGCCGCCTTTACCAATGAGACCAGGCTGCGTGTGGCACCGCGCGAAACAAGGATCTTCCGCGCCTCCGGCACGCGCGAGCTGGCACATGGCCTTTATCTGTCAGAACAGCCGGGCAGCGTGAATCCTGCCGTCGATGGCGTGAGCAGGCCGCAAGCCGATCCCACCATCTTCCGTTCCTCTGCGGGGTGGAGTGGCACCAGGGGGCCAGGCGAACGACCTATGTACGGCGGCTGGGGCGGCGCGCGCGCCGATAGTACGCCGTACGGCCAGGCACTACGGATTGCTGGCGTTACTTACACTACCGGCATTGGCATTCTGGCCAACTCACGACTGGAGGTGCGCAATCAGGGATATCGCCGCGTCAGCGCCCAGGTTGGAGTGGACGATTCCGCACAGGTACACAAGCGTGGCGTCACCTTCATGATTTATGGCGATGGCAAACTTCTGGCGAAGAGCAAAGCTCTGCCCTGGGGCCAGCCGGCGCAGGCCCTGGACGCCGACGTGGCCGGAGTCAAGCTCATTGAATTGGTGGCACGTAGCACGGCAGGTGAAAATGAGCAGGTGCCGGCCAGTTGGGGCAACGCCGCACTGTTATCGCCGGTCCAACCGGACTAAAAATAATGGCTCCAAATGGAGCCATTTAGTATTCATCTGCGACAACGACAGTTAATGTTCTGACACTTCGAAGGCATGCGATCCAGCCAGTGGGCCAGCCTGCGCCCAAGTCTACGTAAGCGTAAGCTCTCGCTACCCAGCCCTACAGTATCACCGGTGATGGCCACGACGCAGCCGTTTAAGTCATATCGGGGCATCTCGATCTCCTTGGTATGGTCGGCGGTCTTCGATTTGGCCGCTCGTGTTTTCTCAACGCTGCGATTCAGTCTCAAGTTGCTGAAGCAACGCATGCATTACTTTGTGTCGACTCAGCATGACATCGGTGAGTACACCGAAGACACCGCGGAAGAGTGAGAACGGAACCCACCGCCATGGCGCGTAGATGCGCGGCCTCCGGTACTGCACACCTTTCGCGATCGCACGTGCTACCTGCTCGGGAGGAATGGCCCGACGCAGCCAGCCTGGAAGTCCAACTTCATTCATTTTGGTCACGGTTGCGTTTCCGCCGAAGGCAACTTTCGCAATGGCTGTGGCCGTCCAGCCGGGGTAGACGACGCTGGCCGTTGCGCCGCTATATGCGAACTCTGCCCTCAAACAGCGTGTGAGCATTTCCACCCCTGCTTTAGATGCGGCATAAGGTGCATTCGCCATCCCGTTGAGAAAAGCGTACGCGGAAGACGTCACAAGGACTTGGCCCTTGTTGCGAATAATCTCCGGCAGCGCAGCACGAATCGTACGCCAGACACCAAGCAAGTCCACCTCTACGATTTTCTCGAACTCGGCCTCATCGCAACTGGCAATAGTTGAGGCGCCACTACGCCATGAAATACCAGCGTTGGCAAAAACTACATCCAGGCGTCCGAAGCGTTGGATCGTTTTCTGGATGACAGCCTTCGTTGCTGCGGCGTCAGTGACGTCAAGCGCCACAGGTAGCACCCGAGATTGGGAGAACTCTTTAGCAAGTTCATCCAAAGCGGTTTGCTGCATATCGGTCAGCACCAAAGTCGCACCCCGGGCATAAAGTTCGCGCGCAGTCGCGGCACCTATGCCGCCGGCCGCACCGGTAATCAGTACCACCCTGTGGTTCAAGTCGTAAGTCATCATCATGTACTCTCTTGGTTAGCGGATCGGAACATGGCGGTGCAGGAAGTCGATCTGGTCAACTACCACTTTCTCGAAGCCTTGTCCGACATACACATCGAAGTGTCCTTCCTGGTAGAGCTTCACCTCGCCCTGCGGCGCCTTGAGGACATGGCGGAGCGTAGGCCGCGTCGGTGCGACGGTGTCGTGCTCACAGACGCAGAACAGGGCGGGACAGGGCAACTGGCGGGCCAGTTTGCCGGGACGGTAGGCCATGATCTGCAGCGCGGCGCGTGCGGCAACACGGTTCTGAAACGGTAGACCGCGCGGTACCAGCTTGAGGTAGCCATGCAGGCAATCGTGCGCCGTCATCAGCGCGGCCGAGCCCGGAGCGCCGCTGGTATCGACCATGATCGGCCTGGCGCCGGCCCAGGCCAGCAGCTGGTCGGCAATGGCGAGCGGCAAGACGCGAAGCGAGGTGATCGGATTCATCGCCAGCCCCGACGCAAGGCCATCGGTGAACAAGCATTGCGCGATGACTGCGCTGACTCCTTCCACGGTGGCACCAGTATGGACGGCGTGCCCACCGCCGAAAGAGGTTCCCCATACCACCACACGACGCCCGTCGACCTGCGCCAGCCCGCCTGCGAACTCGACGGCCGCACGCCAGTCAGCCTGCTGCTTTGCGACATTCAACAGTTGGCGCGGCGTTCCTTCGCTGCCGCCGAAATGCCGATAGTCGAAAACCAGGCAGGCATATCCAGCGGCTTGGAAACGTTCAGCATAGGAGTCCAGCCGCATCTGCCGCACCCCGCCCAGACCGTGGGCCATCACAATGATGGGCGCCGGCCGCCCGCCTTGCGGCAGGTACAACCATGCGGCGCAGCGCTCGCCCTGCGATGGGAAGTGAATTTCCGAACGAGTGGTCATTTTGGCTAGTCCCAATGTTAGAGTTGTCTCCATTTCTTGGAGTTAACTCTATACTTGGAGTGTGCTATAGTCAAGCTATGAATGAAGCCAAGCCCACCCGTACTCAACGGCGCACCGAGGACATGCGCCGCGCTATCATCGAAATCGCCTCGCGAATTCTCGCTGAAGGCGGCATCGCAGCGCTCAGCGCTGAAGAAGTTGCACGCCGTGCCGACGTAGCGCCACAGACGGTTTATAACCGGGTTGGGGGTAAAGGCGCCCTGCTGGCTGCCGCGACCGAATCAGCCATGCTCGAAAACCGCCGGCACATGGATGCGGCGTATGCAACGCCGGGGTCGCCGCTGGAACGCATCCAGCGGGTTGGCGCGGCCTATCGTCGGTTTGCGATTGAACAACCGATCCAGTTCCTGCTCTTGGCCTCGCCGCCCAATGACTTGGAAACTGCCAAGCCCCTGATAGCGCTGGTCGCCGAACAGAACACAAAGCTGGAACAGGCGTTGCGGGAAGGGATTGCCTGCGGTGAGGTGCGCGCCGACATCGACCCCGCTGCAATGGCCACTGCGCTTTGGGGAATGTTCAACGGTGTGCTAACGCTGGGCGTGCGCAACGATGGCTTCCGGCTCAAGGACGCAGCTTGGGAGAAGGTCCTGGCGTCGGCGACCTCCGTAATACTGGAAGGCCTGGCCGACAGGCAGACGCAACCCTAGCAGGCGCTATTCTTCCCACCCCAGAGGGGACGGGTTTGACACGCTTCTTGATCAACGAGGAATCAAAAGATAATGGCTCCCAAAAGGAGCCATTATTTACTTATCCTAGGCAATGAAAGTTAATATTCTGTCACTCCCACTCTATTATTTACGGCAGACCGAAGTCCTTGATCTATCTGACTTTTCAATCGTAGTCGTGCAGCAATACCATTCAAAGTACCATCCTATAGCCACAGCGCTTGGTTCAATGCAAGCGGCTCCGCTTTTGCGCGTACATTTGTTCGTCCGCCAAGAGGACGTAATGCGATAGCGTCTGTTCCGCGTTGGAATCGACCAGCACGACGCCGGCACTGATCGAAACGCAATATGGCCGCTCCTGCATCAAGTTGAAGGCGCGCAGGTTGGCCTCAATACGCGACAGGATGACCTCTGGCTGCTCGTCGTCAAGGGTATATGCGACAAATTCGTCGCCGCCGAGGCGTGCCACGACATCGGCATGGCGGAACGACTGGCGAAACACCAGGGCGGCGTCGCGGATCATGGCGTCGCCGGCCTCGTGCCCCAGTTCATCGTTGACACGCTTCAGGCCATCGATGTCAGCGAAGATGACGGCACTCTTTGTACGTCTACGCCGTGCCAGCTTATAGATCTGTTCGGCTTGCAGGAAAAATCCTCGCCGGTTGTACAGACCCGTCAGAACGTCGGTCAGCGACAGCATCCTCATTTCGCTCACCGCCTCGTCCCTTTGCTTCAATTCTTCGGCATGGTTCACCGACGTGTCGGCGATTTCCTGGCGCTGTTCGCGCAGAAGCCGCTCAAGTGAAGTGTGCGACTCAATTTTGCCCAGCGCTGCCCCAGCCAACTGCAAAATGTATGAGAGAGTGCGCTTGTATGCCTCCTGCATCGCTGTATCGACGTCGTGATTCCAGCTGACTGCGAGGACCACCGCAGCGGCGTGCGCCGGCACAGCTAGCAGCAGCCTGCGCGGCCCTCCGTATTCAAGCTGGTCTTCGCTATTGGACTGGGCGTCCGCAGCGACTACCGCGTCGGCGGTCATGCGCGCGGCGGCGCGGTACAGCGGATGGTCCGTGCCGGCCGAATGCGCAATACCGTGGCTGTCGAACTCGACGAGATCCATCCGATCGCTGCGCAGGAGTAGTAAGGCCGAGTCGAATCGGACCATTTCCGCCAACGCGCGGCCGATCAGTGCCAACGAACCCTGCGCCTCATCGGTCTGGAGCAGATCACGCGCAAGCGTCAACAATATGCGCAACTGGGCCGGTCCTAGCTGCCGCGTTTCCACCCGATGCTTTCTCATATTGCGTCGCCCTTCATGCTATTCCTCCCCCGAGTCTTGCGTCGGCGGCCGGGAGGATGGCGTGATAGCCTCAGAGACCAGCTGATCGGTACTAGGGACTCGGCGCAATAAAGGCCTGTCGAGCACTCGCTCAATCACGCCTGAGGGAACACGTCTGTACTCCATGTACTTCTGCGCCAGCGCGCGGTTGCGCACCGACTGGATGTTGACGCCGCGAGCCACCGCTTTCGCGGCACCAGTGTCAGAGCGTCTTTGGCGTTCGTTCATGAATGTTCCAATTCAAACATTTCCACGATTCCTCTGTTGATTTGTGGCCTGCACTGAGTGTAGGCCTAATCCCGCCCATGCGTCGCTCTTCTTTCTGTTCCGGCTCCCAATATGAAATCCCAATGGCCCGAGCATGCAGGACATGCTAATGTCGCAGTTTGAAAATCTGCTGATATGCGAGGAAATCATGGATACCAGTAGCGCTGATACCTGCCGTGAGATGTGGAATGTTCTAGCGTTCGCGAGCACAGCGAGACATGTCAGCGCCGCCAAGCGAAAAGCTGCGAATGGGCGTACACTGAATTCACCGCTTTCGTGGCAATTTGGCTGATGCGGGCGCTGCAGTAACAGCGACGACGCAGCAAGCGTGTTGGCATGACAACTTATCACTACTATCGACGTGCGGCAGGCTCGTTTGGTTCTGGGCCAGGCTCGATCCGGTTCAATGGGCGTAACTACCTGTATCGTGGCTACGCGTACGAGAACTTTATCGACGCCTACAATTACGCGCAGCTCATGCTCATTCACCCTTCCAGTGCGCCGCCGTCAACACAGGCTGTACCCACGAAGCGAGTTTCGTCGCCTTCGGCCGGCGATCTTCTACTGATGCAGCAGTTCGGTATCGTATTTATTGCAGGACATTATTTCTATGGTACTTATCGCTACGATTGCCTGGGCGACGCCTGCGCCTTCGCCCGCCATGCACCTGGACACGACATTTGCCAACACAACCTGCAGATCGCGCATGCCGCGCATCATTTGAATCTACTTCAGGCGCGCCACATGGTCGACGGGAAAGGAAAAACCCTGAAGATTCGCCCCGCGGGGCGCATTGGGCACTACGACATCTTTCCCGAAAATGCCCCGACGTCCCTCCTGTTCAAACGCAGCCTGCTGCGCAAATGAGCAGACTCCAGACGGATTTCTCCCAGGTACAGCGCAACACCGCTACGCCTTGCCCAATTTCTCGTTAGCATCCGGCTTTTTCAACATGCGTCGCCTCGAAATGTGCGGAGTCCATGACACGATTCGTGTAACCTAAATTTCCAGCCCATTAAGCCATTTCCTCTCTCTAGCCCGTCGCGAAGGAGTCGCGATGACGCAAGGAGAGACCCATGAATCACATCAAAGCCCGGGTGCTGCTGGTCGACGACAACAAGGATGCCGTCGGCATGGTTTCCCAGTTCCTGAGTCTCCATCACATCGACCACAGGGTCGCCTATGACAGCGCTTCAGCGGTTGCCTTGCTGGCCAACTGGCCTGCGGATATCGTGTTCCTCGACATCCGAATGCCTGACATGGACGGCTATGAAACCGCGATTGCCATGCATGCCATTCCCCAATGCGCTGAACTTCCCATCTTTGCATGGACCGGTTGGGATGGCCCCGGTAGTCGAGAAGCCATGGCACACGCCCACATGGTATCCCGCCTGACGAAGCCCGTAGCCTTGGAAGAATTGCTGGCGTTGGTATCGGGCTTTGGCAGCAGAGACTCGACCTAGTAGAAATCGCATGCTGCCTCCACCTGGCGCTCGGCTTTCGCCCGCAAGCAGCGTTACGCCCCCCCTCTTCGCGCGATCGGTAACACCGGCAGGCCCGGAACACAGCGCTATCGCACTTTGCATTAACCAGTGCTGCGCCCTGCCAACCTGGTCACTGAACGCGGGGAGGATCTCAAGCAGGCATTTCGATCCCGAGCGCATCATCGATGCGCTCCTTCGCACGATGCAGGCCAAGCACACTCGCCGAGCGCATGGTCCAAGCAATCACTGTAACCTGGTATCGCGTCGGGATTGGATCACCGGCTTTCCTAATGCTCAATCGGCAGTACCATTTTGCGCTAGGCTTACCCAAAGTCGCCCTGAAGGTCGAACAGTCAATTTCGTAACCACGATAGCGTTGCATATCCGGCTCCTTCGTGACGTCGCGCCCCATTGCTGTGGGACTTCTGGCGCCCGTCGAACGCCACGCTCACACTATCGAGCACCTGCCCCGTGCATCTCAGCGCAGCCGCCACGCGACTGCCACATGGGCTGAATGCATCCATCACGGCACATGATGTACGCCAGGCCAGCGTGCCTTGGAATCGCTCCTTGGAGGCTGGAACACTGCGGGGTCCATCCCACCAAGACATCGCCAGGCCGGCGCCAGCCGGCGTAAAACATCGCATCAGCGTGTGGCCGCACCGGAGGGCGGCCGGGGCTTCGCACCTGAGTGTTCCTGCATTTCAGCCTGCCTGCGTTCACGCGTATTGCGGACCTTTAACCGTTTTTCCCACCAGCCGTAGTCTGACAAGTTTTCCCTTGCCAGGTCCACGCACCGCTCGTAGTCGGTGGAAAGCCTGCTGCATGGAGGGACCGGTGGCTCAATGCCCTGGGCGATGCAATAGCGTACCGCGTCCTCCAGATCTCCCTCATTGAGCAATTCCCGGCACGCCGTCGAGTGAATCAATGCAAGATTCATGTTCCTATCCATAACTCGCCAAATGCCGGGCAAAGCGCTGTAGCGGGCGCGGTCCGGAGCGCTCCGCATCCACGCACCAGGTTTGCAGGACTGTCAGGAGTTCTTCCTGCGTTGCCGGCGAACGTTCCCATAACTTCTCAAGCGCTTGCCGCGCCACATGCATGGTGTTGAGTCGTGCACTGTGTACGACCACCAATTCCAGCTCCACCATTTGGGTTCCCGTGAGCCGGCAAGGTGCGCGCCGCAGCAAGCGCTTCGTCTGGACCAATGCCGCGTGGGGGATCAGCTGCGCCAGTTCCATGCGTTCAGCCCGGAACACGTCCAAAGTCAGGACTGTCAGCTCGCGCATCAGTACCGCACGATTGCCCAGGACCAGCTTCAAGGTCACCGGAGTCGGCACGAACTGCCCCGCGCATCGCCTCAAGCGCTCTGGTGGCCGGCGCAACGTTGCCAGGCGCAACCACCGCAACAGGCTTATATAGGCCCAGCCGATATCGAGTTCGAATCAGCGAACCGAGAATTTTGCGGAGGTCGGAAACGTGTGATGGTTGTTGTGAAGCTCCTCTCCGCCAATCAGCAGGCCAAACGGAACGATGTTGGTGGCTGCTTCCTTGCAGTCATAATTGCGGTAGCCGGTATAGTGCCCCAACCCATTGACCACACCGGCAGCCAGGAACGGAATCCACATCATCTGACAGGCCCACAGCGTCAGGCCCAGCGCGCCAAACAAGACCAGTTCGATCAGCAGGAGCAAGCCCACCCCTTGCCACGTATAGTGGCCATAAATCCGTCGTTCCAGCCAGTCGGCCGGTCCGCCGCCGCCATAGCGCTCCGCCAGCGCCGGGTCACTGGTCGCGTCCCGGTACAGTTCGGCGCCGCGCCACAGCACCTGGTTGATCCCGACCACCACTGGGCTGTGCGGGTCCTTCTCGGTTTCACAATGGGCGTGATGGCAGCGATGCACCGCCACCCACTCCCGCGTCACCATCCCCGTCGTCAGCCATAGCCAGAAGCGGAAGCAATGGGCCACGGCCGGGTGCAATGTCAGGGCGCGATGCGTCTGGCACCGGTGCAGGTAGACCGTCACCGCGACGATCGTCACGTGCGTCGTCACCAGCCCGACCAGCAGGACCTTCCACCAGCTCTACGCGAGCAATCCTTCAGTCATCCATTGCAGATACGGTTCCATACCGGCGCTCCTTGTCGACCATGCGCTTACAAGTTCGGGTGTTCAGCAGCAAATGCGACCGCATCACACAATTGGCCGTAGCGATAGCCGCCATAGAGGAAATGGCCCTCAACATAGGCGATACCATGCAGTCGCATGACACCTTCATCGTCTTCTGTCGGGCGATACGCGGACATCCAGTTCGGCACAAACATGTCGTCATGCGCGAAGCCTGCCTTGGCATGTTCGGCGATTGCGTAACGTAGCGCATCCAGGAAGACATCGTAATGGTGCTGTCGAAAAGCGTATCGTTTCCCATCAAAGGAAATCTCAAATCGCGCTGCCAGAGCTTCATCGGATTCTTCGCATTTCCCGTTATTCGGTGAGGTGTTCATGATCTTTCTCCCACTGCAATCCGTACTCCCATTCATCGCCAGGATCTGACGCCGGGCCTTGGACATCGCATCGGTGTTGGCATCCTCGCGAGACCAAAATGCGTCCTCAGGAAAAACAATCGATCGCGTCATCTTGTCTGGCCACTGAAGGCTATTGCAACCTGCGATGGGGGGCATATGTTTGAGGATGGCGGTTGACGCGAATTTCAGCGAGCCATCCTGGCACCTGAATTCTGCGCACCGCAGCAGGATCTTCCATCCCTGGAACCACGATGTTGAATGTTGTTGCACGACGCACTCCTTCGCTCGCGTTCAGGATCAGACGCGGAAAGACGGCAACAACGAGCAGGCCCACCTTTCCGGTTGGGCACGACAACAGCGTGCCAGTCACAGGCAGAACACCACTTCAAGACGATGAGGGGCTTTGACGCGATTGCGCTGTCACGCTGCAATGCAGAGGAAGACCGGCACAAACTGGTAGTGTTGGCTGGGTATCTGCAACCCACTATACGCGCACCAACGGCATTTACCTAATGCTTTCCGTCCTATCCGTACACACATGCAGATTGATCATTACCCCAGCGGCCAACCGCTCTGGTTCGCACCAACGCAGCGACCACGGACCGCTCCCTTAAGACGTCCAGTGCTTCATGGCTTCTGCCTCGCGGGCAGCGGTGCGTTCCTCACGTGCGGTGATCGGATCGCCCTCGTTGTCGACCAGGCCGGCAGCACGTTCTGCGTCAGCATGTGCGCCTTCCGCTTCGGCTCGCCCAGCTGGATTCTCGCTGGCGGGAGGCTCCAGCATGTCGTGCACCATGGCACGCAGTTCTTCCACGTCCAGCGGCAAACCACGCCTTTTCCGTTGCAGAATGTAGTGTTGAATTTCAGATTCCTGTTCGGCACTCAGAGGCAGGCCGCGGAAGGAGAATTCCGGTCTAGAGTCTTTCATGACGGTTCTCCTGATTGGTGACTCACACTGAGTGTACGCCTAAACCAGCGCACGCGTCGGTCTCTTGGAGATGCGCGTCGATCCACGCGCGCCCCCATGCCTTGGCAAACGACACCGCGTCTGCCGCCGCCTTCGCAACCCAAAGGTCATGGAATGCGTACTCGTCCAATGCCGCACCAGACTCGTGCGTGATGATGACCTGCGCAACGAAACACGCGTTACCCTCTTTGACGGGTGCGCAGTCCAGGAAGAAACCCTTGTACCGCATCGCGTTGGTAATGGCCATCATCTATCTCCGGCGCAGCGACCTTGCTATCGCTCCTATGTTATTCCCAAACGTCTGAAGATGTCGGGCCACGAAAGCATACATAGCTGCGGCCGATAGGGCTCTGTCATCACGGAGCACACCTCCTGCTCCTACCGTCCCCACCATGCAAACGATGTTTCATCAGGCACGTTTGCCGGCAATCCTCCGATCAGGCATTGGGTTGGGAATGGCGTGGCGCTCACGCGTTTGCCATAGCGGGCGCGCGAATACCTCGGTGACCAAAGGCAGCGGTAGCCCGGCCAGATGCGCCGAATTGTAGGCAAACCTCTCACCAAACGCGGCCCGGGCAGCTAAGGCTGACGACATTTTTGCCGCAATGGCGAGATCGATTCGGCGTGTCATCCTAGCAATCTACACCCTTCGACGCGTTCTCGTTGCCCAGCAGTCGCGCATTTCCGACAATTTCCGGTCACGCTCAGCAAGTTTGCAATGGATCCGTGCCGTGACACAGTGCTTCGTCATGTCCAGGTCCGCACGTCCCCGGTCGCTGGCCGATGCGGCTTGCGCGATCCAGTGCCCTCTACATCGCGCCTCTCGAGCGTAACAGGCTGCGTTGACAGCATGGGATTGTCTCAATTGAAGATCGCGGCTAGGCGCCCCCCGGCGCGGACGGCGCCGCGCTATGTTTAACTTTCCATGCAGGTCTTGCCGCCAGGCCCGCCGTTCACCGATTCAGGCGCAGGCGGTGTTCGCTCCATACGGGCATCGACATTCTGACGTTGGCGCAAACATCGGGCACGCCGCACCACGAGCAGCATTGCGTGATCCGGCACACGCTGACGGCAGCGCGGACCGCTTGCGACTGGCAGCAATATGAAATGCCAATCGCTCGAGCATTCGCAGTGTGCTAGCCTGACAGGTTCGCGGTGCGGATCCCTGTTGAACTTCGGATGGCGTTTGCTCAAAGGTCGACTTGGGCTCATGGCTAACACCTTCCAGATCAGTGCTGCATTCCCATACACAGGGAGGGGTATCATGAAGACCATCTATTCTGACCGAAGGTACGACGTCCAGCAGTTTCGCAATTTGGACCATGCAATCGACCTGGTACGCACCCACGGCTGGCGCTATGCTGTCGAATATCTACGGAACCAACGGGTCGACGAGTCGACGTTACAGCGCGTACTCTTCGGCGAATGGCGCAGCCGTCGCGCCTCGGCCAACCATCTGATCATCGCCCAACAATTGCGCACTCGTCAATACTGAACGACAGGATCTGTCCGCACGCACCGGACTGCAATTGCGGCAGCGAACGGTGCCGCGCCCCGACGGGCAGCTCATTTGTCTGGATGCCGCTCGTACCAGGTCATTAACGGCTGCACCGTGATCCCATGCACCAGAATCGAGGCAACCACAGTACCTAATGTCAAACTCACCAACTCTGACGCGAACCCCTTGGCGACGCCGTGATTCAAGGCAAACACCAGGTAATAGATTGAACCGATCCCTCGAATGCCGAGCCACCCCACAAGTACCTGCTTATACAGAGGTACGCCAGCACCTGCCATTCCGAGCACGACCGACGCCGGGCGCACCACCAAGAACACCAGGGGTACAAACCACCACAGGCTGCTGAGGCTTCCTATTGCGGGTAACATCGCACCAATCATCATGACCATGCCGAGTTCGGCGATCCGTTCCAGCTGTTCATTGAATCCGAGAACGGCCCGTGCCATGACACCACTGGCGTGATGTGAATGGGTCGCGGGATCTTCAGCTTCTTGCTCGTGCGCAGCAGCCACCCGGGGCAACGGCCTCGTTCCTGCCAACGGAAAGTTGCGTACGCGGCGCAGCGCCAGGCCGGCAAAGAACACCGATAAGAAGCCTGACGCCAGGCAGCTTTGGGCAGCACCAAATGAGACAGCGATCACGCCAAGCGAGAGAAACTCATCCATGCCAACGGCGCTGTGGTGCCTCGTGCGCAAATGAATCACCAGCTTCCCCAGGAATGCACCGATTAACGTCCCCATCAACATGCCGCCAATCGTCGACCACACGACATCCACCAGCCACCATGACCATGCACGCTCACCCAGGTCATGTAGTCGCATCACCCCTAGCCCCAACAATACCATGGGAAACGCCGTACCATCATTGAGCGCACCTTCCCCGGCCAGGCTAAAACGCACGGCATCATGCTCAGACCCTGGTCTTGACTGAATCGCCGAGGCCAATACCGGGTCGGTGGGTGCCAGAATCCCGCCAAGCAAAATTGCCACGCCAGTTGGCAAGCCGATAGCAACTACGCCAATGGCGGCGATCGCCCCCACCGTGACTGCCATCGACAGAAAGGCCAGGCGGTACGGCCCGATCCATCGCCGATCAAGCATCGGCACTTCAAGCTTCAAGCCAACCGAAAACAAGGAGATGAGCAGCGCGGCCTCAGCGACTAATTCCAGCGAGGGCGCTTGCGCAATGGGTTCGAGGTGCAAGACGCCAAAGCCATACGGGCTGAGTACAATGCCAAGCCCCAGGTAGATCATCGCGCCACTGAGTGGCAAACGCGTCACCAGCGTTCCGATCAACATCATCACGATCAATATCAGTCCGCCCACCAACACCCACGTTGCGATCGACATCGACACCCTCCATCAGGCGCGCACGTTGCGCGAAGATTTTTCCGTCTATCTTTCGCCGCCATCTTTACACGTCATCATTCGCGTGCAGCAGCCAGGTACCTGCAAACAGATCGGCGCGCGCGTCCGCAGTATTCATGGCGCACACTTGACACCACACCCGTGGCGCCAATCGCGCGCGTCGCCGGCGAATGACGGGAGGCGCGAAACATGACGGTCGCACCGCATCCTGTACCACTATACGCTCCAGCGAAGCAATGCACGGCGCGTCCTATCGCTGCAATGAGGGGGGCAAGGCCCGACGCACCTGTGTTCGTCGCTGCCTGGATCGGTGCGTGCGCGGGAACACCTCTTTCCCCCGCCTCACCTATAATGAATTGAGGGCAAGGCATTGGTACCTTGTGGATGATGTACCCCATGGCACACCGTCCCCTGAGACACCACTCTTTGCTTACACGCTGTGACCGCTGCGCCTTGGGTTAGGTGGAATCGATGGAACGCATGCTCGAATGGAAGGCATCCTATTGTCGGTCAGATGGCAGCACCGGCTTAGTCTACATGGCATTGCCCAGTGAACCACTGTGTGCTGACCTGGTGGACGCCATCCTTCAAAGGGATACGGGTCACGCATACTTACAGGTGGATGCGTATCCAGTGGCCGATCGATCTGCACATGCGATGGCATTCATTGAACTGAATCACATCACGAGTATGCATGTGAAGTCACTTGATGATGAACTCGATGCGACGTCGGACGCCTAGTTCGCCGCCCCCGGCGGCATCTAGCTATATGTCGTCACCATAATCCATAAGCGACAACGATTTCGCAGTCAGGTCACATATTCCATCCCGTCCGGACTCGGTGCAAAGCAGGACGCTGGCGTGCCGCATTCTATACTCTGAAGCCATTGGACGGAACGCATTGCACGCTGCCGGACGACAGTTGCCTTTGGTCGGCATATCGTGGCGGCATCGACGCCGTACCGGCACAGAAAATGGTCCAGCCGCATGAGCAAACCCATCGACACCGTTCCAGCCTGGCACTTATTTTTCTCACTTTTTCCAGCCAGTTCGTTACGCAAAATGGAGGCTGCCAATTCGCCCAGGCTCTCCCATAGCTAGACTGCATCGCTGCAACAATCCTTGCGCGTCACGCTACGATGAGGTGACCGCCTCGCGCCCATCGGTGCGCCAACCGTCCGGTGCAACTTCCCGTCGGTGCAGCGGCGTTTAGGCCTATACTGAATTTACAGGATCATCATAGGAGGTGGTATGCAATTAATCGAAGCGGAAGACCTTGCCGAATTTCAGAGGATTTTGCGCCACCATCGCCTGATTCGTGCAGACTTTTCTCTCAGCGCGACGGACACAACCGATCCCAAGACCGATGAAGTGGCGGGATTGCAGGGCGAATTGACTGTGCGGCGCAAATCGACGGGCCAGACCAAACAATATCTGATCAGTGACAGCACCTCATGGCTCGACCTGTTCCGCAATGATATCCAGGGTGGCGCCTTTGTTGGCCAAGACCGCCTGCAAGTGCGTCAACCGATTAGCCAGACGCCGAACACCACCCATTGATCGCACGCTGTCCCCGAACAGCAGCCATTGACTGTGCCCGTGCAGCGCGCCCTTTTTAGCACCGCGGTGGCAAGAGCGCTCCGCGTCTTTGTCACGCATAATCGCAAAGTAATAACCGGTCGTTGTGCGATACTTCACAGATACGGGGGGCGCGCAATGAACGAGAAACCTGAGATCACGCGGCGTGAGGACGTCTGGAGCGCCGCAATTGTGCAATACGGGATCGCCCTGAGCTCGATCGTAGGGATTGCCAGCGCTCAGCGCTATTTAGTGTCGCGCTGCATTCCCCTGCGCGTCATCGAGCGCGTTCTTTGCGCCCCATCGATGTGCGCCGCGCACCGACACGCGCCAAGGCCCATTCCGAGTAGCGCGCCACGTCGGGACCACCTGGTCTTGCCGCCCAGGCGGCAAGACGTCCTCGACAGATGGCTGGACTAGTGTGGCGCCCTTCCCCGTTGCCGCTTATGCCGATACATTTCTTCATCCGCACGTACCAGGTATTCCGCGAGCGTTTCCTCGCTGTGAGTATCGCAATTGATCACGCCAATGCTCATCGACATAGTGATGCCCCCTTTCCTGCCCGCATTGAACTGGGCAATCTTCTCTCTGATGCGCTCAACGATGACGCGCGGCGTCGCGTTGTCAAACGTAAATGCCGCAAATTCGTCGCCGCCAACCCGCCCCACGACGTCCGCGTGCCGGAACACGCTATTGAAAGTATGGGCTGCATCGCGAATCAGCGCATCGCCGGCGGCATGCCCCTGTTGATCATTGATCAGCTTTAATCCATCCACATCCGCAAAGATTACTGCGCACGCCAGTTCCTGACGGCGGGCAATCAACAGGCATTGCTCCGATTTGGTGAGGAATCCCCGCCGATTCTGTAGGCCGGTCAACTCATCTTGGGCTGCCAGTTCACGCGCTTCGACTTTTTCATGCTCGCTGACACGAAGCTCCTCCATGTGGCGCGATTGCGTCACAGCAAAGGCATGGAAGTGCTCATTCACCTCTTTTTCCCGGTGCAACTGGTCCAGGAGGCTGTTGAGACGGACACCGGCCAATTCTGCAACGCGAGGCAGAAATGCGAGCGCATGCTCCTGCACCGACGGCTCCGGCGGCACCTGCCAGCTCAGTGCAATGTAGCCTCCGTTCACGTCATGGGAGAATGGGGCCGCCACGTGACTTCCATTATCCAGCGTAAATGCTTGCAAAGGCAGTCTATGCATGCCGCTTCCCACCAGCTTGCGTACTTCACTACACATGCGATGATTCAGTTCAAGGCAACTGGCTCCGTCCGGTGTGTCGAGGTAGAAGCAACTGTCACCGCTATCGTAGCTACTAATAAGCAGGATCGCGTCCGGTCTCAGCCCGGGCAAGCCCTCGGCTACAGCACGCAGCGCCTCTTCCACACTGTTCGCGCATAGCAGTGCTTTGGCAATCCACAGCAATGCCAGCAGGTCATTCTTCCTTGGCGGGCGGGATGTGCCAGTGTTCGTTTTTGCGGCCGTCCGACCACCCTTTCGCCTTGGCTGCACTGCCTCGTACGCATCAGACATGATTTCAATCTTTTCCATTGCTCATGCATTCAAACGTCCAACATCTCTCGCAGCCTAGAGTGGCCAACTGACTGACTTCGCGTCAACCAATGCTGAGGTCACGCGACGGCCTGAACACCATTGGTTGCCGCCCGAAGCAGCCGAAAAATCACGCCCTCGCCTCATATCTGGATGCAAACCACCGCATGCGTTTCCGCTGAGCGGGCTTCCACAGTAACACGCGCCGAGCCCATGCGCCGATCTCGCTTCCTATCAGAAATCTCAAGTTGGTAGGACTTCATTCTGATTGTCCATCTGGTATAAATAGCGCTAGGTGTGGCCCGTAAAGCGCTGTATATTGAGGCTACCGCAAATGAAGCACCGCAATTAATTGCCGGTCTCCGTCCTGTCTTGCCGAACCTGGCAACTCCTGTCTGATTCCCTCGCTTGTTGACCCTGCTTGTTGGCGCGCATCGCCGGGCAAGGCCCGACTCTATCCATCTTTTGAGAGGTTTATCATGACTACGCAAACCGGTATCGTTAAATGGTTCAACGAAGCCAAAGGTTTTGGCTTTATCAGCCCCGACGCGGGCGGCCCTGACCTGTTTGTCCATTTCCAGGACATCAAGGCGACGGGATTCAAATCACTGGCGGAAAATCAGCGCGTGACGTTTGAACGCGCCCCGAGCCCCAAAGGAGAAAAGGCGACTAACGTCACGCCGGCCTGACTAAGTAGGTTGGCCGCAGCCGCTACGAAGCACTCGCACGTGAGCGCATCCCGCGATGATTCGCGTGCGTGCGTGCGCGGCATGTTTGGCAATCGGCCCCGAGCAGCGTTGCAGGAACAGTTGAAACTGGACCGCCGAGCGCCAGTGCGCTTTGCGGTCTATTCAAATTGATTCCAGACAGCGGTCCTGGTGGGCACCGTGCTATGGTGGGTTCTTTGAAGGGAAAATACATGGAACTGACGCACCCAAGGCCCATTTTTCTGAACGATCCCCATGGGTGGCATTGGTGCTTAACATGGGAAAACGCCCGCGGACACGAAATCCACCGGGTCGAGTCAATCAAGACCTTCGCCACGGAGCTCGAGGCAAGGACCGACTTCAGAAATCGCGAAGCCGAACTTCTTAGTCAGTGCCACCGGGTTGAGTAATACGAACCCGCCGTGGCGTTTGGCGCGGGTGCATTGATCTACCAATTGGTCAATGCGCCCCACCATTCTTGAAGACGAGGTCGCACTCAACAAGCTTTGTGCGCTTTGGTCGACGCAGTCGATCCCGTCCCGCGTGCTCGGACAGGCTGCTCCCAGGCTATTCCGACGTGGCGTACGGTCCTATTTCATATAGTTCGGTATGACCGAAGCAGGCCCGGTAGTCGATCAATGAAATGACAGAAGGATCGACGCGCAGAAACAGCACGCCTTGCCAGGGCGTTCGCCCCGTGCCTGAAAAGAATTCCTCGAGCCTGTCAGAATTTTAGTGTGAATCCGGGGTCATGAAATAATACCGAAAGGGATTGTCCATGACCGACGTAATGACCACGAAGAAGCCAAAAACCAAGAAGCAGTACCCGTTTCCCGTTGAACTGATCGACCAGCTGCTGGCACAGGTCGAGAACAAAGATGCTGAATCCATTCTGGGGGAATCAGGCCTGGCCGGCCAGCTCAAAAAGATGCTGGCCGAGCGCATGTTGACAGCCGAATTGACCCACCATCTCGCCACCGAAGGCGACGCCAAGAACCACCGCAACGGCAAAAGCCGCAAGACCGTGCTGGCGCCAGGCGGCGAGCTGGATCTGGAGATCCCGCGTGACCGTCTTTCTAGTTTTGAGCCAAAGCTGGTCGCCAAGCACCAGCGTCGTATGCCAGGCTTCGATGACCATGTGATCGGCATGTACGCCCGTGGTATGACCGTGCGCGAGATTCAAGCGCATTTATTGGAACTGTACGGCACCGAAGTGTCGCCAGACCTGATTTCGACCATTACCGACGAGGTCATGGATGAAGTGGCGCAATGGCAGCAGCGGCCGCTGGAAACCATGTACCCGATCGTCTATTTCGATGCGCTGCGGCTGAAGATCCGTGACGAAGGCACTGTGAAAAACAAGGCCGTGTATTTAGCGCTGGGCATCCGCGCCGATGGCCGCAAGGAGGTGCTTGGCCTATGGATCGAGCAAACCGAAGGTGCCAAGTTCTGGCTGAAGGTCTTCAACGAACTGCGCAACCGTGGCCTTGAGGACATTCTGATCGCGGTCGTGGATGGCCTGCGCGGCTTCCCTGAGGCGATTGAAGCGGTGTACCCGCAGGCGCAGATCCAGACCTGCATCGTGCACCTGATCCGCAACTCGATGACGCTGGCGTCCTGGAAGGATCGTAAAGAGCTTGCAGCTGCACTCAAGCCGGTCTACCAGGCTGCCAATGCCGAAGCGGCAGCAGCGGCGCTAGACGCCTTTGCAGACGGCCTGTGGGGGCAGCGTTTCCCGACCGTGCCTATGATGTGGCGACGTCAATGGGAACAGGTGATTCCGTTCTTCTCGTACCCACCGGAAGTGCGCACGATCATCTACACCACGAATGCTATCGAGAGCTTGCACATGCGATTGCGGAAGATCGTTAAGAACCGCGGCCACTTCCCGAGCGACGAAGCCGCGACCAAATTACTGTATCTGGCCTTGCGCAATATTGAAAAAGATTGGAAGATGCCGCAGCGGACCTGGAAGATGGCCGCCAACCAGTTTGCCATTCTGTTTGGGGAACGCTTCACCAACGCGATTAACTAACTACGAACCGCGACCCCGGCACACAAAATTCCTGACAGGTCCAATTCCTCCACTTCCGGAAAACGGTGCAACATGAGCTGGGCAACATGATCGGTATGTTCTGTCCCCTGAACGAATGTCGCTCTGCCAGCAAGCGATAGGCCCTGAATGTCTTTCCAGTCGGCATATGGTAGGTTGATGGTGGCAGACACTTTATCATTGTGTTGAATATTTTCCGCCTTCTGGCTTCCCAGTCCGATCACTGCGTAAATCCTCAGCCCGTCATGGACATAATTCACGCTGGTCGCCTGGGGGTATCCGTCGGGTCGAATCGTCGCCAACGTCATATCGCGGCCTTGCCGCAGGATGTCGAGCACGCGTTCACGCGCTTCTGAACTGAGCTGCTCCATATTGCCTCCCGATGCTGTCTTGCCTGAACCGCCAGGTGAACGCATGCAACGGCGTCACCCGCTTGCGTCTTCCATGCTACGCCTAATGCGACATTGACCGCGCGGATCCTTGGCAACAAGGCGGGGGCATCGACACGTACACCACGTCGAACCAGCCCGCGCAAAGCCGCTCCGACACTCAGCCAGTAATACGACCTTCGACAAACCCGGGAACATCACCAGCGTATCCAGCAAGGCGTTGCGCCGCGTCGCGCCCATTCTGTTGCAGCAAAACCATCCAAATGGGAACCGCTTGGGCTATCTTCAGTGTAGGCAAATCCGGGATCACATGATGGCAAGCATACCTTCGGGACAGCCCCCGTCCTCGGACGGCCTGGCAAGCAGCGGCAACGCGAGCGTTGCATCGAGGTGTTCCCTCGCGTACTGCATGCCCAGTGTTCGTGCCGCCCGCACTGTCCAGGCGATCACGTCCACGCGGTAATACTTGGGACGCACATCGTCAATGTGCTGAATAGTCAACAAGCACTGCCGTCTCGCACTGGATTTGCCCCGCTTGGTCTGATCCACCACGCAGGAAATCTCGTGGTTACGATAGAGTTCCATTGCTTGCTCCCATAACGCGCGAACATCTTTGCCGCTAGTCCGCTCAGACTACCGGAAAGCCAGCCAAGGCTTGTAGGCGCACGGGCTCAAACTCGGTAGGAGAGGCAGCCTTGAGCGAGGTACCGCAACATCATGACGTCGAACTCAGCCACATGCCGGCCACGGCCATGATCACGACGTCAGAGCCGACCGAGAGCCGTGCTATGCTTTGCTTCGCTAGGAGGCGCACATGTGGCTCTGGAAGCGATGCACCACCAAACCGCATCATGCGGATTGCCAACCTACTATTGACCACTTTGGTGCTTACTTTCTTTGTCCGCGATGCGGATACCGGAATGACATTGCGAACGTTGGTCAACCTGGTCGACCACGCAAGTTGGTCCAGGTGGGTGACTAAAACGCCAGCCACGATGCCATCACAAGATTTCTTCCCGAGTTCAGTCCAGGCGTGAAAGCACTGTTCTGTCACCGCTTCAAGCCGTGGGCATCAGAATTCCCGCCAGGCATGGATGCGTTCTAAGGCCAGCGCGTGTGCCTCAACAATTGCCGCCCGCGCGCTGTGAAGGGTCACGGTCGTCATGGTTTCTTCCAGGTGTTCCGATCGTTCCGCGGGCATGCTGATCCACACCAGTCGCGCTTGAAATCCTTCCGGAACTTCCCTGACCGACCCGTTATATACATAGCCATCGGTCGTCCTGGTCTCGTCCGCCGTCGCAAGTGAATATGGGTCTTGCATCTGAACCTCTTGCTCAAAGTTGAGTGGCTACTCTTCATCTTAGCGCGTTTGCAGCGCACACTTTGGGCACCGCAGGCAAATGGCATCCCACTGCAACGGTTCCCTCTCGTTAAGAGCGAGAGATCGTTGAACATCCTGTTCGAAAGTGTGAATTTCAGCACCGAGCACCTCACATTTCTAGTGTACGCTCAATGCAAAGATTACCGACTATTGTCTGGTTGAGAAGGAGCTCTATCTCCGCATGCCAAGCATTTCAAGATCCCTCGGGATTCTGGATTCGTTGCCCACTTCGGGTTTGGCCCGCATTTGCGGGCCACTTTCCGTTAGCGGTGCTTGAGCCTGGCCGTTTCGCCGAACGCGAAGTCGCCGCGGATCACGCGCCTGACCGGGTCGGTACGCGGCAATCGCGCTATTCGCGCACCTAGGCCGAACGCGAGTAGTATGTGCTGGACTTCTTCAAGAGGCAGGCGCGGATCACGATGGGGGCACCTTGGACCCGACACCATTCCCCGAAGACCATAGCCCTAGCCGGTCTTCCAATTCAATCAGTCAACAAGACATTTTTCGCGCGGGCACAGCGATTCAGGAGGTACATCATGTCAGATATTTCAACGCTGACCACGATGCGTCGCACAGGCAAGGAAATTTCGCTCATCTTCAACAATGTCATGACCGAAGATGAAAAGTCCCGCATTGCCACACTCTTGCTCGCGCTGATGCGCTCTGTCGCCACCGACCATCCATCCCGTCTGATGGTGCTGGGTGCACTCGCTGCTGTTGGGCGGGAGAGCCAGGAAATTGACTGAGCAACATGCGATCACGGAAGCGTCTGGCGCTCGCCCGCGCACCGTCGCTCGCGACACCCGCCTCGCTGCGGGCCCAATCCCGCCCGCATCTGGTGGCTGCGCACAATTGATTAACTGTTGCGCGGTAGTCACGCCCGCCCTATTCTGTGGATTCGAACCTGTTCGCACCCTAGCACTGGCGTCGCCGCCAGCCTGAACTCCGATGATGAGAAGCGAACCTTGCATGAATGACTTGGCGCGCCACCCTGATGCAGAGCGTTTCACGCATTTTTTCAATCACATCACCGACTATGCGCTGTTCACATTGACGCCGGAAGGACTCCTCGCCGATTGGAATATTGGCGCGGTGCGTTGCCATGGTTACGAGGCGGCTGACATCCATGGCAAACATTTCTCGCTCCTGTTTCAAGAAGACGATCGCGGGTCCGGCCATCCGGAACAAGCATTGCAGATCGCTGCCCAGGGTCGATTCGAGCAGGATGGCTGGCTGGCAAGAAAGGACGGCTCCCGATTTTGGGGGAGCATGGTGATCAACGCCATCCTGGATACCAATGGCGTGCTCCAAGGCTATGCTGGTATCACGCGCGACCTCACCGAGCAACGAAGGAGCCAGGATGCCGTCCATGCGACAGAAGAGCAATTTCGCTTGCTCGTCCAAGGCGTTACGGACTACGCCATCTACCTCCTGTCACCAGAGGGCGTTGTCACCAACTGGAATCCAGGCGCCGAGCGCATCAAAGGGTATCGCAGCGATGAAGTCGTCGGGACGCATTTCTCCCGCTTCTACACACCCGAAGATCGCGCCGTAGGATTGCCCGAATTTGCACTGCGCACTGCGGCGACCAACGGCAGGTTCGAGCGTGAAGGCTGGCGCATCCGAAAGGACGGCACGCGCTTTTGGGCCCACGTCGTCATCGACCCCGTGCGCAACCCGATGGGTGAGCTCGTGGGATACGCCAAAATAACCCGCGACGTCACGGAACGCAAGGCAGCCCGGGAAGCACTGGAGCAAGCCAAGGAAGCATTGTTCCAGTCGCAAAAAATGGACGCCATCGGCAAGCTGACCGGTGGCATTTCGCATGATTTCAACAACCTGCTCAACATTATCAGCAACGGCCTGCATGTCCTAAGAATGGAGAGCGACCGCAACGCGCGGTTCAAAACCATCGAAGCCATGGAGAGGGCAACCAAGCGCGGAACGGCACTGACGCAGCAACTTCTGGCCTTTGCGAGACAGCAGCCGATCAAACTCGAGCCCGTCAATATCAACAAGGCACTGGGCGCCTTTGAGGCTGTTCTACGTCGCGCCGTACCGAGTCCAATCAAACTCGACATTCAGCTCACTCCTGATCTTCCGGATACGATGGCCGATCTTCCGCAACTAGAGGCGGCCATCTTAAATCTCGTGGTCAATGCCGCGCACGCGATTCCCGATACCGGGACGATTTCATTGTCCACCGGACTGGTCGAAGCGGACACGCTGGCTGACTTCGCAACGCCTCAAAAACTGGTCAAAGTCCAGGTTCGAGATACCGGAGTGGGAATGTCGGATGAAATTAAATCCCGTGCCATTGAGCCGTTCTTTACCACCAAGCCGGTCGGCAAGGGTTCCGGACTTGGATTGAGCCAGGTCTTCGGCATGACCAACGATGTTGGCGGCAGCATGGATATTGCTTCTAACCTTGGCCACGGTACTTGCATTACCCTGACCTTCCCGGCGCTCGATAAACCACATCTCACAAAAGACAGCACACATTCCATCGGTAAGGTGCTCGTGGTCGACGATCAGGAAGACGTGCTCGACATCACCGCTCAACTGTTCAAGCTACTCGGTTATGAAGTCATTTCAGCGAACAATGGCGCTGACGCCCTTGATGCGATGCGCCGACAGCCTGACATCGATGTCCTCTTCAGCGACCTCGTCATGCCCAATATGACGGGACTCGAACTGGCTTACGCTACCCGCCAGGAACACCCCGATACCGAGATCATTCTCGCAACTGGCCATCCGATCTCGATGATGCTCCAGGAATATCCTGGCCTGAAGCAGTTCCGCTTGCTCGGCAAGCCCTATACCTTGGCAGACATCGCTCAACTGCTTGAAAAAGGCGTGCATTGCAACGAATGAGCATGCAGGCACAACTTCGCGTACAACCGTAGATTACCCCCCTTCTCGCGATCGATTGCTGACGATTTCTCAGCCATCAATTCAGCGAGTTATGTTGGGACAACGGAGTATGCGATAGTCTCCTCCTGCCGATCAGTCCCCTCAATAACTGGCCCCCTGCTTCCGACCTCCGACTTCCGCAGTAGAAGAATCATGAGGCGAACGTGTGCGATCATGTGGCGTTCCCTCATTCAATTGACTGATCTCGTTCACAATGGCAATGTCGGGGTGAGCCAAGGTAAGCATTGCTGATCTGCGGCCGGTTATGACCAAGCTGCCGCGCCACCTGTCGGTAAGCGTCCTTCATCGCCGCCGCATCAATCAGCGGTTCGCCATCCTGGACCGGTGCCTTGACCTTGGTGATGTCGAAATACAAATCTCCGGCGAACTGGTGGCGCAATCCGTGCGGCGTCACGCCGAGCTCCCTCTTTGTCAAGCCGACCTGGCGCACCACATTCGAAAACAGGTCGAGCGACTGCTTCAACGACAGGCCCGGCCGGCCGATGTGGCCACGCGGGCCGTGCGCCATTAATACGGCTGCCACCAGCGCCTCGCGTTGTTCGTCCGTTCGCACTGCGGCATAGCGCAAGCGCCCCCCTTTGGTCCCGCGTTTGACCTTGAGGAAGGCAAGGTATTTGGCATCCGACCGATGCGCTTCCGGCAACGCATGCAACGGCACTTCCGCTGCGGCCGGTGAGAACATGACGGCTTCCTTTCGGCGCAGGCCAAACGCCATCATCATCTGCAGTTGCACACCAACGTGCCGATCAATGGACCGCACCTCTTTGACCTTCGCCTCCACGTCAACCCCATGACTCTTCCAGCCCCGATCCTCCGTCGCACAGTAGCTACGTCGAATCAGGCTCGCATCTTCCACATACCGCTGCGCTGTCTTCACCAGACCGTCCTTCTTGATCCAGCCAGAAAATGCCCGCAGAAAACTCATTTGCTGCTGGATGTAGGCAGCACTGTATGGCGTCTTGGGCCAGCCAAGCCGCGTACCGCCGCACCTGCTATCGTCTCCCGCCAAAGGCCTGGCAGTCCAGTAGGCCATCAGCACCTCAATGTGCCGCGCACCCAGGTTGGCTGGCGCCACATGAAAGCCCAAATTGCGCAACAGCGTGAATATCCGAAACAATCCCTGTCGGCGCGCCTGCCGCGTATTAAACGACACCTCCTTGTTGCGCACCGCGTGAGCGTCATTGTGTTCACGAATGATCGCGCTGAGTTCTGCCTTCCAGTTACTGTTGTTAGCCATGCCCAGAGACTCCATCCTCCACTGACGACCGCTCCACACCATGCGCCAGGCCGTTACGATTTTGTGGCGACGCGACTACCCACCGGCGCCCACCACCCGGCTAACCGATCCTTCGTATTTCCAACGGCAATGCCACTGCCTGCACTCACCGACGTTGGCCAAAATCTCGCACTCCAGAAGCTGGCCACGGCTTCCGACGGCAGGAAAGTGATTCCCCTTCCAGGCTTCCCAGGCACTGGAGGGTGTGGTGGACAAGGGTTTGCCCGAAGGCGCGGCTTCTTAAAAATGCTTATGTGATCGGCGAGCGAGTTTCTTCCGCCCCGCCATTCCCCGCTACTTGAGCGAGCCCCGCCGCGCGAGCGCAGCGAAGACATGGGTGTCAGGCCAATCCACCTTGGACCTGACGAGTAGCCTCCTCCCCACGGTTGTCCTCCAGCCCTGCCACCAGGCCGCTGCGTGTTATCGCCCGCACCAGGACGGCCGAGGCTTCTATGGCCCCTGTACCGACAAGGCACCGCAATGCGGTGATTGGACGAAGGAAGGATTGTTTTTGAAGACCGAACCGCATCGCGGTCCCAGCGCCCCTGGTCAAGCCCGAGGCGAATCACGACGCTCTATGTGTCAGGTGCGCACGCTGCGACGATGCAGGCAGCCGCAATGGGGATGAAAACGTCGTTGAAGATCGGAAGAAGAACTCTGGCGCCATCGCCCTCCCCTTTAAGGGTCGGAGCCTATGGCATGCAGGCCAGACGATCTGGCCAAGTCGAAAGACATTGAGAAGGCAGGTCACGACTGCAACGGGCGCTATCGACGCCACCGCCGCATTCTGAACACGATGTTCACGGAAGCGGGTCCGGACAGTGAAGCCAGAATAGGAAACGATTTTGCCGATGTCAAGGCTGGAATTGGTGGCGAAATATTGTAGATGATGGCCAAATTATTTTGTAATCGCACGTATGCGAAGTTCGCCCCTATGAAACGCGCGGAAGTAGGATACCTCTGATTGTAGCGAGTCCTCGATCTCGGCCTTTTCGCTGCCCATTCGAACCCTGCTGACGCGCCTCCAACTCAACCCCAGTTCAAACCTCAGCATCCAGGGACGAAAGACCAGAGGCCATTCGCCGCCAAATTCAGAGCGAATTCAACTTGGCATCAACCACGGACCATTTCACCAAGAAAGACCGCTAAAAAGGCGCAGGTTTCTTGTTGGACGGGCTCCCCAGCTCCGATATCGTTGGCATTCAAAACAAGGAGGAGCGAATGGAACCAGTTGTGAGAGCTGTCGACGTCGGCCGCGGTAATACGAAGTACATCGCAGATATCAGGGGCGGAGAGCCTCAATGCGCAATGTTCCCTTCGCAGGCCCATCCCAATGAGACTGCGTACGAGCTGGATGGCTGGGGAACGAGTCGCAAGACCGTCAGCATACCTGTCGGCAGCCTGGTTTATGAGGTCGGTCCGGATGTGCATCTCGCCGCAGACGTGTTCAACTCGAACGTGCTGCAGCACGACCGCTATGCGGAAACACCCGAATATCTCGCCCTTGTACTGGGAGCGCTTCATTACATGGCTGTCGATACGATTGACCTGTTAATCGTTGGACTGCCTGTAGCTACGTTCAAGCTCAAACGCCACGTTTCGGCCCTTGAGCGCCGGCTGACGGGCGAGCACGCGCTTGGCAAAGGCCGACGCGTCTATGTGAAACGCGTTAAAGCCATAGCGCAACCGGCCGGCGCCCTGATGTATTTCGGACTGACGCAAAATCGCGTCGCGCAATTGCGCAAGGAACGCAGTCTGATTGTCGATCCTGGCCGCCGCACTTTCGACTGGATCGTCACCCAAGGCATGCAGCAGATCGATAAGCGTAGCCATTCGGTGCCGCGCGGCATGCACGACGTGCTGCATGCGCTGGTTGAAGGCATTAGCAGGAATACAGGTGCACATTTCCGCGAATACGAGATGGTAGACACAGCACTGCGCACCGGCAAGAAACTTGTGATCTTCCAGAAGGACTATGACCTCGCCCCGCATCTGCCCCTCGCTCGGAAAGTGCCGGAACAGGCCATTGCGGAGATGATGCACTACGTCGGTGATGCCGGCGACATCAGAAACATTGTCCAGGTCGGCGGTGGAGCCTTCTTCTATAAGCCGGCACTCAAGGCTGCTTTCCCCAACCATGCGATCCAGGACCTCAAGGACCCGATTTTCGCGAACGTTAAAGGATTCTGGTATGCCGGTGTTGAGTTGGCGAAGACTCTGGTTGGATCGAAGCAGTCCTCCACAACCGCCGCGCATGAGGCACCCGTGACCATGGGTAACGACAATGGCTGACCCGCTGAAAATCACCTTTGAACTCGAGCTGGCCGATAACCCGCCGCTTTACCAGGATCTTGCCCAGTTTCCCAAGGGGTCACGTCGCGTGAACAGGTTGCGGACACTGGCGCATGCGGGTCTCATCGCGCAGTTGGCTGCGCCAAGCACAGTAACGGAGAAGGCTCCGGCTCTCGCACCTGCAGTGGATATGTGCATAAAGGAGGCCTCCCTGGAACTGTTTGGGCCGGCATCGGAAGATTAGGTGAGCGAATGGCCTCCTCGAAAAACCAACAAACGCCGCAATGGACGACAGCGTCTCAACTTGCCGAGATGGGCTATTGCGAACGCAAAGTACTCCTGAAGCATATTCATGGACCTAGAGTTGCGGGTTTGCGCACGCTCCGACAAATACGCGGAATAACCGAACATGAACGGTTCTTCATGGAGGCGCGTGAACAAGCGTCACAGCTAATCAGCGACAGGCAAGCGCCGTCAGAATTAGATTCCGTCGCGTCGCGTGGCGTCCTGCAGCGAATGCTATTCCAATTCACTGCGCTCTTGCGGCGTCTTACACGCTGGGTGGAATAGATGAAGCACAGCTGGCTCGTTCGCATCCTTTCCGGCGTCAGTCGTTCACTCCGATCCATCGCGAGAAGTTTTCGCAGGTGGATTCAGACTGCCAGCCTGGCCCCGCTGGCTCCGGCGATCGGAAAATTGGTCTTCGCCGAAAAGACTTTCTCAATCACGTACCCTATCCATCTCGTGGCAAGAATTGACCGGGCCTACGATGACGACGGAGCGCTCATCCTTCTCGAACTCAAGACGAGAATGAACTATCAGGTTTATGAGTCCGACATCATTGAGCTTTCGGCGCAACGTCTGGCCGTACAATTTGGCACCGGTCAACCAGTCCGGGATCAGGCATACGTTGAAATCCACAGCACTACATCCCGTCGAAAGGCAATACATCGGGTGACCTTATATCCCCAAGATAAGGTCGCCGAAATTGCGAACCGGCGCCGGCAACTCCTGGCAGGTGCCAGTTCGCCGCGAGGCCCGACGAACATCGCTCTTTGCAATCAGTGCGAATACCGGGATGAGTGCATAGCGCTTGACGGCCTCATGCCAAGCAGGAAGTGCCAGCACACCTCGAGCTGAAAAATTGGGATTGGCAATTCGCCGGCATATCCCTTCTCAATGCCAGCGCGGTCTCGCGACTAAATCAAGCGCGCAGGATATCGAATTTTTGAAGGGAGCACGAAACCGCCTCACATCAAAGGGCCGCTAAACTATTCCATCAGCGTGGCCGATGAAGATGGAGTGTCTTCTGGGTCCTCAATTTTCGCTAGGAATTCGAAGACCTGGTTGCAGTCGTATCCTTGACGAACGAGTAGTGTCCATGCTCGCACTGAGCCGGCAAAACGGTTGACAATAGTGGCCTGAGCGGCGATGTCATCGGAAATCATAGAAACCTGCATGGCGAGTTCTTTCGTGGGCCGGCGGAGCGGGGCCGACATTGAAGAAAAGCGCTGCAAGCGATTGGGGAGCGCACTCAAATTCTCACACATTTCCACAATTGGATCGAGAATTTAGCGCATCAGTGATGCGAATTGACAACTGTGTTGATGATTTTACCAATATTGAACCCAAGGTTGAACGGTGTGACCATCGATTGCCAAGGGCACAGAAAAACAATGCACACAAGTGCTCACGTTCCTTCCCTTGTCCCCTCTCGGCCAAGCCCCTGGATCGTGCAGCGCAAATTCCGACGTTCTCGCTGCTCGGGATTCCAACACTGCAATCCTTTCTCCAACGCCGGTTAATCATTTTCTTTGGCCCCACTTTCGCCCTGTTTCATTTACTTACCTTGTTGAACGGACCGCCGTCCAAGAGCAGGCTATAACTAAGCTATCTACCTGGACGGAGTCCATCATGAAGACCCTCATTATTTTGTTTTTAGCTTCGATTGTCTTAAGTGGCTGCGTCGTTTCACCGCTTTATGGTCCCTATGGACGAGGTTATTACAATGGTCACGAGCGCTGGGACCGCGACGGAAATCGCTACCATCGTGATCACTACCGTGACGACTACCGTCGAGATTACTATCGAAATTAGGCAATGAAGGGGGCCATCCGTTGAAGTCGGCCGTCGGCAGTTCGTGGCCGTTCGTGCAGGGCGAGGATTGATCGACGGAAATGCCAATGGCCATCGGCCATCCTCCAAGAAATCCGTCATGCAGTTTGCGGACAACTGCCCATGCGAAGGTTCTTCAATCTAATTGCCCTGCATCTCACTCCAGTAAGCCTTGTTCATGCGTCCGCAAAAGTCGATCAGGTTTGCGTGTCGCTCAACCGCCCGTTTCAACGGAGTTTCGTGAGGGAAGCCTAGCAAGTTGGCCAGTGTTCCGTAGGCGGACGCATCTGCCACACCTGGCCTATCCCCGTGAAAATAGGGACGCGCTCCCAATAGCGACGAAAGGGCCGCCAAGTCCGCCTGTCCGATAGCGGCGATGCGCACAGGGTCATGCCTGGCAATGCCTTGTCCTTGGAGGCTCGCCAGCATCTTTCGACGAATAATCATTGCGAACAATTGCCGCAAGACTGGGGGTAAATGTCCAAATATCGCCTCCCGCGTCGTCGGCCAGTATTCTGCTTGCTGCCAGCGTTCCCACACCGCGACGAAATACAGGCTTTCCTCCAGCGTACGAAGGATGAGGTGCGTCCGCGCACGCTCTTCCGCGCTCGCGCCGTGGGCGAGATCAATGTGTAACTCTTGGGCCACGGTGCTGATGATGAAATTGCTGTCGGCCACCGTGCTGCCATCCGCTCGGAGTAGGTAAGGTACTTTTCCGGTGTCGGAACGCGGTGGTTTGGTGAGGCCGATTGGCGTGTATGGAATCTTTTCCATACGCAGCCAGGTTTCCAGTTTCAGGCAAAACGGACTGCTACTAGGTAAGCCCCATGCCGGGCGCATTCCAACAACTTGAATAGGTTCCACTGTGTGCTCCAAAGTTTGGGTCGGTCGTTTCAACGGGTGGCGTCAGTGTGCGTTGGCGTCGGGGCAGCGTCTTGAATTTTTGCGACATGGGCTACAATTGCCAATATGGCAAATCGACCAATTGCAAAACTGATCGCGCCGCGCCTTTCGCTGGCATCGTGCATACGCGCGCACATGGTCCGCAGTACGCTGGACTGTCCGCTGCTGGAATCGGAGCAGCGTGTCAACCGCTATCCGGCCACGCCGTTCTGCAGCATTTACTTTCAACTGGCAGGCGACAGCCTGATGATCGATCCGCCTCCGCCCGAAGGACGCGGCGTGCTGGAGGCAGGCATGGCCCTGGTCACTGGCCCGCGGCCACAGCCGATGGCCACCCGCAACTCGGGCCCGACGCATTTTTTGATGGTGATGTTTTTCCCTGACGCGTTCCATCGGCTGACGGGTCTGGATATGGGCGAGTTAACTGACAATATGCTGGCGCTGCCAGAAGCGCTCGGGCCTGAATGGCAGGCGATGGCGCAAGCCGTACACGCAGCATCGGACGATCAAACGCGTGTCGCCGTCGTGGAAGATTTCCTGGACATGCGCTGGCGCAGCGTCCGCAAGGCTGGCGCCCTTACCGACGGCCTGCTCGGCGACTGGGTGCGGCGTCTGGCCGTACAGGCGGCCGCCGTTGGGTTCGGGCGCAGTGCGCGCATGGCCGAACGGCGTGTGCGCGAATGGGCGGGCCAGCCATTGCGCTCGCTGCGCCGCATGCAGCGTGCAGAACAGGCGTTTGTGCAGGCGCGCGATGATGCCCAGGCGGGCAAGCTGTCGCTCGGGGAGGTGGCGCATCGCGGCGGCTATTCCGACCAGGCGCACCTGAGCCGGGAGGCCCGTGATCTCTCCGGCGTCAGCCCCAGTGCGTTGCTGCGCGAACGGCTACAGCATGAGAGTTACTGGGTCTACCGGATCTGGACCTGACAACTCTGGAATGCAAAATAAAATGCAGTCTACACTTGCATGTGGCCTTTGCATGCGTCTTGAAGTCGCCCAGATCAGGGCCGGTAGATATGTACTCACATCGAGCTCCGAAGCTATTGGAACGCCGATTGCAAGCTATGAATTTGAATAAGTCTAATGCCCGCTGTTAATTTGCCCTGAAAATTGACCCACCTTCCCCACGAATTTGCAACGGAATCTGACCCACGTTCATAGCACAATTTCCCCTGTCCTTTCGGCAGGAGATTGGAGTGATCGACGTGGCTTTACTAGGCATAATTCGACGCTGGCACCTTCGGGACCAGATTCCCCTTCGGGAGATCGCGAGGCGACTGGGCATCTCCCGCAATACCGTCCGGCGATACCTGCGGTCGGAAACCACAGAGCCCTCCTATGCGGAGAGGCGATCATCAAGCCTCTTGGACAAATATTCGGTGCAGCTTTCAGCCTGGCTTAAGGCCGAGGCAAGCAAGCCCCGCAAACAGCGGCGCAATTTGAAACAGCTCCACTTGGACCTTAAGGAGCTGGGCTATGAAGGGTCATATGACCGCGTGGCTGCATTTGCCAGGCAGTGGAAGGTGGGTCAATCGGAATGGGTCAATTCCGCGAGCAAACGAACAAGCTGGCCCTGCCAACGCCGGCGAGCGCTCGATCACGAACTTTTGCTTGGTTAAATGGTGACCGTTCTTCCGGACGGCTATAGCGACCGCGGAAAAAGCTCACCTCTCGGCTAAACGCCGCCTATTACTGTTCCAAGTGCGCCCCGCAGCAGCCGGGCTCGCGCGACGACAGTCCCACCTCGACGAAACAAAGCCATGGACTGGGATACCAGTCGGCCTACATTGCATCTTGAATTTTGCTTAAGGAGACTTCAATGCCCGACATCGCATCGAACACAACTGCCGCTATCCCTCCTGGCTTGGCGGAAGTAGCCCAAGGGCGGGACTACATCAGAACAGAAGAATTCGCGCACGCAATGTGCCGCGCGGTGGCGACTATCCACAAAAACCATTGTCTGACCGGCGAGTGCTTCGGCGTTCGCCCGGTCAAACGCGGCAAGCTGCTGTTGTGGCCCGTGGCGGCCGTGGCGCAAGCGCTAACCATCGACAGTTAGCGTCCGACCTCGTGCTTTGGTTGGCGCGCCAACGCTCGTCCCTTTTATCGGAAATAAGGCGGTACCGAGCCAGTAGTTCGGCACCGCCTCTTCGTTTGCATCCCAATCCCGAATTTCCCGCTGAAGTCTAACGGCCATACTTTGCATTGCCTGGCGATTCGTTTGCCGAATTTGCCTACGCAGTGCCTACGCAAAGCATTTTTGCCGCATTTTGCGGCGCACAAAAGTCGTGTAAGTAATTGATTTTATTGGCCTGCCCTGCAGGAATCGAACCTGCGACCCTCGGCTTAGAAGTCCAACTCGGCATTGTTCGCTTTGGCTGATCGCGCGTCTGCGCCGCAGCGGCCGCTTCAATGGCATGCAAATTCGGTGCACAACGCTTTGACGCCCATCTCCCCTGTGACTAAATTGACTTTACAGTCGCTGGCCCTGCGGAACTAGGCGAGCCTCCTTGAAATGCTTCGGCATCCCAATCAGAACCAAGTAGTGCGTCGCTTCAGTACGAGCCCTTGCGATTCCGTCGACTTCGATAGCGCCAAGCCTCCCGTTGAAAACAACTTTGCGTGAGCGAATATCGGTCATGCATCGAACTGCCATGGACTGACCAAAGCAGTCGGCGCACCAATTCCAATTCACGACTGAAGGAGCCGACAATGGATGCTCGCACACTCGATTCGACGGAGATGATGGTTCCGGGACGAATTCTCATTAAACGTAAGCAGTTATTGCAGAAAGTGCCGCTTGGCGAACGAACTATCCTGGAACTGGAGCGCGCAGGCAAATTCCCGAAGCGCTTCTCAATTACTGCACGCGCGGTGGCGTGGGATCTCTACGAAGTCGACGCCTGGATCGCGCAGCAGCAGGCTGCCGCAATTCCGCAAGCAGCACCAGGCCTCAGGCGCCCTTAACCCACCCATCTATCATGTCAGCCCAGTCCTGCAGCATTGCGCGCCGCTGATCCGCATACTCCGCCTTGTTGTACACGGCACGCACTCCACGTTGTTCGTGCGCCAGGCACTTCTCGATCCAGTCGGTGTTGTAGCCGACTTCGTGCAGCAAGGTCGACGCGGTACGTCGTAGATCATGCGGCGTGAAGTCGGCCAGCGGCCGCCCCGCCTCGCGCGCACTGCGTGAGACCGACGTCGTAACTGAATTGAGTGTGGCGTTCGAGATCGGTAGATCCGCGTCGTACCGCGACGGCAGCACGTATGGCGAGCCAGCGGCACAGGTTCGCAGCGCAATGAACATATCGATAGCCTGTCGCGACAGATAGACGTTGTGCGGGTTGCGACGCTTCATACGCTGTGCCGGGATAGTCCAGACACCGCTGGTGAAATTGATTTCGTCCCAAGTCGCATCAGTCAGCTCGGATTTTCGCACCATCGTCAAGAGCAACAGCTTCACAGCCAGGCGCAAAGTTGGCGCGCTTTGTATTTTCTCCAAATGCTCGTAGAGCCATGGAATCTCAGTGCTGCTCAACGCCCGGTCCCTCGGCTGAAAGGTGGCGATGGAGCACGGCGGCACTTTGTCAGCTGGATTCGGCGCCTCGTGGCCGCGCTGGCCGGCATGGCGGAAGACAAGCATCACAATCTCGCGAGCGTGAACGGCAGTTGCCGGCGCGCCGCGCGCCACAATCGCATCGCACACCCGACGCAACTCCTCGTGAGTGATCTCTGGCAGCAGCATCTTACCGAACGGTCGCTGCAGATCCCTTTCGTACACCGACCGGCGCATGTCCCGCGTCGATTCAGCCATGCGGTAAGTCGACAACCAGCGCTCCGCCCATTCGCCAAAGGTCTCCTCGCCGGCTTTGCGGGCCTTCTGGCGCCGTTTCTGCTGCGTCGGGGACTTCCCCTCCGCCACCAGCTTTTTTGCCGCGATGAGCTTCGCCCGCGCTTCGGCGAGTGTGACGCCACCAGTCCCATATTTACCAAGCACCAAAGTCTCCTGGCGCCCGTTGACGCGGTAGTTATACCTGAGTGACACTACGCCGGAGGCGAGCACCATGGCATACAAACCGTCGCGGTCCTGGACCTTGTAGGCCTTCGGACCAGGCTTCAAATTCCGCAGCTTCACGTCCGTCAGCATATCCCCTCCATTTTCAATACCATCATCCTGCCAATTTCCCTCAATAAATCAACACGTTAGCGAGCTTCAAAACACGACCTTTCGTGGTGATTTCGGTCCAAAAACCGCTTTCCGATACCATCAAAAATTTGAGCGGTGAATCGGGCGTTTTTCGCAGAAAAATCAGCTACTTACGTCACTCCGATACCATCAAATCGCCGAAAGCGCGTTTGATGGTATTTGCGTGGCCGCACCTGCCGGACTCGCGCATACCATCGCCAGAACCATCAATTTCACCTGCTTCCCGCTGCCAGTCGTTGCCAGATTTCGCCACCAGAAAAAGAAAAAGCCCCTGAAAATCAGGGGCTTAGTCTTGGTTTAATGCCGAGTGCTGCGCGGTGCAGCCAGACGGGAAATTATTCCCACTCAATGGTTGCTGGCGGCTTGCCGCTGATGTCGTAAACGACGCGGTTCAGTCCTCGCACTTCATTGATGATGCGGTTGGAGACCTTACCCAGCAGCGAATGCGGCAGGTGCGCCCAGTGCGCGGTCATGAAGTCCTGGGTCTGCACGGCGCGCAGGGCCACGACGTAATCGTAAGTACGGCCATCGCCCATCACACCGACCGATTTCACCGGCAGGAACACAGCGAATGCCTGCGAGGTCGCGTCGTACCAGTTCTGCGGTGCGTCCTCGCCGGCCATCACAGCGCCTTCGTACGGGGTGTTGCGCAGTTCTTCGATGAAGATGGCATCGGCGCGGCGCAGCAGGTCGGCGTATTCCTTCTTCACTTCGCCCAGGATGCGCACGCCCAGGCCTGGGCCCGGGAATGGGTGGCGGTACACCATCTCGTGTGGCAGGCCCAGGGCCACGCCCAGCTTGCGCACTTCGTCCTTGAACAGTTCGCGCAGCGGCTCGAGCAGCTGCAGCTTCATGGTCTCAGGCAGGCCGCCCACATTGTGGTGCGACTTGATGGTCTGGCCCTTCTTGCCCTTGCCTGCGGATTCGATCACGTCCGGGTAGATGGTGCCTTGCGCCAGCCACTTGGCGTTGACCAGCTTGGCCGATTCGGCCTGGAACACTTCCACGAATTCGCGGCCGATGATCTTGCGCTTCTGCTCCGGATCGGTGACGCCAGCCAGGTGGCCCATGAACTGTTCGGTCGCATCGATCTGGATCACTTTCACGCCCAGGTTCTTGGCGAACATGTCCATCACCATCTTGCCTTCGTTCAGGCGCAGCAGGCCGTGGTCAACGAAGACGCAAGTCAGCTGGTCGCCAATGGCGCGGTGGATCAACGCCGCAGCAACGGAGGAATCGACGCCGCCGGACAGGCCCAGGATCACTTCATCGGTACCTACCTGGGCGCGGATCTTCTCCACTGCTTCGGAGATGTAGTCCGGCATATTCCAGTCTGCCTTGCAGCCGCAGATCTCGTGCACGAAGCGGCCCAGCATGGCCTTGCCCTGCACGGTGTGGGTCACTTCCGGGTGCCACTGCACGGCGTAGAACTTGCGGTCTTCGTCAGCCATGCCGGCAATCGGGCAGGACTCGGTGGAAGCCATCAGCTTGAAGCCGGCCGGCATTTCCAGGACCTTGTCGCCGTGGCTCATCCAGACCTTCAGCATGCCGTGGCCTTCGTCGGTGACGAAGTCGTTGATGCCGTTGAGCAGTGCGGTGTGGTTGCGGGCGCGTACTTCAGCGTAGCCGAATTCGCGGACCAGGCCGTTTTCCACTTTGCCGCCCAATTGCGCAGCCATGGTCTGCATGCCGTAGCATATGCCCAGCACCGGCACGCCGATTTCAAACACGGCTTGCGGAGCGCGCGGGGAATCGCCTTCCAGCGTGGAGTTGTGGGAGCCGGACAGGATGATGCCCGATGCGCCGTAATTGCGAATGAATTCGTCGTCTACGTCGTACGGATAAACCTCGGAGAACACACCCGCATCGCGCACGCGGCGTGCGATCAGCTGGGTCACCTGGGAACCGAAATCAAGGATGAGGATTTTTGAGTGCATAGCGGGGGCAAAAAAAAATTGCGGCGCCACTTGGACGCCGCCTTGCGGAGTTTCTTATTCGGAGCGGTAGTTCGGCGCTTCTTTGGTGATCTGGACGTCGTGCACGTGCGATTCGCGCATGCCGGCCGACGTGATCTCGACGAATTCTGCTTTTTCTTTCAGTTCGTCGATGGTGGCGCAACCGCAGTAGCCCATGGACTGGCGCACGCCGCCCACCAGCTGGAACAGGATCGCCAGCACGGAGCCTTTGTAGGCCACGCGGCCTTCAATGCCTTCCGGTACGAACTTGTCCTGCTTGGCGCTGGCGTCCTGGAAGTAGCGGTCAGCCGAACCATCGGCCATCGCGCCCAGGGAGCCCATGCCGCGGTAGGACTTGTACGAACGGCCCTGGTACAGGATCACTTCGCCCGGCGCTTCTTCGGTACCGGCAAACATGGAGCCCATCATCACGGTGGATGCGCCGGCAGCCAGTGCTTTCGAAATGTCGCCCGAGAAGCGGATGCCGCCGTCGGCGATACATGGAACACCGGTGCCCTTCAGGGCTTCGGCCACGTTCGAGATCGCGGTGATCTGCGGCACGCCAACGCCTGCAACGATACGGGTGGTGCAGATGGAGCCTGGGCCGATGCCGACTTTGACCGCGTCTGCGCCGTATTCAACCAGCGCCTTCGCTGCCGCTGCGGTGGCGATATTGCCGCCGATGACGTCAACGTGCGGGTACTTGGTCTTGATGTATTTAACGCGGTCCAGGATGCCCTGGGAATGGCCGTGGGCGGTATCGACCACCAGCACGTCCACGCCTGCCGCTACCAGCAGGTCGATGCGTTCTTCGTCTTTCGCGCCGACGCCGACTGCCGCGCCAACCAGCAGCTTGCCGTGCTGGTCTTTCGATGCGTTCGGGTGTTCGGTCGATTTCTGGATGTCCTTGACGGTGATCAGGCCACGCAGTTCAAATGCTTCGTTCACTACCAGCACGCGCTCCAGGCGGTGCTTGTTCATCAGGCGCTTGGCTTCTTCGGTGCTTGCACCTTCCGATACGGTGACCAGCTTTTCACGCGGGGTCATCTTGGCGCGCACTTCCGCGTCCAGCTCTTTTTCAAAGCGCAGGTCGCGGTTGGTAATGATGCCAACCACTTCCTTGCCCTGAACGACCGGGAAGCCGGAAATACCATATTGCTCGGTCAGCTTGATCACGTCGCGGATCTTCATGTCCGGCGGGATCGTGATCGGGTCGCGCAGCACGCCAGCCTCGAAACGCTTGACCTTCGACACTTCACGTGCCTGGTCTTTCGGCTTCAGGTTCTTGTGAATGATGCCGATGCCGCCTTCCTGTGCCATCGCGATCGCCAAACGGCTTTCGGTCACGGTGTCCATTGCTGCGGACAGCAGTGGGATATTCAGGGAGATGTTGCGGGTCAGGCGAGTCTTGAGGGACGTATCCGCAGGCAGAATGTTGGAATACGCGGGGACGAGGAGCACGTCATCGAAAGTGAGTGCTTTTTGGAGCAGACGCATAGTATTTCCTATAGGCGCAAAAGCAGATTATACAGGAAACATTCGCTTTCGTCTCGGCAATCCTCAAGCACAGTTCCGGCCCTTGCGAGCGAAGTGAATGCTAGCGCTATCATCCGCGCAACACTTTGCTGCGCCGCACAATCCAAATCTGTTTACAAATTCTTGCAGTAGTCTAAACTTGTTATCAATGATAGCGCTATCAGTTATTAAGGAGATTTATGAAGAACAATATGAACCTGCGCTGGGTAGTAATGGGCGTCAGTGGCGCCGGGAAAAGCGAGATCGGTGCGCGCTTGGCCACGGCACTTGGCGTGCCCTTCCTTGAGGGCGACAGCTTTCACCCTGAGGAAAACGTGGCCAAGATGTCGGCCGGCTTTCCCCTGAACGACGAGGACCGCGCGGGCTGGCTGCAAAAGCTGCGCGGAGAAATCAGCGCCGCCCGCGAACGCGGTGAAGGCCTGGTGCTGTCCTGCTCTTCGCTCAAGCGACGTTACCGCGACTTGCTTCGCAGCGGCGATCCGGAATTGCGCTTCGCCCACCTGCACGGCGAACGGAAAATCCTCGAGCAGCGCATGCGCACCCGCCCCGGCCATTACATGCCGGCCTCGCTACTGGAAAGCCAACTGCGTGACCTCGAACCGCTGCAAGTCGACGAAGCCGGCGTATATCTCGACCTGACCCAGCCGCCGCAAGAACTGGTCAGCCAGATCCTGCAGCACCAAACCTAAAATCAATACTGGAGACAACATGAAATCAGTCATCACCGCCAAGGTCGCAAAACGCCGCTGGGGCATAGGCGCCCTGCTCGGCATCGGCGTCCTGATCAACTACATCGACCGCATCGGCCTCTCGGTCGCCGCGCCGCAGATCCAGGAAGCATTCAAACTGACGCCGGTCGACATGGGCCTGCTGTTCAGCGCCTTTGCCTGGTCTTACTCGCTGCTGCAGATCCCGGTCGGCATGGTGCTGGACCGCTTCGGCCCGACCCGCGTGGGTCGCTGGGGCGCCTTCCTGTGGGGGCTGGCTTCCGTCATTACCGCTTTCTCCAGTGGCTTCGCCGGCATCTTCGCGGCCCGGGTCCTGCTTGGCATCGCCGAAGCGCCGGCCTTCCCGGTCAGTTCCAAAGCCACCGGCTACTGGTTCCCGCGTAATGAGCGCGGCACTGCCACCGCCATCTTCGACGCTGCCGCCAAATTCTCCAACGTCATCGGCGTGCCGCTGGTTGCAGTCACTGTTGTGGCCTTCGGCTGGCGCTGGGGCTTCGGGCTGACTGCGGTGCTCAGTTTCAGCTACTTCTTCGCCTTCCTGCTGTTCTACCGCGATCCAAGCGCCGATACCAAATTGAGCAAGGCCGAACTCGATTACATCCAGCGCGGCGGCGCGGCGCCGGAAGGCCCGGCCGAAGGCGGCGCCGTCAATATGCTGGGCTACCTGCTCACCAAGTCAAAGATCTGGGGCCTGACCATCGGCTTCGCGGCTTACGGCTATACCTTCTACCTGTTCCTGACCTGGCTGCCGGGCTACCTGGTGCAGACTATGCACATGAGCATCATCAAGTCCGCCGGCTTTGCGGCCATCCCATGGGCTGTCGCAACCGTGACCGACCTGATCGTGGGCGGCTGGCTGATCGACCACCTGATCGCCAAAGGCAAAGACGAGTCCACCGTTCGCAAGAGCGTGCTGGTCATCGGCATGCTGTTCGGCCTGGCCGTGTTCGGCGCCACCCAGACCACCGATCCGGCATGGGCCATCTTCTGGATTTCGATTGCGCTGGGCGGCCTGGCTTCCGCTGCGCCGGTTGGATGGTCGCTGCCATCTCTGATCGCACCGAAAGGCGGCGCGGGCACCGTCGGCGGCATCATGAACTTCGCGAATAACCTGATGGGCGCGGCAGCTCCTATCGTTACCGGCATGATCGTCGGCGCTACCAACTCCTTTGCCAACGCCTTCATGGTCGCCGGCGTGATCCTGCTGGTTGGCATTGTCTCCTTTGTCTTCGTGCTCGGGAAGATCGAGCCGCTGCCGGACCCGGCTCCGCGCGGCAGCACCGTGCCGGCATAAGCGCGCCCTACCCTTTTCCTCCCGGAGTCAAAATGAACAAACGCATTACTGCGGTGGTGGCGCTCGCCCTTACCGCTTGCAGCAACGCCGCACTGGCACAAAGCAATGTCGCCTTTTATGGCGTGATGGACCTCGGCATTTCGCAGGACCGCGGCGGCATTGCCGGCACCTCGACGCGCGTCACCAGCGGCATGGCGACCCAGAGCCGCTGGGGTTTCAAAGGCAGCGAGGACCTGGGCGCTGGCCTGTCGGCCTTCTTCGTGATTGAAGGAGGCATCCACGGCGACGTCGGCAATTCCACGCAGAACAACACCCTGTTCGGCCGCACCAGCATTGTCGGCCTGCGCAGCAACAAGCTCGGTTCGGTATCCATCGGCCTGCAGGACACGCCGCTGTTCACCACCTTGAACACAATCGTCGATCCGCTGCGCAACGGCATCGCGCGCTCCAACAACCTGATGCCTTCGACCGGCTTCCGCGCAAGTAACTCGGTACTCTTCCGCACTGCCGACATGAATGGCTTCAGCGCCGACTTCATGGTGGCTGCGGGCGAAGTGGCGGGCGACAGCAGCGCCAGCCGTTCCCTGGGCGGCTCGATAGGCTATTCCAAAGGTCCACTGAACGTCAGGCTCGCCTACCATAACCGCAATAACGACACGGCCGTTTTGAAGAACACCGCCAGCGGACGCAATCTCCTGCTCGGCGCAAACTACGACTTCGAAGTGGCCAAGCTCTGGTTCGGTTTTGGCGTCGACAAGGGATTGAACAGTGCGCCTTTGAACAGCTCCGGCGCGTCATTCGGCGGGACCGCGCCTACGCCATCGACCGACAGCCACGACCTGCTGCTGGGCGTGTCGGTCCCGTTCGGTCCGCACACCATTGTCGCAAGCGCTATCCGCAAGGATGACCGAGGCACCTTGAACCAGGACGCCCAGCAGTACGCACTGGCTTATATGTACGCCTTCTCCAAACGAACCGACGTCTACACCTCGTTCGCCCGCATCCGCAACCATAATGGCGCGGGCTACACCGAGGGCAACAGCGAAGAACCGGGCCTGGGCGACCGCCAGTTCACAATCGGCCTGCGCCATCGCTTCTGATTCATCGCGCACACAACGATTCTTTTGGGAAATAAATTTGACAACAGGGGGATTTCGGGGTGAAATGTGCACTCTCACCCAAGGAAATCCCCCTATGAATCAACGTATTACCCGCCTGGCGCTGGCAACGGCGCTGATTGCCTGCACTTCCCTTGCCCAAGCGCAGTGGATGTGGGTGAACGATAAAGGCGTGAAACAGTTCTCCGACCAGCCGCCGCCGCCAGGCACGCCGCCCAACCGCATCCTGAAGGCACCGCGGGGTTCAACCGCAGCCGCCGAACTGCGCAAGGAAGTCGCCGCTGCGCCAGCGGAAGGCGAGGAAGCGCCAGCCACCGACGAGAAAGTCGCGCCGGTCAAGCCGACGTTGGCAGAACGCAACGCAGACTTCAAGAAGCGCCAGCAGGAAACCGCAGCGAAAACCGCCAAAGCGGAAGAGCAGGCCAAGATCGACGCGGAGAAGAAGAAATACTGCGCTGAAGCCAAGAGCAACATCGGCATGCTGGAAAGCGGCGTCCGCGTTTCCGAAATGGGGCCAAACGGCGAGCGCAGCTACATGTCCGACGAAGCCCGCGCGCAGAAAATCAAGGAACAGCGCGAGTCCGTCAACAGCATCTGCAAATAAGCGGGAACTTGCATTGCCGGGCGTAGTCCAAGGTTGCGTGGAGAGAGACGAACGCACCGGAGGCGACTATGAACGGCAATGAATCCGCGCAGCACCCTGACCTGTTTAACCATGAAGTGCGCATTACCCGACTCGAGGAAGCAGTCCGCCACATAGAGATTGCACTCGAACGTATCGAGCACGAAGTCAAAGAGCTCGGCATCGAAATGCGCAGAGAGAAGGAGGCTCTGCGTGAAAATATCGATCGCAACTTCGAAGCACTGCGGCAGGAATTCCATCGCGACCGCCGCTTCTCGGCAATGGTCTTCCTGACGACCCAACTGGCTGTAATTGGCGCCCTGTTGCGCCTGGCCGGCGTTTTCTAGGCTTTCTTCGCCCGGCGCCGCCGGGCGTCTTTTGGATCAGCGATCAGAGGGCGGTAGATTTCAATCCGGTCGCGCGCCCGCACCACGGTATCGAGCGTTTTCTTCTTGCCGTAAATCCCGACCGGCATTGTCACGAGGTTGATCTCAGGCGCCTCCTGCAGGATGCCGCTGATCTCGATGGCCTGGCCGATCGTCGTGCCCTCATCTACTTCCAGCGCATACAGCAGGGGCTGCGAAGCCGGCGCATAACATACGGTAATCTTGATACGTTCAGCCATAGACAGTCTCGGCACGCTTGCAGAAGGAATCGACCATGCTGTTCGCAATCATGCCGAACACGGAGCCAATCACCTGCTCCAGCAGCTTGCTGGAAAACTCGTAGTGCAAATCGAGCTCGACCTTGCAGGCATCTTCGCGCAGGGCCTTGAAAGTCCAGGTGCCGTCGAGGGTCTTGAAAGGGCCGTCGACCAGCTTCATGCGAATTTCGCTGAAGGGAGTATTCGTATTGGACGTGGTGAAGTGCTGCTTCACACCATGGAAATTGATCCCAACGCTGGCCACAACATGGTTCTCACCCCGTTCGCGGACATCAACTCCGCCACACCAGGGCAAAAATTTGGGATAATCCTCGACCTTTGCCACTAAATCAAACATTTGCTCGGCGCTGTATCCCAGGAATACCGACTTGTGCACTACTGCCATTGAGTAACCGTTTGCTATGATGTTGTCCAAAGAACCCGTAGTTTAACCGACCCACGCATTTTTACCCATGTCCATTGCCGATAATCGCAAAGCCTTCCACGACTACTTCATTGAAGACAAGTATGAAGCCGGAATCGCGCTCGAAGGCTGGGAAGTCAAGGCGATCCGCGATGGGCGCGTTCAGATCAAGGAAGCTTACGTTACCATCCGCGATAACGAACTGTACCTGTTTGGCGCGCACATCAGCGCCCTGCCTACCGCTTCCACCCATATCCACCCGCAAGCCGTGCGCACCCGCAAGCTGCTGCTGCACCGCGCCGAGATCGACAAGCTGGTCGGCAAGGTCGAACGTGCCGGCTACACGCTGGTTCCGCTCAACCTGCACTTCAAAGGCGGCCGCATCAAATGCGAAATCGGCCTGGCCAAGGGCAAGAAACAGCACGACAAGCGCGCCTCCGAGAAGGACCGCGACGCCAGCCGCGAAGTCGCACAAGCGATGAAGCAGCATCGCCGCTAGCATTTCCACATGGCAACATTGATGGTACACTTTACACCATCAATAACGCCTGGAAATGACATGGCAAGCAAAAAAATTGCCCTCGCACTGATCGCGGCCGCCGCACTCGGCGGCTGCAAGACGCCCTATTCGCCAGCCCCGCTCGCCACCAACTTCCCGACCACCAAGCAGGAAAAGCTGCAGGCGGCCGCGCACTGGACGGCAATTGCAAGCCACATGGAACAACAGTTGGCGGGGGAATTGAAAAAATCGCCGCCAAGGCCGCTGTATGTTGCGAGCCCAGCCAATCCGACTCCGTTTCAACTGGCTATAAACAACCAGCTCATTTCCTCGCTGGTCAGCGATGGCTATGTGGTTTCGCGCACGCCGGCCGGAGCCTTGCAAATCAGCCTCGACATCCAGGCCATCACCTTCGCACCGAATCGCAAGCAAGCCCCAACGGTAGGCGTGGCAACCGCCATCGCCACAGGCGTCTGGGTACTGGCCGAGCGCATCGGCGACCCGGTCGGCAAGCTTGGCCGCTTTGCAGGCGCAGCCGGCGTTGGCGCCGGAATCGATGCCTATCAATGGTATGGCAGTGAGTATGCGTCTGGACCAACGCCGCGCACCGAGATTATCATTACAGCATCCGTGACCGACGAACACCGCTACGTTGCGCGCACCTCAAACACGTACTACGTGGCAGATGCCGATCGCGCCCTGTATGGCGAAGCCCCATCGCAGCTAAGCCAGAGCTTCCAGGTAAAAGGAGACCGTTGATGCGTGCATTTGCCGCCCTGCTTCTTCCCTTGGCGCTGGCCGGTTGCGCCTGGTTCTCCGACAAGCCGCCGGAAAACGATTACGCCTCCACCTCGCAAAACCAGTTCGTCGGCGCCAATTACCGCGCCGCCGATGCGCTGCTTTCGCAGCTCAATGGCCGGCTCGCGGGGGACAAGCCCTTGATCATGGCGACCGTGGTCAACATCGACGCGCTGGACCAGAGTTCCACGCTGGGCCGGCTGGTATCCGAACAGGTATCGACTCGCCTGGCCCAGGGCGGCTTGCGCATGCTTGAAATGAAGCTGCGCACCTCGGTCTACATGAAGCGCCAGCAAGGCGAAATGATGCTGACGCGCGAAGTCGGCGAAGTAGCGCACAACCATAATGCACAAGCCGTGGTGGTTGGCTCATACGGTGAGACCAACGATGCTGTCTTCGTCAACATCAAGGTAGTGCAGCCGCAAACCAACCAGGTCATGGCAGCGACCGACTACGTGCTGGCCAAGGACAGCGTCGTGCGTTCTATGCTGCAGGGACGCTGAGCAAATCCACCAGCCGTGGCAGGACTTCCTGCGCAGGCAGTTCCAGTTTCAGTGACAGCAGGTCGTCAGCGCGGGTCTTGCCGGCGTTGATGGCAGCAATCGGCTTGCCCGCAGCCGCCGCCATGCGGCAGAAGCGGTAGCCGGAAAACACCATCAGCGAGGAGCCGACGACCAGCAGCGCGTCAGCCGCCTCCATCTCGGCCAGCGCCTGCGCGGTGCGCGCGGCCGGAACGTTATCCCCGAAAAAGACCACATCAGGCATCAGCACGCCGCCGCAGGCAGTGCATGCCGGCGCGTGGAAGTCGTGCAGCGCATCCGGCTCAATGGCAGCATCGCCATCGGGCAGCGGCTGGGCAAGCACGTTCGCCAGTTCGGGATTATCGCGCTCAAGTTGCGGCTGCAGGCCGGCGCGCGAGTAGCGTGCATGGCATTCGAGGCAGATGACGTGGTGCAGGTTGCCGTGCAATTCAATCAGGCGCTTGCTGCCTGCACGCTGGTGCAGGCCATCCACATTCTGCGTGATCACACTATGCAGGTGGCCGCTGGCTTCCAGCTCGGCGATAGCGCGGTGGCCGGCATTCGGCTCGGCGCGCGACATCGTCGGCCAGCCCACCATGCTGCGAGCCCAGTAGCGGCGCCGTATTGCCTCGTTACGGCGGAATTCGGGGCCCTGGATTGGAGTGCGGCCACGCCGCACACCGTCCTTGTCCCGGTAGCCGGGGATGCCCGAAGCAGTACTCAGCCCGGCGCCAGTCAGCACTAGCACGCGGCTGTGGCGCGCCAGGAAGCCCGCCAGTTCAAGCTCAGTCGACCGCAGCGCATCCATTTGGCTTGAAAATGCGTTCGGTCGAAGCCGGGTATTTTTCCAGCTTCGCGGCAGCACGAGTGGGACGCGGAGCGAAATCGCCGCCGCAGTTCGGGCACTTGCCGTGCAGCTTTTCGTCTACGCAGTCAGCGCAAAAGGTACATTCGAACGAGCAGATCAAGGCATCCTGCGCACCGGGTGGCAAGTCCTTGTTACAGCATTCGCAATTGGGTCGCATTTGCAGCATTTTTCTGGGCTCCTCTATTGGTCTCGGTAGCTGAGGGCATTCAGCAAAGCACTGGTGGTGTCGATATCGGCCAGCGCCTCATTCGTCGCGCGCGCAAAGCTGCGCTCACGGATACGGGTCAGGCGATCGATCAATTCTTTCTTTGGCAGGCGCGATTGCACGATTGCGGATGGATCGATGCCCTCATAATGGCCGCCGTTCGCTTCAAGCGCGTCAAGCAGGCGCCGCACCTCAGCGTCGGGCAAAGTACCCTTGCCTGCTTGCGGCGCTGGCTGTTGCGCAAGCTGCTGGCGCATCGGCGCAAAGAAGTCGACTGCCTCTTTCGACAAGCCTTGTGCTTTCAGCGCCAGCAGCACCTGGCGGCCTTGCGGACCACCCGCACGCACCAGGAAGTTCACGGCGCGCGTAAAGACTTCCATATCTGCGCTTTGCAGCAAGGGCTCGACGGCGGGCACGCTGGCTGGCGAGCCGACGAGCTGCAGCACATCCAGCACCGGTTTCACCAGCGCAGGATCGCGCAATTGTGCGGCAAGATGGCGCTCGCCTGCGGCACCGAAACGGCCATACAGCAGGGCGCGCACACCGGTTTCATCGATCGTCGAGCCTTGCTGCGGCAGCGGGACGCTCACGGACTTGCGCAGGAAGATCCGGTCGATCTGCGGCAGCAGTCGTGCATCCTGGCTCGCCGCAGCGGCATGCATGAGGCGGAAAAGCTGCGGACCGTCCAGCAGCGCATCAGGATTGATGGCCAGTGCGGCCTGCACGGCAAGCTTCTTGTCCGGCTCTGTGCCGTAAGCGACCAGGAAACAGGCCGCATCGAGCAGCAACTGCTGGCTGGGGCGCGAGGAACGAAGTTCGGCGGCCAGTTCACGGCGCAGCAGCGGAATCGCATCGTCGCGGTAATCGCCAAAGAAGCGCCAGGCTGCATCCAGTTCACGGCGCTGGGCGCCTGCTGCTGCAGCATCGCCGGCAGCGGGCAAACCGCGGATCTGGGCGATGCGGGAGGTGATCGCAGCATCAGTAGCGGCATCGCCAGCGTACGCGGACAATGCGGCAGATGCCAGGAAGGCGGCGAGAACGCGCTTCATGCCGACAACCTGCTTTGAAGGTCGGTCACAGTAGCGAGCCAATCCTGATAGTGTTCGCTGTCCTCCCACAGTTCGCGCAGCTCGGAAGCATCGGACAGCACGAGTGCCAGCACGCGCCGGGCCTTGTCCGCGATATCCGCACGCGGCTTGCTCAGTTTTGCCTGGACTTCAGCTACCCACTCATCGACGCGTTCGGAGTCCTCATCCTTCGGTCCACCCTTGCCCTGCAGGCGCGACCATGTTTCAACGGCAGCCAGCGCCTCCGCGCCATATGGCGCCTCCAGGTACTCGGTGGTCTCCGCCTGCAGCACGTTATTCAACGTGTCCTCGATAAAGTAAAGGTCCCTTGATTCCTGCAAATCCTCCGCCCAATCCTGCGCGAAGTCATTGCCATACGGTCCAACAGTCCAGGTTCCCAATTGCGCCTCCTGTTCGATATAAGGCCGCATTGTACGCAATTACGGCCGAGCTCGTGTCCCACCATGGGGTCACACCCGTTTCGGGACACGGCCTCAAGTACTACACGCATCAGCTCGTGTCCCATTTCGGGTGTGACCCCATGGTGGGACACGGACTCGGCTGTGCGTCACTTCTGAGTCTTAACTACCTGCAAGGCGGTTGCGATCAGGCTGCTCATTTCGCCGACGTTGGCGGGGACGATCAAGCTGTTGTTGGTCTTGGCCAGCTCGCCGAAGGCGCTGACGTATTGCTCTGCGACTTTCAGGTTCATCGCCGCTTCGCCGCCGGGCTGCTGGATCGCCTGGCCGACTTGCTTCAGCGCGCCCGAAGTCGCTTCGGCAATCGCGAGGATGGCGGCGGCTTCGCCTTGCGCGCGGTTGATGGCGGCTTGCTTGTCGCCTTCGGAGCGGGCAATCGCGGCTTCGCGTTCGCCGGTGGCGATATTGATCTGCTCTTGCTTGCGCCCTTCGGAGGCGGCAATCAGCGCGCGCTTGCCGCGTTCTGCAGTGATCTGGGCCTGCATCGCGTGCAGGATCTCCTGCGGGGGCGTCAGGTCCTTGATCTCGTAGCGCAGCACCTTCACGCCCCAGTTGGCGGCCGATTCGTCGATTGCATTCACCACCGTGGAATTGATGTGGTCGCGCTCTTCAAATGTCTTGTCCAGCTCCATGCGGCCGATCACAGAGCGCAGCGTGGTCTGCGCCAGTTGCGTGATCGCGGCGATGTAATTCGAAGAGCCGTAGGAGGCGCGCATCGCATCCGTCACCTGGAAGTACAAGATGCCGTCCACCTGCAGCTGCGTATTGTCCTTGGTGATGCAGACCTGCGATGGCACGTCCAGCGGGATCTCTTTCAGAACGTGCTTGTAGGCGATGCGGTCGATGAACGGCACCACGATGTTCAGGCCGGGGCCGAGCGTTGCGTGGTATTTGCCAAGCCGCTCCACCACCCAGGCGTGCTGCTGCGGCACCACGTTGATCGTCTTGAAGACGAACACCAGCGCGACGATAAATACGACCAGCGTGACTGTGCCAAAACTGACTTCCATTCAATTCTCCCTGTTATGCGCCGACGATCAGCCGGCTGCCGCGAATCTCGCGAATCCTGAATACGCCCGGTGCCGCTGCTTCTCCCGGGGCCAGTTCGACGTCCCACATCGCGCCGCGATACATCACGCGCGCGGCGCCGCCCTGCCAGGCCGGCACGTTGACGGTCTGGCCGATATCCAGGTTCACGTCCGGGTTGGCCTCGGCCGCCGGCTGCGCGGTCTTGCCAAAGCGGCTGCGGCGCAGCAGCAGCGTTGCAATTGCTGCCACGACGGCCGCCACCAGCATCTGGCCCGGCATGTCGACGCGCGCCAGCGAGGTCAGTGCGCCAGCTCCCATGCCAATGGCGATCATCAGCAGGTAAAACGTGCCGCTAAACAGCTCGAGGATGACCAGCACGCCTGCGCCAATCGCCCACAACATCCAGTCAGCCATCACAACCTCCAAAAGTAAAAAACCCCCGTCGCCGACAAGGCCACGGGGGTTCAAGCCGCTTATCGGCGACTTATTGTTGCATTTCTGCCAGCTTCTGCCAAGTGTCGATGACCGAGTCCGGGTTCAGGGACATGGTCTCGATGCCCTGCTCCATCAGCCAGATGGCCAGGTCAGGGTGGTCGGAAGGACCCTGGCCGCAAATGCCGATGTACTTGTCCAGCTTGCGGCATGCCGAGATGGCCATGCCCAGCAGCGCGCGCACTGCAGGATCGCGCTCGTCGAAGTCGGCTGCCAGCAGCTCCATGCCGGAGTCGCGGTCCAGGCCCAGGGTCAGCTGGGTCAGGTCGTTGGAGCCGATCGAGAAGCCGTCGAAGTGCTGCAGGAACTGCTCTGCCAGCACGGCGTTGGAAGGCACTTCGCACATCATGATGACGCGCAGGCCGTTCTCGCCGCGTTTCAGGCCGTTCTTGGCCAGCAGGCCAACCACCTTTTCCGCCTGGCCCAGGGTACGCACGAATGGCACCATGATTTCGACGTTGGTCAGGCCCATTTCTTCACGCACGCGCTTCATCGCGATGCATTCCATTTCGAACGCAGCGGCGAAGTCTTCGGACAGGTAGCGCGCGGCGCCGCGGAAGCCCAGCATCGGGTTTTCTTCATCCGGCTCGTAGCGCGAGCCGCCGATCAGCTTCTTGTACTCGTTGGACTTGAAGTCGGACAGGCGCACGATCACTTTCTTCGGCCAGAAGGCCGCGGCGATGGTGGCGATACCTTCTGCCAGCTTGTCGATGTAGAACTGCTTCGGCGAAGCGTGGCCGCGGGCGACCGATTCCACTGCCTTCTTCAGGTCAGCGTCGATGTTCGGGTATTCCAGGATCGCTTTCGGGTGCACACCAATATTGTTATTGATGATGAACTCGAGGCGGGCCAGGCCCACGCCGTTGTTTGGCACGGCCTGGAAGTCGAAGGCCAGCTGCGGGTTACCCACGTTCAGCATGATCTTGGTCTTGATCGGAGGCAGTTCGCCGCGCGACACTTCGGAAACTTCGGTTTCCAGCAGGCCGTCGTAGATCTTGCCTTCGTCGCCTTCGGCGCAGGACACGGTCACGAAGTTACCGTCTTTCAGCACGTCGGTCGCGTCGCCGCAGCCAACAACTGCCGGCACGCCCAGTTCACGCGCGATGATCGCTGCGTGGCAGGTACGGCCGCCGCGGTTGGTGACGATGGCGGATGCGCGCTTCATCACCGGTTCCCAGTTAGGATCGGTCATGTCGGCCACCAGCACGTCGCCTGGCTGCACGCGTTCCATTTCGCTTGGGTCGCGGATCACGCGCACCGGGCCGGCGCCGATCTTCTGGCCGATTGCGCGGCCGGAGGTCAGCACGGTGCCGCTGGACTTCAGCTTGAAGCGCTGTTGCGAGTCGGTGGCTTTCTGCTGCGATTTCACGGTTTCCGGACGTGCCTGCAGGATGTACAGCTTGCCGTCGCGGCCATCTTTGCCCCACTCGATGTCCATCGGGCGGCCGTAGTGCTTCTCGATGATCATGGCGTACTTGGCCAGTTCGACGATTTCGGCGTCGACCAGCGAGTAGCGGTTGCGCATCTCGATCGGTACGTCGACGGTCTTCACAGAACGGCCAGCCTTGGCTTCGTTGGTGAATTCCATCTTGATCAGCTTGGAGCCGATGTTACGGCGGATCACGGCGGACTTGCCCTGCTCCAGCATTGGCTTGTGGACGTAGAATTCGTCCGGGTTCACGGCGCCCTGCACCACGGTTTCACCCAGGCCGTACGAGGAGGTGATGAAGACCACGTCCTTGAAACCGGATTCGGTGTCGATGGTGAACATCACGCCCGATGCGCCCGTGTCGGAACGCACCATGCGCTGCACGCCGGCCGACAGCGCCACTTCAGCGTGGGTGAAGCCTTTGTGCACGCGGTAGGAAATCGCGCGGTCGTTATACAGGGATGCGAACACGTGCTTCATCGCTTCCAGCACGTTGTCGATGCCGACCACGTTCAGGAAGGATTCCTGCTGGCCGGCGAACGATGCGTCAGGCAGGTCTTCCGCGGTGGCGGAGGAGCGCACGGCGAAGGAAACTTCAGTGCTGGAGTCGGCGACCAGTTTGTCGTAGAAGGCGCGGATCTCGGCTTCCAGGCGTGGCTGGAATGGAGTGTCGATGATCCATTGGCGGATTTCTGCGCCCGATGCTGCCAGGGCGCGGACGTCGTCGACGTCCAGGTGTTCAAGGCGGTCAGCGATGCGCTGGGCCAGCGATGGGCCACCGTCAACGCTGTGCGACAGGAAGTCGCGGAATGCCTGGGCGGTGGTAGCGAAGCCGCCAGGCACTCGCACACCGGCGCCGGCCAGCTGGGAGATCATCTCGCCCAGCGACGCGTTCTTGCCGCCGACGGATTCGACATCCGTCATTCGCAAATTCTCGAACGAGGCAACGTACACCCCGTCGGATTGCTCCTTCAATGCTGCGTTAGTCATAAAGACACCTTTTTGATGATAAAAATCTTTACGCAGGCATGCTTGGCATCGTTCTTGTCATTCTTGGCGCCGTGCAGCACAATCTTACCGTTGGCAAGCATTTTACAGCCTGCGCAGCAAATTGACGATTCATCCACTGGAAAAGCTTTTTTGATGCCACAAGATCAACGTTTATTGCCGGCTTCGAGCCGCACCGTCTTTTTTGTCTCTGACGGCACTGGCATCACCGCCGAAACCTTCGGCCATTCGGTGCTGACGCAGTTCGACCTGCGCTTCCGCCAGATCCGTTTGCCCTTCATCGATACCTGCGACAAGGCTTATGATGCAGTGCGCAAAATTAACGAGATCGGGGCTGAAGATGGCGCCAAGCCCATTGTCTTTTCGACCCTGGTGAAGGCGGAACTGTCGGACGTCATCCAGCGCGCCAATGCCATGCACATGGACTTGATCCAGACCTTCGTGGCGCCGCTGGAGCAGGAATTGGGCGTCAAGTCGACCCATACCATCGGCCGCTCCCACAATGTGGTGGATAGCGAGGAATACAAGAACCGTATTGAGGCGATCAACTTCTCGCTGGCGCACGATGACGGCCAATCCAACAAGAACCTGTCGTCGGCGGACGTGATCCTGGTTGGCGTTTCGCGTTCGGGCAAGACCCCTACTTCGCTGTACCTGGCCATGCAATATGGCGTGAAAGCGGCCAATTACCCGCTGATTCCGGACGATTTTGAGCGCGGCAAGCTGCCTTCGGCGCTGTATGCCTATAAATCGAAGATTTTCGGACTGAGCATCGAGCCGCAGCGCCTGTCGGAGATCCGTAACGAGCGCCGCGCCGGCTCCAAGTACGCCTCGCTTGAAAACTGCCGCTATGAGGTGAACGAGGCGGAAGCCATGATGCGCCGCGAGGGTATCCGCTGGTTGTCGTCCACCACCAAGTCGATCGAAGAGATTTCGACCACCATCCTGCAGGAAATCAAGCCGAATCGCTCGGTTTATTGACCCTGGCGCTCAGAAGAAGTCTTTCCAGTCGTGGAGCCAGCCCGGTATATCGTCGACCGGCATCGGGTTCGCGATGTAGAATCCCTGGGCGTAGGCGCAGCCCAGGCCTTGCAGGAAATCCCAGTCCTGCCTCGTCTCGACGCCCACTGCGCAAGCTTGGCGCGACAGGCTGCGTGCAAGGCCGAGAAAGGATTTCAGCACGGTGCCAATGGGGCGCTTGCGCGAGGCGCCATCGACGAAGCTGGGGTCGATTTTCAATTCAGAAAACGGAATGGCTGCCAGCAGCTGCAGGTTGGAGCGCCCGGTACCGTAATCGTCGATCGCCAGGCCGAAGCCCATCATGCGCAAGCGCAGCAGGCGCTCGAGGAAGTGCGGGTTACTCGTCAGCACGGAGGCTTCGGTGATCTCGAACGTGACGTAGTCGGACAGGATGCGGTGGCGCTCGAGGCAAGCCGTCATCTGCGCGATGAACTGCGGGTGCGCCAGCGTGCTTGGGTCCACGTTGACCGAGAAGGATATCGGAATGCCCTTGTCGTGCAGGCTGCGGCAGGCGGCAACCGACTTTTCGATCATGCACCAGTCCAGGAAATCAATGCGCCGCACGCTTTCCAGCACAGGCACGAAGGCGGAAGGCCCCAGCACGCCGTACTCGGGGTGGCGCCAGCGGGCAAACATCTCCAGCCCTTTGACGGCGGCCGTCTCCAGTTCAATCTTGGGCTGGAAATAGGGATCGAACTCGCGCCCCTGGAGCCCGCGCCCTACTTCGGCAAAGGTGAATTCAGGGTGCTGCGGGCCGGGTTCCGGTTCGCTGGCCGGTTCACGATAGTTGGCAATCAGTTCCTGCAGCCTGGCCGACGTGATTGGCTTGGCCGAACTGCCCAGCACATCGAGCCCGTAGGCTTCGGCCATGGTTTCGACGGAAAACAGGACGTCTGCGCTCTGCGCAGCCAGAATGATGATGCCCGCCCTGCAGTCGATTTCAGCCAGGCGCCGGATCACTTCCAGCCCGTCCATGCCGGGCAGCGTCAGGTCCATCAGGGCGATGTTGGCGGGCGGCTTGAGGCCTATTTCCAGCATGCGCAATGCGCTCAGGCCATCGGATGCGGGGGTGACGTGCCGGGCGCCGAGATGGCGCAGCATGCCAAGCAATAGCTCACGCTGGACGGGTTCGCCCTCGGCGACCAGAAAATGCAAGCTTGCAATTTCCATAACGCCCATTCCAGCATGGTTAGTATTATTAAGTCAGATTTTGCCTTACTTGCTCGAAAAAGCATACTGCCGCGCATGCGGCGACGTTCAGCGATTCGACTTTCCCCAGGTGCGGCACGATGACGCGGTGGGTGGCGTTGCTTAAAAGTGTGTCGGATACGCCCTGTCCTTCGTGCCCGAAAATCCAGGCCACCGGGCGTTTCAGGTCGAGCTGGTAGAGCTGTTCGGCCGCGTAGCCGCTGGTGGCCAGGGTAGCGATTTGCGCGCCTTGCACCAGTTGCGGCAGGTCGACGTTCTCGTAGATATCCAGCACAAAGTGGGCGCCCATCGCTGCCCGCAGCACTTTCGGCGACCAGCAGAACGCGGTGCCGGGAGCGCAATACACCTCCTTTACGCCCGCCGCGGCTGCACTGCGCAGGATGGAGCCGACGTTGCCCGGGTCTTGCACATTATCGAGCAGGACTGCGTTGACAGTCAGCGCCTGCGGCACATCTTTCTGGGGCGTGGCGATCAGGAACATCAGGCCGACGCCGTGTTCGACCTGGCTGACGGCATGGTAAAGCTGGTCGGTCAGGCACAGGACGTGGGCATGTTCGGCTTCCAGGCGGCCGATGATTGCGGCCACTTCCGGATTCTGCAGAGCGCCTTCGGCCACGATGGCTTGTTCGGGATGGCCGCGCAGCTCGAGCCACGTTTCGCACAGGTGCACGCCATCCAGCAGGCTGCGGCCCGCCTTGCGGCGCGCCTGCGAGTTGGTCGCCAGCCTGGTCAGCTCTTTGTACTGCGCGTTGTCGCGCGAGGTAATTTGCTTCACAGGTCACGCTCCAGGACTTCCCGCACCGGCGCAAAGCTGCGGCGATGCACCGGCGAGGCGCCATGCTCGCGCAGCCGCTCAAGGTGCAGCGCAGTGCCATAGCCTTTATGCTGGTCGAAACCATACTGCGGGTATTTCTTGTGAAGCTTGACCAGGGCCGCGTCGCGCGCGGTCTTGGCCAGGATCGAAGCGGCCGAGATGGATTCGATCTTGTCGTCGCCTTCCACGATGGCGATGCTCTGGATGCGCATCACTGGGCACTTGTTGCCATCGATGAGGGCCAGGGTCGGAACCGTCTCCAGCGCATACACGGCGCGCTTCATGGCGAGCAGGCTGGCCTGCAGGATGTTCAGGCGGTCGATTTCCTCTTCCGAAGCCTTGGCCACGGCCCAGGCGATCGCGTGTTCGCGGATCAGCGGCGCAAGTTCGTCGCGGCGCGCTTCGTTGAGCTTCTTGGAGTCGCGCAGGCCCGGAATCGGGCGGTTGCGGTCGAGGATCACGGCGGCGGCAAACACCGGGCCGGCCAAAGGGCCACGCCCTGCCTCATCGACGCCGCAGATGATCTCTTCGAGCGAATAAGGCAGGTCGTCAAACAGGCCGGATTGTTGCGGGTTCATTTGTTGATGACCTTAAGGACTGCAGCGGCGCCTTCCTGGGCGCTGTTACGCAGCAGGCTGTAATGCATGTCGGTGAAGCGCTGCACCAGTTTCAGGCGGTGCGGCACGTCACTCAGTTGTTTCCACATGGCGTCGGCCAGCGTCTCGGCAGTGGCTGCATTCTGCAGCATTTCTGGCACCAGGAATTCGCGCGCCAGGATGTTCGGCAGGCCGATCCACGGCTGGTAGCCCATATGCCTCATGATATGCCAGGATGCGGCCATCATCTTGTAAGCGATGACCATCGGCTTCTTGAACAAAGCGACTTCCAGCGAGGCGGTGCCGGAAGCGACCAGGACGGCGTCGGCAGCGCAGATCGCGGTGTGCGACTGGCCATCCAGCAGCATCAGCTCTACGTCCTGCAGGCCGGCTTCGGCAACCAGCTCCAGGAAATACTTGCGATGCTTCTCGCCGGCCATCGGCACCACGAATTTCAGCGTGCGGTCGCGCTGCAGCAGCAGTTTGCAGGCGCCGATAAAGGCGGCCGTGTTGTACTTCAGTTCTGCCATGCGGCTGCCCGGCATGACGCAGACGACATTGGCATCTTCCGCGATGCCCAGCTGGCGGCGTGCAGCAGCTTCGTCGGGCTGCACAGGGATCACTTCGGCCAGCGGGTGGCCGACGTAGGTCACGGGCACGCCTGCCTTCTTGTAGATCTCTTCCTCGAACGGGAAGATCACCAGCATGTGCGACACCGACTTGATGATTTTCTTGATGCGTCCACCGCGCCAGGCCCAGATCTGCGGGCCGATGTAGTGCACGGTCGGGATGCCCGCGTCGCGCAACTGCGCTTCCAGCCCGAGGTTGAAGCCCGGGTAGTCGGCGCCGATGAAGCAGGCCGGCCGCTCAGCCAGCAACTGGTCGCGCAGCGTGTTCTGGATGCCTTTCAGCTCGCGGTAGCGGGGAATGATTTCGAACAGCCCGCGCACGGTCATCTTCTCGATCGGCCATTGCGACTCGAAGCCATGTTCCATCATGGCCGGGCCGCCGATACCGTGGAAGCGCGCTTCGGGCAGGTGTGGACGCAGGCCGCCCAGGAGACGGCCTGCCAGCAGGTCGCCGGACGGTTCGCCGGCGACGACTGCGATCGATACGTCAGCGGACGATGCCACGGGTAGTCGTATCGAGGAATTCGCGCATCGAGCGCGCGGCGGCTGCGCAATCTTCCGGCAGGCCGGCTTCGGCTTCGAGCATCGCTGCCTTGGCCTCGTCCAGCGTCAGGCCGGAACGGTACAGGATCTTGTACGCGTTGCGAATGGCGTTGATCTGCTCGCGGGTGAAACCGCGGCGCTTCAGGCCTTCGATATTCACGCCGTGGGCAGCGGCCGGATTGCCGTTCAACAGCACATAAGGCGGCACGTCCTGGGTCAGGCTGGTGCTCATGCCGACGAAGGCGTGGGCCCCGATCTTGCAGAACTGGTGCACATTGGCGAAGCCGGACATGATTACCCAGTCGCCGATCTCCACGTGGCCCGCCATCTGGGCGTTATTGGAGAAGATGGTGTTATTGCCGACCACACAGTCATGCGCCAGGTGGACGTAGGCCGAGATCCAGTTGTTGTTACCCAGCTTGGTCACGCCCTTGTCCTGCACCGTACCGAGGTTGAACGTGCAGAATTCGCGGATGGTATTGTCGTCGCCGATTTCCAGGCGGGTCGGCTCGCCGTTCCATTTCTTGTCCTGCGGCGCGGCGCCGATGGAGGAGAACTGGAAGAACTTGTTGTTCTTGCCGATCGTGGTATGGCCCTCGATCACGACGTGCGGGCCCACCACGGTGTTCTCGCCAATCACCACGTTCGGGCCAATGATCGTGTATGGGCCGATCTCGACGCCGGCAGCCAGTTCGGCTTTCGGGTCGACAATCGCGGTTGGGTGGATGGTCGCCATGCTCTTACTCCACGGAGCGGATGGTGCACATCAGCTCAGCTTCCAGCGCTACCTGGCCGTCGACCGAGCCGACCGCCTTGTATTTCCAGATGCCGCGCGCATTGCGCAGGATTTCCACGTCCATCTTCAGCTGGTCGCCAGGACCAACCGGGCGCTTGAAGCGCGCATTGTCGATGCCGACGAAGTACACCACCGAGTTCTCGTCCGGCTTGATGCCCATGGACTTGAACGACAGCAGGGCTGCGGTCTGCGCCATCGCTTCAATCATCAGCACGCCAGGCATGACCGGCTTGTGCGGGAAGTGGCCGTTGAAGAACTCTTCGTTCACGGTCACGTTCTTGATGGCGGTGATGGACTTATTCTCTTCATAAGAGATGACGCGATCAACCAGCAGCAGCGGGTAGCGGTGCGGCAGGTATGCCTTGATCTCGCAGATGTCCATCGTTTTGTTTTCGGTAGTCGTCATGATTCTTCGTCTTCGGTTTTAGTTTTAATGGTTTTTTCCAGCGCGCGCATTTTATCGCGCATCGTCGGCAGGTTCCGGACAATCGCAGCCGACTTCTCCCAGTCGCTGTTCTTGGCCAACGGGTAGAAGCCCGTGTACTGGCCCGGTTCGGTGATCGAGCGCGAGACCAGGCTGCCCGACGAAATATGGACGTGGTCCGCAATCGTCAGGTGGCCCAGGATCATCGCCGCGCCGCCGAAAGTGCAATGCTTGCCGATCTTTGCGCTGCCTGCCACGCCGACGCAGCCGGCCATCGCCGTGTGCGCGCCGATATGGCAGTTGTGGCCGATCTGGATCTGGTTGTCCAGCTTCACGCCGTCTTCAATAATGGTGTCCGCCAGCGCGCCGCGGTCCACGGTGGTGTTGGCGCCGATGTCGACGTCGTCGCCGATCAGCACGCGGCCCACCTGCGGGATGCGCACGTAGACGCCACCGTCATTGGCAAAGCCGAAACCGTCAGTGCCGATCACGGCGCCCGAGTGGATGATGCCGCGCTTGCCGATCACGCACTTCGCATGAAAGGTCACGTTGGCGAAGAAATGCGTACCCTCGCCTACCTGCGCATCGCGGCCGATGTAGCAGCCGGCATCCAGCACCACACCGGCACCGATGACCGCGCCCGCCTCGACCACCACTTTCGGGCCGATGTGCGCGGTCGCGTCTACGGTCGCTGCCGGATCGACGTAGGCCGTCGGGTGCACACCCGCCGGGCGCACATAGGCCGTCTGCGCTTCAAAGAGCTGCGCGGCACGGGCAAAGTACACATATGGGTTCTTGACGACGATGCGGGCACCTTGATAGGTTTCAGCCACGGTGGCATCGTCATTGGCGCTGACAATCAGGGCTGCCGCCTGGCTTTGCCCCGCTTGCGAGCGGAATTTGCTGTTACTGAGGAAGCTGATATGCGAAGCGCCTGCATCGGTCAACGGCGCGATCCCGGCAACGTAAAGTTCCGGGTCCCCCACCAGTTGGCCGCCCAGGCGTTCGACCAGTTCTCCTAGTCGAAGGCCCATCTTAAATCCAATCTATCTGTTATTTGTCCAGCGCTTCCAGCACCTTGTTGGTGATGTCGATGCGCGGGCTGGCCCACACGGCGTCCTGCAGGACGATG